>Ga0136616_10000329_pt1 | contig 21355 bp, 24 predicted proteins | sample AntDrymUQ2992106_2_FD_106648 | JGI IMG/M metagenome (GOLD analysis project Ga0136616, IMG submission 106648) | Polar desert sand microbial communities from Dry Valleys, Antarctica - metaG UQ299 (21.06) | ecosystem: Environmental > Terrestrial > Soil > Desert | place: Antarctica: Dry Valley... | reverse complement strand
CTCATCCGCTGGTCCAAAAAGGACGACAACCACCTCGCCCTGCTCCAACTCGCCTCCGGCCTGATCGCCTTCAAGAAGGCCCACACCGCCCGACTCGCCGTCCAACCGGCATAGGCCCTAAGCCAGGTGAGCTCGAGGACATCACCACGGACCGACCAGCGATAGGTGTTGGAGTCGCCTTCATGGCTTGCGGCGACGGTGTTTCCGTCCACCTCGACCTGGGCGTCGTAATCGATCTCTTCGCGCCGGGCTCCTTGCGCTTGCCCGTAGAGGTCCCAGGCACCGTCCCCGATCTCGAGGATCAAGGAGGTCGGAGTCTCGGAGATGGGCGCATTCTGCGCGAAACGGTCCACCCACTTTGCGAGGCCCTGCTCGCGCACCGTCCGCGTCATGTCCTCAACCGAGATCGCCTTTGTGCGCCAGGTGCCTTCCAAGGCACTGGCTTCTGGTGAGGGCGTCGGGTTGGCCGGATTCGACTCCGCGTTGGGCGGTGTTCGGGCTTCCTCCTCATCGGACGAGCCGCAGCCCGTAAGGATCATGACCAGCCCGATGATGAAGATGCTCATGCCTCGCATCTGAACCCTCCGATCGCAAGCTACCCAATCTGTCTGCCCGGGTCTATGCGTAGCGGGAGCCGAGGCATACCCTCGAAGCGTCGGTCTCTTGCAGCAAACGCCCACACCGACCCCTACTTCGCCTCTGGCAGGTCCGGCCCGACGTGCTTCACCACGGCTCAGGGCACCACTGCTTCGCGGGGTGGGCGCTGTCGCTTCGCGCGAAGAGCAGCAGCGCGGTAATCCCAGAGGATCTGGAGCGGGCGGCGTAGCCCCGAGCGCGTTCAGCCGGAGGGGCTGGCGACTGGGCAACCTCGCGCCGCGGCCGCGCCCCCTCATGGGTCACGATGGACTCGCCGCTAGACCGACGGGCCGACGTTCAACTGCGCCGACCTCGCCCCAGCTGCCCGCCTTCGAGGCGGGCTGCGACGATTACCTGGCTACTTTGGGGCTCTACATCAACGGCAGGCGATAGGTCCTGCGCCGACCGTCCAGCCCCGGCTCGAGCTCACCCGTGCGAGCGAGCTTCTGAAACAGTGTGATGAGGGTCGACTCGGCGAGCCCGGTGAGCTCGTGGAGCCGCGCCGCGAGCTCGCGCTGCTGGATGTGCGGATGCTCGGCGACTTCCTCGAGGATGAGCTCGCGCACGTGGGCACTGGGCGGCGAGCGGAGCGCTGTGGTCATGTTCTCTTCTTCGGCCGTTTACGGAAGCGCCTTGACCAGCCGGGGGACCGGCAATCCGAGAACAGCAACAGCCCGGCTGACTCGTCTACCGGGCGGCGCGGATGCGGGCGTAGTAGTGGGCGCAGTAGCCGGCCTCGCGCTCGCAGTCGGCGTATCCGACGACCACCGAGAGCCCCCTCGCCGGGTTGAGTGGGTCGGGCAGGCGCACGCGCCAGCGGCGACGGCTTCCGTCGGTTGGGGTGGCGTTGAGGTTGGGCCCGAGCGTCCCCTTGACCGCCCCGCCCTTCCGCACTCCCTCGGTCAGTCGCACGACCACGCGCTGCGCGAAGTGGTCGGTGTCGATGCCGAGCAGACGACCCGGCCGCAACGGCAGGCTGCGCCTGGTGGGTGGCCGGGGAAATAGGCCTGGTTGCACCCGACCAGGGCGTCGGTGCCACGGGAGCACCAGTTGCCCACCGGGGCGTCGATGCGGGCACCGGCGCTTGTGAGCGTGACCTTTCGTGGAGGCGCCAGCGGTCCTCTGCTGATCGTGATCCTGACGATGACCCGCTTCGCGGGTCGGCGCGCGCTGGGGGTCTGGGCGACGACCCGCCCAGTGGCCGTGCCGTCGCGACGCACCTTGAAGCGCTGCCGCCTCAGCAGATCGACGGCGTCAGAAGCGGCCAGGTCGAGCACCCTCGGGACGAGCGGAAAGCCCCGCTTGTCGGTGGGGACCCAATCGTTGGACCTGCTGGTCGGCCCACCACGTATCTTTCGCCCCGCCACCGGACCGTCCAGCCTGACCCGCAGGCGCGGCCATAGTATCTCGCGGGTGCAGCCGAACTCCCCGTCTGGGGTGTCGAGCGCGACCACCTTGTCCTGCTCGACCGAGATGTGGATGCGAGACGCGGTCTCGACCACCGTCGCACGGCCGTTGCCCTGCAGGCATCCACCGCTGTCATAGAACAGCGTGAGCGTCTGGAGGTCGCGTCCCACCTCGACGAGGCCCCACGCCGCCGGGACGGGCTCGACGCGACAGTCGTACTCGCCGCACCGGGAGTTGAACGCAGGATCGCCGGCCGACGCCACGACGGCCGTTCCGCCAAGGACTGAACCCACCACCGCCGCTGCAAGCAGCCTGCGCATACCTCACCTCACCTCGGCGCTCACCGTAACAGCCGCAAGCGGGGCTCTCACGCCACCGATGGCGTGCGAGGACCGGGGACCTCGCGGGGGCCCGCGGGCGTAGAACTGCTGTGAGGATCTCGATCATCGTGGTGGCTGCGGTGCTTGCGGTTGCGGGGGCCGTGTTTGCCGCGCCGTCGCGGCCGGCGGCCGAGGGGCTGCCGTCCGCTTCGGCCTGGGTCCGCGAGCCCTTGATCGGGGTGATCGCGCGGCGTCGCGGCCGTGGTGCGTTGGTCAGGCTGCAGCGCTCGACCCTCCGGCGCATCTCTCGAGGGCTGCCCACGCCGAGCCGGTTCGTGTGGGACTACGAGTTCTCCCCGAATGGGCGACTCCTCGCCGTGGGAGACGAGGCGCGCAGCCGCATCCTGCTGTTCGACGTACGACGCTGGCGCTCGCTCGGCAGTGTGCGCCTGCCCAGTCCTCATCCGGGGGGCTACGGGGGCGCGGGCAACATGGTGTGGGTGGAGCCGCGACGACTCCTGGTGATGGCGGGGCCGCCCTTCACGAGTCAGACCCCGGTCGTCGTCGACCCGCTGAGGCGCCGCGTGGTGCGGAGGATCGGCTGGCGGGGTTGGGCGATGACGACGGGCGAGACCAACGATGGTCTGGTGCTGCTGGCCCCACCGCGGGTCCGGCGCGGGCGCCCCCGGCTCGGGCAAGCGCGGCTGGTGCAGGTCAGGGTCGACGGCCGGGTGAGGTCCGTGCGACTCGATCGCATCGAGGCGGGCGAAGGCCAGGGCAACGGTGGGCGCGGTCGTGCCGTATACCCCGGCCTTGCCGTCGATCGGGGCGGGGACCGCGCCTTCGCGATCGCCGCCGACCGTGGACTGGTCGCCGAAGTCGACCTGGGCACCGGGCGCGTCGCCTACCACAGGCTGGTCGAAGGACCCGCCATTGCGAAGGGCGGTCCCAGCGAGAGCTTCTCCCGAAGCGCCCGCTGGCTCGGAGGACATACGCTCGCCGTGACCGGCGAGCACCGGTTGGTCGGCGAACGGCCGCGCAGGGCACGCGAGGTTCCCTACGGTCTGAGGTTGGTCGACACGCGGGACTGGACGATCAGGACCGTCGACCCCGACGCGCAGACGTTTGATGTTGCCGGCGGCTTGCTGCTGGCGAGGCGCTGGTATGTCGAGAGCGGGCGCACTCCGATGGGCGTGGCTGCGTACGACTTCGACGGGAACGCGCGCTGGCGTCGCTTCTCAGGCTCCAATGTGCTCACGTGGGCCCCCGGCGGCGGCCGTGTGTACCTCGAGGTCGGCGACCACGGCGAGCGCCGCACCCACGTTGTAGACCTCGCCACCGGAAGCAGCATCCGCGTGCTGCCCCATAAGCAATACAACCTGCTCACGCGGTAAGCCCTCTGGCTAGTCCGTGAAGATGACGACCCTGTTCGCGCTGCGACCCTCATCGAAGCCGAATTCCCAGCCACGGCGCCCTGCGCGACGGCATGGCCGAGTTCGACGGCCCCGACGGCGTCTGGGCCCCGGCCTCAAACCTGGACCGTGTCGGCCCGAGCACCGGCCCCGTAGGTACGGTGCGCCGCCGATGGCGGCGCCGCTGCTCCACGAGCTCCACCCGGCACTGAGCCAGAGCGTCCGTCACGTGGCGCTGGGCGAGTCGCCCACGCCCGTGCGGCTGCTCCCGGCGCTCTCCGATGCGGCGGGGTGCCCGGTGTGGCTGAAGGACGACGGCGCCTTCGGGTCGGGCCCGTGGGGCGGCAACAAGGTCAGAAAGCTCGAGTGGATCCTCCCCGAGGCCCGTCGCCGCGGCGCGCGCACGTTGCTCACCGTCGGGGGCCTGGGCACGAACTGGGGGCTGGCCGCCGCGCTCTACGGGCGCGAGCACGGGCTGCGGACGGCGATCGCGCTACTCGACCAGCCCATGGACGACCACGTGAGGGACCAGCTCGGACGGCTGGAGCAGTCCGGGGCGACTCTGTACCGGACCCGCACGAAGGCTCGGACCGTCGCCGCCATGCCCTGGCTACTCATGCGTCACAGTGGCCGGCGGGCGCCGTACATCCTGCCCGCCGGCGGATCGACCCCGGTCGGAGTTCTGGGCTACGTGGAAGCCGCGTTGGAGATCGCTCGTCAGGTGGGCGAGGGGGTCTTGCCCCGTCCCTCGCACGTCGTCACGGCGATGGGCTCGGGAGGCACGGCGGCGGGCTTGGCTCTGGGCCTGCGCCTGGCCGGTGTGCCGACGCGGGTGGTGGGAGTGCCCGTAGCCGACCAGCTGAGGCTGGACGCCGCAACCGTGGCCCGCCTGGCCTCCCGGGCGGCGCGGCTGCTGGAGCGCCGGGGCGCGGCGCTGGTCGCGTCGCCGCCCTCCGCCGCGGACGTGACCGTGCTCGACGGCTGGATCGGGCCGGGCTACGGGTATCCCACGCCGGAGGCGGAGGCCGCGGCGGCGCTGGCCCAGGAGAGCGAAGGCCTCGACCTGGACCCGGTGTACACGTCCAAGGCCTTCGCGGCGCTGCTGGCCGAGGCGCGCTCCGGGCGCTTCGGCCGCGGGCCGGTGCTGTTCATGCAGACTCACGGCCCCCGGCCGTGACGGCGATACTCCTCGACGCGTGAACGGGCCCCACCTCACCTCGCCCGATCCTCAGGGCCGCGACGGCCCGATCGTCCACTCGCCGCCTCTCCCGGTCCAGGGGGCGGTGGACTTGGACCTGCCGATGGGGCGCCTGTGGGCGGCGTTCGCGGACGTCTCGCGCTGGCCGGAATGGAACCGGAGCTTCGCGAGCGCACGTGTCGACGACGGGGCGCTGGCGGTGGGCGTCACGCTGCGCTTCACCTTCCGTCCCATCCGCTCCGCCTATCCCTACCTACTGCCCGGCTCGGCCGAGATCGTGGAGATGGAGGAGCACGAGAGGGTCACCTGGGAGGTGCGGGCCCCGGGGTTCCATGCCGTCCACGGCTACCGCTTCGCCTCGCTGGGAGAAGCGCGCTGCCGATTCGGCTCCTGGGAGGTCGCCGAGGGCCCGGCCTTCCGCGCGCTTCGGCGCTTCTGGCTCGCCCACTTCGACTTTGTCTGCCGCGAGTCGCTCGCGGGGGCGGCGCGGCTGTAGTGACATCTCACACCGAAAGGACTCAACATGGATCTGAAGCTTGAAGTGGTCCCCATCCCGGTGTCTGACGTCGACGCCGCGAAGGCGTTCTACACCGAGAAGGTCGGCTTCGGCCTCGACCACGACGTGCGCCCCAGCGAGAGCATGCGGGTCGTGCAGATGACCCCGCCCGGCTCGGCCTGCTCGGTCGTGATCGGCGTGGGCCTACCACTGGGCGACCCCGGCTCGGTCAAGGGCGTCCAGCTCGTCGTCGAGGACATCGAGGCCGTCCGCGAGACGCTCGCCGGCCGCGGCGTGGGCGTCGGCGACGTGCAGCAACTCGGACCGGAGGGCTCTCCCGGCTCGCGCTTCCTCTTCTTCGAGGACCCGGACGGCAACGGGTGGGCAGTACAGGAGCGGTAGCCGCTCGTAGCGCTAGCCGGCCGCGTTCAGCCGGCGCACGGCCTCGATCAGGCCTCCGCTGGCCGCCATGTCCACGGCGACGATCGATGGCAGCCGTCCGCGCAGAGCACGGCACGCCTGGGCGCGGCCGGTCAGGACCGAGGTGGCATTGACCACCGCCGACACTTGCGGATCGGGGGCGACCGGCGGGGACCAGTGATTCATCAGGAACAGCGACCCGATCGTGCCACCGCGGTTGGGGCGGCAGCTGGCCGTCCAGTTGGCCGGCTTCGTCAACAGGTCGAGGGTCGGCCAGGTGTACGGGGTCTCCTGAAGGATCCCGGAGTACGCCTCGTGGTACCAGGGGACCGAGCCCGAGTCGCGCTCGGCCATCACCACCACCTGCTTCTGACCTCGGACCATCGCCCTCAGTGTCGGCCACGGGCCCGGCGGCCCGCGGTACACATGCCTGAGCAGCCCGCTCAGGCGCACCTCGCGGGCGAAGTCCTCGGGGCGGACCGAGTCCTCGTTGATGATCGCGAGCACGTTGCCCGGATAGTTCTCGAGGTAGATGCGCATGGTCCGCAGCACGTCGATCAGGGGCGTCGCGCCCAGCCGGCAGAGCACGTGGCAGAGGTACAGCCGGCTCTGCGGCGTCGGCGTTGCGTCGGCCACCACGCTTCCGTCAGGGGCGACATGCCCGTAGTAGGTGTCCAGCAGGAACGCTTTGATGCCCATCGCCAGCTGCTCGCGGACCCCCACCTGCTGGTTGGGGATGCTCCAGCCGAGCGACTGGGCGGACATCGCGTTGTGCGCTCCGGGCAGCACCACGCGGTCGAAGGTCCTGAGGCACAGGTACTGCTCGCCGTTGCAGCGAATGGGCGTGGCCGCCGGCGCGGGTGCCGCCACGGCTAGCGCCGCCGCAAGGCCCAGCAGGAGAGCCAGGCCCGAGCGTGATCTCCTCCCCATCGGGCCACCCTAAACCGCGGCGGCCCGGCGGACCAGGGGCTACCGCGTCCCGGCGGGGTGGCGCGGACGGCGGCGCCGGCGGCGCGGAGGGCCGGCAGGGCGCTGTCCCTCGTGGCGGCGGGCTCCCTGGTGGCGGGGCTTCGCGGAAGCAGCCGGCTCTGCCGGCTGCGCACCGATGGCTCTCCCGCCTCCCAGGCCGCTTGCCCCGAACTCGCTGGACAGCGAGAGGGCGTGGGCGATGCGCCGCACGTCCGCTGCCTCATCGGTGCCGACCAGAGTCACGCCCTCGCCGGTGCGGCCGGCCCGGCCGGTCCGGCCCACGCGGTGGACGTAGCCCTCGCGGTCGGCGGGCGGATCGAAGTTGATCACGTGGGTGATGTCGTCGATGTCCAGGCCGCGGGCCGCGACGTCGGTGGCCACCAGGGTGTCCACCCGCCCGGACTCGAAGCTCATGAGCGCCCGCTCGCGCTGGCTCTGGGACTTGTTGCCGTGCATCGCCACCGCGTCGATGTCATGCCCGTTCAGCCGCTTAACCAGCCGGTCGGCGCCGCGCTTGGTGCGCACGAAGACGAGGTTACGCCCGTTCTGCTCACCCCGAAGCTCGCTGACCAGCGCGTTGAGCTTGGAGTCGCGGGTCACGGCCACGAAGCGGTGGTTCACGTCGCCCCGGCGCTCGGGCGCGGTGGCGTGGGCGCGGCTGAGCGGGTCGCGCGTGTACTCGGAGGCCACCTTCATGACGGCTCCCTCGAGAGTGGCGGAGAAGAACAGCGTCTGGCGATCGCGCGGGAGGCACCTGACGATCCGGTCCACCGGCGGGCGAAAGCCCATGTCGAGCATGCGGTCGGCTTCGTCGAGCACGAGGATCTTCACGCGTCCGAGGTCCACCACCCCGCGGGCCATGAGGTCCTCCAGCCGCCCCGGGGTGGCCACGAGCACGTGGGCGCGCCCGGCGAGCTTGGACTGGCGCTGGATGCCGGCGCCGCCGTAGACCGCGGCGATCGAGAGGGCGCGGGCGTGGGCGAGCGGTATGAGGTCGTCCACGATCTGCGAGGCCAGCTCGCGGGTGGGGGCCAGGACCAGCGCGCTCGGACGCGGGTCGGTGGCCTCGATGCGGTCCACCAGCGGAACCCCGAAGGCGAGGGTCTTGCCGGAACCGGTGGGCGCCTTGACGAGCACGTCACGGCCGGTGAGCGCGTCCGGCACCACCAGGGTCTGGATCGGGAACGGATCCGTGATCCCCTTGGATTCCAGGGCGTCGACCACGGCGCGCGAGGCACCGAGGCCGGCGAAGGCTGACGAAGACATCTGACTGCTCCTTGCTGCGGCCACACAGGACCGCTTGCGATTCGGGAGATTCGACTGACCCGGACCGCCGGAGCGACGAGACAAGAACCTCGCAGGCGGAATTGCCTGCAACGAGGATGAGGCTAGCAGCCTGGCCGGTGGAGGCTGGGCGCATGCGCCCACTGAGACTAAGCCAGCGCGGTGCCCTTTCTGCGGTTGCAGTCGCCGCACAGGAGCTGGAGGTTGTCGGCGGCGTCACCGCCGCCCAGGGCCACTGGGATCACGTGGTCGTATTGGAGGTCGAAGTCCGAGCCACAGCCCGTGCAGCGCCCGCCGTCGCGCTCGAACACGGCGTGGCGCACCGCTCGGGGGATGGCCCGGCGCCGGAGTGGGCCGCCCTCCGCCTCGGCGGCCAGGGCGCCGTGGGCGCGCTCCAGGGCCCGCCGGCGCCGACGCTCGCGGTCTCGCACCAGGGCCACAACGTCGCGGTGGTCCAGTCCCTCGTCCTCCCAGTAGACCCGATCCTCGAACCACCAGTAGGTCCGCCGTCCGTCGGCCACCACCGGCACCGGCTCGGTCGGAGCGAGCGTGCGTAGGACGCGGTGGCGGCGTGCCCCCCACGTGCCTGGCACGGCGCCCTGGCCGGTCATCAGCCGGTGGCGGCGCCCGCGCAGCGTCAGCCTGCTCTGGAGGGCCGCGTTGACCACCTCGCGCAGCATGTGCCCAAACCTAGGAGCCGGGTGCGACGTGGCGCAGCCCGTCTTGCGGCCGGCTCGGCCGGCTGCGCACCGACTGGTGTTGCGGAAGCGGCCGGCTCGGCCGGCTGCGCACCGACTGGTGTTGCAGGCGGCGTTATGGTTGCGCGGGTGGCGAGCTCACCGCAGGTCGGCGATCCGGCCCCGGACTTCACCCTGGAGGGCACCGACGGCCGGTTCACGCTCGCCGACCAGCGGGGCCGGCGCGTGGTTCTCCTCTTCTATCCGGGGGACAACACGACGGTGTGCACCCGGCAGTTCTGCTCCTACCGGGACCGGGCCGAGGACGTGGACGGCCTGGACGCGGCGGTGGTGGGGATCTCCGCGCAGGACCTCGACTCTCACGAGGCCTTCATGGCCAAGCACGGGCTCAACGTGCCGCTTCTGGCCGACACCGACGGAGCGGTCGCCAAGGCCTACGGCGCGCACTCGCGGGTGGCCGGTACGAAGCGGGCGGTGGTGATCGTGGACGAGGATGGAGTGGTGCGTCACCGCCACGACCACCGGATCGGGCTGGACTACCAGAGCGTGGACGAGCTTCGCGACGCGCTGGCCTCGCTCGGCCGCGCCGCTTAGTCGCCTACTCGTCAGGCGCCAGCGTGGCGCGCCAGACCCAGTAGGCGAACAGGGCCTGCACCGGCAGGCGCGCCCACAGCGCCCAGGGCGGGATCCTGCGGTAGCGGTCCGGGTTCACCGCCATGTGGACGTTGGCCGGGAACACGCACACCAGCGTGGCGATGCCGAGCCAGCCCCCGAGGCGGCGCGTGCGCGGATGCATGGCGGCCAGCCCGGAGGTCATCTCGGCCACGCCGGAGGCGTAGACCAGCTCACGGTGCGCGGGCAGGTAGTCGGGCATGATCGCCTCGTAGGTCTTCGGCATCACGAAGTGGTTGAGGCCCGCCACCACGAGCCCCAGTCCGGCGAACCCCTTGGCGACCCTGCGCATCGCGAGGAGGGTGACAGATGTCTAGCGCTGGCTCGTCCCGAGCCGGTCCCGCACCTCCCGCAACGCCTCGAAGACAGCAAGCGTCGCGTGGGCCTGGGCCAGGGTGGCGTAGGTCAGCGCCTGATCGTTGCCGTTCTCGGCCAGCTCCGCTGCGGCATCCATGTACTTGCGGGCGCGGAAGTCGGGGTGCTCCTCTTCATTGGTCATGCAGGACTTCTACCCGCTGAGGCGCCACCGATGCGGAGGGCCGGTTCGACAGCAGGTCGAGCGAAGTTTCGCCACCGGTCCCAAGACAGCGGCGCGCTTGGCCGGCAGGCTGGTGGACGTGCACTCTCCTCCTGACATCGGCGTGGCGACCACGCCGGTGCGCGCACGGGAATGATGCCGGGGCCGGCGGGACGCTCACCCGTTCGGTCGGCCCCGGTGGTTCCCGGCAACGGCTAGCAGAGCGCCGGCCGCTGGATCCGCCCGGCAGGCTCGCCCGCGGCCGGATAGGTTTCGCCCATGCGCCGGCTGCTCGCCTCCGCGGCACTGCTCGCCACCGCCCTTCTGCTCGCCTCCGCGTCCCGGGGCGCTACGGCCCAGGAGCCCGTGCAGCCGATCGCAGGCGATCCCGCCGCCCCGCCAGACCTTCCGGCCTTCACCGGCCGCCGGGCGAAGGCCCGCCGGGTGCCCGCGGCCAAGGTGCCGCCCCACCCGCAGATGGCGCCGAACGGGCGCAGCAACATCCACAACGACGGCTACATGTCGGATACCTACACGTGGCTCGGGCCGCTGGGACGCGACATGCGGCTGGTGTCCGCCGCCTTCACCGAGGCCGCGTTCGGGTTGTGCGGGGGCACCATCGCCTTCGACCGCCGCGGGCGGATCGTGACCGTCTGCATCGCTCCCGATCGCAGCGTCCGGCTGCGCCTGCTGAACCCGCGGACGCTCGCCACGCTGGCCAGCTACGACCTGCCGCCGCGGGTGATCCCGCCGGGCGCCAACCCCTTCCAGACCTTCACCGGCGGCGGCTACTTCTACCTCGATCGGCGCGACCGCGCGGTGATCCCCACCAGCACGCTCCATCTGGTGGTGATCGCCCTGCGCGGACCGCCCAGCCAGCCGCGCTGGGTCAAGTTCCGCGACTACGACGTCAGCTCCACGGTGCCGGCCGGCGAAGGGATCGGCTCGGTCCTGCCCGACTCGCGCGGACGGCTGTGGTTCGTGAGCCGGGAGACCGGGGTGGTGGGCGTGGTGGAGCCGCGCAGCGGCCGCGTGCGCACCAAGCGGCTGAACGAGGCGATCGGCAACTCGTTCGCCGTCGATCCGCTCGGCGGGGTCTACATCGTTAGCGACAAGGCCATGTACCGCTTCGACATCGCCGCCGGGGGGGTGCCGCGCATCACGTGGCGAGTGGTCTACCGAAACATCGGCAGGATCAAGCCCGGCCAGGTGGACGCGGGGACGGGAACCACGCCGACCCTGATGGGGCGGAAGTACGTGGCCATCACCGACAACGCCGACCCGATGAATGTGGTCGTGTACCGCCGGGCGCGCGGAATCAAGCGAAGGCTCGTGTGCGAGGAGCCGGTGTTCCGGCGCGGCGCGAGCGCCACCGAGAACTCCCTGATCGGCACGGAACGATCGCTGATCGTCGAGAACAACTACGGCTACACGGGACCGCCGGCTGTCATCGGCGGGCTGAGCACCGAGCCGGGGATCGAGCGGGTCGACGTGGACCGCGACGGGCGCGGCTGCCACACCGTCTGGAAGAGCAAGGAGCGCTCGCCCTCGGTCGTGCCCAAGCTGTCGCTGGGGGCTGGGCTCGCCTACTTCTACACCAAGCCAACGGGGACTCCCGACCGCTGGTACGTGACCGCGGTGAGCTTCCGTACCGGCAGGACGGTGTGGAAGCGGCTGGCCGGCACGGGCTTCAACTTCAACAACAACTACGCCGGCCTGGCCATCAGCCCGCGAGGTGTGATCTACCTCGGTGTGCTGGGCGGGACGATCCGCGTTTCCGACAGCGACGTCGCCCTCGGCGGAATGGACAAGGCCCCGGCGCCTCCGTGAGCCAGACCGACGAGCTTCTGTCCAACAACGAGGCGTACGCCGCCTCGTTCTCTAAGGGCGACCTGCCCGGAACGCCACGCCTCAAGGTGACGGTGCTGACGTGCATGGACGCCCGCCTGGACCCTGCGAGGTTGCTCGGCCTGGAGGAAGGTGACGCCCACGTGATTCGCAACGCGGGCGGCGTCGTGTCCGACGATGCGCTGCGCTCGCTCGCGATCTCGCAGAACCTGCTCGGCACCGAGGAGATCGTCCTGATTCAGCACACCGAGTGCGGCCTGCTCACGTTCACCAGCCAGGAGTTCGCCGCCCAGCTCGAGGACCAGACCGGGCAGAGGCCGGAGTGGAGCGCCCACGCATTCGCGGATCTCGAGGGCGAGGTGCGCGCGGGAATCGCCCGCATCAAGGACGACCCGTTCGTGCCGCGCACCGACCGCGTGCGCGGGTTCGTGTACGAGGTCGAGACGGGGCGCCTGCGCGAGGTGTCGTAGGCCTACGACCCGGTCGGCGCCCGCACCGCCAGGGTGAGGGCGAACCGGGCCTGGGGATCGTCCAGGTCGTCGCCGAACGCCTCGCGCAGCTGAGCCAGGCGATAGCGCACGGTCTGCGGATGCACGTGCAGCGCCTCGGCCACCTCGGGCACGCGCCCCTGGTGGTCGAGCCAGCTGCGCAGCGTCTCGAGCAGCCTCGCCCGCGAGCCGGGCGTGCGCTCGTCGAGGGGGGCGAGCGCGCGAACCGCGAGCTCATCCAGCAGCTGCCGCCGGCCCAGCACCATCAGCTCGGGGAGGTGCTCGGACGCCACCAACAGCGCGCCGCCGGGGAGCAGGCCCTCGCGCGCCAGGTCCAGGGCTCCGAGCGCACGCTCGGCGCTTCGCCACGAGTCGCTCCAGGGCACGGACGGGCCGAGCGCTGCCGTCCGGCGGCCCACCGCGCCCTCGACTTCGGCTCGCCGGCCGGGCGCGCCCGCGTCGGGCACCAGTGCGCAGTGGCGGTCGGCGGGCAGGGTCGCGGCCAGGGAGCCCAGGGGCATGCGACCGGCAACCCGCTGGTCGCGATCGTCCTCCCAGATCACTGCGGCCACCTCGGCGGGCAGCGGCCACCCCGCCTCGGCCGCCGCGGCCTGCACGGCGGCCGGGTCGGCTGGTGGCCGCTGCACCATCAGGCCGAGGAGCACCCGGCGCCGGCGCGCCGTCTCGCCCGCCGCCAGGGACTGCTCGTAGGCGAACCCCTCCGCGCTGCGCGCCGACAGCTCGTCGATGTAGGCGAAGATCGCCTCGGCCAGGAGCGCCAGCGCGTCGGCGCCCAGCCCGGCCTGGCGGGCGGTAGCCGCCGTCCGCCTCCAGGCCACACGCGCACCGATCCGGTACGCGGCCAGCAGCGCCTCGAGCGCGCGGCCCTCCCGAGCCTCGCCGCGGCCGAGGGCGTAGTTGATGTCCTCCTCAGGCTCTCGTCGCCGGCCGTTGCCCTCCACGGTGTCGATGAACTCCTCCAGCGCCTCGGCGACGCCGCGGCGGATACCCTCGCCGAATGCCCCCTCCAGCGGACGCGCGTAGGCTGGGACACCCGCCCGGATGGCGTCGATGATCTCGTCGGCGGTCCGCTCCAGGCCGGGCCGCAGCGCCGCTGCCGTCCCGGCCGGGAGCGCCTCCCACGGACGCGACAGGAGACCCGAGCTTTCTTGTGAGATGGGAACGGGTTTTTGGCCGTCGGTTGTGGCCATCCAAGAAAGAACCATAACCCCAATCAGAGGATCGTTCAGCCTCTAGCCACCCCCGAGGATTGGAATAAGCCGATGTCAGCTGCCCAGAGCCCCGAGACCGACAGCGCCACCGCGGTGGCGGACGCCGTGGCCGCGGCCACGGGTGACGGGCCCGGCGACGACGCGCCCGCATTCTCCCTCGAGCTGTCCGACGACCAGAAGGACATCCGCGACTGGGTCCACGGGTTCGCCGAGAACGTCGTCCGCCCGGCGGCCGCGGAGTGGGACGAGCGCGAGGAAACGCCCTGGCCGGTGATCCAGGAGGCGGCCAAGATCGGGCTCTACGGCTTCGAGGGGGTCGCGCAGTTCTGGGCGGACCCGAGCGGGCTGACCTTCCCCATAGTCAACGAGGAGCTGTTCTGGGGCGACGCCGGAATCGGCATGTCGCTCATGGGCACGACGCTCGCGGTGGCCGGGATCTACTCCTCGGGCACCACCGAGCAGCTGCTCGAGTGGGTGCCCCAGTGCTACGGGACCCCTGAGGATCCCAAGGTGGGGTCGTTCTGCGTGTCCGAGCCCGACGCCGGCTCCGACGTGTCCTCGCTGCGCACTCGCGCGCGATACGACGAGGCCACCGACGAGTGGGTGCTCAACGGGCAGAAGGCGTGGGCCACCAACGGCGGGATCGCCGCCGTTCACGTCGTCGTCGCCTCGGTGGACCCCGAGCTCGGAGCCCGCGGCCAGGCCGCCTTCGTGATCGGTCCGGACACAAAGGGCCTGGAGATGGGTACCAAGGTCAAGAAGCACGGCATCCGCGCCTCGCACACCGCCGACGTGTTCCTCGACGACTGCCGCATCCCGGGAGCCAACCTGCTGGGGGGCAAGGACAAGCTCGACGAGCGGCTGGCCCGCGCCCGCGAGGGCACCAAGGGAAAGCGCCAGGCCGCGATGCAGACCTTCGAGGTCTCACGCCCCACGGTCGGCGCGCAGGCGCTGGGCATCGCCCGCGCGGCCTACGAGTTCGCGCTCGACTACGCCAAGGAGCGCGAGCAGTTCGGCAAGAAGATCATCGAGAACCAGGCCATCGGCTTCGCGCTGGCGGACATGAAGATGGAGATCGACGCCGCTCGGCTGCTGGTCTGGCGCGCCTCCTGGATGGGGCGCCAGGGCCACACCTTCACCGCCGCGGAGGGGTCGATGTCCAAGCTCAAAGCGGGCGAGGTGGCGGTGTGGGCCACAGAGCGCGCGATCCAGATCCTGGGCGGCAACGGCTACACCCGCGAGTACCCGGTGGAGCGCATGCACCGCGACGCGAAGATCTACACGATCTTCGAGGGCACCTCGGAGATCCAGCGCCTCGTGATCGCCCGCGCCATCTCCGGCGTGCACATCCGATGACCGAGGCCATTCCCACCCCGCTGATCCCGCCGCGGCCACGGCTGCGCGGGGTGGTGCATCAGTGGTCCTTCTTCGTGGCCCTGGTTGCGGGCGTCGTGCTCGTGATGACCGCCCCGCCGGGGCGCGCCACGGCCGCCGCGGCCGTCTACGCCGTTGCGCTGGCGGGCCTCCTCGGCACCAGTGCGCTCTATCACCGCATCTCGTGGCGGCCGGCCGTGCGGGCGAGGTGGCGGCGGATCGACCACTCGATGATCTTCGTGCTGATCGCCGGGACCTACACCCCCTTCGCCGCGCTCGTGCTCTCGGGATCCACGCAGACCGTGGTGCTGGCCGGAGTTTGGGGCGGCGCCGCCGCGGGAATCGTGTTCTCCCTCGTGTGGGTCAGCGCACCCAAGTGGCTGGCCGCGGCGGTCTACGTCGCATTGGGCTGGTTCTCGCTCGTCGCCTTCTCCCAGATCATCGACCGGGCGGGCATCGGCGCGTTGGCCCTGCTGCTGGGAGGCGGGGTGCTCTACACCGCCGGGGCGCTCGTCTACGCCCGCCGGCGGCCTGACCCGAGTCCCGCGGTGTTCGGTTACCACGAGGTGTTCCACGTCCTGGTCGTGGCGGCCGCCGTGGCCCACTTCGTGGCCGTGGCGGCGTTCGCGCTGCCGGCCGCGTAGCTCCTTAACACCTTTACCAAGCCCTAACCGCCTCCTTCGCCACCCCTGACCGCCCCCTGCCCGGCGGCTGTACGGCCGCGGCGCAAACTCGATTCCACTGTTTCGAGCAAGGAGGAAGGCAGATGAAGAAGGCAATCACCGGGCTGCTCACCGTCGTGCTGGTGGGTGTCATGGCCGCGGTCGTGGTGGCCGGCGTGGGCTCGGGAAGCGACGACTCGCCGTCCGGAACGACGACCGCGGAGACCACCGAGGCGACGAACACCACCGAGACCCAGACGACCACTACAGAGGACCGTCCCGTCCGCGACGATCGCACCGGCACGGACGAATCCAACGTGGACATCTCCGGCCCCTGTGACGAGGCCGAGCACGCCAACGATCCCCGCTGCGACGGCGTGGTGGTGCCCGACGGCACCGGCACGACCACTACCCCCGACGGGGTGGACATCTCCGGCCCGTGCGACGAGGCCGAGCATGCCAACGACCCCCGCTGCACCGGCGCGGGGCGGGTGGAGGAGGACCGCTCGGGTCGCGGCAACGGGCACGAGGACGAAGTCGACGACGACCACGGCTCGGGCCACGGTCGCGGCGGCGACGACTCCCCCGACCACTCCAGTGGCGGTGGCGGCGATGACTCCGACGACCGCTCCGAGGGCGACGGCGAGGGCAGCGGTAGCCACGGCGGTGGCAGTGACCGCGACAACGGCGACGACGGCGACAACGGCGACGACGGCGAGCGCGACGACGGCGAGCGCGACGACCGCGACGACCGCGACGACGGCAGCGGCGGCGACGACGACTGACCCGACCCTGTGTCACCTGTGCCGGGGCGGCCGCCAGCCGCCCCGGCACGGTTGCGCCCCGACGCCTGCGCGCGGCCTAGCATGCCCTCCGTGGCCGGCCGGCGCCCGAGCGTCCTGATGGTGGAGGACGAGGAGTCCATCACCCTCCCCCTGGCGGAGGCCCTCGAGCGCGAGGGCTTCGACACACGCGTGGCGGGCACGGTGGCGGACGCGCTGGAGAAGGCGGGGCACAGCCCACCGGACCTCGTGTTGCTTGACGTGATGCTTCCGGATGGGTCCGGCTACGACGTCTGCCGCGAGCTGCGGCGGAGCTCGGACGTGCCCATCATTATGCTCACGGCCCGGGGCGAGGAGACCGACCGGATCGTGGGCCTCGAGCTGGGGGCGGACGACTACGTGGTCAAGCCGTTCTCGGCCCGCGAGGTGGTGGCGCGCATCCGCGCGGTCCTGCGTCGGACGGCCGGGCCGCCGCGCGAGGCGGGGGCCGAGGTACCGATCGAGGTGGGTGAGCTGCGCCTGGATCCCGCCCGCCGCAGCGTGACCCTCTCGGGCACCGAGGTGGATCTGACCCGCCGCGAGTTCGAGCTGCTTGAGCTGCTCATGCGCGAGGCGGGCTCGGTGGTCTCCCGCGAGCGGCTGATCGACGAGGTCTGGGACGTCAACTGGTTCGGCTCCACCAAGACGCTGGACGTGCACGTCTCGAGCCTCCGCCGAAAGCTGGGCGAGGCCTCCGCCGCCCCGCGCTTCATCCACACCGTGCGCGGCGTGGGGTTCCGCTTCTCGGGCGCCGACGAGCTCGGCGCCTCACCGGCGCGGTGAGCCTCCGGACGCGGCTGCTGGCCGCGTTCGCCTACGTGCTGGTGCTGGTGATCGTCGCCCTGGAGGTGCCCCTGGCGCTGAACATCTCCCGGCGCGTGGACGCCGAGATCAAGAGCGAGGCGCAGGGTCAAGCCCAGCTGCTGGCCGCCGGCGTGGCCGGCCGGCTGTCTGACCGCGACGAGCTGGAGTCCCTGCTGGAGGGAGCCGCGGCCGATCTCGGCGGCCGGGCCATCGTGGTCGGCCCGCGTGGACGGCTGATCGCCGACTCCGCCGGCCGTGGGCTGGCCGCGAGCTTCTACGGCAGCCGGCCCGAGGTCCGTGATGCGCTTTCGGGCCGTCCCGCGCAGGGCACGCGCCGCAGCGACACGCTCCGGAAGGAGCTGCTCGTGACCGCTGTGCCGGTGTTGCGGGGGACGCGGACGGTGGGGGCGGTGAGGGTGACTCAGAGCGTCGACTCCGTGAGGTCCGAGGTGCGCGGCGACGTGCTCGCGCTCGTGGGCGTGGGCGTGGCCGCCCTGCTGCTCGGCCTGGGCGTGGCGTGGCTGCTCGCCGGGTCGCTGACCCGGCCACTGCGGGCGCTGGCCGACGGTGCCCGGCGCGTGGCCGGCGGCGATCTGGAGGCGCGCGTGGCGCCGGAAGGCTCCAGCGAGCAGCGCGAGGTGGCCCGGGCGTTCAACGACATGACCGCGCGTCTGGGGCGGATGCTCCGAGCGCAGCGGGACTTCGTGGCCAACGCGTCTCACCAGCTTCGGACCCCGCTCACCGGCCTCCGCCTGCGGCTCGAGTCGGCGGAGCTGAAGACGAGCGACCCCGACGTCGCGCGCGATCTTGCCGCCGCCGGTCGGGAGACCGAGCGCCTGGCGCAGCTCCTCGGACAGCTACTGTCACTCGCCCGCGACGCCGAAAGTGACGACGGCGAGCAGCTGCGCCTGGCGGACGTGGCCCGCGCGGCGCGGGAGCGTTGGCGCGGCCCGGCCGAGAGCTCGGGACATCGGCTCCGGCTCCACGGGGATCAGGCGACGGAGGTGAGGGGATCGCCGGCCGACATCGCCGCGATGCTCGACAACCTGATCGAGAACGCGCTCAACTACTCCCCGCCGGACACGACGGTCAGCCTCGAGTGGGAGCGCCGTGGCGATCGCGTGGTGATCACGGTCTCAGACGAGGGCCCGGGCATTGAGCCGTCCGAGGCCGACCAGGTGTTCGAGCGCTTCTACCGCGGCGCGCGCAGCGAGGGCACCGAGGGCAGCGGCCTGGGACTCGCCGTGGTGGAGGCCCTGGCGCGCCGCTGGGGCGGCCGGGTGACGCTCGGGAACCGCCCGGGTGGGGGGGCCCACGCGGAGATCCTGCTTCCGTTGGGCTTACCTGGAGCTGACCCGCTCCTTGAGCGCGTCTTGCCCGACGACGGCTAGCCTCGAATCGATGGGTATCCGCCGCACACTTCGCAACGTCGCACTGGCCGTGCTCGGGGTGGCGGCCGCCGTGGGCATCGGCCTGGCGGCCAACAGCATCTCCGACGACAGCGTGGGGCTGTCGGCGCAGCCGCTGAGCGCGGGCGAGGCCCTGGCCCCCGAGCAGGCGGCACAGGACTCGGCCAAGGCGAAGCGCGCCCGCACGCGGCGGCGGGCGCGGACCCGCAACCGCAACCGTGGCGGAGAGCGCAGCACAACCTCGGCTCAGGCAACGACCCCCCCGGTGAACACGGTTCCGCAGTCGCCCACCGACGATGACGGGCCCGGGGACGACTCGAGCGGACATGGACGTGGCCGCGGCGGCGACGAGCCCGACGAGGACAACAGTGGCAGCGGCTCGGACGACAGCGGCAGCGGCGACAACAGCGGCAGTGGCTCGGACGACTCCGGCCGCGACGACTGACCTGCTGTCACCATCACGACGGTGGCCGTCCCCGAGCTGAGCGGACCGAGGCTGCGGCTCGTGCCGTGCGCTCCCGAGCACTACGAGCGGCTGAGGGAGCTGCACGTGCTGCCCGAGGTGCGCCGGTGGTGGCACGACCCGTCGGAGGAATGGCCCGACGACGAGGAAGACTCGGTCAACTACACGATGCTGCTCGACGGGCGCATCGCCGGCTTCATCCAGTGGTGGTCCGAGGACGACCCGATGTACCGCCACGCGGGATACGACCTCTTCGTGGACCCCGAGCTGCATTCCCGCGGCCTGGGCACCGAGGCGGGCCGTGCCCTGTGCGCTCACCTGATCGACGACCACGGCTTCCATCGGCTCGTGATCGACCCCGGTGCGGACAACGCCGTCGCCATCGCTTCCTACACCAAGCTCGGCTTCCGCCCGGTGGGCGTGCTGCGGAGGTACGAGAGGGCGCTGGAAGGCGGATGGAGGGACGGCCTGCTGATGGACCTGCTGGCCGAGGACTTCGTGCGTTAGCCCGAAGGGAAGGCGATCAGCCGGGAAGCAACTCGCCGTGGAATCCGTACGGGATGTGGTGTGGCACCTCGGCGCGCGCCACCTCGGTGAACGAGCGGCCGTCCAGCACCAGCAGGAACGAGCGACGCCGGCGTGCATCGAGCACCACCGACAGGGCCACGCCGTCGTCCTCGCGCCGCGCATGGGGCGAGGGCACGAACACGGCCTCGCCCGGGTAGCAGCCCTTCTCGCGCCACACGTCGGCCTCGCCCCGGTGGACATCGACCTTGACGAGTTGGTCCACGTAGCCGCTGCGCCGGTGATCTCTCATGCTGATCCCGTACGCGTAGCGGTAGGGTCGTCCGTTCGCGCGCTCGTAGTTGATGCGGGGCAGCTCGAGGCTCGGCTCGGCCAGCGGTCTCATCCGCACGCGCTTGCGTGACAGGTCGAGCTCGTAGCGGCGTAGCTCCGCCAGCGGCGCGGAACGCCCGCGTCCCCGCAGGCGATCCAGATAGAGCGCGTCGATGACCCCCGGGTCGTCGTAGCCGCACAGGTCAAGCGTGATCTTGCCGTCACGCTCGAAGGCGTTGACGTGATGGAAGACGAAGAACGGGTCGGTCTCGAGCCGGGTGACCCGTCCCGTGCGGCGATTCACCACGAAGAAGGTGGCGCCGCGCGACGGCTCCCAGCGGTAGTTCGAGATGAAGGGCTCCCAGTTGGTGATGATCTTGAGCGGGTCCACCACGAACGGGGCCTCGGTCAGCACGACGTGTCGCTCGGTGAGCCCGAACGAGTGCATGTACGCCGGTTCCTTGCGGGGGATCGCGGCGAGCTGGCGAGGGGCGCGCCCGCCGCGCGCGTCCTTGACCTGGTAACGCGAGGGCGGCAGCAGCGGGATCTCGTAGTAGATGCGGCGGCGTCCGGGGAGCCGGTGGGCGTGCACCGTCTCGATCTGACCCAGCGGCGGTTCGACGTCACTGACCCCGAGCGTGCGCAGGGTCCGGGGGTCGAAGCGCACGGGCAGGCCCACCTCGGTCATGGCCACGAAGTGGCGGGCCAGCCGGCCGACGTGGACATTGGCGTTCTGCACCGGAGCGAGCGAGAACGTGGCCTGGGCGCCGTTGAAGATCGCGGGGCAGGGGTCGGTCGCGAACTCCGAGTACCGGATCAGCCCCTCCTCCTTCGCCGCCCGGTAAGCGGAGGAGCGAAGGAACCGGTTGGCGTAGCCCACCCGCCCGCGCGAGATGCTGAAGGCGTGAAGCATGGCCAGGCCGTCGAACCAGTGGTTGAACGTGCGGTCGCCCACCTCGTAGAGCGCGGGGCCGTTGCGCACCAGCGTGCCGCCGAGCCAGTCGGGCACGCGGCCCTCCACACCCAGCCGCCCGATCCGGACCTCCTTGCGCAGGCTCTGGAACCCCAGCCGCCAGTCGGCCGCCGGCGCGCCGAGCGCGCCCGGGGCCTCCAGCGCGGAGGCGCCCGCCGCGAGCGCCGCCGCCCCCGCGCCGCGGCGCAGAAGCGATCGTCGGGTCAGCCCGTCGTGCGCCACCGGTGCATGCTCTCACGTGACTGGACCAACCGTCCAACCGGTAGCGCGAAAAGTTGGGCGCGCGTCTAAAGCGGACGCGGCGGGAGCCCGACTAGCCTTGGAACATGGGGGCAGCTCCGCACGTCACGCGCGGGCCCGGCGCCTACCAGCTGGACGACCGGTTCCACGACGAGGCCTACGACGCGGCCGGCCG
>Ga0136616_10000328_pt1 | contig 21443 bp, 25 predicted proteins | sample AntDrymUQ2992106_2_FD_106648 | JGI IMG/M metagenome (GOLD analysis project Ga0136616, IMG submission 106648) | Polar desert sand microbial communities from Dry Valleys, Antarctica - metaG UQ299 (21.06) | ecosystem: Environmental > Terrestrial > Soil > Desert | place: Antarctica: Dry Valley... | reverse complement strand
GCGCTCTTGCCGCCCAGCTCCAGGGTCACCTTCTTCACCGTGGCCGCCGCCATCCGCCCGATCTGGCGGCCGACCTCCGTGGAGCCGGTGAACGCCACCTTGTCCACCAGCGGGTTGGTGACGAGCTCCTCGCCCGTGCCCGGCCCCGGTCCCGGGATGATCGACGCCACGCCGTTCGGCACCCCCGCCTCGGCGATGATCTCGGCCAGCTTCACCGCGGTCGCGGGGGTCTCTGGCGCAGGCTTCAGCACGATCGAGTTGCCCGCGGCCAGGGCCATCGAGATCTTCCAGGCCGCCATCTGCAGCGGGAAGTTCCAGGGGATGATCGCGCTGCACACCCCGACAGGCTCGCGGCGCAGGTAGTTGTAGCTGGGGCCGGGGGCGATGGTCTGGGGCAGCGCCTCCGGCTCGTCGAGCAGCGGCGCGTACTCCGCCATGGTGCGGAACCAGGTGGCCGCGCCACCCACGTCGGCGCCCTTCGCCTTCGCGAGCGTCGCGCCCGAGTCGCGGGCCTCCAGCTCGGCCAGTTCCGCGGCGCGGTCGCGGATGCCCTTGCCGATGGCGGCGAGGACCCGGGAGCGCTCGCTGCCGCGCTTGCCAGCCCAGCGCCGGTCCTCGAACGCGGCCCGCGCGGCGGTCAGCGCCCGCACCGCGTCCTCGGGACCCGCCTGGGCGACGGTGCCGATGTGCACGCCGGTCGACGGGTCGTTGGTGTCGAAGGTGTCGCCGGACGCGGCTTCGCTGAACTGCCCGTCGATGAACAGCGGGAAATCAGACATTGGCGAACAGCGGGAAATCAGACATTGGCGGGGTCCTCCTAGGGCTTGATGGCTTCGAAGGGGTTGCGGCAGGCGCGGCAGTAGTTCGTGCTGCGGCACGGCGTGGGGCCGAACGGCGAGTCGACGACGGTGTCGCGCGAGCCGCACAGGGGACAGCGCACCCCCCCGCGGAGCCCGCCGATCTGGATCAGGGTCTGGCCCGAGCCGGGTGGGGCGATGCCGAACTCGTGCAGCTTCTCGTGGCCACGGGCGGTGATGCGCTCGGGCTCCCAGACCACGTCGCGGACGAAGCGCACGGTGACGTCGTCGACGCCATCGAGCAGGGCGACCGCCTTCGCGACCTCCTCGCGGATCACCGCGGTGGCGGGACAGCCGGAGAAGGTCGGGACCAATGAGATGCCGACCTTCGAACCAGAGACCGTGATCTCGACCACCATGCCGAGGTCGCCGATGGTGACCGGCGGCATCTCGGGGTCGGGCACCGTGTCGAGCACGGCGCGGACGTCGGCGGGGGAGGGCTGGGTCACCACGCTCACCAGCGCGCCGCCGGGTCGCCGCGGTACAGCGCGGTCATCTCGGTCCACAGCTCGGTGAAGTCGCCGGTGTGGCGGCCCTGGCGTCCCCCGGGTGTGACCGGGCGCAGGTCGCGGTCGACGATCTCGGCCAGGCCGACCGGGGCCAGCTCGGCCTCCACCGCCGCCGCCCAGCGGGCGAGCAGCTCGTGCGACGGCACCGGCAGCGTGGCGTCGGCGAGCAGCGTCTCCTCGCCGGCGAAGGGCTCGAACAGCCCGACCGCCTCGGGATAGGCGGTCGCCAGCCCGGCGCGCAGGCGCTCGCGGGCCTCGGGCGGACCGCCGGCGAGGCGCGCGAGCCAGGCGCGGGCGTGCAGGAGGTGGTAGCGCTCCTCGCGCCGCAGCGCGCCGGTGGCGTCACCCAGCGCTCCCCAGCTCGAGGCCGCCAGCGCGGGCAGGCGGACGTCCTCGGCCAGGTCGAACAGTAGGTGGCGCGCGATCGTGTAACCCCAGTCGCCGTTGGGCCGCTCCACCAGCACCGCGTGGCGGTATTCGTCAGGGGGGCGGCCGAGGGCGAGCGCGTCGGCATCGGTGCCGGTGCGCTCCGCGGCCAGGCTGTACCAGACCACGGCGTGGCCGATCTCGTCCTGGCCGATCGAGGAGAACGCGAGGTCGGCCTCCAGGTGTGGCGCGACCCCGGTCCACTGCACGTGGCGGGCGCCGAGGACGTGCTCGTCGTCGGCGAGCGCGAGCGCGAGCAGCGCGCGCGGGTCATCGATCACGGGCGGTGGTCGCTGTTGAGCACCCGCCGGTCCACCGGCCGCAGGTGATCGCGGACCGCGCCGGCGGCCTGCGCGCGGGCCGTGGCCCGGCGGCGCTTGTCGCCCAGCCCGGTGTAGCCGCGCTGCAGCTTGTAGCTCTTGTCGGTGGCGAAGGTGAGCAGGTCGGGATCGCCCAGGGGCGCCAGCTCGCCGTCGCGGGCGACCGCCAGGTCGACGCCCTCGCCGTGGCGGAAGAACGACTCCTTGGCCAGCAGCAGCGCCATCTCGGTATCGGGCGCGTGCACGATTCCGACCGGCTCCCAGCCGTCGCCGGCGCGCCGGCGCCCGAGCACCTCCCAGCGCGGCGCGTCCATCACGCCGCCACCGGTGCGGGTTCCGGCTCACCCATGACCTCGCGGACCCAGGCGTGGGCGTCATGGACCCAGCGGCGCCAGGCCAGGCGGGTCTCGGTCATCGGGCCCTGGCCGCGGGCGATGCGGCGCAACGGCTCCCAGTCCGGCGCGGTCCAGCGCCATTCCCCGGCGTCCTCGTCCCAGGCCAGCGCGGGGTCGGGGATCTCCATGCCCATGTCCCACAACTTCGGCACGTACAGGGAGAAGAAGCGCTGGCGCAGATGCTCGTTCGTGGCCGTCTTGAAGCGGTAGCGCAGCAGCACGTCGCTCTGGGGCTTGGACGGCGGGCCGAAGAAGTGCATGAGCGGCTCCCACCAGCGCTGCAGCGCGTCGGAGAACATCGTCCGCTGCTCGTCGGTGCCCGCGCACATCTCCAGCACCAGGTCCTCGCCGTGGCGCTGGTGCAGGCTCTCCTCGGCACAGATGCGCTTGAGCACCCGGGCATAGGGCGCGTAGCTGCAGTCCAGCAGCGCCTTCTGGGTCACCAGGGCCGCGCCGTCCACCAGGAAGCCGATGACCGCGACGTCGCCCCAGGTGTGCGTGGGGTAGTGGAAGACGTTGTGGAACTTCGTCTTGCCGGCCAGCAGGTCCCCGATCATCGCCGGGCGCGGCTTGCCGAGGTCCTCCGCGACCCGGTAGAGCAGGTGGCCGTGGCCCACCTCGTCCTGCACCTTCGCGCTGAGGCTGAGCTTACGCCGCAGGCTCGGGGCCCGCGAGATCCACTCGCGCTCCGGCAGCGCGCCCATGATCTCGGAGTTCGCGTGCATCTCGATGAAGCGCAGCGCGCCCTGCCGGTAGTCCTCTGGCATCCAGTCACCGGCCTCGACCTTGCCGCCGGCGGCGATGTGGGCGGTGAACTCGGCGGTGCGGGTCGCGGTGTCCACGGTGCCGTGAAGTGCATCCGCGGGGCGGTCTGCTGTGTTCATGGCTTCTCCCGGATCGGGTCAGGGGTGCGAGCGACGAGGAGTGCGGCCGGCGTGGGGGCGGTGAGCTGGTCCCACCAGGCCCACGAGGCGGCTGCGAGGGCCTCGTGGCGTTCGGCGAAGCGCGCGGCAGCGTCCGTGCCCAGCCAGTCGCCGGGCAGCAGCTCGGCGGGCAGGCCCGGGTCCAGGAAGAGGAACGACCGCCAGTGGTGCACCAGCAGGATCCGGTCCACAAAAGCCGTGCGCGGGTCCGCATCGGATGGGCGCCCGCCCTCGCCGGGCTTGCCCCAGCGCTCCAGGAACTGCGCATGCGCCGCGCGCAGCGCGCCCAGGTCCCACGCCCGCTCGGCGACCCTGCGGTCCTGCGCCGCGAGTCCGCCGGGTGCGCCGGGTCCCAGCAGGTCACGCCGGGCCACGAGGTGGTCGGCGTCGGCCAGGCCAGGCAGCGCGTTGAGGCGCGTGCCGTGGTCGGAGGGGCTCACCCACACGCCGGGGCACAGCGGCCCGAAGCCCATCCACGACAGGGTGCGCGCCAGCTCGGCGTCGGCATCCACGGCCGGGGGCGGCAGTAGCAACCGCCACTGCCCGTCCCAGGGAGCCGCAGACAGCCGATAGATCCGCGCGGCGGCCTCTTCCAGACGGTCCACCCCGCGGGGGGTCAGGCCATACGCTGCGTAGCGGCCGGCGCGGCGGGGTGCCACCCAGCCCTCAGCCGTCATGCGCGACAGGGCGGTGCGAGTCGCCTGTGGGGTGAAGCCGAGCGCGCCCATCGCGCCGGTGAGGGCGGTTAGCCACGCCTCGCCACCCGCCGGGCGCACAATGTCACCGAACAGCGTGAACAGCGCGGACCGAGCATGCACCGGCGATCCCCCGTCCTCAACGTGTGACACTCACCCTAGCACAACTCGCTTCGACTGTAACACGTCACCACCGCCTCGGCCGAGATTTGGCGTGTTTCGCCTAGCGGTCAGGTGCGGGATGCTCTGCGTCATGGTGCTGAGCGCGAGCGTCACCGTGACGCGGGATGGACGCTACGTAGCGGTCATCCGGGGGGTTCTGGGCAGTCTGCTGGACGGCGCGCAGGCGCCCGTCGAGGTCGTCGACGACCTCACCGTCGCCGTCGGTGAGGCGTGCGCCAATGTCGTGCGCCATGCGAGCGGCTCCGAGGCCTACCGCGTGGAGCTGGAGGTCGCGCAGGAGCACTGCGTCGTAGAGGTCGTCGACGATGGCCCAGGCTTCCGCCCGCCGCCGGACCGCACGCCGGGACCAGACGCCGAGGCCGGTCGCGGTATCGCGCTCATGCGCGCCCTGACCGACGAGCTTGAGTTCTCCCAGGCCGACTCGCGCATGCGGGTGCGCATGTCTCGGGTCTGGTAGCGCTGCAGGCTTGGCCGATCAAGACAGCTGGGCAAGACACCTGGCGGGGCCTACGCGTCCAGTGCGGCGTGATCCAGCCCCTCGTCGGCTTCGGTGAACGGGGTGACGACCGGGACGATGACAGCGCTCGGCGCCGGATCCGCGTGCTCCCTCATCGCGGTTCCCCGTCGATCGACAGGACCAGTTCCGCCGCGAGCGGCGCGTCGTTGGCGAGGTCCTGCTGGTACAGGGCGATCCGCGCGTGTGCCCCTCGCTCGGCGCCGAAGACCTCGAGCAGCAGGTCCGAGGCGCCATCCAGGACCGCCGGCGCCTCAATAGACGCCCCGGATGGGATTCCCGCGCCTGGACCGGGTCGACGTCGCGATCCTCGCCGCCCGACGAAGAGAGGACTAGGGCGGGGACAGCGCTCGCGGGACGCGGTCGGCGCCGCGGCCCGGCGCCCTGCCGGGCTCGGCGCGGATGACCAGCAGGGCGAGGTCGTCCCTGGCGCGGCCGGCGCGGAAGCCGGCGACGGTCTCCTCCAACCCCTGCACGATGCCCGTGGCGTCGCGGCCCGCGCAGCCCGCCAGGGCCTCGGCCAGCCGCACGTCACCGAACAGCTCGGCGCCGCGGCGGCTCTCGGTGATCCCGTCGGTGTAGAGCAGGAGGGCGTCGCCGGGCGCGAGGGCGACGGTCGCGTCGGTGAACTCGGCCTCCTCCAGGATTCCCACCAGCGTCCCCGGCTCGCCTGCCGTCTCCACCCGGCCGTCCGCGCGCAGCACCAGTGGGAGGGGATGCCCCCCGACCGCCAGGTTGACGGTGAGCCCGCGCCCGCCGCCCCCTGCGTGCAGCACCGCGTACACGGCCGTGACGAAGGGCCGCTCCGTCTCGTGACGCAGCATCACCTCATTGAGCCGCGACAGGATCACCGACGGGCGGCGAGCCCGCAGCCCGGCGGCGCGCAGCGTGTAGCGGGCCAGCGAGGTCACCGCGGCGGCCTCCACGCCCTTGCCGCAGACGTCGCCCATCGCGATGGCCCACTCGTCGTCACGCCCGCTCGGCGACACGTCGTAGAAGTCCCCGCCCACCTCCAGGCCCTCGCCGACCGCCTGGTAGGTCGCGGCGAGCTGGGCGCCCGGGATCGCCGGCAGGTCCGGTGGCAACAGGCTGGCCTGCAGCGAGTAGGCGAGCTCGGCCGCACGCGCCATGGAGCGCGCGAGCATGCGGTCGTCGGCGACCCGGCGGGTGACGTCGGTGAAGGTCGCCACGGCGGCGACCACCCGGCCCTCGCGGTCGCGCACGGGACCGGCGTTCACCTCGATGCTGGTGCGAGTCCCGTCGGGCCAGGTCAGCTCCGCCTGCTCGGCGCGCACCACCTCGCCGTCCGCCAGTGCCCGGGCGAGGGGCCAGGCAGCAGGCGCCATCGGCTGGCCGTCCCCGCCGGTCGCCCGCAGGCGGCCGGAGACCGTCGCACCATCGAAGGCGCCGCAGGGATCACCCCAGATCTCCTCGAGTGCGGCGTTGCGCAGCACCACCCGGCCGTCGGGCGCCTCTGCCACGATCACGCCGACGGGCACCTGCTCCAGCACCGAGGCCAGCCGCTCGGACTCCTGGCGGGCCGCGGCGGCCGCGTCGTCCCGCTCGGCGAGCGCCTCGCTGGCCAGCGAGTAGGACAGGGCGTTGTCCATCGCCAGGCCCGCCCGGCGCCCCAGATCCTCGGCCAGCTCCAGCTCGGCTGCGGCGTAGGGGTCTCCCTGCTCGCGGATCAGCGTGAGCGCGCCGACCGCCCGGCCGCGGGCGATCAGCGGGACGGCGATGCCGCTGGTCATCGGCAGCGCCCGCAGCGCCACGACCCTGTCGGGCGCTGCCGCGACAAGCCCGTCCCGCACCGCTTCGGGGATCGTGGGGTACAGCTGCGTCGCACCGGTCGCCAGGACGGCGGGTGCGCCGTGGGGGAAGTCGGCGGCGACGTGCCAGCCCTCCAGCGCCGCGGTGACCGCGGCGAGGCCCTCGGGGTGGCGGTGGTGGACGGCGGCGAGCTGGGCCTCGCCGGCCGGGTTCGGCACGTGCACCGCGCACCAGTCCGCCAGCCGCGGCACCACCAGACGGGTGAGGCTCTCCAAGGTCGCCTGGACCTCGAGGCTGCCGGCGAGCAGTGCGGAGGCGTCGGCGAGGAAGGCGACCCGCTCGCGGGCCGTCCGCTCGGCCGCCAGGGCGGCGCGCTCAGCCTCGCCGGAGCGCAGCCGATCCAGCGCGAGCGCACACTGGGCGGCGACCGCCGCGCCGACGCGGGCGACGGCGCCGGCGTCGGCCAGCGGCGCCGCGAAGCCGAAGGCGATGGCCCCGACCGGACGGTCCGCGGCGAGCAGCGGCAGCGCCAGGAAGGCGCGGTGGCCGGCGGTGACGTCCGTGGCCGCGACCGCCTGGGTGGTCGCACGCACCACGGCAGCACCCGTCCTCGCCGCCTCGGTCAGGAGCAGGTCCGAGCTCAGGGCCAGGCGCTGCCCGGCCGCGAGGGACCCCGGTGGGTAGCCCGCCACGGCGAGGACCTCGAGCGCACCACCCTCCTCGTCGAGGACGGCGACCAGGCAGCTGCTCGCGGCCAGCGCGAAGGCCGCCTGTTCGGTCACGGCGCCTGCCACCTCGGCGCGCGTCTTGGTACCCGCGAGTGCCGCGAGGAGCCGCTCGAAGGCGTCCCAGGGCGCGTCGGTCAGGCGCCCCTCCAGCGGGTCGTAGGCGGTCGTCACCCGAGACATCCTAGGGGTGCCGCGGGGCGCGCTCGCCCGTCTGCTACCCGTCCTCGTCGTCGGGCTCGGAGTCGCGCGGTGGCGCGGTGTTGCGGCGTGCCGAGACGACCAGCAGCGCCACGAACAGCGGCAGCGCGATCGCCGCGGCGTACAGCAACAGGGTGGACGGCAGCACGACGGAGTCCATTCGGTGCCTCACTCGGAGGGGGCGACCGCCAACGGTACGCTTCGTCGCTGGTGGCTAGCATCGCCCCAGGGGCCGGCGACAGGAGCAGCGGTGCGCGACGCCTATCTCGTGGATGGGGTGCGGACCCCGGTGGGCAAGCTCGGCGGCGTGCTGGCGGGGGTGCGGCCCGACGACCTGCTCGCGCTGACCTTGCGCACCCTCGTCGAGCGCAACGGCATCGCCGGCGGCGCGGTGGACGAGGTGTTCGCCGGCTGCGCGAACCAGGCCGGCGAGGACAACCGCAACGTCGCCCGCATGAGCCTGCTGCTGGCCGGGCTGCCCGTCACCGTGCCCGGTTCCACCGTGAACCGGCTGTGCGCCTCGGGCCTGGACGCGGTGGTCGCCGCGGCCCGTGCCATCCGCGTCGACGAGGGCGACCTCCTCATCGCCGGCGGGACCGAGTCGATGACCCGGGCGCCGTGGGCGCTGGCCAAGCCGGAGTCGCTGCCGCCGCGCGGGGTCCCCGAGCTCGTCGACTCATCCTTCGGCTGGCGCTTCGTCAACCCGCGGCTCGCCGCGCAGTACCCGCCGCTGCAGATGGGCGAGACCGCGGAGGTCCTCGCCGAGAAGTACGACATCACCCGTGAGGAGGCCGACGCGTTCGCGCTGCGCTCCCACCGCCGGGCGGTCGCCGCATGGGATGCGGGCGAGTTCGACGCCGAGGTGGTCGCCGTGGACGTCCCGGGCCGCCGCGGGACCACCACCCGCGTCGAGCGCGACGAGGGCCCGCGTGCCGACAGCTCCGCGGAGGCCCTCGCAAAGCTGCGCCCGGTCTTCGCCGAGCACGGGACGGTGACCGCGGGCAACGCCTCGCCGCTGAACGACGGCGCGGCGGCCGTGCTGCTCGCATCGGGTGAGGCCTGCGAGCGCCACGGGCTGACCCCGGTCGCGCGCGTGGTCACCTCCGGGGTCGTCGGTGTGGACCCCTGGGTCATGGGCATCGGGCCGGACGGCGCAACCCGCCTCGCGCTGCGCCGGGCAGGCTGGGAGCTGGACAGCCTCGACACGGTGGAGCTGAACGAGGCGTTCGCCGCGCAGTGTCTCGCGGTGTTCCGCGAGCTTGGCGTGGATCCCGAGATCGTGAACCCGCAGGGCGGGGCGATCGCCATCGGCCACCCGCTGGGGTCCACCGGTGCGCGGCTCACCACCACGCTGCTGCACCGGCTGCGCCGACAGCCAGCGCTGCGGCGCGGCCTGGTCACGCTGTGCGTCGGCGTGGGCCAGGGCCAGTCGCTGCTCGTCGAGTCCGTCGTGCCCGCAGCGTGACGCGGCGTCGCCTCGCGGCGGTCGCGCTGGCGCTGGTGCTGGCCGGGTGCGCGACCGCCTCGCGCGCCGTCCAGCCGCGCGACGGGCGCTCCGGTCTGCAGGGCACCGGCACGCTGGAGGGCCGCCAGGTGGCGGTCGGCCAGGGCCTGCCCGATCTGGTCGTCGGCGACTGCGACCCGATCGACGGTCCCGATCAGGACGTGTGCTTCGTCAGCGACACCATCGACGGGCGCACGTTCGTGCTGATCTTCGAGAACCCCGCCGTGCTCGTCACCGGGGCGTCCTTGCCGCTGGGCGGCGCGGACTGCGCGTCGCCCGAAGCCTGCGACGCGGTGACGGACGTCGCCGTCGTCAGCCTGAAGCTCGGCGCCGACGCCGCCGTGCGCGCCGAGGGCGGGCGCCTGTTGCTGACCCGCGTGGAGCCGTTCGCCAACTACGTCGGCGAGGTGATTCTGGAGCTGCCGGACGGGGCCTTCACGGGCAGCTTCGATGTCGTGCCCGTGCCCGAGTAGCCGAGTCAGGCGCCGTGGCCAGGGGCCGTGGTCAGGGGCCGCCCAGGGTGCGGCGGAGGCGTTGGACCAGGGGCGCGCGCGCGGCGCCGGGCTCCTGGGCCCGGTCCGACTGGGAGGAAACCGGGCCGGGGTTCGGGCCGGGGACTTCATCCGGCGGGCTCACCACCACCTGCAGGATCAGCGGGTCGGGGGAGTCGTTGCGCAGGGCGTGCGGGACACCGGCGGGCAGCATGACCGACTGCAGCGGGGCCAGCGTCACCTCGGCCTCGTCGGTCACCACCCACGCGCGCCCGCCCAGCACGGTGTAAATCGCGTCAGCGGTCGGGAACGTGCGCGGCGGCACCGCCTGCTCGGGTTCCAGGCACACCAGGTCCACGGCCACCACGTCCGTGGCGAAGACCCGCCGGCCGGACGCGCCGCCGAGGTCGAACGTCACGTAGTCGCGCAGGTCGACCGCCGTGGGCTGGTACGGCTCGGCTGTGGACATCGCATTCAGTCTAGGGAGGTCGCGTCGTTACACTGCGCGCTCGCCGGGGTCCGCGGCGCGTGCTCGGCGGACCCGCGCACCGCCACGTCCAGGAAGGCTGCCCGTGCCCACGTTCACCGCCGCCACGACCCCCCTGACCGAGCTCGACGCCGAGGTCATGGTGGTGTTCGCCACCGCCGGTCGCTCGCCGGACACAGGCGGCGCCGTGCTCGGTGCGGACGCGACCGCCGCCGCCGAGGCGCTGGATGTCGACCTCGCCGCCGAGCTGGCCGCGGTGCGCTTCGAGGGCAAGCTCGGCGCGGTCGGGCGGGTGCCCACGCGCGCTGCCGTGCCCGCGGCGCTGCTGCTGGTGGTCGGTCTGGACCTCACCGCCGGCGTCGACCTCGAACGCCTGCGGCGCGCCGCCGGCGCGGCGGTCCGCAATGCCACCAAGGACGCCCGCGTGGGGATAGCGGTGCCGCTGGACCTGCTGCCCCAGGGCACCGCGCCGGCCGCCGCGGTGCAAGCGGTCGTGGAGGGCGCCGGCCTCGGCGCGTACGCCTACACCGAGTACCGCACCAAGTCACCCGACGCGCCCACCATCGCCGAGGTGCTCGTGCGCGCGGACGGCGCCGAGCCGGCCGACGTCGAGCGCGGGATCGCCGACGGTCTGGTGACGGTCCGCGCGACCAACATCACCCGGGACCTCGTGAACACCCCGCCCGGTGCGAAGCGCCCACCAGTGCTGGCCGAGCGCGTGCGCGCGCTGGCCGAGGACGCCGGGCTGTCGGTGCGGATCTTCGACGAGGACGCGCTGTCCGAGGGAGGCTTCGGCGGGATCCTCGGCGTGGGCCAAGGCTCCTCCGCCCGCCCGCGCCTCGTCGAACTCACCTACGAACCAGGGCCAGACAGTCCACCAGCCACCGGTACGGCCTCGGGTCATGTCGTTCTGGTCGGCAAAGGCATCACGTTCGACACGGGCGGGATATCGCTGAAGCCCAGCACGTCGATGAATACCATGAAGTCGGACATGAGCGGGGCCGCGGCGGTGCTCGGGGCCATGACGGCGCTGGCTGACCTGGGCGTGACCACCAAGGTGACCGGCCTGTTGGCGCTGGCGGAGAACATGCCCGGCGGCGACGCCATCCGCGTGTCCGACGTGCTCGTGCAGCGCGGGGGCACGACAGTCGAGGTGATGAACACCGACGCCGAGGGCCGGCTGATCCTGGCCGACGCGCTCGCCTACGGCGCGGAGTCCTCACCCGACCTCATGATCGACCTCGCCACCCTGACGGGTGCCCAGATCGTGGCGTTGGGCACGCAGATCTGCGGGCTGATGGGCACCGACGACGCGTTGGTGGACGAACTGCAGCAGGCCGCGTCGGCGGCGGGGGAGCGGGTCTGGCACCTGCCCCTGCCCGAGGACTACGCCGAGCACCTGCGCAGCGAGGTCGCCGACCTGCGCAACATCGGCCGCCCCGGCCAGGCCGGCACGCTCGTGGCGGGGCTGTTCCTCAAGGAGTTCACCGCGGGCATCCCCTGGGCCCACCTCGATATCGCCGGTCCTGCTTTCAACGAGGATGGCGACAGCTTCTACAACGCCAAGGGCGCCACCGGCTTCGGCGTCCGCACCCTCGTCCGCTTCCTCACCGCCTACCGCCCCACCCCCGAGGTCTGAGGCTTCGCCGGTCCAGGCGAAGGCGTCGCGGGCGATGATGGCGCGGCGGTGGCGGGCGCGGGCGACCTCAGTGCCGTCGCACCCACCCGCACCGTCGTTCCGTCCCTGTCCGGCCGTGCCCGCTGGCAGTATGGGCCATACCCGTCTCCGTACCTGCGAGGAGCACTGCGCGTGTCCGGCGCCTCCGGCGTGATGAGCGTCATCCTGCTCGAGACCGCCGTCGGCGGCTCGGTCGTCCTATGGGCCAGCGGCGTGTGGGGGGCGGTGCGGCGCGGCTTCTTCCTGCTCATGGGGGTGTCGGTGGTGCTGAGCGCGCTGGGCGCGTGGGCGCTCACACGCGCCGCCGCCGCGCAGTCCGCAGCGGGCGGGCGCGCCGTCACGGGGCTGGCGGTGTTCACCGGCCTGCTGGCGCTGTGGCTGGTGTTGCTGATGGCCCGCCAGCGCGCGGTGTCCCGGGTGGCCGGCCTGGTCGCGGCGCTGGCCGGGCTGGTCGCGCTGGTGCTGTTCGCCTTTCTGCGCGAGGACGCGGTGGGCCCGGCCGTCGCCGAGCTCGTACTCGGCTCGGCCTTCCTCGGCTCGACGCTGTTCGGCCTGCTCCTGGGGCACTGGTATCTGGTCGAGCGGCGCCTGTCGAACGTCTACATGGTCCGCAGCGCCTGGTTCTACATCGGCGGCGTGGTCGCGGCCGTCGCGGCCGTGGCCCTGAGCGCCACCAACCCGGTCGAGCCCGCCGCGCTCGGCCTCAACCCGCTGCTCGCCGTGCCCAGCTTCAGCCTCCTGCTTGCCGGCGGGTTCGTGACCCTCTGCGCGCTCATCGCCGGCTTCGTCTGGAAGCTCGCCAACGAGGGCGGGCGCAGCATCCAGGCCGCCACCGGCTACTTCTACCTCGCCGTCATCATGGGCTTCCCCGCCGAACTCGCAACGAAGTTCCGCTTCTTCTAGTTCACGCCCCTGACCTGCGAGAACGCCGCGAGGTGGGGATCTGCGGTGGGTTCTATCGCGGTGAGCAGCGCGTCCATGCCGGTCGGCGGCGCCGCGGCGCAGCTCGTCGGTGACGTGGGCGGAGATGCGCAGCGCTTGAGCAGCGCCCGGGCGCCGACATCCTGCGTGGTCTGCCCGGACTCGGCGTGATTCTCGGCGCCCGGGTGCTGGCCGACCGCCACCGCGCCGCCGGCGACATCCACCACCAAGCCCTCCCAGCGCTGTCCAACCGCTGGGTCGGCATCCTCCACGGCTGCCTAGGCCACCGCACCGCCTACGACGAGACCACCGCCTGGGGCACCGTCACCGAACAAGCCGACCTTGCAGTCTGACAGCCACCACCCGTGGGATGTCTAGGCTCCGGGCCCGTGAAGCGGATCGCGGTCATCGGCTGCGGCGGCAGCGGCAAGTCCCACCTCGCACGCCAGCTCGGCGCCGCCCTGGGCCTGCCGGTCACTCACCTGGACGCGGTGTACTACGACGAGGCGTGGAACCCGCTGCCCAAAGACGAGTTCGCCGGGCTGCAAGAGGGACTGGTCACCGCGCCGGTCTGGGTGATCGACGGCAACTACGCCTCCAGCCTGCCGATCCGGCTGGCGGCCGCCGACACCGTGGTGTTCCTGGACCTGCCCCCGCTTACCTGCCTGTGGGGGGTCGCCCAACGGCGGCTGCGCCAGGGCGGCGGCCAGGACAAGGCCACCGGCGTGTACGACCGGATCACCCTGAATTTCGTCCGCTACGTGTGGAGCTACCGGCGCTCCATGGGCCAGCGGGTGCGCAGGCTGACCGCTGAGCACGCCGGCCACGCCGAGGTGGTCAAGCTGACCAGCCGCCGGGCTGCCCGGCGCTGGCTGCAGCAGACCGTCGCCGCGCCCGTCCGCTAGCCCCTACCAGCTCCCGACACGGAGGCGGGTGATGGGCAGCCCACCCGCGATGCCCGGCGGTCGGCGAACCAGGGTCGGTATCATCCGCAGCGCCGCGCCGAGAGTGCCGATCCCCAGGAGACACAAGCCGCTGATGGTGGTCGCTCAGGTGCCCGAGGGCCGGCACGCCGGTCCGCTCGCCATCTTCAGCGGCGGCAGCGGGACGAGCGGCTCGCGGCGGCTGCTGGGGCCTGTCACATTCCTGCTCAACGCCTACGACGACGGCAAGAGCACCGGCCCCATCCGTGACCACCTCGGAGTCTTGGGCCCCTCCGATCCTGCCAAGCTCCTTACCGCGTTCTGCTCCGCTGGTGGAGGGCCAGCCCTGCCGGCGGTCCTGGCGAGCCACCTGCCGGCCGATGCCGAGCTCGCATCGCTACCGAGTCGGCTCGGGACCGCGCTGGTGTCCATAGGTCTTCCACCTGACACCCAGGAGGAGGTCCTCTCGTGCGTTGAGGCCTTCGGGGAGGCCGTGGGGGACGTCGGGGGCGGACCTTTCGAGGCCGGGGATCTCGCCGTCCGCAATGCGGTCCTGGTGGGAGCGGCGCAGCGCTGCGGCGGCCTGCAAGCCGGTATCGACCACCTCGCGGAGCTCGCCGACGGCAGCTTCCTGGCACGGGAGGCGAACATCTTCGACGGCATTGCGGCGACCGGCCATCACCCGCGTCAGCCTCCTGCCAGAACACGCGGATGCGGAGGGCGGACCAGCGAGCGCTGCATCCCCCGCTCCGCGGGCTGCTCCCCGGTCACGGCGGCCAGGCGGTGGTCTGTGGAGTGTCTCACAAGCGCGGGATGATCAGGGAGGACATTGCGCAGGGTCGTCATCACGCGGGCCGCCTCGTCGACGAGCTCTCCGCCCTCCTCCACGAGCCCGCGTGGAGAACAGCGGTCCCGTGAGCGCTCGCGAGAAGCTCGAGACGCCTGCGCTGGGCGAGGCGCCCCTTGATGACGAGCTGGTGCTGGAGACGATTCCGGGTGCCGTCGACTACCTCGTCGAGTCCCTGCAGCCGTCGGCCGACGGCAACCTGCGCGTCGTGCGGAGAACGGATGCCGCCGCGCTCATCGAGGTGCACGGGCCGCTCTCCCGGGTGCTGCAGTCCCGCTTCTTCTCCGCTGCTGGCGTGTACCTGGGCCCTGCACAGCTCGGAGCGCAGGGCCAGTTCCACGAGCTCGACGCCCGCCTCCAGTCCTCCATGACCCGCGGCGCGCTCGAGCTGATCGGCGGGCAGGGACATGCGCTTCGCTTCCGTGTCGGGCCCGTGGGGTCGCGCCGATGGGAGGTGCGCGATCACCTCCTCGCCACCTACGGCTGGGTCAACGAGGCCGGGGCGTGGGACGTCAACATCGAGCAGCGGGGCCCTTGGCTCACCGGGCAGCTCGCCCGGCTGTTCCACAGTCGCCGCTTCCCAGCGCTCGAACGGGCGCCGGTCACAAGCAACCCGGTCATGGCAGCCGTGCTGGTCCGCATCGCGAAGGTCCGGCGGGGCCAGGTGGTGTACGACCCCTTCTGCGGGACCGGGACCATCCTGATCGAAGCGGGTCTGGCCAGGGAAGTCACCCTGCTCGGCAGCGACATAGCCCGCGGCCTCCTGCCGCTGGCCCGCCGCAACGCCGCGCTGCTCGGGGTGCCCGCGTCGTTCGCCGCTGCGGATGCGACGCACCTGCCGATCCGAGACGCCTCGATCGACCGCCTGATATCCAACCTCCCGTTCGGCAAGCGCGTCGGTTCACACGAGGACAACACGCGGCTCTACCCCGCGTTCCTGACCGAGCTCCGCCGTGTGCTGGCGCCGGACGGTCGAGCGGTTCTGCTGTCGGACGACAAGCGCCTGTTCCGTGAGTCTGTCGATCGCGCCCGACTCCGCATCGTCAAGGAGACGCTGCTGGCGTCCGGCGGTCTGCACCCCACGGCCTTCGTCGTGCTGCACCGCCGGCCTCGCCGCCGTTGACGCCTCTGCCACACTGACGCCGACATCGCTGGTGGGGAGATCCGCCTGGCGACGCACGAACCGCTCAAGAGGCTCGGCGGGCTTTCGAGCAGGGGTTCACCATCGTGCCCGACCTGCTCAGCGAGGACGATGCCGCCGAGCTGCGCAGCGAGGTCCGGCTGCAGTTCCCTGAGCCGGACGACTACTGCACCGGGAATGCGGCGGGGTCGATCAGGAGCAACCGCCGCACCTCGACTACCGCAACCACACCTCGCCGTCCCCACCCGGCGCCCTGCCCCCGCTGGCGCAGTGCCATCGCTTCATCGAGGTCGCGCACCGCAGTGGCGCCCGGACACCGCCATGACGTCAGGGTGCGGCGGCGTCGCGGATCGGGAGGGTGTCCCCATGGATCGGTGGCCACATGACGGCGAAGGCGCGGCCGATGAGATCCTCGCGCTCCACGAAGCCGAGCGTGAAGCGGCTGTCCAGGGAATTGTTGCGGTTGTCGCCCATCATGAAGTAGGCGTCGTCGGGGACGGTCACCGGCCCGAAGTCCCCGGTGGTCGGGGTGAGCAGGTACCCGCCGTCGGCGGCCATGCGCTCGTCCAGCGGCTCCCCGTCCACCAGCACCACGCTGTCGCGCACCTCGACGGTCTCGCCAGGCAGACCGATGATGCGCTTGATCACGTCGCGCTCGTTCGCGTCCGTCCCCAGCCCCGAGGTCAGGAAGTCCAGCGCGCGCCGGCCCAGCGGGCGGGTGTCCTGCCCGACGGGGACGGTGTCGTCGCGGAAGACCACCACCTCGCCCCGCCGGGGGTCGCGCAGCTCGTGCACGACCTTGTTGACCATGACGCGGTCACCGATCTCCAGGGTCGGCTGCATCGACACCGAGGGAATCAGGAAGGGCTGGATCAGGAAGGTCTTCAGCAGGACCGCAAGCACCAGCGCGACAAGTACCAGCACCGGCAGCTCCGCAAGGGAGCTGCGCCGTGCCGGGCTCGTCGCCTCGGAGCGCTCGATGGTGTCGATCATCTTGAGCATGCCCGCCGCGGCGCCGCCCCGCCAGCACCACAAAGATTGCCTGGAATGGGGTCAGGCGATGACGGGAGACGGTGGCCAGGACGTGTTCGGCGAGCTGCCGGTCGCCGCGATCGTGGTCGCGGCGCGGGCGGCGCCCGGGTCGAGCGCCCGGGTTGAACAACCGCCAGGCGGTGTCGGCGTCCAGCGTCACGACCGCCGCCGGGGTCTCCCGCGCCGCAACCGGATCGGCCATCGACCAGCGCTCCTCGCCGCGGCGCACCGCCCAGCCACCGCCCGCCGGGCCGGTCACCGTCACCCTGACCACCGTTGCCTCGGCCGCGGGCACCGCGGCGAAGCTCCAGGGCAGGGCGCGCAGGAAGGTGTCGAGCACCGGGCCCCGCGCCGGCCCAGGACACCGAGCCGCCGGCTGCGAGGGGTCGAGCCCGCGAAGAACGGCGATGCGCTCGCCGCTGAAGGCCAGCAACTCACGCAGCAGGTGCAGCCCCACGTCGTGCACCGACCACCCCGGCGCCCAGGTCGGTCGGGCCCAGCCCTCGGGCTCCAGCCCGTCCAGCAGCGTCAGGAGCGCCGCGCGCTCCCGCGGCGCCAGCCCCGCTGCCAGCAGCGGCGGGCCGAGGTGCGCAAAGGCGCTCATCGGCGGCTGGACGCGTTACGGGGAGATCGCGCTCGCGGCGGCCAGGGCGGTGCCGACCACCTCGTAGTCGTGCTGTGGCCAGGCGCGGATGTTGCCCTGGAAGGCGAGGCGCCAGTGCTCGGCGGGCCACCTCCGCGGGAACTCCAGGTGCTCCTGCACGGCGGCGACCGGCACCCAGTGCGGCTCGTCGAGCACCGTCTCCGGGCGGATCGCGAAGCGCCAGGGGTAGTCCTCGCCGGGACCCGAGGTCCAGATCAGCTCGTGGTCCTCGAAGTAGGTGCTGGTCACCTCAACGATGGCGGCGAGGGCCATCGCCTGCGACACGTAGTACACGATGCGATCGCCGGGTTGGATCTGCGTCGCGGTGTTGCGCCGCCGGCTCTTGATCCCCTGGACCGTCCAGCCGTACTCAGCGGTGCGGGCGATGTTGCACGGCGATGTCGTCAGACACCAGACGGTCATCGCCGCGCTCCGTCGGCGCCCGCCACGCTGGCGACGAGCACGCCGTCTCCCACGCCGAGCAGCACTGCGTCGAGCCCGGGGTCGTCGGCCACCGCCCGAGCGAAGGCCCGCAGCCCCTCGGTGTCCGGGTCGTCCACCTCCGGGTCCTCGACCTTGCCGTGCCACAGCAGGTTGTCGGCCACGAGCAGCCCGCCGGGCCGCAGCAGGCGCCGGGCGTGCTCCAGGTAGGCCGGGTACTCGGACTTCACCCCGTCGAGGAAGACCAGGTCGTAGTTGGCGTCGGCGAGCCGCGGCAGCACGGTCAGCGCGGCGCCCAGCATCGAGCGCACCCGGTCCGACGCCTGCGCCTGTGCAAAGGAACGCTGGGCGAGCGCGCGCCGCTCCGGGTCGATCTCGATGGTGGTCAGCGCCCCGCGGGAGTCGAGGCCGCCGAGCAGCCACAGCCCGCTGTACCCCGCGCCCGATCCCACCTCGACCACATGGCGCGCGCTGATGAGGCGGGTCAGGAACCGCAGCAGCGCGCCGACCTCGGCCGGCACGAGGGGTATCCCGGCGTCCAGGCTGCGCTGCTGCGCCGCGCCGAGCCCGGCGTCCTGCGGCTGCAGCAGCGCGCTGATGGCGCCCTGTGCGCCCGTGATGTCCACGATCCCCGCGACCCTCCCGCTCAACCCGCCCGCTCCTGACCCGCTCGGCCCCGAGCCTAGCCACGCCGGGCAAGGCCGACGGTCACCAGGTGGGGGAACCTCCAAGGCGGGTCAAGCGTTGGGCAAATCGCGCGAGCCCGGCTCGCGCGAGGGAAGACGGCTCCTACACTGCCTGACACTGCACCGCCTGCGACGCCCCGTCGACGTCGAAGGAGTCCGCCGTGCCGCTGCCGCCCTCCACGACCCGGCCCAGCCGGGAGCATCGGGGATCGCGCGAGCGGGGTGGCTGGCGACGGCGACCCGGACCCGAGATACCGGCCGATCCGCGGCCGACCTTCGACCAGGTCGCCGAGGAGTACGGCGACAAGATCTACAGCTTCGCCTACCGCTTCACGGGCGACCCCGACGCCGCCGCCGACCTCACCCAGGACGTCTTCGTCCGGGTCTACGGCAACCTGCACCGCTACCAGCCGGGCACCTTCGACGGCTGGCTCTACCGCATCACGAAGAACCTGTTCCTGGACACGGTGCGACGGCGGCGCACGATCCGCCTCGAACCGCTGCCGGAGGGGGAGGGCCGCCTGCCCGCGTCGCCGGAGCCGGGCCCCGCGGACGTGGTGGAGCGCCGCACCCTGGAGACCCGCCTCGACCGAGGGCTGCGCGAGCTACCCGACGACTTCCGGCTCGCGGTCCTGCTGTGCGACGTCGAGGGCCTCAGCTACACCGAGATCGTGACCGCCACCGGCTGGCCGCTGGGGACCGTGCGCAGCCGCATCCACCGAGGCCGGCGCCAGCTGCGCGACTACCTGCGCGCGGACGGCGACAGGGCGGGCGCGGGTGGGGAACCCGCCGGGGAACCTGAGAACCGTCCGCCCCGTTCTCTGTTCGGTGCGGACGATGAACGGTTGCCGTGAGGTCGACCCGCTGCTCTCGGCTTGGATCGACCGGTCGCTGAGCAGCGCGGAGCGCGTGCTCGTGGGCGCGCACCTGTCGTCCTGCTCGCGCTGCCGGGCGGAGGTCGCGACGCTCGTGCAGGTCGCCGGCCTGCTCGCCGCCACCCCCTGCCGGGCACTCCCGCCGCAGCTGCGCGGGTCGCTGGCCATGGCCAGGCCCGGCAATCTCGGTCTCGCCGCACCCGTCCACCCGGCCTGGATGGCCCTGATAATCCTGGCGCTGGCCGGGGCGCTCGGCGCGGGCGTCTGGGTGGTGGACGAGGACACGGCCCCGGGCGGCCGCCGGACGCCCCGGAGCCCCGACCTGCTGGTGGCCGAGCCCACGCCACGGCCGGTCCTTGCCGAACTGGGGCGCTGACGCGCTGGGGCGCTGACGCGGCGAGCGGGTCAGCGCCCGCGTGGCTCCCGGATCGCGGCGCGTGACCGGCTGCGGCGCGTCCACCACACGACCACGGCGACCACGGCGGCGACGGCGAGCACCAGGATGACGTTGGAGAAGGCGCCGACCAGCGCGGCGATCTGTTCGTAGTTGTCGCCCAGCAGCGCGCCGCCGCCGATCAGGAGCGCGTTCCACACCAGGCTGCCGACGGTGGTCAGCAGGGTGAAGCGCACGATGGGCATCTCGCTCCATCCGGCGGGGATGGAGACCACGCTGCGGGCCAGCGGCACCATGCGGGCGAACAGCACCACCTTCGGCCCGTGCCGGTCGAACCAGGCGTCGGCGCGGTCGAGGTCGCGCTCGGAGACGCGCAGGACGCGCCGGAAACGCAGCACCAGCGGGCGCCCGCCGTAGCGGCCGAGCGCGTAGAGGATGAGCGCGCCCGCGACCGAGCCGAGCGTGGAGGCCAGCAGCGCCTCGACGAGCGTCACGCTGCCGCGGCTGACCTCGAAGCCCGCGTACGGCAACACCAGCTCGGAGGGGATCGGGGGGAAGAGGTTCTCGATCAGCATGATCAGCCCGAGGGCGAACAACCCCCCGGTCTGCATGAACTGCTCCACCCACGTGCTTATCTGCGCCATGGGCGCCACGCTAGGCGATGACCCCGTTGGCCGCGAACACCAGCACGGCAACGCCGAGGGCCACGCGGTAGACCACGAAGACCGCGGTGGTGTGCGTGACCAGGAAGCGCAGCAGGAACGCGATGGTGGCGTAGCCGACGACGAATGCGGCCACCGTCGCCACGGCCAGCGGGAGGAACCCCGCGTCGCCCTCGGCCTCGCCGGTGGCCAGCCCCACACCCTCGAACACCCCCGACAGCAGCACCGCGGGCACCGACAGCAGGAACGAGAAGCGCGCGGCGGCCGCCCGCTCCAGGCCGAGGAACAGCCCGGCGCTCAGGGTCGCGCCGGAGCGCGACACACCCGGGACCAGCGCCGCGGTCTGGGCCAGGCCGACCGCCACGGCGTCGCGCAGGCCGATCGACTCCGTGGAGCGGTCGCGTCGGCCCACCCGCTCGGCGGCCAGCAGGACGAAGCCGAGGACCACGAGGGCCGTGCCGATGAGCAGCAGGTTGCGCGCGCCGCCCTCGATCTGATCTTGAAAGGCCAGGCCGAACAGCCCGATGGGGATCGTGCCAATGATCAGGTACCAGCCCATGCGCGCATCCAGGTCGCCGCGGCGGGTCGGGTCGCTGAGCCCCGCCAGCCAGGCGCGGGCCACCCGGATCAGGTCGCCGGCGAAGTACAGCAGCACCGCGGCCATCGTCCCCAGCTGCGTCACCGCGGTGAACGCCGCCCCGGGGTCCTCCCAGCGGAGCAGGGCGGGCACCACGCGCAGGTGCGCGGTGCTCGAGATCGGCAGGAACTCGGTGAGCCCCTGGACGATCCCCAGGACGATGGCCTCGATCACGCTCATGGGCGCTGACGGTAACCGAGCTCAGGGGTGTCCCCGGACGGCTCCCGGGCCGATAGGTAGACAAAGCGCCAGGTGGACAGGCGCCGCGGGTGTCACCCTGGGCGCTGACGACAGCGGGCGGTCGTGTCGGCCCCCGCCACGCCGCGCAGCGACGCGCAGAGGAAAAAGGGCGGGAGTGATCGACGACCGCAGCAGGCCGGAGGCGACGGGCGCCTGGCCGACGGCATACCCGCGCATCCCCGCGGCCCCGGCCCCGCCGGGACGGGCTGAGTCCCGCGTGCGCGTCGCCGTGGTCGCGGCGGTCGCCGCGCTGATCGGCTCGCTCGGCGGCGCCGGGGCGGTCCTGCTCGCCGTGAGGGGGGTGCTGGAGCCGCCCGTCGCGG
>Ga0136616_10000324_pt1 | contig 21549 bp, 18 predicted proteins | sample AntDrymUQ2992106_2_FD_106648 | JGI IMG/M metagenome (GOLD analysis project Ga0136616, IMG submission 106648) | Polar desert sand microbial communities from Dry Valleys, Antarctica - metaG UQ299 (21.06) | ecosystem: Environmental > Terrestrial > Soil > Desert | place: Antarctica: Dry Valley... | reverse complement strand
TGCGGACGGCCGTCTCCGACCTGACCGGCGGCTTCAAGCTCTGGCGCGCCGACGCACTGCGCCGCATCGAGGTCGAGTCGACGGCTCGCAGGGGGTATGTCTTCCAGATCGAGACGACGCAGCGCGCGTTCCGGGCGGGGCTGCGGGTCGTCGAGGTGCCGTACATGTTCCAGGAGCGCGAGCTCGGCGAGTCGAAGATGTCGCTCGCGATCAAGCGGGAGGGGGTCGAGGTCGTGTTGGCGCTGCGGCGCGACCCGTGGCGGCCGCGCTGATCCGGCCAGGCTTGGCGCCGCGCCAAACGGGAACGTGAGCCCCATGGCGATGCAAGCGGAGAGCTCGAGGCTGACCGAAGCGCTGACTCGGCTCCGCGACGAGCTGCGAGCGAGCGAGCTCGGGCTCGAGCTCCCGGCTGCCGCGGACGCTCGGAGTGACCGGGGAGAGCTCGTCGACCAGATCGACGACTATCTCCTGCCGCGGCTACAGCAGATGGATGCGCCGCTCCTGATGGTGGTCGGCGGCTCGACCGGCGCCGGCAAGTCGACGCTCGTGAACAGCCTCGTCGGCGCGGCGGTCACGGCCTCCGGCGTTCTGCGCCCGACCACGCGCGCGCCCGTCCTCGTCTGTCACCCCGACGACCTGCCGTGGTTCGAGGGCGATCGCATCCTGCCCGACCTGCCGCGCACGACCGGCGGGCCGGCCGCCCCCGGCGGCCTCCAGCTCGTCCCGACGTCCGCCCTTCCCACGGGGCTCGCGCTCCTGGACTCGCCCGACATCGACTCGGTCGTCGAGGCGAATCGGATGCTCGCGAACCAGCTGCTCGCCGCCGCCGACTCCTGGCTCTTCGTGACGACCGCCGCGCGCTACGCCGATGCCGTTCCCTGGGATCTGCTCGAGGCGGCCCGTGACCGCGGCACGACGCTCTCCCTCGTCCTCAACCGCGTCCCACCCGAGGCCTCCGAGGAGGTGGCGACCCACCTGCGCGGGATGCTCGCCGACCGAGGTCTGGGGGAGACGCGCCTCCTGGTCGTGCCCGAGACGACCCTCGGCGCGGGACTCGTGCCCCCTCCGGCGCTCGCCGCGGTGCGGAGCTGGCTCGACGAGCTCTCGGCCGACACCCAGGCGCGCGCCGGGCTCGTCCGCCGCACCCTCACGGGGGCGCTCGACAGTCTCCCGCCGCGCGTGGGGGCCGTGGGGCGGACGCTCGAGGAGCAGCTCGGCGCGGCCAGGGAGTTGCGCGCCGCGGTCGACGCTGCGTACGCGGGTGCCGTCGACGAGGTGGACGAGACCGTGCGGAGCGGGTCGCTGCTGCGCGGCGAGGTGCTTGCGCGCTGGCACGACGTCGTCGGGACGGGCGAGCTCATGCGCAGCCTCGAGACCCGCATCGGCTGGCTGCGCGATCGCATCCGCGCCTTCGTCACCGGCGCCCCGGCGGCAGACGCCGAGCTGCGGACCGCGGTCGAGACGGGCATCGAGTCCGTCGTCGGCACGGCGGCCGACCGGGCCGCCGAGCGTGCGGCCGGACTCTGGAGCCAGCACGTCGCGGGTCGCGCGCTTCTTCGTGGCGCGCCCCGGCTCGATGGGGCGTCGGCGCAGCTGCGCGAAGCGCTCGCCGACGAGGTGCGCGCGTGGCAGGGCGCCGTCTTCGATCTCGTGCGGGAGGAGGGCGCCTCCAAGCGGACGACCGCTCGCCTCGCCTCGCTCGGCGTCAACGGCGCCGGACTGACGGTGATGCTCGCGGTCTTCCTCCAGACCGGTGGGCTCACGGGCGCCGAGGTCGTCGTCGCCGGCGGCACCTCCGCGCTCAGCCAGAAGGTGCTCGAGGCGATCTTCGGCGACCAGGCGGTACGCGCGCTCGCCGCCCGCGCGCGCACCGACCTGATGGAGCGCGTGGAGCGCCTGCTCGCGGCCGAGGCCGAACGCTTCACGAGCCTGCTCGAGCCGGTCGCGCCCGCGGCCGAGAGCCCGGAACGCCTGCGCGAGGCGCTGCGCGAGCTCGCCGCCGCACGGTGAGCGGCGAGCTCGACCGTCGCCTGACGGCGCTCGCGGAGGCCGCCGAGCTCGCCGACGGGCGCCTCGAGCGCGACGCGGTCGACGACGCGCGGGCGGTCGTGCGCCGCGCCGGCCAGCGGCTCGGCCTCGGGCTCGAGGCGACCGTCGTCGCGTTGGCGGGGCCGACCGGCGCCGGCAAGTCATCGCTCTTCAACGCCCTGGCCGGCTCCGAGCTCGCCCGCGCGAGCGCCCGCCGGCCGACGACCTCGGCGGCCGCCGCGGCGGTCTGGGGCGACGTCGGCGCCGAGCTCCTCGACTGGCTCGAGGTGCCACGCCGCCACCGGATCGGGGAGGGAGGCGGGCTGGACGGACTCGTGCTGCTCGACCTGCCCGACTTCGATTCGGTCGAGGCGAGCCACCGGCTCGAGGTCGACCGGATGATCGAGCTCGTCGACGCCGTCGTCTGGATCGTCGATCCCCAGAAGTACGCCGACGCCGCGCTGCACGACCGCTACCTGCGCCCGCTCGCCGCCTACGACGAGACGATGATCGTCGCGCTCAACCAGGCCGACGTCCTCTCGCCCGAGGCGCTCGCCGCCTGCCGCGGCGACATCGACCGGCTGCTGCGCGCCGACGGCCTCGACGGCGTGCCCGTGCTCGTCGTGTCGGCCCGTACGGGGGAGGGCGTGCCGCAGCTCCGCGAGGTGCTGGAGCGGCGGGTCGCCGCACGCGAGGCCGCCCTTGCCCGGCTCTCTGCAGACGTGACGGGCGCCGCCGCCGCGCTCGGCGGGGAGTGCGACGGCTCTCCCGGTCGGGTCGGTCGGGCCGAACGCGAGCGGCTGTCCGCCGCCCTCGCGGCGGCCGCGGGCGTGCCGACCGTCGTCCGGGCCGTCGCGCTCGCGCACCGGCGCCGCGGAGTGCTCGCGACCGGCTGGCCGTTCGTGCGCTGGATTCGGAGGCTCCGCCCCGACCCGCTGCGCCGGCTGCGCCTCGACGACAGTCCTCAGCCCGAGGTGCGCACCTCCCTGCCGGGCGCCTCGTCGGTGCAGCGTGCCCAGGTGAGCGCTGCGGCGCGTGCGCTCGCCGCCGCTGCGGCGGGCGACCTCTCGGGCCCGTGGCCGGCGCTCGCGCGCTCTGCGGCGATTCGGAGCGAGGACGAGCTCGCCGACAGGCTCGACCGCGCCGTCGCCGGTGCGGACCTGCACACGAAGCCGCCACTGTGGTGGCGCCTCGCCGGGCTGCTGCAGAGGCTCCTCGGCGCGTGCGTCGCAGTCGGCGGGCTCTGGCTGCTGGCTCTCGCGCTTCTGGGCTACCTCCAGCTCGGGGACGTGATCCCCGTGCCGGAGCTCGAGGGATTTGCGCTTCCCACCGTGCTCCTCCTCGGCGGAATCCTGGCGGGCCTGCTGCTCGCCGTACTGGCCCGGCTCGTGAACGGTGCCGCCGCGCGGCGGAGAGCGGGGGCGGCCGGACGCTCGCTGCGCCGGCGGGTGGAGGAGGTCGGTGACGAGCTCGTCGCCGCCCCCGTCGAGGCCGAGCTCGAGGCGTACAGGCGCCTGTGCGAGACGGTGCAGGTCGCGGCCGGTGCGGGCCGCCGCGGGCGGATCCGCAGGGCCCTCGCTCTCTGACGCGAGCCGCCCGCTCGTTTTACAGCCGTCTTACGTAGGCCGAACCGGGGGCTGACCGCGGGCGGCGATAACCCGATCTGAGAGTTGTGAAAACGACAGAAGGAGAGAACACCATGAAGTCCAAGCTTTCGATTCTGCTGGTGATCGCCGGAGCGCTCTCGCTCATGGTCGTCGCGGCGGCGGCGGCAGGCGTCATCAAGGGCACGCCCGGCAACGACACGCTCGCCGGCACCGACGGCCCGGACATCGCGTTCGGCCGTGCAGGCGACGACGCGATCACCGGCCTGGGCGCTGGAGACATTCTGCTCGGCGGCAAGGGCAAGGACACGATCGACGGCGGCGACGGCCTCGACGTCATCTGGGGCGGCGCCGATGACGACACGCTGAGCGGCGGCAACGGCCCGGATCTCATTCGCGGCCGGAGCGGGAACGACAGCATCGACGGCGGCGAGGGCAACGACCGGCTCTTCGGCGGAGCGGGCGCTGACACCCTCAAGGGCGGCGAGGGCAACGACCGCCTGCACGCGGTCGCGAAGGACGGGCAGCCTAACACGCTCGACTGCGGCCCCGGCGACGACGTCGCGGTTGTCCGCGAGGGCGAGGTCGTGACGATCACCAATTGCGAGACGACGAAGACCGTCCCGGCCGACTACAAGCTGAACCGCAACGAGAACCGGCAGGAAGTCGCGGAGGCGCGCGAGGACGTCCAGGAGGCGAGGAAGCAGCTGCGTGAGGCGCTGCAGGAGCTGCGCCAGGAGAAGCGCGAGGCGCGGCGCGGCAAGTAACTCCAAGTTCCCTTCCCGGCAAGCGGTACGAGGCCCGTCCCTTGCGGCGGGCCTCGCCGCGTTCGGAGAGAAGCTGACGACAGTGGGGTCAGACCCCTTCACATTTCGTCCACCGCCTGAGGGGTCTGACCCCCACAGCTCGTCCACGCCGGAGCCTCGCAGCTCGGCTGCGAAGCTTGGCCGCGCCGCTCGTCCACAGCCCGAGGGGTCTGACCCCTTCACATTTCGTCCACGCCGGGAGGTTCGGGGTCTGACCCCGTGAAGAGACTGTTCAACCCTCCGGTTGCGGTGGGCTGCTCGGCGGAGGGCATACGATCGGGCGTTCGCCGTGATCCTCGCGCCGTTCTCCACCGTCTACGCACGCTCCGCGATGGTCTGCAGCATCGACCACCTGGCCTCGAGTGCCGGAGTTGCCCTCCTGCACGCCGGCGGCTCGGCGGTCGACGCGGCGGTCGGGACGAACGCGGTGCTGACCGTGACGGCCCAGCACATGTGCGGCCTCGGCGGCGATCTCTTTGCGCTCGTGCACCGCCCCGGCGATGCCCGCCCCGCCGTCCTCAACGCCTCGGGTCGGGCCGGCTCGGGCGCCGACCCCGAGCGTCTGCGCGCCGAGGGGCAGAGGCGCATGCCGTTCACGGGCGACATCCGCTCCGTGCCTGTGCCGGGCTGCGTCGACGGCTGGCTCGCGCTGCACGAGCGCTTCGGTCGCCTTCCGCTCGCCGACGTGCTCGAGCCGGCGCGCCGGTACGCCGCCGACGGTTTTCCCGCGACGCCGTTTCTCGCAGCGGCAACTCACGCGCTTGCGGGCGTCGAGGGAGCGGACGACTTCACCCTCCGCGAGCCGCTCGCTCCGGGCAGCGTCGTCCGTCGCCCGGCTGTCGCCCGCACCCTCGCCGGGATCGCAAGGAACGGACGGACTGCTTTCTACGGAGGCGAGTTCGGCGAGGCGCTGCTCCGGCTCGGCGCCGGAGAGTACGCCCCCGATGACCTCGAGCGCCCGCTCGCCGACTGGATCGAGCCCCTCGGCCTGGACGTCTTGGATCGCCGCCTCTGGACCGTGCCGCCGAGCTCCCAGGGCTACCTTGCGCTCGCGGGCGCCTGGCTTGCCGCGCGGCTGGGGCTGCCGGCCGATCCGGACGACCCGCGCTGGGCGCATGGACTCGTGGAGGCGGCGAAGCAGGCCGCGTGGGATCGACCCCGGCTGCTCCACCAGGATGCCGACGGCGCGGAGCTGCTCGCCCCCGACCGCCTGGAACGGCAGCTGCGGGGGATCGACCCGAGGCGCGCCGCCGCGCTGCCCGGCGAGTACCGGGCGGGCGGGACGGTCTTCCTTTGCGCCCGCGACGGGGACGGGATGGGCGTCTCGCTGATTCAGTCGAACTACGCCGGCTGGGGCGCGCTGCTCGTCGCTCCGGGGACGGGGATCTTCCTTCAGAACCGGGGTGCCGGCTTCTCCCTCGAGCCAGGGCACCCGGCCGAGTACGGCCCGCGCCGGCGTCCGCCGCACACGCTCTCGCCCCTGCTCGTCACCCGCTCGGATGGGTCGCTCGACACGCTCCTCGGCACGATGGGCGGCGACAGCCAGCCCCAGATTCTCCTCCAACTGCTTGTCCGGCGGTATGCCGCCGGCCAGTCGCCGGGTGGGGCTGTCGCCGCGCCGCGGTGGGTCCTGGCCGGAGAGGCGCCCGCACTCGGTGGGACCTGGGCGGGCGCCGACGCGGTGACCGTCGTGCTCGAGGGCCACCGGCCGAGCTGGAGGAAAGGGCTCGAGGCGCGGGGACACCGCGTCGCCGAGCACGCAGCGGGCGGGCACGAGTTCGGACACGCGCACCTGATCTCCGTCAAGGGCGACCACCTGGCGGGTGCCGCCGACCCGCGCAGCCTCGCGGGCGCCGCGCTCGGGATCTGACCATCTAGGCTTCCCGCCCATGAACCCAACCTTCGACAAGCTCAAGACCCGGCTGGCCGAGATCGAGGACCTGCGCAAGATCACCTCACTGCTCTTCTGGGACCAGCAGACGATGATGCCCCCCTCCGGCGCCGGTCTGCGCGCCGAGCAGCTCGCCACTGTCGGACGGATGGCGCACGAGCTCTTTATCGCCCCGGAGACCGGCCGCCTGCTCGAGGAGCTGCGCTCCTACGAGGACGGGCTCGACCCGGAGTCCGACGAGGCGAGCCTGATCCGCGTGTCCCGCGCCGACTACGAGAAGGAGGCGCGAGTCCCGCCCGATCTCCACGCCGAGCTGACGCGGGCGGCCTCGCACGGTCAACAGGTGTGGCTGGAGGCGAAGGCCAAGTCCGACTTCGCGGGCTTCCTGCCCGCGCTCGAGCGCAACGTCGAGTTGAAGCTCCGCTACGTGGACTGCTTCGATGGCTACGCCGAGCCCTACGACGCCCTCCTCGACGACTACGAGCGCGGGATGACGAGCGGCGAGGTGCGCACGATCTTCGACGGGCTCAAGCGCGAGCTCCTGCCGCTGATCGCCGCCGCGGCCGAGCGCGACGACCCGTCCCTCGGCGAGGTCGTCCAGGGCGACTTCCCGATCGACCGCCAGAAGGCCTTCTGCTGGAACGTCGTCGAGCGCTTCGGCGTGCGCTCGTCGTCGTGGCGGCTCGACCCGACGGAGCACCCCTTCGCATCCGGCGCGGGCGCGGAGGACGTCCGCATCACCACGAACTACCAGCCGCGCGGGCTCGAGAGCGTCTTCGCAACGATGCACGAGTACGGGCACGGGCTCTACGAGCACGGGATCGACGCCGCCCTCGAGCGCACGCCGCTCGGCACGGGGGTCTCGCTCGGCCTGCACGAGTCGCAGAGCCGACTCTGGGAGAACCTCGTCGGGCGCGGCGACCCCTTCTGGCACTACCTCTACCCGACCCTTCGGGAGACGTTCCCCGAGGAGCTCGGCTCGGTCGAGCGGGAGCGCTTCGTGCGGGCCGTGAACCGGGTGCACGCGTCGCTGATCCGGATCCACGCCGACGAGGTCACCTACAACATGCACATCATCCTCCGCTTCGAGCTCGAGCAGGAGATCGTCAACGGCACGGTCGCTCTTCGCGACCTTCCCGAGGAGTGGAATCGCCGGATGCACGACTACCTCGGGATCGAGGTTCCCGACGACGCGCACGGCGTCCTCCAGGACGTCCACTGGTCGGGTGGCGGCATCGGCTACTTCCCGACCTACTCGCTCGGAAACGTGATCTCGGTGCAGATCTGGGAGCGCCTGCACGAGGACATCCCCGACCTCGAGGAGCAGATCGAGCGCGGCGACTTCGAAGCGCTCCGCGAATGGCTGCGCGAGCGTCTGCACCGCCACGGCCGCAAGTTCACGCCCAAGGAGACGCTCGTGAAGGCGGTCGGCGGCGCGATCGACGCGGGCCCGTACGTGCGCTACCTGAAGCAGAAGCACGGCTGACGCGTTCGCAGACTTCTTGAGTTCCTGCCGCCAGCCTCCGAAGGAGGACAATGCAGTTTGGCGGGAGGAGAACCGGAAGAACCAGGTTTCAAACCGGAAGGTTCGCCTCTTGAGCGATTCGGTACCCTGTGGCCCTTCCGTGCCGATCGGAAGCAAACGTTCCGGCGCGAGGCGTCCGCTCGTCCTCGCAGCCGCCGTCGTCTTTGCCGTCGGTGTGGCGGTGTTGTCGGCTGCCCTCGTGCAACCGGAGGACGCCTCCGCTCACGAGTCGGCCTGCCATGTCGACCAGAGCTGTCCCTCCGACGATCACACCTACACCTGGCACGACTACGAGGGGCAGGGTTGGGACTGCGCGCTTGCCGGCTCACCCGCTGTTCGGCCGACAGACACGACGCCGATCCTCGACGGCGACGTGGAGTACGCGTGCCAGGCGCTAGCGCCCCCGCCGTCCCCGCCGCCCGCGACCACCGCCCCGACCCCGACCGTCCCGACGCAGCCGGCCGAGACGGTCTTCAAGCCGGAATTGCCTCCCGTGCCGACTCCCACGGTCCCGACTCCCACGGTCCCGACTCCCACGGTCCCGGCGCTTCCCGCATCACCCTCGTCCCCGCGCCCACCCACGGATGCGAATCCCCCCAGTCCGCCGACCGAGCGTCCCGCGGGCAAGAAGCCCGTCAAGGAGCCGCAGAACCGGCCGCCGCCCTCGCCGATCTTTCGTCCGCCTCCGCGCGTGGCGCCCAAGCTCTCTGAGGCCGGCTATGTCTTCCCCGTTTACGGGCCCTCCGCCTTCATCGACACCTACGGAGCCGGGCGGGCGTCGACCGGCTGGCACCACGGCGATGACATCTTCGCGGAAGAAGGCGCGCCCGTGCTCGCTGTTGCCGACGGAACGGTCTTCTCGGTCGGCTGGAACGACGTCGGCGGCAACCGCTTCTGGCTGCGTGACCGCCAGGGCAATGAGTTCTACTACGCTCACCTCTCCGCGTTTTCGACGCTCGCCGTCAACGGCGCGCACGTCCGGGCCGGTGCCGTAATTGGTTTCGTGGGCAACACGGGCGAAGCTGAGACGACCCCCCCGCACCTGCACTTCGAGATCCACCCTGTCGGCCTGCTCAGCCTCGGCTACGACGGCGTCGTCAACCCAACGCCTTATCTCCGCGCGTGGCAGCGTGTCGAGGATGCGCCGCTGGTCGGTGCGGCGGCGCTCGTCTTCTCGCCGGATGCGCCCTTCGCGGCGCGTCCCTCGGCCCCCGTCCCCGGGGCGATCCTCCTCCAGGCCTCCGACATCTCGAGCGCGAGCGGGTTGCGGCCGGGCGCGCTGCAACAGGCCATCGACGCGCCGCTCGAGTCGGCGGAGCTGCCACAGATGGGCGACGTGATCCTCGCGCAGGCGCCGACCGACGCCGCCACCGCGGGTGGGGTGGCCGATCGAACTGCGCTCGAGGCCTCCCTGCGTGCGAGAGCGGTCGACTACGCGCGCCGTACCTCGACCGATCCCTTCGACGTGAAGGTGTGGGACACGCTCGCCCGGTGCGAGGCCGGGGGCAACTGGGCGACGAACACGGGGAACGGTTACGCGGGGGGCTTGCAGTTCGCACCGGGGACGTGGTTCGCCTTCGGCGGGACGGCCTACGCGCCGTCCGCGGCCGCAGCGACGCGCGAGCAGCAGATCGCGGTCGCCCGCCTCGTCCTGGCCGGCCAGGGTTGGGGCGCATGGCCCGCGTGCAGCGCGAAGCTGGGGCTGCGCTCGCTGCCGGTCGGGGCTCCCCTCCGCGCGGCGCGATGAGGGAGCTGCGCGACTTCCGCGACCGCTTCCCGATCCTCGCCGACACGACCTATCTCATCAACCATTCGCTCGGGGCCATGCCCGCGGCGGCCGAGGAGCGGGTGCTCGAGTACGCGCGGACGTGGAAGACGCGCGGCGTCCGCGCCTGGGGGGAGGGCTGGTGGACGATGCCGATGAGCGTCGGCGACCAGGTCGGCCGGATCATCGGAGCCCCTCCCGGGTCGACCGTCATGCACCAGAACGTCGCGATCGCCGAGGCGATCGTCCTCTCGTGCTTCCGCCTCGGCGGTCGCCGGAACCGGATCGTGTACGAGGAGGCGAACTTCCCCTCCGTGCGCTACCTCTACCAGGCTCAGGCCGAGCGGGGCGCGGAGGTCGTCGTCGTGCGCGACGACCGCGCGATCGTCGATGCGCTCGACGAGCGCACGCTTCTCGTCCCGATCAGCCACGTCCTCTTCAAGACGGGCGAGATCCAGGACGTCGAGGCGATCATCCGGCGGGCGCACGAGGTCGGGGCGCACGTCGTCCTCGACGCCTACCAGTCGGCCGGCATCGTGCCGCTCGACGTGGCGGCGCTCGGCGTCGACTTCGCCGTCGGCGGAAGCGTGAAATGGCTCTGCGGCGGGCCGGGCAACGGTTGGCTGTACGTGCGACCGGACCTCGCCGAGCGGCTCGAGCCCACGTTCATGGGCTGGCAGGCGCACGCCAGGCCGTTCGCCTTCGAGCCGGAGCTCGAGTACGCGGAGGGCGCCGCGCGCTTCCTCACGGGGACGCCGAACGTGCCCGCGCTCTACGCGGCGACCCCGGGCTACGACGTGATCGAGGAGGTCGGGGTCGCGCGGATTCGGGAAAATTCCCTGCGCCAGACCGAGCTCCTGATCGGACTCCTCGAGGGGGCAGGGTTCGAGATCGCGAGCCCGCGTGACCCCGCGCGGCGCGCAGGCACCGTGTCCGTCTTCGTCCCCGAGTTCGAGGCGGTGCACAAGGAGCTGGCGGAGCGGGAGATCATCTGCGACTTCCGGCCGGAGGTCGGGCTCCGGCTCGGCCCCCACTTCTTCACGAGCGACGAGGAGCTCCACTTCGCGGTCGAGCAGATCGCGGAGATCGTCGAGACCGGCGCGTACGAGCGCCACCTCGGCGCAGTCGCCCGCTTCTGATGGGGCCGACACGATGGTCCTCCTCGTCGACGGGGTCGGCCACCGCGGTCGAGCGGGGCCTGCTCCAGCCGGTCCCGTAGTAGCATCGACCGGCCCCGCGCGAAGACGACAAGGAGACCCGGATGCCGTTCGAGCTGCCCCCGCTGCCGTATCCCTACGACGCCCTCGAGCCGCACATCGACGAGGCGACGATGCGCGTGCACCACGACAAGCACCATCAGACGTACGTGACCAATGCGAACGCGGCCCTCGAGGGGACGGAGTGGGCGGACCGTCCGGTGGAGGCGGTGTTGGCGAGCCTCGACATCATCCCGGAGGACAAGCGCACGGCCGTCCGCAACAACGCCGGTGGGCACGCGAACCACGACCTCTTCTGGCGGATCATGAGCCCGGAGGGCGGCGGCAAGCCCGGTGGCGCGCTCGGCGAGGCGGTCGACTCGACCTTTGGGGGCTTCGAGGAGCTGAAGAAGCAGGTCAACGACGCCGGGGTGAAGCGGTTCGGCAGCGGGTGGACGTGGCTCGTCCACGACGGAACCGGTCTCGCGGTCGTCTCGACGCCCAATCAGGACTCGCCGCTCATGAACGGCGGCACGCCGCTCATGGGCATCGACGTGTGGGAGCACGCCTATTACCTCAAGTATCAGAACCGCCGGCCCGACTACCTCGAAGCCTGGTGGAACGTCGTGAACTGGCCGGAGGTCGAGCGGCGCTTCGCCGGCGTGGGCTAGGTCCGGCGGAGGAAGACGGCGGCAGCGCCCCCGGCATAGGCGAGCAGCGAGAGCGCCGCCGTCACCTTGAGCAGGTCGCCCCTCATCGGGCCGACCGGCCCGGGTGGGGCTGCCTGCGGCAGTCGTGGCACCTGAGCGAGCCGAGACGCGAGAGGCAGCTTGCGAGGCTCGCGCCGCAGTCGATGCACGCGCTCGGCTCCTCCGGCTCGAGCGCGTCCGCCGGTGTCTCGGCCACCCCGCTCACAGAAGGATCTGAAGTGCGACGTCGGGCGGGCAGCCCCTCCGCAGGAGGTTGCTCGCAAAGTGCAGGTCGATGTCGGAGCGAACGGCGATCATCATCGAGGCCGGCCAGTCGTAGCCCGCACGGGTCAGGGCCTCGATCCGCCAGCGGATGATCCGCTCCTCCTCGGTGTCGTCGAGGGTCTCGAGCTTTGCCGCAGACATTGCCGCCTCCTTGGGCACTTGAACGTCGATTCCCTCGTTGTGGCACGCGGCGCCCCGTCTTGAATCCCCCGCGCGAGGGAACCTCGTCCCTCGTTCGAGGGATCGGCCTCACCCGGGCCGGGGGAACGCCTCACCCGCGAATCGCACGAGCCAGTCCGCGACCTGCTCCACACGTCTCGCAACCTGGTGCTCGACCCACGATGCCCCATCCTCCGGTCTCTCGCCAGCCGTCCTGCACCCAGGGGGATGTCGTTGGCGCTGAACACGTAGACGTAGTCGGGCGCACCTCGGCCGCCAGGCGCTCGAGCTCGCTGCAGTAGATAGCGCGACCAGAACTCCGTCACGATCGCGTTGGGTATCGCAGACGAGCAAGCGGTTCGGCGGGGCCCTCCCAAAGGTTTTCGACTGTGGGGCGAAACCCTGTAGTTCAAGCGGGAGCGCGCCGCAGCCGGCACCTGGATCTCACACGTTCTTCAACCTTGGAGGGTTCTCTTGCTTCCCATTCGTATCCGCCCGGGCGGCCGCGCGCTCGCCGGCGCTCTGGCGGCCCTGCTCGCGCTCCTCGGAGCCTCCTCCGCCGGCGCGGCGGAGCTCATCTACGCGGTCGACAATGCCAACCAACTCGTCAGCTTCAGCAGCGCAACGCCGAGATCCCTCGTCTGCACCAACGTCACGGGGCTTGCGAGCGCCGGCCCGCCAACAAGCAGCTGATCGCGCTCACGAGCACGAGCCGGCTGTACGCCCTCGATCCGACCACCGGCGCGGCGACGGCCATCGGCTCGGCCGCTTTCACGCCCAACCTGACCGGCTCGATCTTCGGCTTCGACTTCAACCCGACGGTCGATCGCATCCGTCTCGTGAGCGATGCGGCTCAGGATCTGCGGTTGCACCCGGACACCGGAGCCGTCGCCGCCACCGACGGCAATCTCGCGTACGCCGCGGGCGATCCCGGGGCGGGCGTGGGACCGAGAGTCGTCGCCGCCGCCTACACCAACAACGTCGCCGGGGCGACGGCCACGCAGCTCTTCGACATCGATGCGGCCCGAGACGTGCTCGCGCTGCAGAATCCTCCGAACGCGGGCACCCTCGTCACGGTCGGCCCGCTCGGGGTCGATGTGTCCGACCTCGCGGGCTTCGACATCGCCGGTAGCGACGGCGCCACCTACGCTGCGCTTCAGGCCCGAGGCGCTTCGGTCTCGAGCCTCTACACGATCAACCTCGGGACGGGCGCCGCCTCGGCGATGAGCGCCATCGGCGGGCGCTCGCCGATCCGCGCCCTCGCGACTGCCGGCACCGCTCCGGCCGACACGACGGCACCCGTGGTGAAGATCCTGGCCGTGGGCACGCAGCTCGCTCCCGCCGCGCTGGTGGGAACGGGCCTGCCCGTGCGGGCGACCTGCTCGGAGTCGTGCACCTTCGACGCGCGCCTGCTGTCGGGTGGGACGACCGTCGCCACGAGCAAGCCGGTCTTCACCAATCTCACCGGCTCGGCGCCGCTACGGCTGCGGTTCTCGAGTGCGGGTGCGAGCCGGCTCCGCGCGCAGCCTGCCGTCTCCCTCGTCCTCGTCGTGACCGTCACGGACGCCGCCGGGAACGCTGCGTCCGTCCGGGAGCCGGTGCGCTCGTAGTCGGATCTCTTCGGCCGCGGCGGGGTCTTGTCCGCCGCGGCCGCTTCCCGCAGAGCCGGGTTGCCCGTCGGTCGCACACCTCAAGCTCGCCCGAGAACGTGCCGATGGCAATGGCTGCGGACAGCGCTTGCGCTGCTCCCGCGAACTGCCGGCACACCTACCCACGAAGGAGCGCCACCGACCAATGCGATACGCGAAATTCACCCTTCTTGCGGCTCTGGGGACTGTTGCGCTGGGGGCCGTGGCCCTCCAGTGGGGCCCGCGTCCCGAGGCGAGCACTGCCTCGAGCCACCGCGAGGCTCCTCTGATCTCGGAAGACCCCACTGCGGACAACACCGATGTCTATGCGTTCAGAAGCCCTGACCTTCCGGATACGGTCACGCTGATCTCGAACTGGATCCCGGGCGAGGATCCCGGTGCGGGGCCGATGTACTACCAGTTCTCGACCACGGCCCGGTACAACCTCAATCTCGACACGACCGGCGACGGTCGCGCGGACATCGTGTACCGGTTCAACTTCCGAAACAGCGCTCCGGTCGCATTCCTGCGCAGCACGATCCAGCCCTACACCGTCACGCGCGTCTCCGGCGGCAACGCGCAGGTCGTCGCCCAGGGCATGACACCGCCAAATAACATCGGGCCCCGCACGACACCGAACTACCGCGGGCTCGCGGCAGGCGCCGTGGTAGCCCTGAACGGCGGCGGCTCGGTCTTCGCGGGCCAGCGTGAGGATCCGTTCTTCGGCGACATCGGCGCGATCTTCGACTCGCTCGGGTTCCGGCGCGGGACGGGGATCACCGGCGGAGGCAAGGACTTCTTCGCCGGCTACGCCGTCCATACGATCGCCTTGCAGCTTCCGATCGCGCAGCTGAACGCGAGCAACAACATCCTCGGCGTGTGGTCGTCGACCGAGCGCCAGCGTCTGACGGTCCGGAACGTGAAGGTCAAGCAGCGCTTCAAGGTTCGCGTCCGCGGCCGCCAGTTCACCCGCACGCGGACGGTCACGAGGCGCGTCGTGGGGAACCAGTTCGTGCAGGTCTCGCGTCTCGCCAACCCGCTCGTGAACGAGCTCCTGATCCCCACGGAGCGCAAGGACGAGTGGAACCGCGGCGTCCCGACGGACGACGGCCAGAAGTTCCAGAACTTCTTCCGTGAGCCGCTCCTCGCAGCCCTGATCAACCGCCTGTACCCGGGAGTGATCAACGCGCCGGAACGCGACCGGGACGATCTCGTCCAGGTGTTCCTCACGGGCGTGCCGAACCTCAACAACACCGGCACGACGATGGCCGAGATGATCCGGCTCAACCTCTCGATCGCGCCGACCGCGCCGGTCGGCGCGGGCAACCGCCTCGGGGTCTTCGGCGGCGACCTGGCCGGCTTCCCCAACGGCCGCCGGCTCGAGGACGACGTGATCGACATCGCGGAGCGCGGCGTGGCCGGGAAGCTGAAGGGGAACGCTGCCGCCGATCTGCTCGGCGACGGCGTCGACGGCAACGACGTGCCGCTCCTCCCGACGTTCCCGTACGTCAACGACCCGCCCAGCGGCTTCGACAACACGAAGGGCCAGCAGAAGCCCTGACGTCCCGACGGGGCCCGCCGCGCTGCGGCGGGCCCCGTCATCACTTTTGCCATGAAGCGGAGATTCGCGCTCGCAACAGGGGTGGCCGTCCTGGTCTCCCTCGCCGTGCTGCTCGGCGGCGGCCTCGCGGACGGCCCGGGAGGCGAGCCCGATCGAACCGCCTTCGCTGCCTCAGGCCAGCCGGTCGCGGCAGGGGAGCTCCGGACCGGCTTCGCGGCCGGCGACACGGAGCGGCTGGTCGGCCGGCTGCAGGCGACCGTGCGGGCCCGGCCGTCCGACGCCGGCCAGCTTGCCCTGCTCGGCCTTGCGTACCAGCAGCGGGCGCGCGAGACCGCGAACTACGACTACCTCTCGCGCTCCGAGCGGGCGCTCCGGCGAGCCCTCGAGCTGGCGCCGCGAAGCGAGCCCGCCGTGGGCGGCTTGGCAGCGCTCGCGCTGTCGCGCCATGACTTTCGTCGTGCGCTCCTGCTCGCCCGCCGCGCGCAGCGGCTGGCCCCGTACTCGACCACGAATCTCGGCCTCGCCGGGGATGCGCTCGTCGAGCTCGGACGCTACGACGACGCCTTTCGTGCCTTCGACACCATGGCGGCGCGCAAGCCCAACCTCGCTGCCTACGCCCGTGTCGCGTACGGCCGCGAGCTGGTCGGCGACCGCTCCGGCGCGATCGAGGCGATGCGGTTCGCTCTCGACGCCTCCGGCGGCCGTTCCGAGCCGGCCGCGTGGACGCACGTCGAGCTCGGGAAGCTGCTCTTCGACGGCGGGCAGCTCGACGCCGCTGCGCGCGAGTACCGCGCAGCCCTCTCCAGCTTCCCGGGTTACGTGTACGCGCTCGACGGCCTGGCCCACGTCGAGGCAGCGCGCGGCCGCCCTCGGCGTGCGATCGCGATCGCACGCCGAGCCGTCGACGCGGTGCCGCTGCCGCAGTTCGTCACGACGCTCGGCGACCTCCTCTCGGTGGCGGGGCGCAAAGCCGAGGCGCGGGAGCAGTACAGGCTCATCGACGCGATCGAACGGCTCGGGCGGGTGAACGGTGTGCGCAGCGACCTCGAGGTCGCTCTCTTCAAGGTCGACCACGGCATCCGGCTTCGCGGCGCGCTCGCGGAAGCACGTCGAGCCCGCGCCGCGCGCCCGAGCATCGAAGGGGACGACGTGCTCGCCTGGGCTCTCGCCCGGAACGGCCGCTGCTCGGAGGCGAAGCGCTACTCCCGGCGGTCGCTGCGGCTCGGCACGCGGGACGCGGCCAAGCTCTTCCATCGCGGCATGATCGAGCGCTGCCTCGGGAATCCGGGCGCGGGACGACGGTGGTTCCGCCGCGCGCTCGCGACGAACCCGCACTTCTCGCTCGTCTGGGCGCCGGTCGCGAAGAGGTACGCGGCATGAGGCGCTTCACGCTCCTCGTCACCGCTTTCGCAGCGCTCGCGCTCCCCATCGCCGCGTCCGCCCACCCCCTCGGGAACTTCACCACGAACCGCTACAGCGAGGTGTCGGTCTCGGGCCAGCGGCTGTACGTCCTCTACGTACTCGATCTCGCCGAGATCCCGACGTTCCAGAACCGTGCCCGGGTTACGCGCCTCGGGAGGGTCGGGTACGGGCGCGCGCTGGCCGCCGCGATCGCGGGAGGCGTCGAGCTTCGCGTCGACCGCTCCAGGCGGCCGCTGCAGGAGTTGCGGCGCTCGCTCTCCTTTCCGGCAGGGGTCGGCGGACTGCGCACGACCCGTCTCGAGCTTCTCCTCGATGCCGGCGCCGCGCCGCGGGCGAGGCCGCTCCGGCTCGACTACGTCGACCGCAACTACCCCTCGCGGCTCGGGTGGAAGGAAGTCGTCGTCACAGCCGACGACGGCGCAAAGGTGGTCACGGCGAACGTGCCGGCGACGTCCGTCAGCCGCCGTCTGCGTGCCTATCCGAGTGACCTGCTGCAGAGCCCTCTCGACGTCGAGCAGGCGCGCGCTCGAGTCGAGACGGGCAGTGGCCCGGGAGTTCCGCCGCGTCTCGGCGCCGAGCGCGAAGCGCCTTCCACGCGCGCGACCTCGAAGAGCGAGACCGGATTTGCGGCACTCATCTCGGAGGAGGAGCTCGGCTTCGGAATCATCCTCGCGTCGCTCCTTGCCGCGATGTTCTGGGGCGCAGCCCACGCGCTGACGCCCGGCCACGGGAAGGCGATCGTGGCTGCGTACATGGTCGGCACGCGCGGGCGGGCGCGCGATGCGGCGCTGCTGGGCCTGACCGTCACGGTGACGCACACGATCGGCGTCTTTGCGCTCGGCCTGGTCACGCTCGCACTCTCCGAGTTCGTCGTCCCGGAAGACCTGTACCCGTGGCTCAACCTCGTCTCGGCGTTGCTGGTCGTGGCGGTCGGACTGACCGTGTTTCGGATCCGGATCGCCGGCCGGCTCGGACGGGGAGACGCAGGCGCGCACGGCCACCACCACCATCATCACCACAGCGGAGATGGTGAGCACGGCCACCACCACGACCACGGGCCCGGCGGCCACTCGCATGCCCCTGCGCCTGGAACCGGCTTCCGAGGCCTCGTGGCGGTCGGTGTGTCGGGCGGCCTGCTGCCGTGCCCGACGGCGCTCGTGGTTCTGCTCGCCGCCATCTCGCTGCATCGTGTCGCCTACGGGCTCGTGCTCATCGTCGCCTTCAGCGTCGGTCTGGCGATCGTGGTCACCGGTATCGGCCTGCTCGCGGTCACGGCGCGCAGGACGTTCCGGCGCATGAGCTTCGAGGGGCCGCTCGTTCGGGCGCTTCCCTCCGTGAGCGCGCTGATCATCATCGGCCTCGGGTTGGCGATGACCGTCCGCGCGCTCCCGTCCATCACCTGAGGAGCCCCGAACGCGAGCGTGAGCGCCGGCGCGCTTCAGGTCGAGCGAGCTCGTGCCGATTCCGAAGGAACGATGCCCGGTGAGGAAGTTCCCAGGTCATCGAGGAGTGTGTGCCGGCGGAGGTTGCGATGACGGGTCTGAGAGACGCAATGCGAACGAGCGACGAGCTCAGGTCGAAGGTCGCACAGCAGGCGGCCGTCGCGTCGCTCGGGCGCCTCGCTCTCGATGGCGCCGATCCCTACATGCTGATGCGCTTCGCGATGGAGTCCGTGCCTGAAACGCTCTGCACCGATTTCGCGAGCGTCCTCGAGGCGCTTCCCGACGGTCGCTTTCTCGCCCGCGCCGACTCGGGCTGGTCGCCGGCGTTGGCCGGAAGGGCGATCGTCGCCCCTCAGGCCGCGTACTGCCTGCATACGGCGGCTCCCGTGATCGCCGACGAGTTCCTCGCCGACGAGCGCTTCCGCGGCGCCGAGGCGCCGGAGGACTACGGAGACCGAAGCGGGATCAGCGTCCCGCTGCACGTACGGGGCGAGCCGTACGGAGTTCTCAATGCCTACTCCGCCGAGGTGCGGGCCTTCACGCCAGACGACCTCCACTTCCTGCAGTCCGTCGCCAATGTCCTTGCCGGCGCCCTCGAGCGACGCCGCACCGAGGAGGCCATCCAGGAGCAGGCGCTGCGGGACCCGCTCACCGGCCTCGCCAACCGGTCGCTCTTCACGACCCGCCTGGCGGCCGCGCTCGCTCGACTGCCGGCGCAGGGCTCGAGCGTGACAGTCCTCTTCATCGGCGTCGATCGCTTCGGGCTCGTCAACGACACCATGGGTCACGCGGCAGGCGACGAGCTGCTCGTCCAGCTCGGAGGACGGCTCCTGCGGGCGGTGCGAGCAAGCGACACCCTGGCGCGGTTCGGCGGCGACCAGTTCGTCGTGCTCGGCGAATGGGTGAGCGGTGATGGCTCCGACGGTGTCGCAAGCCGGATCAGCGAGATCGCAAAGACTCCGTTCGAGCTGGGAGGCGAGCCCGTCTTCGTCGATCTCAGCATCGGCATCGCGCGCACCTCGGGCGGAGACGAGGATGCTGAACGCGTGCTGGCGAGCGCCGATGCCGCCATGCACCACGCCAAGGAGCGAGGCGGGTCGCGCACGGAGCTCTTCGACGAATCCCTCCGCACGCGCGCGTCGAGCCGCCTGGGGACGGCGAACGAGTTGCGGGCCGCCCTCGAGGGGAACCAGCTCGTGATCCACTACCAGCCGCTCGTGCATCTCGGCAGCGGAGGCATCTACGGCGTCGAGGCGCTCGTGCGCTGGATGCACCCCGAACGGGGCCTCGTCCCTCCCGCGGATTTCATCCCGGTCGCGGAGAAGACCGGTCTGATCATCCCCCTGGGCGCGTGGGTCCTGGAGGAGGCGGCACGGCAGGTCGAGAGCTGGCGCGGTCGCGCGAGGAGCGAGGGACTGGGGCTCTCGGTCAACCTCTCGGCGCGCCAGCTCGGTCAGCCCGACCTGGTCGAGCGCGTGGAGCAGGCGCTCGAGAGCACGGGTTTCGAGCCCTGCCTTCTGACACTCGAGGTCACCGAGAGCGCGCTGATGGAGGAGGAAGCCACCGCGGTCTCGGTGCTGGCCCGGCTGAGGGAGCTCGGCGTGCGAGTCGCGATCGACGACTTCGGCGCCGGCTACTCGTCCCTCAGCTACCTCAGTCGCCTGCCCGCCGACGAGCTCAAGATCGACCGCGCCTTCGTCGGTGCGCTCACCGAGGGAATCCGGAACTCGACCATCGTCGGGGCGGTCGTCAGCCTCGCAGGCAGCCTCGGTCTCGTCTCGGTGGCAGAAGGGGTCGAGACCGAGGAGCAGCTGGTGGAACTCCAGAAGCTCGGCTGCGACGCCGGTCAAGGGTTTCTGTTCGGCCGGCCGCTGCCGCCCGAGCAGCTCGAGTCGCTCGTCCTCAGCAACAGTCCATTGGCAACTTTCGACACGCAGAGAGGAATTACCCCATGAACAACGATTCCGGCATCACAGCGGTGGCAACGCGCCTGGTCGACCTGAGCCATGCGATCGAGCACGGGATGACCACCTACCCCGGCCTGCCGGCTCCCGCCATCTCGACGCACCTGAGCAGGAAGGGCTCGCGAGGCTCGTATGCGAGCGGCGTCGAGTTCCACATCGGGCGGATCGAGATGGTCGCCAACACCGGCACCTACCTCGACTCGCCTTTCCACCGCTACGCGGACGGCGCCGACCTTGCGGATCTCCCGCTGGACGTCCTCGCCGATCTGCCGGCGATCGTCGCAAGGGCGGAGACGGACGTTCAGTCCGCGATCGGGCCGGAGGTCTTCGGGCAGGCGGAGGTCAACGGCGCCGCCGTCCTCGTCGACACCGGCTGGTCGCGGCACTGGGGCACCGAGACGTACCGGAGCGGCAATCCCTACCTCACGGAGGAGGCTGCACGCGCACTCGTCGACGGAGGCGCGCTGCTCGTGGGGATCGACTCCCTCAACATCGACTCAACCGAGGATCCGAGCCGCCCAGCGCACTCGATCCTGCTGGACGCCGGGATTCCGATCGTCGAGAATCTGACGGGTCTCGAAGCGTTGCCCGAGCGCGGGCTGCGCTTCTTCGCGGTGCCGGCCAAGGTGCGGGGACTCGGAAGCTTTCCCGTCCGCGCCTTCGCGCTCGTCCTCGAGGAGTAACGGGCGGCTCGGGCGTCGAGCATCACTCCCCGTGCGTGCTGAGAGCTCCTCCGCGTGAGCCGCCATGCCGGCGGTCGAGGGCTGCTCGCCAGGTCTCGTCGGTCGCCGCGGCGTCGGGAGGCGTCAACCGGTCTGTCCAAAGCGTTCGGCGTGGGACTCGGAGACGTCCTCGGCCGCGAGCGGCGGAAGCTCGACGGGCAATACTTGACCCGCCTCCGAGCCTCTGTTGCCCCACTGCCCATCGACCGCGCTCCGCTTCGCTCGTGGGCGTGAGCGTTCTTCCTTCCTCTGGCACCGCTCACGGCGGCGCTCACAGGACGGGTCAGTTCTCGACGATCGTGCTCTTCTCGATCGGGTACCCGCTGCCGAGGCAGTCGGCCTCGGAGCGGAGGGTGTTCGGCTCGTAGTCGCGGGGGACGATCACGTAGTTGAACTGCCAGAGCGGCGAATAGATGTCCATCCCGGGCACGGAGTCGTAGATGTTGTACTGGCCCTCGACGCGCTCGGGTTCCCGGTCGTCTTTGAGCTTGCCCTGCTCGTCGAGCTCGACCGCGAAGACCGGCTGGTATTCCTGCGCGACCTTGCTTCCCTGCGCGACGCGGTTGTCGTCGAAGTCGAGCTCGAGCTCGCCGCTCTCGATCGCATAGACGACCTTGCCGTCGAACCAGACGCGTTCGATCTCGAGGCCGTAGGGGTTGTTGTAGGTCAGGCGCTCGACACCATCGGGACGGAAGCTCTCGACATCACCCTGCAACCTGGGGTCGCCCTCGGCGAGCGTCCAGACCCCTGAATCCTCGTCGGGGTCGACGCCGCGCTCGTCGTCTGCCATCATCTGCCTCCTCTCGGCTGCCGTCGGACGATCGTAGAACGAACGAATGGCCTGCGTGGTGATATTCGTGGA
>Ga0136616_10000322_pt1 | contig 21563 bp, 24 predicted proteins | sample AntDrymUQ2992106_2_FD_106648 | JGI IMG/M metagenome (GOLD analysis project Ga0136616, IMG submission 106648) | Polar desert sand microbial communities from Dry Valleys, Antarctica - metaG UQ299 (21.06) | ecosystem: Environmental > Terrestrial > Soil > Desert | place: Antarctica: Dry Valley... | reverse complement strand
GAGCCGGAGCTAGAGCCGGAGCCGGAGCTAGAGCCCGAGCTAGAGCCCGATGACTCGCTGGCGGTGGCACTGGCCGAGGCCGAGCGCAGCCGCGACGATTACCTGGACCACCTGCGTCGCGAGCGCGCCGAGTTCGACAACTACCGGCGCCGCGCCACGCGGGAACGCATGGACGCTCTTGACCGTGGTGCCCAGCAGCTGGTTTCCGACCTGCTTGGCGTGCTGGACAACTTCGGCTTCGCGCTGCGGGCGGCCGGCGAGCGCGATCCCTCTGACCAGCTGGCCAAGGGCGTGCAGATGGTGCACGGTCAGCTGCTGGACGTGCTGCGCCGAGCCGGCCTGGAGGACATCGACGGCAAGGGGTCGGTCTTTGACCCCAACCACCACGAGGCGATGATGCAGGTCGCGGCCGTCGACGACGAAGGGGCCGACCGGCAGCCGTCCTCCAACGGCGACCCGGTCGAACGCGAGCCCGTCGTCGTCGAGGTCTTGCGGCCCGGCTACCGCTTCAAAGGGCGGGTGCTGCGGCCAGCTTCGGTCAAAGTGGCCAGGTAACGGCGTCAGGTAACCAGGCGAGCAGCGCGACATAGAGCACGAGGACGATGAGCCAGCGCGACTACTTCGAGAAGGACTACTACGGCGTCCTCGGCGTTGCCAAGGACGCCTCCTCGGCTGACGTCTCGAAGGCCTACCGCAAGCTGGCGCGCGAGCTGCACCCTGACGCCCGACCGGGCGACACCGAGGCGGAGACCCGGTTCAAGCAGGTCAGCGAGGCCTACTCCGTGCTGTCCAATCCCGAGAAGCGCCAGGAGTATGACCGGGTCCGCGATCTGGTCGGCAGCGGCGGGTTCGGCGCTGGCGCTCCGGGAGGCTTCGGCGGGAACGGCGGCTTCGGCGGCGGCGCCCAGAACATCAACGTCGAAGACCTGCTCGGCGGCCTGTTCGGCTCGGGTAGCACCTTCGGCGGCTCCCGGCAGACCCGGCAGGCGGGGACCAGCGCACGCCGTGGCCGTGACCTGGAAACCCAGCTGCGCCTGTCCTTCGCCGACGCCATGGCGGGGGTCACCACCACGCTGCGGGTTGCGGGCCGGGCGCCCTGCTCGGTGTGCTTCGGCACCGGCGCCAAGCCGGGTACACCCGTAGAGACCTGCTCGACTTGCAACGGCCTGGGAGCCGTGTCCAACAACCAGGGGCTGTTCGGGTTCTCGGAACCCTGCCCCACCTGTGGCGGCAGCGGGCGGATCGTGCCCCAGCCGTGCACGCGCTGCCAGGGCTCGGGCGCCGAGATCCGCAACCGGGACATCCGCGCCCGCATCCCCGCCGGCGTGCGCGACGGTGCGCGGATCCGGCTGCCCGGCAAGGGCGAGGCCGGCAGCTACGGCGGACCGGCCGGTGACCTGTACGTCAACGTCACGGTGGAGGTCCATGAGCTGTTCGGGCGTCGCGGCGACGACCTGACGTTGCACGTCCCCGTGACCTTCAGCGAGGCGGCGCTGGGCACCAAAGTGCGAATCCCGACCCTGGACGAACCCGTCACGCTCAAGGTGCCCGCAGGCACCGAGAGCGGGCGCACCCTGCGCGTCAAGGGTCGTGGAGGACACCGCAGCGGCGGTCGCCGCGGCGACCTGCTGGTCACCATCGACGTCGCGGTCCCGCGCAAGCTGACCCGCACCCAGCGCAGGCTGCTGGAGGACTACGCGGCCACCGAGGACACTGCTGTCCGCGAGCACCTGGACGCCGCGCTGGCGGCACAGGAGGTGTAGGCATGGCCGTGCCGGCGAGGGCGGTGTTCATCATCTCCGTCGCCGCGGAACTGGCCGGGGTGCACCCGCAGACGCTGCGCACCTATGAGCGCAAGGGGCTGCTCAAGCCCGCGCGGACCTCGGGTGGCACCAGGCGCTACTCCCAGCGTGATGTAGACCGCGTCCGCCTGATCCAGGAGCTGACCCAGGGCGACGGCGTCAACCTCGCCGGGGTCTTGCGCATCCTGGCGCTGCAGGACGAGGTGGAGCGCCTGTCGGTCCAGGTCGAGCAGGCGCGGGCAGGGGCGGAACGCTCTCGCCAGGCGGCGCACCAGGCGGTGGCCGAGGCGCTGCGCTCCACCGGCCGAGAGCTCGTGCTGTACCGCCCGTCGGCCATCGAGCGCCACCAGCCGGCCCGCCGCCGCTGAGGCATTGATGGTGGTCGACATCCACAGCCGAGACCGATTCCCGGCGGCGTGGAGTCGTCCTTGCCCTACCGTCGCCGTTGACGGGTACGCGCTGAGGAGGGACCATGGCTGTCGAGGGACGCGCGCGGCAACATCTGTTCGATCGACTCGAGCAGGTGTTGGGCACACCGCACGCTCTGACGCTGATGGCCTACCTCCCGCCGGTTGAGGGACCCGACGCCGCGACGTCGGGCGATGTCGCCCGGGTGCACAGCGATCTTGTCGACCTCAACCGCAACCTCGATCAGCGGTTCGAGGCGATCGACCGTCGCTTCCAGGCGGTCGACCACCGCTTCGAGCTGGTGGATCAGCGCTTTGCGGCGCTGGAACAGCACCTGGACACGCGACTGGAAGCCGTGGAGCACCGCATCGTGGCCACCATCCGCGGCGAGATGGCCACGCTGGTCACCACCCAGACGCGGGTCATCGTCCTCGGCTTGGTAGGAGCGCTAACCGCGAACACCGGCCTGGTGCTGGCCGCATCACGCCTCGGCTGATCCAAAATCCCCGGGCCAGGCGAGGAAGCGACGTGGTGTGCAGCGTCGATGCACCCCTCGATCGCCGTGACGAACAGGTACTTGACATGGCCAAGGCGCGCGGGGTGGCCGAGCACCTCAGGTCGTTCGAGGGCGGCGTAATCGCGCAGCGTGTGAAGGTCGCCGGTCACGCGCCGCAGCACACGGTGCAACCGTTCGGGGTCAACCATCGTCTTGTGTCCTACCGCTTCGCTGCATGAGGACACGGCGGTGTGCTTGGACGAAGTCGGCTCGGGCACGCTCGATGCGCGGCCGGTCTGTGCCACCCGCCAGCCACCTCCAGCGGCGCGACATCCAGTATGAGCAGGTCGACCTTGCCGGGAAGCCCGGCATCCATGGCCGCCGGCCGCCGGCGGCGTCGGTCGACCGCCGCGATCGAACGGCCAAGCGGCTCGGCTGTCTGGCGTTGAGGCGGGAAGCGGCGCCCGGCAACCTTGCTAGTGATACGCATAGATTTATTGGCGCAATCGACTTAGGATAGCCCCATGGACTTTGACCGCTTCACGCTGAAGGCCCGCGATGCCGTGCAGGGCGCCGCCTCCCTAGCCACCGAACGCGGCAATCCCGAGATCGTCGCGCTGCACCTGCTGCACGCGCTGCTCGGCCAGCCCGAGGGGCCGGTGTACCCGGCCGTCACGCGGCTGGGCTCCACCCCAGCCGCGTTGCGCTCGGCCACCGAGACGGCGCTGCGCACGCTGCCCGCCGCTCACGGAGCCACCGGACAACCGGGGATCTCCCGAGCGCTGGTCGCCGTCATCGACGATGCGCAGGCGCGGGCCGGCACCCTCGGTGACGACTACTCCTCTACCGAGCACCTGCTGCTGGCGCTGGCCGCCGAGCGCGGGCAGGCCGGCAAGCTGCTGCGCGAGGCCGGCATCGATGTCGACGACCTGCTGGTGGTGCTCAAGGAGGTTCGCGGCAACCAGCGGGTCACCAGCGACACGCCGGAGGACACCTTCCAGGCGCTGGAGCGCTTCGCCACCGACCTGACCGCACAGGCCCGCGACGGCCGGCTTGACCCGGTGATCGGGCGCGACGAGGAGATCCGGCGCGTCATCCAGGTGCTGTCGCGGCGCACCAAGAACAACCCGGTGCTCATCGGCGATCCGGGGGTCGGCAAGACCGCCATCGTCGAAGGCCTGGCGCAGCGCATGGTCGCCGGTGACGTGCCCGAAGGGCTCAAGGACAAGCGGCTGGTGACCCTTGACCTGACCTCGATCATCGCCGGGGCCAAGTACCGCGGTGAGTTCGAGGAGCGTCTGCAGGCCGTCCTCAAGGAGATCGAGTCCAGCGACGGGCAGATCGTCACCTTCGTCGACGAGCTGCACACCATCGTGGGGGCTGGGAAGGCCGAGGGCGCGATGGACGCCGGCAACATGCTCAAGCCGCTGCTCGCGCGCGGACGGCTGCGCATGATCGGCGCGACGACGCTGGAGGAGTACCGCCAGATCGAGAAGGACAAGGCGCTGGAGCGCCGCTTCCAGCCGGTCAACGTCGGCGAGCCCAGCGTCGAGGCCACCGTGGCGATCCTGCGGGGACTCAAGGAGCGCTACGAGGTCCATCACGGCGTGCGCATCACCGACTCGGCCCTGACTGCCGCCGCGCGGCTGTCCGACCGCTACCTGACCGAGCGGTTCCTGCCCGACAAGGCGATTGACCTCATCGACGAGGCCACCAGCCGCCTGCGCATCGAGATCGACTCGATGCCGTCGGAGATCGACGTGCTCGACCGGCGGATCAAGCAGCTGGAAATCGAGAAGGCTGCGCTGGACGGCGAGAGCGCGGAGGACGTGGCCGCCCAGCAGCGTCTGCGCGAGATCGCTGACAACCTTGAGTCCCTGCGCGGCGAGATGGGCGTGTTGACGACGCACTGGGAGGCCGAGAAGGCCGCCATCGCCGAGGTCCGGGAGGCCAAGTCGGCGATCGAGGAAGCACGCGAGCGCGCCGAGCGCGCAGAACGCGACGCTGACCTCCAGGCCGCAGCAGAGCTGCGCTACGGGCGTATCCCCGCCCTCGAGCGGCAGCTGGAACAAGCCACGCAGCGGCTGGCCGAGCTGCAGGCCACCCAGCGGATGCTCAAAGAGGAGGTCGACGCCGAGGACGTCGCCGATGTCGTCTCGCGCTGGACCGGCGTGCCCGTCACCCGGCTCTTGGAAGGCGAGCGCGACAAGCTGGTGCGCCTGGAGGACGTGCTGCGCCGTCGCGTGATCGGCCAGGAAGAGCCGGTGAAGGCGGTCGCCGACGCGGTGCGGCGCTCGCGTGCCGGGCTTGCCGATCCCGACCGCCCGCTCGGCTCGTTCATGTTTCTCGGCCCGACCGGTGTCGGCAAGACAGAGCTCGCCCGTGCGCTGGCGGAATATCTGTTCGACGACGAGCGGGCCATGGTCCGCCTCGACATGGGTGAGTACGGCGAGAAGCACACCGTCTCCCGCCTGGTCGGCGCGCCCCCTGGTTACGTCGGCTATGAGGAGGGCGGCCAGCTCACCGAACCGGTTCGCCGCCGGCCGTACTCGGTGGTGCTGCTCGACGAGGTCGAAAAGGCGCACCCCGACGTGTTCAACGCGTTGCTGCAAGTGCTCGATGACGGCCGCCTAACCGATGGGCAGGGCCACACCGTGGACTTCCGCAACACGGTGGTGATCATGACTTCCAACCTCGGCAGCCAGTGGCTGTTGGACCCGACCGAGTCCGACGAGGTCGTCGCCGAGCGGGTGATGGCCGCAGTTCGCGAGCACTTCCGCCCCGAGTTCCTCAACCGCCTCGACGAGATCCTGATCTTTCACCGTCTCAGCCTGGAGCAGCTGCGATCGATCGTCGACGTGCAGCTGGAGCGGGTGCGCGAGCGCTTCGCCCAGCGTGACCTCGGCCTTGAACTGACCGACGCGGCCCGCGACTGGCTGGCCGAGCGCGGCTATGACCCCGTGTTTGGCGCCCGCCCGCTGAAGCGGGTGCTGCGCCGCGAGCTGGAGGACAAGGTGGCCTTGGCGCTCCTCGACGGCCGTCTGTCGGAGGGCGATACGGTATTCGTCGATGCCAAGGACGGCGAGTTGGTGATCAGCTGACCGGCGCTCCGGCGTTGCTGAGGTGAGGGATCGGTCGTCTCAGTCCAGCAGTCCCAGCTTCACTGCGCGAACCATCGCGGCGTGGCGGTTGATGACGCCAAGACGAAGCCAGATCTTCTGTAGTTGCCGGTACATGTCCCGCTCCGAGAATGCCTCCCGGTCCGCCAGCTCCGCCACCGTGGTGCCGTCCCCGAGAGCCCGCAGGACCCGCCGGTCGGCTGCCGAAACCTCCGGTAAAGTGGAATGCGGGATCGCCGGGACCACCAGCCACCTTCGAGGTCAGAGGGTACGTCGCTGACTAAGCGGCCGCTGGGGCTGTGGATGGCCCGTATTGCCTCTGGCCGGGCGTTGTGGGTCATTCTTGGCGTCAACACGCTCGTCGTGCTGTTAGCGATTCGAGGAGACCTCGGTCTCGAGGGGCCGCTGTCGTCGTCGGCCATCGCCTATCTGGCGTTCTTGGTGACTGTTTGGGGTGTGGTGATCGGGGGTGCGCCGCTCGTCGGTGACCTCCGGTCTGGATACGCCCGGCTGGTGCTCGCGCGTGTCGGCGGCCTGGACGGTTATGTGACCGCCGCCGTGTTCGCCGCGGCGGCTGGCGTTCTCGTTGTCACCGCCCTTCCGATTGGGGGGGTGCTGATCGCCGACGCGCTGTTCCGGCCGGAGCATCTGGCGGTGAGCCCGGCAGGTGTCATTGTGTCCACGCTAGGGCTCACCGCCATGGCGGCGTCCGGAGCCGCCGTCACGGCCTTGGTGGGGACGCTGGGCGGCTCGCGGGGGCGTCCGCGTCGTTGGCGCTGGCCGCCCTGCTGACGTGTCAGTGGGTCGGGCCGCCTTGGACGGCTTCCGTGCAGGTACTCCAGCCGGGTCGACCGAACGTGAGCGGGACGGTCGCCTGGCTGATTGCAGCGGTGCGCGATCCGCGACCGGCCCGTCGAGCGCTTCTCATCGACGGAGGCATCAATCGTTGCCCGGTGGCTGCTCCTCGAGGTTCGCCGTTTGGGTGAGGAGCAGCCCCGGGTCGACGCCGAGCGCCTTGAGCGCCTCGTGGTGCTCGGCCGGGTCGATCTGGTCGGGGAGCTGGTCGGCCTGCTCGGCCTTGTCCAGCTCCCCGTCGGCAAGGAAGCGCTCGATGAGCTGTTGCTTGTCGATCCGCATTACATCCCCGGGATGCCGCCTCCGCCCATGAACTTGGCGATGAGGTCCTGCGGGTTGATGCCCAGGTTCTGCAGCATCCCGGCGTGTTGCTCGGTGTCGACCTGCTCGGGCAGCTGCCCCTCGGCCTGCGTCGCCTTGTCCTGGTCGCCCTGCTCGCGCAGGTGGTCGATGATCTGCTGCTTGTCGATCTGCATGGTGAGTCCTTCTGTCGACGGTGTCGACTCCCGCTACCCGGCGGAAGGTGGCGGCAACCCATCGGCGGGTTGGTGTGCCGGCGTCACGGGGAGCAATAGCATGGCCACCGAGGAGGTGCGCGGTGCGCGATGAGCGGAACCGGCTGGCGCCGGAGACCATCGCTGTCACCGCGGGGCGGGGCGGCGAGGCCCCCGGCGCGCCGATGAACGTGCCCGTCCACTTCGCCTCCATGTACCGGGAGGGCGGGGCGGTCAACTACGCCCGTGAGGGCAATCCGACCTGGTCGGCGTTCGAGGAGGCAGTCGGCGTCCTGGAGGGCGGTCAGGCCCTGTGCTTCGCCTCCGGCATGGGCGCCATCTCGGCGATCCTGGAGGAGCTGCCTGTCGGCGCGGTCGTGGTGGCCGCCGGCGGGTCCTACACCGGCACCCGGGCGTACCTGAGCAACGCCCACGACCGAGGGCGCCTGGAGGTCCGCCTGGTTGACGTGGTCGACACCGAGACCACCCTCGCGGCTTGCGTCGACGCGGCGTTGCTGTGGGTCGAGTCGCCGACCAACCCGCTGATGGCCGTGGCCGACCTTCCGGCGCTGGCGACGGGAGCCCGCGCCGCCGGAGCGATGCTGGTCGTGGACAACACCTTCGCCTCGCCGCTGCTGCAGCGGCCGCTGGGCCTTGGCGCCGACCTGGTGGTGCACTCGGCTTCCAAGTTCATCGCCGGCCACTCCGACGTGCTGATGGGTGTCCTCGCGGCGCGGGATGGCGACCTGCTGAAGCGCCTGGCCGTCCGCCGCACGTTGCTCGGGGCCGCCCCGGGACCACTGGAGACGTTCCTGGCCCTGCGAGGATTGCGCACGCTGCCGTTGCGGGTGGAGCGCGGTCAGCACAACGCCGGCGAGATGGCGCGGCGGCTGACCACGCACCCAGCAGTCGAACGGGTGCGCTACCCCGGGCTGCCAGACGATCCGGGGCATGCGCGCGCCGCCGCGCAGATGTCGGGATTCGGGGCGATGCTGGCCTTCGACCTGCGCGGCGGCGAGGCCAAGGCCAACGCACTATGCGCCAACGTCCGTCTGATCACGCACGCCACCAGCCTCGGGGGTGTTGAGTCGACGCTGGAGCGCCGGGGCCGCTACCACGGCGAGGAGGCCGTCCCAAGCGGGTTGGTGCGTTTGTCGGTGGGCTGCGAGCACGTCGACGATCTGTGGGCTGACTTGTGTGCCGCCCTGGATGCCGTGTGACGATCCTGGCCTGGCAACGCGGTGGCGTGGTGGCCGGGCCTGCCGTCGTGCTTGTCCACGACTGGGCCAGCGACGGCGTCAGCCAATGGCAGGACACCGGCTGGGTGGCGGGTCTGGAGCGGGCCGGCATGGCGGTGTACGTGCCGGATCTACCGGGCCACGGCGAGTCCGCCGACGTCCTCGTGCCGCCCGACGCGGAGCCGGCGGCGTGGACCGCCGGCGCCATCCTGCTCGACCTCGACCGCCTGAGCGTGGGCGCCTTCTCCGCCGGCGGCCATGCCGCGGGCTGCCTGGTCGCGGGCCACCTCGCGGTCCGTGCCCCGCAGCGCGTGCACCGGCTGGTCTTGGTCAGCTGCGACGACCGTGCGGTGCTGCCGTGGGCGCAGGAGGTGGCGGCGGCATTGCGAGATCCAACCGCGCGAGTGTGGCACCCCGAGGCGGCTGGCGCGGTGGCCCGCGCCCGAGCCGACAAGCGCCACCACCTGCCAACGCTGGCGCTGTGGGCGCAGCACGCCACCTGGCCCGCGGCGACTCGTCTCGGCGCACTGCGTACCCGCGTGCTCCTGGCGGTCGGGCAGTCCGACGACCGCCACGAGCGTGCTCCCCGTCTGGCGGCGCTGTTCCACGACGGGCGCATGATCACGGTGCCCGGCAGCGGCCTGGAGGCGCTGCAGGCGCCGGAGTTGGTCACGGCGGTGGGGGCGTTCCTGCGCGAGCCGCAACCGTGAGCCAGGCAGCGGGCGGTCGGGGCGTTCCTGCGCGAGCCGCCGCCGTGAGCCGGACAGCAGACCGTGGCTGACCGGCGGGCCCTGCTGGCCTGGGGCGCCGTCGGCGTGCCGCTGGCCCTGCTGGGCGTCCTCGGCGTCGAGGTTTGGCTCGCCGCCAACGCCGAGTACCTGCCCGACGAGCCGGGCTACGTGCTCGAGTCGCGGGTTGCTCCCGCCAGTGGGGCCGCCGATGGTCCCGAGGTGCGCCTGGTGGTGCTCGGCGATTCGACGGCGGCGGGCGTCGGTGCACCTACCCTGGCTGAGTCGCTGCCGGTGCAGGTCGCCCAGCGGCTGGCCGACGACCTCGGCCGCCCCGTCGACATGACCGGCCTCGGCGTGTCCGGGGCTCGAACCATCGACGTCCGCGACGAGCAGATCCCAATGCTGGTCGACCGGGGAGTCGATGCGGTGCTTATCGTGATCGGCTCCAACGACGTGACGCACGCCACCTCGCCGTCGGCCATGGCCGAGCAGACGCGGGGCATGCTGCGTGCCGCCCGCCGCAACGCCGGCGAAGCCGCCATTGTGCTCGGGGGCATCCCCCTGTTCGGCTCGGCCGACGCGCTGGCTCAACCCCTGCGCCTGCTCGTCGACACCTACGCCAGCGTGCTGCGCCGGGTGCAACGCGACACCGCCGCCGAGGAGGGTGTCCGCTTCGTCAACATCGCCGTCGAGGCCAGCCCGCGCTTCGCCGGGGTGCCTGAGGCGATGTCGTCCGACGGGTTCCACCCCGCGCCGGTGGGTTACGGCTTCTGGGCCGACGCCCTCGCCCCCGCCCTCGCCGCCGAACTCGGCTCCTGAGTCACTCGACGCCGCGGTAGACCTCGATGAAGCGGGTGTAGTTCTGGGCGATCTGGGCGGCGGCCTTCTCCCGGTCCAGCGACCCGTCCAGGTAGGCCTTCAGCGAGTCCCACCAGATGCTGCGACCGATGGCGAAGCCGGTGAAGCCGTGCACCGGTGCGGCTTGACGCAACCAGGAGTCGACCCGGTCGTTGTCCGCACCTCGGCCCAGCAGCACGCAGACGACGTTGTCACGGCCCCCGGCGCGGGTCTGCTCGGCGATGCGAACGCAGTCCTCGCGCTCGTCGACCCCTTCGATCTTCCAGATGTCGACCTCGATGCCGGCGTCCTGGATTTCGCGGATGGCGCGCACCATCAGGTCCGGGCGCAGCGCGGCGTCGTAGCGGTCGGTGTCGCCGCCCACTGACTCGAGCTGGTCGGGCTCGGCCGGCACCAGCAGCTCGAAGAGGAACTTGCGGTCGTGGGCATGCAGCCAGTCGGCCAGCGTCTTGAGCCGCTGCAGCTGCAGGATGTTGGTTTCTTTGTCCGAAGAGTCGGGGTTGTAGCGAACGAGCACCTTGGAGAAGTCCGGGTCGAACTGCTCGATGTGCGCGCCGAAGTCGTCGCCGTAGTCGAAGTCGAAGACGTCCTGCCCGCTGCGCTCGACCGGCATCGCCAGCTTCAGGCCACGTTTGCGAGCCTGCGCCGGGATGTCGCCACCGAACTGCTCGTCGACGAGCACACCCATCGTGGAGGCGTCCTCGCCGGCCTGGGCGGCGATCACCATGCCATCGAAGATGAGGTTCTTGGCGTCGGCGATCCGCTCGGTCTCGGTGGGGTTGGGGTCGCCGTCAATGCCGAACATCTTCTTCTGGAACGATCCGCGATGGTCGAAGGCCAGGATGTACAGCTTGCCGGAATAGCCGAGTTCCATGGATACCGTCCTCGGTCGTCGCGATGGCGGAATTGCGGGAGTGCCTCCTGGGCGCACTCTACCCAAGCCCCTAGCATGCGTCTGCGTGCACCGCCTCGCTTCTGAGCGCCAGTGTTTGTCGCTCAAGCCATGGCGGAATGATTCGACCTGGACGCAGCTTGCGGCCAGTGCAAATGTCCAGCCCCTAGGGGGGCGGAGGGGAGACAAATGGGCATCATCGCGTTCCTGATCCTGGGACTGATTGCCGGGGCGATCGCCAAAGCGGTCCTTCCGGGTGACGACCCGGGCGGCATCGTGGTCACCATGATCATCGGCGTGGTCGGAGCCATTCTGGGTGGGTTCCTGGCTGGCGCGCTGTTCGGCATCAACGTCAACGAGAAGTTCTTCGATTTGGCGACATGGGTGTCGGCCATCATCGGCGCCGTCATCCTGCTGCTCATCTACCGAGCGGTGGCCGGTCGCAAGACCGCCTAGCACGCTGCGCACCGGCAAAAGGCGCGCCTATTGGCGCGCCTTTTCCGCGTGCGGGGTGGACGCGCACGCCCCGGTGGGCGTTAGGCTGGCCAGGGCGCGCGGAACAGACAGGGAGCGGACGACCATGGCGGTCATCAAGACGATCGACCTTGTGGGGGTGTCCACCGAGTCGTGGCGCGATGCTGCCAACAAGGCACTCGACGAGGCCACCAAGACGCTGCGAGGCGTCGAGGGCTTCGACGTGCTGGAGACCTCGGCGATGGTCACCGACGATTCGATCGCCGAGTACCGCACCCACATCCGCATCCGGTTTCGGATCGAGCGCTGACCGTAATGCCCTCAAGTAGCGAAGCGGGAGGGCACAGATAATGCCCGCGTGGGTCGTCGTCGGCACCCAATGGGGTGACGAGGGCAAGGGCAAGGCCACCGACCTGCTCGCCGACGACGTGGAGTACGTCGTCCGCTACCAGGGTGGCAACAACGCCGGCCACACCATCATCGCCGGAGACCCAACTCACCCTCGAACGCTCAAGCTGCACCTGGTCCCCTCGGGCGTGCTGTACCCGAACGTGACGCCGGTCATCGGCGACGGGGTGGTCCTGGACCCGGGTGTGCTGCTGGAGGAGCTGGACACACTCGTCGCCCAGGGCATCGACGTATCGAAGCTGAAGATCAGCGGCAACGCGCACCTGATCATGCCCTACCACCGGGAGCTGGACCGGGTCACCGAGCGCTACCTCGGGCGGCAGAAGCTGGGCACCACCAAACGCGGCATCGGCCCGACCTACGCCGACAAGGCGGCTCGGGTCGGCCTGCGCGTGCAGGACCTGTACGACATGAAGATCTTCCGCGAGAAGCTCGACGTCGTGTTGAAAGAAAAGAACGCGGTCCTGTCGCGGGTCTACAACCGGTTGCCGATGAGGGCAGCCGACATCGAGACCGAGTACGCGGTCTACGCCGAACGCCTCCGGCCCTACATCGCCGACACCATGACGCTGTTGCACGACGGCCTTGAGGACGGGAAAACGGTGCTGCTGGAAGGCGCGCAGGGCACGCTGCTGGACCTGGACCACGGGACGTATCCCTTCGTCACGTCGTCCAATCCGGTGGCTGGCGGCGCGCTGACCGGCGCCGGGCTGGGTCCGAAGGACGTCGAGCGGGTGATCGGCATCACCAAGGCGTACGTGACGCGCGTGGGGGCAGGACCTTTCCCCACCGAGCTGGGGGGCGAGTCGAGCGTGCAGCGCTCGGCAGCCAGCGGCGACCCGACCGGCGAGTTGGGCGAGCGCATGACCGACGTCGGTCAGGAGTACGGCACCACCACCGGGCGCCGCCGCCGGGTCGGTTGGTTCGACGCCGTCCTGGCCCGCTACGCCGCCCGGGTCAACGGCCTCACCGAGCACTTCCTGACCAAGCTTGACGTGCTGTCGGCGTTCGAGACGCTGCGGGTCTGCCGGGCCTACCGCTACCAGGGCACCGACTACGACCATTTCCCGCCGCACCAGTCGATCTTCCACCACGCCGAGCCGGTCTATGACCAGCTCCCCGGCTGGGGCGACGACCTGACGGCGGTCGGCGACTACGCCGATCTGCCCAAGGAGGCTAGGGCCTACGTCGACCGTCTCGAGGAGCTGTGCGGCGTGCCCATCCGCTGGGTCTCGGTCGGCCCCGCCCGCTCCCAGACCCTCGAACGGACGTGAGGGTTCTCGTCCTCGGCGGCGGTGGGCGTGAGCACGCCCTGTGCTGGGCGTTGGCGCGGGCGCCGTCGGTGGACGCGGTCCTGTGCGCTCCAGGCAACGTCGGCATCGCCGAGGTCGCCGAGCTGCACGACGTCGACCCGACCGACACGGCGATGGTCCGCGAGCTGGCCGTCCGCGAGCGCGTCGACCTCGTCGTCGTCGGACCCGAGGCCCCGCTGGTCGCCGGCGTGACCGACAGCCTGCAGGCCGCCGACCTCCCCGTGTTCGGCCCGTCCAGCGAGGCGGCGCGCATCGAGAGCTCCAAGGTCTTCGCCAAGGAGGTGATGGCTGCCGCGGGGGTGCCGACCGCCCGCTACTGGGCCGGCAACGATGCTGAGTCGGCCCTCGCCGCGCTGCGAAGCTTCGACCCGCCCTATGTCGTCAAGGCCGACGGGCTGGCCGCCGGCAAGGGCGTACGCATCTGCGCCGACGAGGCTGCAGCCGGTGAGGCACTGAAGGAGCTGATGGTCGATCAGCTCGTGGGGGCGGCCGGCTCGACGGTGTTGATCGAGGAGTTCCTCGAAGGCCCCGAGGTGTCGGTGTTCGGACTGTGCGACGGCAGCGACGTGATGCTGCTGGCCCCGGCGCAGGACTTCAAGCGAGCGCACGACGGGAACGCCGGGCCCAACACAGGGGGAATGGGCGCCTACTGCCCGTACCCTCTCGATGAAGGGACGCTCGACGGGCTGCGTGACGGCGTGTTCCGCCCAGTTCTCGCCGAGCTGGCCGTGCGTGGCGCCGGCTACGTCGGGGTGCTCTACGCTGGTCTCGTTCTTGCCCCTGGCGGGCCGGAGGTGCTGGAGTTCAACGCTCGCTTCGGCGACCCGGAAACCCAAGCCCTGCTGCCACGGTTGGCCTCCGACCTCGCCGAGGTGCTCGCGGCCTGCGCCGCCGGGCGGCTTGCACAGGTGCCGGCGCCCCGTTGGGACGACCACTCGGCGGTGACCGTCGTCCTAACCTCCGGCGGGTATCCGGGCGAGTACCAGACCGGCCAGCCGATCAACGGCCTGGACGAAGCGGCGGCGGTGGACGGTGCGCTGGTATTTCACGCCGGCACTCGCCTCGACGGTGACCAGGTGGTCACGGCTGGTGGCCGCGTGCTGGCCGTCACAGGGTTGGCCGGCACCGTCGGGGAGGCCCGCGAGACGGCCTACGCGGCGGCCGACCGCATCCGCTTCGACGGGCTGCAGCGGCGCGACGACATCGCGGCCGCCGGCTGACGCCACGGGCTGCCGGCCCTCACCCCAGATCCCCGCCCGCCGGCCGGCCTGGCGGCCGGCCCTCACCCTCCAGGAGGCACGCATGGTCGACATGGACGGGCGGGTGCTGCGTCCCGCTGGCGACGTGGCCGGTGGCCAGGTCGGCCCCGCCACCGAGTTTCGCTTCCGCCAGGCCGGCGACATGGTGTGGGGTCGCTACTCCGGCGGCGCCATCCGCCTTGGCTTTGTGGTCGGCACCTGTGACGGCACCACGCTGCGGCTGCGCTACAGCCAGCTGGACACCGCCGGCGAGACCGCCAGCGGGCACACAACCGACCGCGTCGAAGAGCTGGCGGACGGTCGCGTGCGACTGCACGAGACCTGGCAGTGGGACTCGCGCGGGGGAAGTGGCAGCAGCGTCCTGGAGGAGCAGCCGGTCGCCCGCCCGGACCGGCCGGGATAACGCATGACGTCGGCAGCACGACGCGGGCCGGCGCGCGCGACTGAGGCGGGCACACGACCGCCGCTGCTGCGGTCCGGCGTTGCAGTAGCGTGCCCGCGATGAACGTGCGGATCCGACCCATGACCACCGACGACGTCGCGGGTGTCGACGAGCAGAAGATGGCCACCTTCGAGGCACAGGACCGCGAGGAAGGCCGCGAGCCGGAGCTGGTGCCCGACGACGTCCACGAGCGCAACGCCGCCCGACTGCACCACCAACTGGGCACCGATCCGGACGGCTGCCTGGTCGCCGTCGAGGGCGGGCGCATCGTCGGCCATGTTGTCGCGCTGCTGCGTGAGTACCTGTGGTGCCTGCCCATGCTCCACGTCCACCCCGAGTCGCAGAGTGGCGGGATCGGTCGCCGACTGTTGGACGCCGCGTTGGACTACGGCAAGGACGCCGAGGCCGGCATCATCATGGCCTCGTCCGACCCCCGCGCCCTGCGCCTCTACACCACCTCGGGCTTCGTGCTGCATCCGGCGATGGAGATCAGCGGCCGGGTACGCCATCGGCCGCCGGCACCGGTCGGCGTCCGCGAGGGCGGCGACGACGACTTCGGCCTGACCGTCGAGGTCGATCGCCGGGTACGTGGTGTCCCGCATGGGGCCAACGGCAACGACGTGCGTTTCATCCGAGACCTCGGCAGCCGCTTCGCGGTGCTGGACCGAGGCGGTGAGCGCGGCTACGTGCTGTGGCGCGAGGGGCGCGTCGTGCTCTTGGCCGCGACCACCGAGGCGGTGGCGTGCGAGCTGCTACGCCATGTTCTCGCTGCGGTGGGAGACGACGACATTGACATCTGGGCGGTCACCGGCTCGCAGCAGTGGGCCATCCGCACCGCCTACGACGCGGGACTGGTGCTCAAGCCCGGCGGGGCGCTGTTGACCCGAGGCCGGCTCGGCCCGATGACGCCGTACCTCGCCAGCGGCCTGTACCTGTGACCGCCGCTGACCGTCCCTGGTGGGCATCCGCTACCGAATCGGTACCCGATCCCCACCACCCAGGATGTGCGCCACGATGATGGGCCCGCACATCCTGATGTATCGAGGTGTATGTAGGTGTACCTTGGTGTCAATGGGGCGGACCAACATCGACATCGACGACGAGCTCCTGCGGCGGGTGATGCGGCTGCACGGCCTGACGACCAAGCGACAAGCGGTGGACGTGGCGCTGCGCAACCTGGTCGGCGATCCGATGACCACGGCTGAGGCGTTGGCCATGGAAGGCACGGGTTGGGAAGGCAACCTCGACGAGATTCGCGCTCCCGACGATCTTGGCTAGCGGTGATCCTCGCCGACACGTCCGCGTGGATCGAATACCTGCGGGCCAGCGACAGTTCGGTCCACCGGCGCCTTCGAACGCTGCTGTCGCAAGACCAGCCTGTCGCCACGACAGAGATCGTGGTCATGGAGCTGCTGGCCGGCCCGAACGACGCGGCGGGCGTGGCTGCACTCCGGCGCCTGCTCTATCGCTGTGAGCTGCTCGCGGTCGGTGGCCTGGGAACCTACGAACAGGCCGCGGCGATCTACCGCGCCTGTCGCCAGCGAGGCGAAACCGTTCGCAAGATGACCGACTGCGTCATCGCGGCGGTCGCCCTGCGCAGCAATGCGATGGTGCTGCACCGCGACGTGGACTTCGATGTCATCGCCCGGCATACCGCGTTGCGCGTCGATGCCGCTTGACGCGGTTGGCCACGACGGCCCCAAGGCGGCCGGAGCCTGTCGTTCAGCGTGGCCGCAGTCGGATGCGGGCGACGCCTGGCATCGGTAGCTGCAGGTCGAGTTCGACGCAGCCGTCGGTCGGCGTCGCGACACCCAGATCTTCGACATCGAGGCGGTCAGCCGTCCGCAGGGCAGTCCATTCGTTCGCGTCGGGCCAGGCCTTGTCGGAGTCCCAGTGCGCCGCGATCGAGGAGTGCCTGGTGTCGACGCGCACGATCGTCACGTCGTAGTCGGCGGCGTCCAGGCCCGACACCGTGACCACGAGGCGACGCAGGAGCAGCGGGTCGCTGGCAGCCTTGGACTGGTCGAACGTGCCGTTCCAGGCGAGGACGTCGATCTGCCCGTCGTCGGTGCGCGAGGCCCAGGCGTCGACCAGCGTCCCCGCCCCGTCGCCGCGCAGCTCGACCTCGCACAGCCGGTCGTCGAGCTGCTCGGCCAGGGCCAGTGCCCAGAACCGGGGCTTGCGCAGGTTGCCGATCGTCAGCAGCCCGAAGCCGCCGTGCAGCAACCGCGGCGCGCGACCCAGCTCCTCGAAGTGGTCGCTGATCACCCAGTAGGCCAACGCGTCCGCGCTGTCTTGAGCGTGCTTCATGCCGTGCAACACGAACGGGGCACCGAAGGCGCCGTCGGTCACGTCGAAGAAGTGGGTCGGGGTGACGCCCCACTCGGTCCACCACACGGCGACGTCGTCCAGCTCGCGGACCCGCAGGGCTTCGCGGACATTCAACGGCGCGTTGCCGTAGGTGTGGGTGGAGACGAAGTCCAGTGGCGACTGCTCGTCGAGGATGTGGTCGCAGAACGCTCCCACCCAGCCGGCCGCCGCTGTCGATGGTCCACCCACCAGCAGCCGCTCGTCGACGGCTTTGATAGCGCGCGCGGCGATGTCGTACAGCCGGAAGTACTCGGCCTGGGTACCAGTCCAGAACACCTCGAGATTAGGTTCGTTCCAGACCTCGAAGCTCCAGGTGGCGACCTCGTCGAGGCCGTAGCGCTCGACGAAATGGGCGGCCAGGCGGGCGCACAACTCGCCCCAGCGGTCCCAGTCGCGCGGCGGCGAGATGATGCCGCCGTACTCGAAGACCGTCTGCTCGGGCTGGGCAGCGAGGTGGCGTGGCATGAACGACAGCTCGACCACCGGCCGCAGGCCGATCCCCAGGATCTGGTCGTAGATGCCGTCCACGCGGCTGAAGTCGTACTGCGGCTCGCCGTCGACCTCGCGGTAGACCCCGAGATCGTCGTGGAAGATCGCGTGGGCTCGCACGCGGTCGGCGCCGAGCTGGTCACAGGCGATCCGCAGCGAGTCGGCGAACTCCTCGGCGACGGGATGGCCAGCGAGCGTGACCGGATCAGCCAACTGGGACAGGCGCTCGCTGCCGATCATGTGCCACACCCGACGCAGCGGCGCAGCGGGGGCGTCGGCGCGGACGCGCAGGGCCACCGTCGCCTCGCCCTCGGTCAGCGGCCCGCCCTCGACCGCCGAGGAGCGGGGCCCGGGCTCGTGTTCCAGGTCGGCGATCGCCGTCACCCGGTAGCGGTAGCGCTGACCGGGCTCACCGGTGGTGTCGGCGTAGTGGGGGGCGGGAAAGGCCAGGACGTCGCGGCCGCCGTGGTCCACGGGGGAAAAGGCCTGCGAGCCGGGTTCGGCCCGCTCGACGAGGTAGCCCATGGCGCCGGGCACCGGCCGCCAGCGCAGACTTACCTGGCCGCGCCCGTCCTCGGCGCGCAAGCGGGTCGGGGCTTGTAGGCCGGCCGGGGCGGCGAGCGTCGTCTCGGTTTCGGTTGCGGATCCGCCGGCAGGTCCCTTCCAGCGCCGGCCGACGCGGCGCTGGAAGTCCTCACGGGCTGTCTGCTTGGGAAGGGCGGTCACCGGATCCGCTTCAACGGGCGTATCCGGCGGTGAACCGCTCCATCTTCAGCAGGGGCTTGACCGCGCGCCGAACCCGGCCGCGCGCGAAATAGGACTGCAGGTGATCGTCGGTCAGCTCGTTGCCGAGCGCGGCCATGATCATGCCCTGGTCCAGGGCGAGCCAGTAGCGCGACACCTGGCCGCTGACCACGTCCACCGCGTCGTAGAAGCCGTGGGCGCTGTACAGGTCGAAGTCGCGGCGCAACCGTCGCAGGTTGCGCAGCGCCCGGTTCGGCTTGTAGTCCAGGGCCAGGAACGCGGCGTGCGGGGTGACGACGCCGTGGCCGTAGCTGTCCGGCTTCGGCTGGGCCTCGCGGCATGGCGGCTCCCCTGGTGTGTCCGAAGCAAAGCCCCTGTCGACGACGGTCCGCTCCTGGTCCGAGCTATAACCGTCGGGGTTCAGCCCGATCTGGTCCACGCCGTACTCGCGGTAGCCGCCGGCGGGGTTGTTGGATGGCGAGAAGCCCCAGTAGCCGTAGCCGGCTTCATTCAGGCCATGCTTGATCTGAGCGCGGACGTACAGCAGGTGGTTGACGCCCCAGCTGCGGGGTCCCCACTGCTCTTCGGGAACCAACAGCGGCACCATCAGCGCCTCGAACATCGAGCCGCCCCAACTCGGCACGATGTCCATGCCTCGGTAGGTGTAGTGGCCCTCGAAGACGTCAACGCCCATGTAGCTGCGGTTGACGCCGGCCGGCTTTGCCTCCTGCCAACCCCAGTCGCAGGTGGACGGGAAGGTGCGGAAGGTCTTGAAGTAGTGCTCCGGCGGGATCTCGCCCTTGGCGATGCCGATGTAGCTGGCGATGCGCGGCTCGGTGTTCAGCGAGCCGTAGTGGTGACAGGTCCAGCCCTCGCCGGTGTCGCCCTCGGCGGGGCTGGTCTCACAGCCGCCGCTGACCTGGGGGGCGTAGACCTGGTTGGGCGGCAGCTCGGTCCAGTAGCCACCTCGGATCTGGCCGACCTGCGGGTCGTAGTAGAAGCCGAAGTCCATGCTGCGATACAGGCGCAGCGCCGGGCGTCGCAGCGCTGGCGCACCTCGTGCCACCATGCGCAGGCCGGCGGCAAGCCAGCCGTTGTCGACCGACGACAGGAACGGGTACACGGGATTGCCGTCCACCGGCCAGGTCGTCAGCTTCTCTCGGGTGGCCGGGTCGTACCAGTTGTAGAACTGGCCGCTGGGTTCGTGTCGCTCGAGCCGGCCCACGGTGTCCACCGTGCGAGCCAGCCGCCGGCGCGCCTGGCGGCGACTGAGCAGGCCGACGTCGCGGGCGGCCAACGTGCTCCACAGGTACGCGCCGATGTTGGTCGGCGAGGTGTACTCACTGCGCTCACCGTCCGCCGACAGGTTGTCGGCGGTCAGACCGGTGCGCTTGTTGGTCATGGCCACCATGGAGCGGTAGGTGTCTTCGGCGTAGCGGTGCAGCACGCCTGACGTGCGGCGGTGGTCCTGCGAGCGTCGGGGGGCAGTGGACGCCGGGGCGATCGCCAGCAGCGACAGCGACAGCGTCAGCACCAGGATGATGGAGAGGCGGATCCGGGACATGAGCATCCTTGCGGGTGGGCGCTTGGGGTGGGCGGGCTATCCCTTGAGGCCGGTGGTGGCGATGCCTTGAGTGAAGTAGCGCTGCAGGGCGATGAACACCACGAGGACCGGGATCACGAGCACGACGGCGCCGGCCATCAGCAGGCCGTAGTTGGCCTGGTACTGGCCCTTGGTGAAGATCGCGAGGGCAACCGGCAGCGTGTACATGTTGTCGTCCGTGCTGTTGACCAACGGCCACAGGAAGTTGTTCCAGGAGCCGAGGAAGGTCAGGATCCCCAGCGTCGCCAGCGCGGGCGTGGTCAGCGGCATCACGATCTGCCAGAACACCCGGGCTTCCGAGGCGCCGTCGACCCGAGCCGCTTCGATGAGCTCGTCGGGGATCGAGCGCATGAACTGGCGCATGAAGAACACCCCGAACGGCCCGGCCATGAACGGCAGGATGAGCCCGGCGTGGGTGTTGACCAGCCCCAGCTTGCTCATGAGGACGAACAACGGGACCAGCGTGACGCTGCCTGGGACCATCAAGGTGGCCATGACCAGCAGGAACAGCTTGTTGCGCCCGGCGAACTCCAGCTTGGCCAGTGCGTAGCCCAGCATCGAGCAGAACGCCAGGTTGGCCGCGGTCACGAAGCCGGCGACCACCAGGGAGTTGGAGAAATAGGTGACGAAGTCGAGGCGGGCGAACAGGCGCCGGTAGTTGTCCAGCGTCGGCGCCTCGGGCAGCCAGGTCGGCGGCAGCTGCAGTAGCTCGCCCTGCGTCTTGATCGAACCGAGCAGCATCCACACGAAGGGCCCGATGAGGGCCAGCAGCCCGAGCACCAACAGCGTCGTGACGAGCCAGCCGCGGCGGGTCCGTGGCTGTGGCGCCGGTTGGTCCAACTCGGTGGTGGTCGGGGCTTGGTGGCCCTGCGCAACGGCAGTCATAACGGCCTCAGTCCTGGGGGCGCAGGAAGCGGAACTGCACGGCGGCGAGCACCGCGATGGCAACGAAGAGGATGTAGGCGATCGCTGAGGCGTAGCCGAGGTGGAAGAAGTTGAAGCCCTGCTGGTACAGGTACATGTTGACCGACAGGGTTCTGTCCAGCGGGCCGCCGGCGGTCATGACGAACGGCTCCTCGAACAGGTTGAGGTAGCCGATGCTGGTGATGACGGCGGCGAACAGGGTGGTGGGGCGCAGCAGCGGCAGCGTGACGTAGCGGAACTCCGTCCAGGCTGTGGCACCGTCGATGCGGGCGGCCTCGTACAGCTGCGAAGGCACGGTCTGCAGGCCCGCGAGGAACAAGACCATGACGAAGCCCATGTTGCGCCATACCGCCATCACGATGATGGCCGGCATCGCCAGTGCCGGGTTGGCCAGCCAGTTGGGTCCGTCGATCCCGACCGCCGACAGCAGCACGTTGAGCAGGCCGAGATCGGGATGCAGTAGGTAGCGCCAGATCACCGCGATGGCCACGATGCTGGTCACCACGGGCAGGTAGTAGCCCACCCGGAACACGGCCCGGAACCGCATCACCGCGCGGTTGAGCCCCAGCGCGGCGAGCAGTCCCGCGAGCAGCGTCAGCGGGACGCCGGCGATCACGAAGTAGGCGGTGTTCCCGGCCGCGGCG
>Ga0136616_10000321_pt1 | contig 21595 bp, 19 predicted proteins | sample AntDrymUQ2992106_2_FD_106648 | JGI IMG/M metagenome (GOLD analysis project Ga0136616, IMG submission 106648) | Polar desert sand microbial communities from Dry Valleys, Antarctica - metaG UQ299 (21.06) | ecosystem: Environmental > Terrestrial > Soil > Desert | place: Antarctica: Dry Valley... | reverse complement strand
TCGAGCTGGGCTCGCGCGGAACGGCCAGGTACGAGTCGCTCGCGGCGATCCCGGTCGACGACTTCATCGCAGGGCTCTGAGGCGCACCGCGCAGGGGCCGGTCAGGCGCGCGTGATGAGGAGGGTGCTCGTGATCGGCGGCGGGGGGCGCGAGCACGCGCTCGTGCGCTGCCTCCTGCGCAGCCCGCAGCAGCCCGATGTGCTGTGCGCCCCTGGCAACGCAGGGATCGCGCAGGATCGCGTTCCCTGCCTGCCAGTGGAGGCCACGGACAGCGAGGGCATCGTGCGGGCGGCGCGCGAGCAGGGCTGCGATCTCGTCGTCGTCGGGCCCGAGGCGCCGCTCGTGGCCGGGCTGGTCGACGCGCTCGCGGACGCGGGGATCGCGGCCTTTGGCCCGTCGGCAGCGGGGGCTCGCATCGAGGGCTCGAAGCGCTTCGCGAAGGAGCTCATGCGAAAGCTCGGCGTGCCGACGGCCTCGCACGCCGTCCTGCGAGGCCGCGAGGAGGCTCGGGAGCACCTCTCTTGCGCGTCGTACCCGGTGGTGCTCAAGGCGGACGTGCTCGCGGCCGGCAAGGGCGTGCTTATCTGCGAGACCGAGGCGCAGGCCCGCGCGGCGGTGGACGAGCTCTTCGTCGAGCGCCGCTTCGGGCAGACCGACGTGCTGCTCGAGGAGTTCCTCGAGGGCGCGGAGCTGTCGCTGCTTGCCCTCTGCGACGGAGAGCGCGCCGTGCCGATGGCGCCGGCGCAGGACTACAAGCGGATCTACGATGGCGACGAGGGGCCGAACACCGGCGGCATGGGGAGCTATTCGCCGGTGCCGGGGATCGAAGCGGGCCACGCCGAGGTGCTGGCGCGCGCCGTGCACCAACCAATTGTCGACGAGCTGCGCCGGCGCGGTACGCCGTATCACGGCGTGCTGTACGCGGGCTTGATGATGACGGCCGCCGGCCCGCGCGTGCTCGAGTACAACTGCCGCTTCGGCGATCCGGAGACCCAGGCGGTGCTCCCGCGCCTGCGCTCGGACCTGCTCGACCTCCTGGAGCGGTCGACTCGGCGGGGAGGTCTCGAGGGGGCTCGGCTCGAGTGGTCGAGCGAATGGGCCGTCACCGTCGTCCTGGCGTCTCGCGGATACCCGGCGTCGGCCTCGAAGGGCGACGAGATCGTCGGTCTCGACGCTGTCGACTCGTTGAGCACGGAGGTGCTGCACGCCGGCACGGCGGAGGTCGACGGCTCGATCGTCACCTCTGGAGGTCGCGTGCTCAACGTGACCGGGATCGGCGACGGCCCGGCGGAGGCGCGCGAATGCGCCTACCAGGCCGCGGATCTGATCGACTTCGACGGCAAGCAGCTGCGGCGTGACATCGCCGCGCGAGCGGCGGATAGGGTCGAGGTGTGATCCCCGAGCCGGAGATGCCGTCGGCCGAGCGCGACCCCATCGGGCCGACCACCGACGAGGGCACCGGTCTCGCCGCCACGGCGCCCGGCCCGGATCCGCCGGACGTAGCGACGCAGGTCGAGGAGGCGTTCGAGGAGCTCGACGTGGACGCTCCGCTCGTGGGGGTGGTCATGGGCTCGAAGAGCGACGTCCCGATGATGGAGAGGGCCGGCGAGGAGCTCGAGCGGCGGGGCATCCGTCACGAGACGCGCGTGATGAGCGCGCACCGCGAGCCCGACGTCGTGGCCGATTACGCGAAGAACGCGAAGATGCGCGGTCTGCGCGTGATCATCGCGGGCGCCGGTCTCGCGGCGGCGCTGCCGGGCGTCGTGGCGGCGAACACGGAGCTGCCGGTCGTCGGCGTGCCGCTCACGAGCGAGAACTCGGTGGCAGGCGGGCTCGACGCGCTGCTGGCGATCGCCCAGATGCCCCCGGGCGTGCCGGTGGCCTGCGTGGCGGTGAACGGCGCGCGCAACGCGGCCGTGCTCGCCGCGCGGATCATCCAGGGCTGACGCGGGCCGTGATCGCCCGCTACACCCGCCCCGAGCTGGGTCGGATCTGGAGCGACGAGGCCCGTATGGAGTTCTGGCGCCGGGTCGAGGTCGCGGCGTGCGAGGAGATGGACGGCCCCAGCGAGGCCGATCTCGAGGCGATTCGCTCGGCGAGCTTCTCGGTCGCGGCCGTGGCAGAGCGCGAGCGCGTGACCGATCACGACGTTGCCGCCTTCGTCGACGTCCTGGCCGAGTCGGCTGGGCCGGCCGGCCGCTGGATCCATTTCGGGTTGACGAGCTCGGACGTGCTCGACACCGCGCTGGCGCTTCAGCTGCGCGCCGCCGCCGAGCCGATCCTCGTTGGAGCCAGGCGCCTCGTCGAGGCGCTCGCGACCCGTGCCCGGGAGCATCGGCGAACTCTCTGCGCCGGGCGCACGCACGGCGTCCAGGCCGAGCCGACGACGTTTGGCGTGAAGCTCGCCGGCTTTGCCTTCGAGGGTCACCGCAACGCCGAACGCCTCGAGCGCGCGTTCACGGGCGCATCCGTGGGCGCGATCTCGGGAGCTGTCGGCACCTACGCCGCCACGAGCCCCGACTTCGAGCGACGGGTGCTCCAGCGGCTCGAGCTCCGGGCCGAGCCGGTCTCGACGCAGGTAGTGGCTCGCGATCGCCACGCCGAGCTGCTCGCCGCGATCGCCGTCGCGGGCGCCGGTCTCGAGCGCTTCGCCACGGAGGTCCGCCACCTCCAGCGCACGGAGGTGCGCGAGGTCGAGGAGCCGTTTCGCGCGGGCCAGAAGGGCTCCTCGGCGATGCCGCACAAGCGAAACCCGATCGTGTGCGAGCGGATAACGGGAATCGCCCGGCTGCTTCGCGGCTACGCGCAGGCCGGCTTCGAGGACGTGGCGCTCTGGCACGAGCGCGACATCTCGCACTCCTCCGTGGAGCGGGTGGCGCTGGCGGACGCCACCACGCTGCTCGACTACGCCCAGGCCCTGGCGCTCCGGGTCGTGGAGGGCATGACGGTCCACACCGATCGCATGCTCGCGAACCTCGAGGCGACGCACGGGGCGCTCTACTCCCAGCGCGCGCTGCTCGCGCTCGTCGAGGCGGGAAGCTCCCGTGACGAGGCGTACGGCGTGGTTCAGGAGAGTGCGCAGCGCGCGTGGGACGAGGGGACGCCCTTTCGCGAGCTGCTGGCCGAGCGAGCGCCCGAGCTCGATCTCGACGCCATCTTCGACCCCCAGGCGTTCGTCCGCCACGCTGACGCGATCGTCGCGCGGCTCGACGACCTGCCGGAGGCCTAGGACGCCGCATGGAGCACACCTGGCTCGCTTACGCCTTCGATCGCGCGGCGTCCTCGGACGAGGTCGAGGCCAGGCTCCGTAGGGTCGGCGACCACTATCGCGACGACGTGGCCTTCGACCTCACCCGGCGCGGCTACGCCGGCGAGCGCCACGGCGCGTTGATCTGGGAGGAGGCGGAGCCCGCCTGCCGGTGGCCCTTCTGGATCGACGAAGGCGCCCTGGGTGTCGCGTCGGCCTACGTCCCGTTCGGGTGGGAGCGAGTCGTCGACGAGTCCGCACCCGAGCGGGCGGCCGTCCCGCTCGCCCGCTCGCTCGCGGCGGACCCGGCCAGGGTCGCTGATTTGAGCGCCCCGCTTGCGATGGCCATCCACGACGCGAACGCCGGCACGCTCACGATCGTCAACGATGCCGTCGGCGTGGCGATGCTCTATGAGCTGCGCTTCGACGGCGGCGTCGTCTGGTCGAACCGCCTCGGCGCCCTGCCGCTCTTCGCGCGCATGGCCCCGCGGCCCGATCCGCGGGGCTGGGCGCTGCTCGCGGCCGCCGGCTGGTTCATCGGGGACACGACGCCGATCCGCGGCGCGCGCAAGGTCCGCGCCGGCACCGTCATCCGCGTGGGCGAGTCCGGCGAGCCTCAGGTAGAGGAGAGCGGCGCGCTCGCGCGGCTCGTGACTCCGCGCAGCGCCGACCCGAAGGAGACCGTGGCGGACGCCGCGGCGCAGATCGAGGCGCTGGCGCGCGCGAGCGCCTCGGTCTGGCAGGATCCGCCCGAGCTGCACCTCTCCGGTGGCCGCGACTCGCGGATCGCCGCGGCCGCGGCGATCGCCGAGGGCGTCGACGCCGACTTCGTGACCTTCGACCAGTTTCCCGGCGAGGCGGACGTGGCCCGCTCGCTCGCCGCCGCCTCACCGCGCGCCATGCGCCACCGCGTCGAGGCGCTCGAGGACGCGAGCGTGAGTGGCGATCTGCGCGCGCGCTCGCTAGCCATGCACATGCGCTTCGATGGCTTGCACAACACCGGTGCCTTGCGGTGGCCCCGTTACGCGCCGGCTGCCTCGCCGCGCTCCGCGCTCGTCTCGGGCGCCGGGGGCGAGACCGGACACGGCTTCTACTACAGCAGCGGGGGCGCGGAGCGCCAGACGCACGTAAGTATTGAGAAGCGTGGAGTTGCCGGCCCGCTCGAACGCCTCGAGCGCTCGGCGCGCAAGGGCCACGAGGTGGCCGGTGACGCGGCCTACGGCGTCATGCGGATGCAGAGCGAGGCCGTGCTCGCGCGCGGTCGGCGGCTCGGTCTCGAGGGCGCACCGCTGCTCGACTACTTCTATCTCGTCGATCGCTTCGCCAACTGGGCGGGCCTCGGCAACACCGCTCGCAAGTGCTCGCCATTCGCGACTCCCGGCTTCATCCGCGCGGCTTTCGACCTCTCGCCCGAGCAGCGCCTCGAGGACCTGCTCCATCGCGAGCTCATCGAGCGCCTGGTTCCCGAGTGGTCCGGAATCGGGTTCTTCGAGAAGGAGGACGCCCGCATGCCCACGATCCTGCGCCCGCGCCTTTGGGATGCGCCGCGCGACGCCGAAGTCGTGGAGGAGATCCTCCGCGAGCCCTCGTCGTGGAGTGGCCTGTTCAGGCCCAAGCGGATGCGAAAGCTCTGGGCCGAAGTTGTCTCCGGTGACGGAAAGCCGCAGTACGAGCAGCTCTTCCAGCGCCTGGTCTGGCGCGTCACATACGACGAGCACCTAGAGCTGCTCGGCCGCCGTGCCGCGGGCTGAACTAGCACGCCCACCGTCCGGCCGCCGCCGAACAACACCTTCTCGAAGATCGCGATCGACGCGTCGTAATGGGGCGCGTGCCTGCGCCAGTGCCTTCGCGCCCGCTCCGTCTCGGCGGCCGCGGGCAGCGAACCGCCGGAGGGTGGGGAGAGGTCGGTCGGCACGCTGGCGATTATCGCGCTTGGCGACGGCCGCTCTTGTTAGCCTCGAATCCATGAGCGCCGCCCCCACGCTCGAGCGCCACGAGCTCGTCAATCGAGGCAAGGTACGCGACATATATGCCGCGGGCGAGCGGCTGCTGATGGTCGCCTCCGACCGCATCTCCACCTACGACGCCGTCCACCCCACGCCGATCCCCGACAAGGGGAAGGTGCTCACCGGCCTGTCGGTCTTCTGGTTCGAGCGGATGGCGGAGATCTGCCCCAACCACGTGATCTCGTGGAGCGAGGTCCCGGCGGAGGTGCGAGGCCGCGCGCTGCTCGTCGAGCGGCTCGAGATGGTGCCGGTCGAGTGCGTCGTGCGCGGCTACGTCACGGGCTCCGGCTGGAAGGACTACCAGGCGACCGGGGCGGTATGCGGGATCGAGCTACCCGGGGGCCTGTGCGAGTCCGACCGCCTTCCCGAGCCGATCTTCACGCCGGCCACGAAGGCCGAGGTCGGCGATCACGACGAGAACGTCGACTTCGAACGCGCGGCCGAGATCATCGGCGATCGGTCGTTGCTCGAGGAGCTTCGCCGGCTCTCGATCGCCATCTACGCGCGCGCGGCCCAGCACGCGCGCGAGCGGGGAATCATCCTCGCTGACACGAAGTTCGAGTTCGGTCGTGACCGCGAGGGGCGGATCGTCCTGGGCGACGAGGTCCTCACCCCCGACTCCTCGCGCTTCTGGCCGGCCGATGACTATGATCCCGGGCGCTCCCAGGCGTCGTTCGACAAGCAGTACGTGCGTGACTGGGCCAGCGGGTCCGGATGGGACAAGGCACCGCCCGCTCCTGCGCTCCCCGACGACGTGGTAGAGGGCACGCGCCAGCGCTACGCGGAGGCGTACGAGCGGATCACGGGCGAGCCCTTCATCCGCTGGCTCGAGCAGAGCGGCTCGATGTGACCGGCGTGCGGGTGCTGATCCGCCCCAAGGCGGGGATCCTCGACCCCCAAGGTCAGGCCGTCGAGCGCGCGCTGCCGGCGCTCGGCTTCGAGGGCGTCTCAGACGTCCGGGTCGGCCGCATGGTCGAGCTCGAGGCAAGCGACCCGACGCGGATCGCCGAGCTATGCGAGCGGCTCCTGGCGAACCCGCTGATCGAGGACTACGAAGTGGTCGTCACCGACGACAGCGCTCGATGAGGTTCGGCGTCGTCCGGTTTCCAGGTTCGTGCGATGAGGTCGATGCGCTGCTCGCGTGCCGGCGCTTTGCCGACGCCGAGCTTCTCTGGCACGGCGATCGGAGCCTGGGAGGGGTCGACGCCGTCGTCATTCCCGGCGGATTCTCGTATGGCGACTACCTGCGTGTGGGGGCGATCGCTCGCTTCTCGCCGATCATGGCGGCGGTCGCCGCGTTCGCTCGCGACGGCGGCCCCGTGCTCGGAATCTGCAACGGCTTCCAGGTTCTGTGCGAGGCGGACCTGCTTCCCGGCGCTCTGCTGCCGAACACCGGCCTGCGCTTCCTGTGCCGCCAAGTCGACCTGACCGTCGACCACGCCGACTCGCCGTTCACGCGCGCGCTCGCACCGGGCGACATCCTCTCCCTCCCGGTCAAGCACGGAGCCGGCCGCTTCTACGCCCCCGATGACGATCTACGGGGCCTGGAGGAGAACAACCAAGTCGCGCTGCGCTATGCGCTCGGAGAAAATCCCAACGGATCCCTGAACGACATCGCAGGCGTCACGAACGCCGCGGGCAACGTCCTCGGCCTGATGCCCCACCCCGAGCACGCAGCACATCCACTATCGGGCTCCACCGACGGCGGACGACTACTCCAATCGGCAGCACACGCGTGCGCCAGCAACGCTCGTGCCGTTGCGTGAGACCTCCCGTAAGGGGGGCTCCCTGAGCGAGCGAAGCGAGCGTACCCCCGAGCGGGGGGTCGCACGCAACGGCAACAGCCACCACCGCGAGCTCGGCCTGACCGACTCTGAATACGAGCAGATAGTCGACCGCCTCGACCGCGAGCCCAACCCCACAGAGCTCGCAATCTTCTCGCTGATGTGGTCGGAGCACTGCGCCTACAAGCACTCGCGAAAGCTCCTGCGCAAGCTCCCCACGGAGGGTGCACATGTAGTGATGGGCCCTGGCGAGAACGCCGGCGCCGTGGACGTGGGCGACGGGCTGGCGGTCGCGTTCAAGGTCGAGTCGCACAACCACCCGAGCGCGGTCGAGCCGTTCCAGGGCGCCGCGACCGGAGTCGGGGGCATCCTGCGCGACGTCTTCGCGGTGGGCGCACGCCCGATCGCCGTGCTCGACTCGCTGCGCTTCGGTGAGCTCGACTCGCCGCGGTCGCGTTACCTGCTCGACGGGGCCGTCGCCGGCATCGGGCACTACGGGAACTCGATCGGGGTCGCGACGGTCGGCGGCGAGATCTACTTCGAGGGCTCTTACGAGCAGAACTGCCTCGTGAACGCGATGTGCGTAGGGATCGCCTCGAGGGAGCGGCTGATCCGGAGCGCCGCCGCAGGCCACGGGAATCTCGTGGTCCTGCTCGGCGCGCTCACTGGCCGCGACGGCATCGGCGGCGCCTCGGTGCTCGCGAGCGCGGAGCTCGGCGCCGATGGAGCCGACAGGCGGCCGAGCGTGCAGATCGGCGATCCCTTCGAGGAGAAGAAATTGCTCGAATGCTCGCTCGCGCTGCTCGACCGCGGCCTCCTGCGCTCGCTCCAGGACCTCGGCGCGGCAGGGCTCAGCTCCAGCGTGTCGGAGATGGCGTCGAAGGGAGGGGTCGGCATCGACCTCGACGTCTCGAAGGTGCCGCTCCGCGAGGCGGGCATGGAGCCGTTCGAGGTCATGATCTCGGAGTCTCAGGAGCGGATGCTTTGCGTCGTCGAGCCGGAGCTGCTCGACGAGGTGCTCGCGACCTGCGCGAACTGGGACGTGACGGCGACCGCGATCGGCTCCGTCACCCAGACGGGCAGCCTGCGCATCTTCTCCGGCCAGGCACCCGCCGGCGACCTCCCGGTGAGCGCGCTCGTGGACGACTGCCCGCTGTACGACCTCGACCCCCAGCCCCCGTCCGCGCCGCTCTACGACCCACCGCCGCGACGCCTGGCCAACGACTGCGAGACGCACGCGACGCTGCTGGCCCTGCTCGCCTCCCCCAACGTGGCGAGCAAGCGCTGGGCGTTCGAGCAGTACGACGCGCTGGTCGGCTCGCGGACCGCCCGCCGCCCGCAGTCGGCGGACGCGGCCGTGCTGAGCCTTCACCACGACGGCACGAGCGGGGCGCTCGCCGTCGCGATCGACGGGAACGGCCGGCGCGTGTCCTGCGACCCGTACCTGGGCGCCGCCGAGGCGGTGCTCGAATGCGCGCGCAACCTAGCCTGCGTGGGCGCCGAGCCGCTCGGGCTCACGAACTGCCTGAACTTCGGCAACCCGGAGAAGCCGCACGTGGCCTGGCAGCTCACACGGGCGGTGGAGGGCATGGCCGACGCCTGTCGCGCTCTGCGAGTGCCGGTCGTGGGCGGCAACGTCTCGCTCTACAACGAGGGACCGGCGGGGCCCATCTTCCCGACGCCGGTGGTGGGCATGGTGGGTTCGCTCCCCGATGCGCGGCGAGCGACCGGCTCGGCGTTCCTGGAGCCCGGCCACGCCATCGCGCTCATCGGCCCGTTTTCGCCCGACCTTCGCGGCTCCGAGCTGGAGAAGCTCCGCGGCGGGCTCGCCGACTCGCTGCCGCAGATCGATCTCGGAGCACAGGTCGAGGCGCTCGCAGCGGTACGCGCGGCGGTCCGGGCCGGGCGCCTCGCCTCGGCTCACGATGTCTCGGATGGCGGCCTCGCGTGCGCTCTCGCGGAGTCGTGCGTCGCGGGCGGCGTGGGCGCACGCGTGAACGCTGCGGCGCCGATGCAGGCAAGCTCCCTAGACGACCTCCTGTTCGGCGAGGGCGCCGGCGGGGTCGTGGTCTCGGGCCCCTCCGAAGCCATCGCCGAGCTGGTGGAGGCAGCCGGGTCGGTGCCCGTCGAGCCACTCGGGACCGTGGGCGGTCACGTCCTCGAGCTCACGGCGGGCGCTGCTAGCCTCTCCGTGCCGGTCGAGGAGCTGCGGGCCGCATACGAGGGCGGCCTTCCCGATCGCCTCTCATGACTCCTTCGGAGCCGATGTCCCTTCGCGACGGGCCGCGCGACGAGTGCGGCGTGTTTGGCGCATACGCGCCCGAGCACGAGGTCGCGCGCCTCGCCTACTTCGCCCTCTACGCGCTACAGCACAGGGGGCAGGAGTCAGCCGGCATCGCGACCTGCGAGAACGGCCACATCATGACCTTGCGTGACCTCGGCCTCGTGTCGCAGGTCTTCGACGAGTCGAAGCTGCAGGCGCTCGAGGGCGCGATGGTGCTCGGTCACGTGCGCTACTCCACCACCGGCTCGTCGGCATGGGAGAACGCGCAGCCGATCTACCGCTCGGATCGGCGTGAGCTGGCACTCGCACACAACGGAAATCTGATCAACGCCGTGGAGCTGCACTCGGAGCTGCGTGAGCGCGGCGTGGCCTTCCGATCGACATCCGACTCGGAGATCATCGCGGCGCTGCTCGCGACGCACGAGGCCGACACGATCGAGGACTCGGTGGCTGATGTCATGCCGCGGCTCGAGGGCGCCTTCTCCACGGTCGTCATGACGCGCGACTCGGTCGTGGCCTTCCGCGACGGAGCCGGAGTCAGGCCGCTCGCGCTTGGGCGGCTGGACGACCGCTACTGCGTGGCATCGGAGACCTGCGCCTTCGACATCATCGGCGCGCAGCACATGCGCGAGATCGAGCCCGGTGAGATGATCTCGATCGGCGAGCGAGGCCTCGAGACGCGGCGCGTGGTCGAGGGTCAGCGGCGGGCGTTCTGCGTCTTCGAGCACATCTACTTCGCGCGGCCGGATTCGGTCCTCGAGGGTGGACGCGCTCAGGTGGCCCGCAGCAAGATGGGCGAGATCCTGTGGCGCGAGGCGCCCGTCGACGCCGACCTGGTGATCGCCGTGCCCGACTCGGGCAATCCGGCGGCCAACGGCTACGCGAGCGCGTCCGGGATGCCGAAGGACGACGGCTTGATCAAGAACCGCTACGTGGCCCGGACATTCATCCAGCCCGGCCAGGAGCTCCGCAAGCACGGCCTGCGGATGAAGTTCAATCCGCTGCCCGAGGTCGTACGCGACAAGCGGCTCGTGGTGGTGGACGACTCGATCGTGCGTGGCAACACGACCCGCCAGATCGTCGGAATGCTGCGTGACGCCGGAGCCGCGGAGGTGCACATGCGGATCTCCGCGCCGCCGATCCGCCATCCCTGCCACTACGGCATCGACATGTCCACGTCCACCGAGATGGTCGCCCACGACCGGTCGGTTGAGGAGATCGCGCGAGAGCTTCACTGCGACTCGCTCGCCTACCTGTCGCTCGAGGGCCTGTACGAGGCGGTGGGCGCGACGCGCGCAACGCACTGCGACGCCTGCTTCACCGGCGACTATCCGCTTGAGCGCACCGAGCAGGCGAACGGCAAGTTCGCGCTCGAGGAGCTCGCGGTCGTCAAGGTGTGAGGAAGCGTCCTGCTGGGATGGCGAGCGCTAGACGTGGGATCCAAGGGACGCCCAGCGCAGGGTCACCTGACGCCTTGATCGCGTGCTTCGCGTAACGAGCGCGTAACGTCCGTGCTAACTCGCTTCGCGCCCGTGTCCGCCGGCCGCGACGCTCGCTAGGGTGCCCGCGGTGGAGCTGGTTCAGGCCCTCGAGCAGCATTTCGGCTTCCGCGCCTTTCGGCCTGGGCAGCGCGAGGCCTGCGAGGCGGCGCTCGCGGGCCAGGACACGCTGGTCGTCATGCCCACCGGTTCGGGGAAGTCGCTCTGCTATCAGCTGCCCGCCCTGCTCGGAAGCGACCTGACGATCGTCGTCTCCCCGCTCGTATCGCTGATGCAGGATCAAGTCGACGCGCTGCGCGCGCGCGGCTTCGGCGAGCGCGTGGCTCTCGTCAACGCGCAGCAGGACGCTGCCGCGAACGAGACCGCGCTGGCGCGCGCGACCGCCGGCGACCTTCGCCTCCTCTACCTCGCACCCGAGCGGTTCTCCGCGCCCGGGTTCGCCGAGCGACTCCGGGCCGCGCGAGTGCGCCTCTTCGTCGTGGACGAGGCGCATTGCGTGTCGCAGTGGGGCCACGACTTCAGGCCCGACTACTTTCGGCTCGCGGACGCGGCTCGTCACCTGGATGCCGGCGCGATCATGGCCTCAACGGCGACCGCGACCCCACGCGTCGCCACCGACGTCGTACGGCGCCTGGGATTGCGCGAGCCGCTGCGCGTGGCCACGGGCTTCGATCGTCCGAACCTCTCCTTTGCCGTCAGCCGGCCGGCGCCGCACGAGAAGCGCCCGCTGCTGGTGCAAGCGCTAAAGGCGCCCGGAGCCCTGCCGGCGATCGTCTACGCCGGCACCCGAGCCGGCGCTGAGGACATCGCCGCCCAGCTGAGCGACGAGCTCGGCGAGGAGGTGCTGCCCTACCACGCCGGGCTCGCGCGCGAGCGTCGCGCCGCGGTGCAGCGGCGCTTTCTCGCTGACGAGGCGCGTGTGGTGGTGGCCACCAACGCGTTCGGGATGGGCGTCGACAAGCCGAACGTGCGGACGGTGGTGCACGCGAGCGTTCCGTCCTCGCTCGAGGCCTACTACCAGGAGGCCGGTCGCGCCGGACGGGACGGCGCGCCCGCTCGTGCGCTGCTCCTCGCCGAGAATCGCGACAAGGCGCTCCACGTTCACTTCATCAAGCGCGATGAGCTCGACGAGCGCACGCCAGGGCGGCTCGCGGCACGGCTCGCCGAGGCGGCGGGCGGCGCCACCGGTCGCTACGCGCTCGAAGTGGCCGATGCGACGAGAGCGGTCGGAGGCGGTGCTGATCAGCTGCGCGCCCTCCTCGGGCATCTCGCGCGCGCCGGCGTGATCGAGCCGGCGCCCTCGGCGCCGGACCGCCTCGTGGGCCGGCTGGTGCGCCCGTTCGACCGTCGCGCCGCCGACCTGTGCCGCGCCTCCGCGGCCGAGGGCGTCCGCGCCCGCTGGCGCCAGTACCGCGAGATCTGGGCGTATCTCGACGGCGGCGTGTGTCGCCGGCGCGCGATTCTCAGCCACTTCGGCGATCGCTCCGATCCCGAGCCCTCCGGTCCGTGCTGCGATGCGTGCGACGGCGGCCTCGCGCCCTCGCTTCCGCCCCCCGACCCCGCGCGCGTCGAGGATCTCGATACCGCGATCCTGTCGACGGCGGCACGGGCGCGACCGCGCGTGGGGCGGACCACGTGCGCCGAGATCCTGCACGGCGCGCGCACCAAGAAGATCGAGCGCAACTCCTACGACGGGCTGCCGGCCTACGGCGCTTCGGCGCACATGCGACGCGCGGACATACTGGCGCGAATCGACGCGCTGATCGCGGACCGCCGGCTCGCGACGAGCGGCGGCCAGTACCCCGTGCTCGCGCTGCCCGCGCCAGCCCGGGCGGCGTGACGCCGGGGAGGCTTCGCCTAGGCGTCCTCGTATCCGGCGAGGGCACGAACCTCCAGGCCATCATCGACTCGTTCCACGGCGAGGGCGGGATCGAGGTGGTGTGCGTCGGCTCCAGCCGCTTCGCGGCGCGCGGGCTCGAGCGAGCCCGTGATGCGGGCATCGAAACAGCGGTGTTCGCGACCGCCGACTATGGCGACCGCGTCGAGCGCGACCGCGCGCTCGGCGACTGGCTCGACGCCCACGCGGTCGACCTCGTCGTGCTGGCCGGTTTCATGGAGCTGCTGGGATCCGACGTGATCGCCCGCTATCGCGGTCGCATCGTCAACGTGCATCCCGCGCTGCTGCCCGCCTTCCCCGGACTGCGTGCGATCGAGCGCGCGCTCGAGCACGGCGTTCGCGTGACGGGGGTGACCGTGCACTTCGTCGACGAGGGCGTCGACAGCGGGCCGATCATCCTGCAGCGATCGATCGACCTTCCGTATGCTGCCGCCATCGCCGAGGTCGAGTCCAGGGTGCACGAGGTCGAGCACGAGCTCTTGCCGCGCGCGATCCGCATGATCGCGCGCGGGCTCGTGCGGCTCGACCCCTCCGACCCCCGCCGCGCGCTGATCGAGGAGCCGGTCGATGCCGGCCACTGAGTCGCGCGACGTGGCGCTCGCCGGTCCCGGCGACGTGCGCGTCCGCCGTGCGCTGCTGACCGTCTCCGACAAGCGCGGCCTCGTTGACTTCGCGCGCGGACTCGCGGAGCTCGGCATCGAGATCGTCTCGACGGGTGGGACGGCGCGCGAGCTCGCGAACGGCGACGTGGCCACGCGATCGGTCGAGGACTACACGGGCTTTCCGGAGATCCTCGACGGGCGGGTGAAGACGCTCAACCCGCGGATCTACGCGGGGCTGCTGGCGGTGCGCTCGAAGTCCGAGCACGTCGAGACGCTGAGCGCACAGGACATCGATCCGATCGACCTCGTCTGCGTGAACCTCTACCCGTTCGAGCAGACCGCAGCGGTGCGCGGCGTGAGCGACGACGAGGTGATCGAGAACATCGACGTGGGCGGTCCCACGCTTATCCGCGCGGCGGGGAAGAACCACGCATTTGCCGCGGTCGTGGTCAAGCCCGAGAGCTACGACGCCGTGCTCGAGGAGCTGCGCACCTCCGACGGTCGTCTCTCGGAGCAGACGCGCGAGGCGCTGGCCGCGGAGGCGTTCGCCTACACAGCCCGCTACGACGCGGCCATCGCCCGCTGGTTCGAGGAGCGCCGCGTCGACGAGTTCCCACCGCTCTACCTATCGGCCTACGAGAAGGTGCTCGACCTCCCCTACGGGGAGAATCCCCACCAGCGCGCCGCCTATTACACGCAGGCCGGCGCCCGTACGGACCTGCTGTCGATGATCGGGCAGCTGCACGGCAAGGAGCTGTCGTTCAACAACCTGCTCGACCTCGACTCTGGCCGGCGCCTACTCGGTGAGTTCGAGCTGCCGGCGGCGGCGATCATCAAGCACAACAACCCCTGCGGCTGCGCCGTGGGTGGGTCGCTGGGCGAGGCCTTCGAACGGGCGATGGCTACCGATCGAATGAGCGCCTTCGGCGGGGTCTTCTGCTTCAACGGCGGCGTGGACCTGGCACTTGCTGAGCGGCTGCACGAGATGTTCGTGGAGGTCGTGTTCGCGCGCGCCTACGACGACGACGCGCTGGAGCTGCTCCAGCGAAAGCCGGGCATCCGCATCCTGCTGGATGACGAGCGCCGCCGCGAGCCGGTCACCGAGCCGGACATCCGGCGCGTCCGTGGCGGCATGCTCATCCAGGACCGCGACATCGACATGGAGTCGCGCGACGAGATGACCGTCGTGACCGAGCGCCGGCCGACGGCGCGCGAATGGGGCGATCTCCTGTTCGCCTGGAAGGTGTGCAAGCACGTGCGCTCAAACGCGATCGTGCTCGTGAACGATCTGGCTACCGTCGGAATCGGCGCCGGTCAGATGAGCCGCGTCGACTCCGTGCACGTGGCGGCAGACAAGGCGCGCGTCGCCCAGGGCGACGCGGTGCTCGAGGGCTCCGCGGTCGCCTCTGATGCCTTCTTCCCGTTCGCCGACGGGGCGCAGGCGGCGATCGACGCCGGCGCGCGGACGATCATCCAGCCGGGAGGATCGCAGCGCGACCACGAAGTGGTGGAGGCGTGCGACGCGGCGGAGGTGGCGATGATCTTTACATCCCGCCGCCACTTCCGGCACTGAGCCTGAGGGGCTGCAAACCTTCGGTCTCCGGCGTCCTCGGGTCTCGCCTTGCACCAGCAAGGCTTCGACCCTGCGTCCTTGGATACCTCGGTTTTCGCGCTCAGGCTCAGTGCCGGGCCCGGGCTCAAGCGCGGTCTGCGAGCCCGACGCTTTCGGCACAGACGTCGCTCAGGCCGGGCTCAGCTCCGGCCGCTGCGCCGCCCGGCGCTCAGCTCCCGCTCGTTCCCTTCTCGCCGCGGCCTGTCTTCGATTGGAGCTCCTCGATCTTGCGTGAGGCGGCTGCCTTGCTCATGTTCTCGTCGAAGGGCTCGCCGGCCTCCTGGCAGAGGGTTCGCAGGTAGGAGGCCTGCGGCCCGGTCATCGGCTCGTCGCCGGTGACCCAATCGCTGGGGTCCTTCTGCGGCGTCGTGTCGACTCCGGGAGAGTCGCTCTGGGGGGTCGCGCCCGTTGTGCTCGGGTCCTGCGGCGGAGTGGCGTCGGTGTTGTCGTTCATGCCGGTATCACTACCCAGCGCGCAGAAAGCTGAACCGGCCGGCACGGTCCGATCCGGGTGGTCTCGTTTCGCCGGTCGTGCGGAGGGGTAGTTCGCGTTCGATGCGCGTCGTCGTCACCGGAGCCACGGGCAACGTTGGGACGAGTGTCCTGCGCGCGCTCGCCGACGACCCCGCCGTCGAGTCGATCGTGGGGATCGCTCGTCGCCGCCCCGACCTGCAATGGGCGAAGACGACGTGGGTGGCGGCGGACGTGACTTCGAGCGACCTCGTCCCGCTCTTCCGTGGGGCGGATGCCGTCATCCACCTCGCATGGCTCATCCAGCCGTCGAGGAGCCTCACGAAGCTGCGGGCCACCAACGTCGACGGAAGCGCGCGCGTCTTCAGAGCGGTCGCAGACGCGAACGTGCCCGCGCTCGTCTACGCGTCCTCGGTCGGAGCCTACGCGGCGGGGCCGAAGAATCGCACCGTCGACGAGAGCTGGCCGACCACCGGCATCCCGACCATCTTCTACTCGCGCCACAAGGCGGAGGTCGAGTCGCTGCTGGACCGCTTCGAGCGCGAATCGCCCGCCACGCGGGTGGTGCGCCTGCGGCCGGGCCTGATCTTCAAGCGCGACGCGGCGTCGGGCATCCGGCGGCTGTTCATCGGGCCGTTCCTGCCGAGTGCGCTCGTGCGAACCGGCTTGATCCCGGTGGTGCCGGCGTTGCCAGGCCTGCGATTCCAGGCTGTTCACTCGCTCGACGTCGGCGAGGCGTTTCGCCTTGCGGCCACGAGCGATGCGCGTGGGCCGTTCAACATTGCGGCCGAGCCCGTGCTCGATCCGGTCGAGCTCGGCCGCCTGCTTGGCGCGCGCCCCGTGCCCTTCCCCGCCGGGGCGGTGCGCGCCGCGGCCGCGGCCACTTGGTGGCTTCGGCTTCAGCCGACGCCCGCCGGGTGGCTCGACATGGCGCTCGGCGTCCCGCTCATGGACACGACGAGAGCCCGCGAGGAGCTCGGTTGGAGGCCGCGCTTCGGCGCCGACGACGCGCTCGCAGAGCTGTTCGACGGCCTTCGTGACTCGGCCGGCGTGAAGACGCCGCCGCTCGATCCGCAAACCAGCGGCCCGCTCCGGATAACGGAGCTCGCGACCGGCATCGGCAGCCGCTGAGGTGAGCACTCGTTGTCGGTCCTGGGCGCTAGCGACGGTACGAGCGACCGCCCGTGGGCCTAACCGGCGTCCATCACGAACACGACGGACGTTTCCCGCAGTCGGGGATCCGTCTTTCAGCAGACGCCGCGCTTCTCGCCAGGACTCCTCGGTAACAGTGATCGAGTCCCAGGCGGTGCCAGCCACGGGCGTAACTGACTGCTGATCCCTGATCAGAAAGTCCATCCCGGGATGCGGACGCCGTTTTCCTCACATTCGTCAATGAACCGCAGCGCGTCGGCGTGATTGAAGTAGGTCTCCATTGAGAGCGAACGCTACGCGAGCGTTTCGCTTGGACATCTGGAGGCTCAAGGAGCCAAGCCGGCGGTGGGCAGGCGGTCAGACCAGCCTCGATCTCACCGTGGCAGTTGGCGCAGACGAGCACGCACTTGCGTGCTTCGCCTCGGTAGGCGGCAAGCGACTTGCCTGATGCCATCGTCATCTTGAACGACTTCTGCACCGGATCAACATGATGAAAGTGCAGGTTCCAGATGCAACGGTCATAGCCGCAGACTCGGCAGCAGCCACCGGCTTCGTCGACAAGGATCTTCCCGAACCTTTCGATGCCTTCGTGTGACTGCTTCCGCGACGCATCGTCCACATCGATAATCCGGCGGTCGGTTAGGCCCGGCGCCGTATCGATGGAACTCGATCAGGCCGTGGCGGGCGCAACGGCGCATGACGCCGGTGCCGTCGCGAAAACGGGGACGACCGGACGTGGACCTCTTTCCCTTGGCGGGCAGAGCCGGTGAGACGTCTGAGCTCTGTCCGTCGGACACGAACGTATGTTCTTGTATGCACCGGACGTAATCGTGCGCCTGACTACTCCCAGACAGGTGGCCTGACACACTTTCCGTACGCGCCTCTAACTCAAGTGGACAGAGTGCCGGTCTTTTAAATCGGTGGTTCTGGGTTCGAGTCCCAGGGGGCGCACTAGCTGATTCGGCGTTGTTCTCCGTCGCGAGGAGGAAGACCTCAGGCCACCGTCACGAAGACGATGAACGCCACGAACAGGCTCCCGAACACGACGATCGCGGGAGCTCCGAACGTTCGCACGCGCAGGCGCCAGAGGGCGATCGCCCCGCCGATGAGCGCGACGATGCCGGCCGCCAGCGCGTAGCGGTCGAGCTTCCAGTCGATCAGGATCAGCATCAACGCGACGGGAATCGTCGACTGAAAGGCCATCGCTCCGGTGATGTTGCCGACAGCGAGGCTGTCCTTGCTCCTGCGTATCCAGAGGAAGCTGTTGGCCTTCTCGGGCAGCTCGGTGGCCAGCGGCGCTAGCACCAAGGCGAGGACAAGCGTGGCTATGCCGAGGCTCTCCGCGACGACCGTCAGCTCCTCGACGAACAGCTCGGCACCGCCGATGATCATCGCGAGCCCGACCACGAGCTGGCCGATGAGCTGGAAGCGGTTCGGGGGATCCTCACGGCTCGTGTCGAAGGTGAGCGGCTTCAAGTCGGCTTCGTCCTGTACGTCCTCGCTCTTCTTGACCGTGCGCCACGCGTAGAGTCCGTACGCGACGATCAAGAGGCCCGCGATCACCACGTCGGCCGCCTTCGGCAGCGGCAGCACGCCGACGATCAGCGCGACCGGGAACAGCGCGAGGAAGAAGACCAGGTCGAGGGTGGTCGTCGGAAGATCCGACCGAACCTCTCGCCCGCTGTCGCGCCGCTCTCGGTAGGCGAAGGCCGAGATCGCGACGAGCATCATCGCGATCGTCGCGAGCATGAACGGCGCACCGATCACGGCGCCGATCGCGATGTCCGTGCCCTCGGCGCCGGCGAGCACCGCCACGATCGGGATTAGGGACTCGGGCATGGCGGTGCCGACCGCCGCGAGCAGGCTCCCCACCGCGCCCTGGCCCATGTCAAGCCGGTGCCCGGCCCACTCGATGGCGTTGGTGAACAGCAGCGCGCCGCCCACGATCAGGACGAAGCTTGCGAGCAGCAGCAGAGCGGTCATCGCGTGAGCCGGGACTCTCGCAGAAGCCGCTCGGCCCCGGTGTACACGTTCAGGCGCCCAGCGCGCGCGAAGCCGCCGAGCGTCATGCCTCGATCGGCCGCCAGCGCCAGCGCCAGCGCCAGCGCCACCGCCACCGCGAGCGACGACGGCGCCCCCACGCCGACGAGCACCGGCGCGCCGGCCACCGCGGCCTTCTGGACGAGCTCGAACGAGAGCCGGCCGCTCACGCGCAGCAGAGCTCGGACTTCGCGGCAAACACCCTCGAGGTCGCCGGCCCGCAGCCCGACCACCGGCGCTCGCTCGATCAGCCCCTCGCCGTAGAGAAAGCCGACCGCGAGCTCGTCGTCATGGCCCGGCGTCCGCATCGTCACGGCGAGCGGCTCGCCATCGACCCTGATCTCGAGGGGCTCCTCGACTGCCACCTCGTCGATCGTGCCGTCGCGCTCTATGCGCGCGGTTTGGCTCTCCATGCCGGCAGCCTAGTCGAGCGCATCTGCGCGGCTGACGCTGTATAAGCGGTCGGGATGGAGGTCGTAATCGTGCGTCACGGCGAGACCGAATGGAGTCGGAGCGGGCAGCACACAGGCCGCACCGACGTACCGTTGACCGACGCTGGACGCGAGAGCGCGGCGGCGCTTCGCGACCGGTTCGGGCGGCGGTCCTTCGAGCGCGTGCTGACGAGTCCGCTCGCCCGCGCGTCCGAGACGTGCCGGCTCGCCGGCTACGGCGACGATGCCGAGCTCCGCAACGAGCTGCTCGAGTGGGACTATGGCGACTACGAGGGTCGGACGACTGTCGACATCCGCGCCGAGCGACCCGGATGGACCGTGTGGAGCGACGGCTGTCCGGGCGGCGAGACTGCCACGGACGTCGGCCACCGCGTGGACCAGATCATCGCCGAGCTCGCGGCGCCGGACGGCGACGCGATCCTCTTCGCCCACGGCCACGTGCTGCGCATTCTGGCGGCGCGCTGGCTCGAGCTCGCTCCCGAGGCGGGTGGCCGCTTCACGCTCGGCACGGCGGCGGTGAGTGTGCTCGGCCACGAGCGCGAGACAGCGGCGATGCTTGTCTGGAACCACACCGGCCACCTCGACCTGAGCCGGCCGGGCGGCGGGCACTGACGGTCCGCTAGTCCTAGCGCGGCCGCGGTCGCGCCACGAGCACCAAGATCCACGCGAGCTCGGCTGGAGCGCCACCGCCGCCGGTACGCTGGCGCCGCGGTGACGGAGCTGTCCTTCATCGGCCTCTTGATCGTCGCGGCGGCGGCGTTTGCGGCGCCGCTCCTCGTCGATCTCGCTCCTGGCCCCAGCGTGCCGACGATCGTCGTCGAGATCCTGGCCGGCATCCTGATCGGGCCGTCGGTGCTCGGCCTCGTCGAGGTCGACGAGCCGATCCAGGTGCTGTCCCAGATCGGGCTGGTCTTCCTGTTCTTCCTCGCCGGTCTGGAGATCGCCTTCGACCGCGCCCGCGGGCGGCCGCTCAAGCTGGCCTTCTACGGCTTCGCGCTGTCGTTCGCCGTCGCGCTCGCCGTCGGCCACGGGCTCGAGGCGGTCAACCTCGTCTCCGCGCCGCTGTTCGTTGCGATCGTGCTCGCGGCCACCGCGTTCGGCATCGTGGTGGCCGTCCTGAAGGACGCGGGCCAGGCCACCACTGACCTCGGACAGCTCATCATCGTCGCCACCTCGGTGGCCGACTTCGGCACCGTGATCCTGCTCTCACTCTTCTTCTCGCGCCATGGCTCGGGAGTCGAGTCGACGCTCCTCCTGCTGGTGCTCTTCGCGGCGGCGGTCGGCGCGGTGGGCGTCGCCCTGTCGCGCGCTCGGCTCTCGCGCCGGCTGGCGGACGCGGTCGCGCGCCTCGAGCTCACGACGGCGCAGATCGGGGTGCGTGGAGCGTTCGTGCTGCTCGTCGCCTTCGTCGCGATGGCCGAGGAGTTCGGGCTCGAGGTCGTGCTCGGAGCATTCCTCGCCGGGGTGATCCTGAACGCCGTCGGACGCGACGATCTGCTCACGAGCACACAGCTCGGCAGGCGGCTCGAGGCAGTCGGCTTTGGGGTCTTCATCCCGATCTTCTTCGTCACGAGTGGGATCCAGTTCGACGCCGGCGCGCTCTTCGGGAGCGTCGCCGCGATCCTGCTCGTGCCGATCGTCCTGCTGGCGCTGCTCGTCGTCCGGGGGCTTCCGGCGCTTCTGTACCGGTCGGATATCGATCGCCGGTCGGTGATCGCGGTTGGACTGTTGCAAGCCACCTCGCTGCCGTTCATCGTCGCGGCCACCCAGATCGGAGTCGAGCTCGAGAAGATCACACCCGCGGCGGCCGCCGGTCTCGTGGCCGCCGGCCTCCTCTCCGTGCTGCTGTTCCCGGCGGTCGCGCTCGGCCTGCTCGCCGGTCGACCTGCGTCTCCCATCGAGGCGGCGCCGGCCGAGGAGGGCGGCCTCTGAGCGCGCCGGCCGAGCCCCCGAGCGCACCGATCCGGTCTCTTAGCGGACCGGTCGAGCGCCTCACCCGCGAGGATGCGCGGATCCTCGCGCTCGAGCGAGGGCCTATCCGCGGGCACACGTGCAAGGTGCTCGTGCTCGATCCCGTGGAGTGCGGCCCGGCGCTCACCGTCGCGCACCTGCGCACGCTCGTGGACGCCCGGCTCTCCTGCGTGCCGCGGCTGCGCCAGCGGCTCGCGCCCACGCCGTTCGGTCTGGCGAGTCCGATCTGGGTCGACGATCCGCAGTTCGACGTCGCCGAGCAAGTCCGCGCCGTCGCAATCGACGCCGCCGCCGGCCCGGACGAGCCGATCGACCGAGGCCACCTGCGGTCGATCGTCGCCCGCGTGATGAGCGAGCGGCTCGACCCGGCGCGGCCGCTATGGCGAATCGACGTCGTGGAGCATCTCGAAGGTGGCGGCGCCGCGCTCGTGATCCGGCTTCACCACTGCATGGCGGACGGACACGCGTCGGTGCAGATCCTCTCGGCGCTGCTTCTCGATGCGGAGCCTGAGCCAGGCCCAGGGCCAGGGCCGGCGCTGGAGCGCGAGCCGGACGCGATCGCGCCGTGGGCGCCGACG
>Ga0136616_10000320_pt1 | contig 21614 bp, 22 predicted proteins | sample AntDrymUQ2992106_2_FD_106648 | JGI IMG/M metagenome (GOLD analysis project Ga0136616, IMG submission 106648) | Polar desert sand microbial communities from Dry Valleys, Antarctica - metaG UQ299 (21.06) | ecosystem: Environmental > Terrestrial > Soil > Desert | place: Antarctica: Dry Valley... | reverse complement strand
GCGAAGGGACCCGTGCTGCTCGTCCACGGCGCAGGTGTGCGGGCCAACATCTACCGCGCGCCGACTCGGCGCACGCTCGTGGATGTCCTCGTCGACGAGGGATATGACGTGTGGCTCGAGAACTGGCGCGCCAGCATCGACATACCGCACAACCGCTGGACGCTCGACGAGGCCGCGGTCTTCGACCATCCGCGCGCGGTACGCAAGGTCGTCGAGGAGACTGGCTCCGACGAGGTCCAGGCCGTGATCCACTGCCAAGGGTCGACGAGCTTCATGATGGCGGCGGTCGCAGGGCTCGTGCCCGAGGTGAGCACCGTGGTCGCCAACGCGGTCACGCTCCATCCCGTCGTGTCGCGGCTCGCGAAGGCGAAGCTGCGCTTCGCGATCCCGCCGGCAGCTCGCGTCCTTGGGTATCTCAACCCGCAGTGGGGCGTCACCGGCGCGCCGTGGGTCGCGCCGAAGGTGCTACATGCGTTCGTCCTCGCGACGCACCGCGAGTGCGACAACGAGGTCTGCCGGCTCGCGAGCTTCACCTACGGCGTGGGCTGGCCGACGCTGTGGCGCCACCAGAACCTGAACGAAGAGACCCACGAATGGCTCAAGCACGAGTTCGCCGACGTGCCGCTGACGTTCTTCAAGCAGATCCTGGCGTCCGTGAACGCCGGGCACCTGATCCCCGTGGACGGTCGCCCTGAGCTTCCCGAAAGCTTCGTCGGCGGACCACCGCAGACCGACGCCCGCTTCTCCTTTCTCTCTGGGGAGCAGAACAATTGCTTCCTGCCCGAGAGCCAGCATCGGACCCACGAGTGGTTCGAGCGGCACGCGCCGGGCCGTCACTCCGTGCACTACTTCCGCGGCTACGGACACCTCGACATCTTCATGGGGCAGCGGGCCGACGAGGACATCTTCCCGGTCATCGTCGACGAGCTCGAGAAGGAGGCCGTCGCATGAGGGTGCCGAAGCGGCTCAAGCGGCAGGCCGGGCGCCACGCGCTCGTCGACGGTATTCCCTTCCGGCTGCCGGTCGACTCTGAGGACACTCCCGCGCTCATGGCGATCTTCCCGATCGACGCCGGGCGGGCGGCGGAGCTCATTGCGGGCGACGAGGTGCACCCGCTGCGCCTCTGGCGCGACCGCGGGGCGCTCGTGATCACGGTCATCAACTACGAGGTCACCGACATCGGACGCTACATCGAGTTCTCGATCGCGATCGCCTGCACCCACGGCCCTCGCCCGGCGCCACCGCTGTTGCCGGCGCTGCTGATGGGTCGGTACGGAACAGGTCAGTACGTCGTCGACCTCCCGGTCAGCTCGGAGATCTCGGTCAAGGGCGGCAAGGGAATCTGGGGCATGCCGAAGCACCAGGCGAACCTCAGCTTCGTGATCGGGAAGCGCTCGGTCTCGAGCCAGTACGACCTCGACGGCCAGCTCGCAATGCGGATCGAGATCGATCGCCCGCGCTTCGCCGCCATCCCCCTGGCCACGCCGGGGGCGAACTACTGCGCGTTTCGCGGGATGCTGATGAAGTCGTACATCTACTTCCGGGGCAAGGCCGGGATGAAGCTTCCCTTCACGAGATCGGCGCGACTCGCGATCGGGGATCACCCGCGGCTCGCGGCGCTCAAGGGCCTCGACATCGGGGAGCGCCCGATCGCGACGGCCTTCCTCCCGCAGACCGCGGGCACGCTCGACGATCACTTCGAGTGCTGGTTCCTCCACTACGACCATCCGCCCACCGAGGTGCCGGAGGGGCTCGAGAGCGTGGTCGAGCTGGGGCAGAGCCAGGAGTGGCTCGAGCCACCCAACGATCCGGCGCTCGCTCAGGACGGTGCGCAGCTGGTGGCGCCCGCCCCGCGATGAGCGAGACGGTCAACGTCGCCGTCGCCGCGCTGATGCTCCTGTTCGCCTCGATGTACCTCGGCACGGGGTGGTCGCTCGTCCTGTTCTCGTTTCCCATGGCGCCACGGCTGACCCCCGAGACCTACGCGCTGCCGTTCGTGGAACCGGTCAAGAACGCGACGCGGTTCTTCACTTTCATGACGATCGCGATGCTGGTCACCTCGGTGGTCCTGATCGTCGGAGAGGCCGGGGGCGGGTATCTGTGGGTCCCAATCGTCTACCTGGCGGGGGTGATCGCCGCCACGGCGCTGACCCTGCTGTTCATCTTCCCGTACAACAAGGAGCTCACAGCCGGGGTTACCGACCCTCAGCGTCTCCGGGTCGTGCTCGGGAAGTGGATGCGACTGAACGTCGTCCGGGTCTCGCTGTGGACCGTCCAGTGGACCGCCATCGCCCTGTACTTCGTGCTGAAGGTGGCCTGAGATGTCCGACTCGCTGATTCGCCGGGCGCTGATCGCGATCTCCGCTCTCACACTGGTCTCCGGCGCGGTGCAGGCGCTCGCCCCAAGGCAGTTGCTGCGCTCGCTCATGGCCGAGGACGACGCGACCGCGCGTCACTTCTTCGGCACGATCGGCATGTTCATGGTGGTCGTAGGGGGCGGGCTCCTGAACGCCCTGCTACGCCCCGGGCGCGACCCGGTGATCGTCTTCTGGGCCGCGCTGCAGAAGCTCGGCGCCTCCGTCGCGGTCGGCCTGGGGGTCCAGCGGCGGATCTTCTCGCCGCTTGCGCTGGGCGTCGCGCTCTTCGACCTCCTGTCCGGCCTCCTCGCGGCCGAGCACTGGCGGCGGATCCGATGAGGTGAGGCACCGGCGGTCAGCGCTCGGCCTGCTGAGCGACGCCTTCTTCTACGGCTACACCGGCCTCCGCGTGATTGCCCTGATCTTGGCCCGTACCCGCTCGACGCTCCGGCGCTAGTGGTCGCGCGAGCGATGGAGCTGGAGCACACGCCCGCCCTCGCCCCGGACCCTGCCGACGGCAAGGCGCCGCGGCGGTCGCTGATCCTCGCAGGCGGCGGGATACGCGTCGCCTGGCAGGCCGGCGTGCTGTGCGCGCTCGAGGAGGCTGGACTGCGGTTCGCCCACGCCGACGGGACCTCCGGTGGCACGATCAACCTGGCGATGTTGATGTCCGGCCGTTCGCCGGACGAAATGGCCGAGCGGTGGCGGATGCTCCGCGTGCGCGACTTCGCCTCCCCGCTCCCGCTGCGCCAGTACTTGCGCGCCCCGCGCCTCCCGGGGTTCGGCGGCGCCGATGGCATCGTTCACCGGGTCTTCCCGCAGCTCGGGATCGACGTCGAGGCGATCCGCTCCGCGCGAGGGATCGAGGGGACCTTCAACGTCTGCAACCACGCGACGAAGGTGAATGAGGCGATCGAACACCGCGACGTGGACCTAGACGCGCTGGTGGCGGGCATATCGCTGCCTATGGCCATGCCGGCCGTGCGCCGGGGCGGCGCGCCGTACCTCGACTCGGTGTGGATCAAGGACGCGAATCTCATGGGCGCCGTCAAGCGAGGGGCCGAGGAGCTCTGGATCCTCTGGTGCATCGGCAATACCCCCGCGTACCGCGACGGGCCGTTCCACCAGTACGTCCACATGATCGAACAGAGCGCGAACGGCGTCCTGTTCGAGGAGCTCGACCGTATCCGCGACCTGAACGCGGCGATCGAGGCGGGTCACTCGCCGTACGGGCAGAGCCGGCCGATACTCGTTCACGTCGTCAAGCCGCGCCACCCGATCCCGCTCGATCCTGATTTCTTTCTCGGACGGATCGACGCGCCCACGCTCGTCGCGATGGGGTACGGCGACGCACGAAGTTACCTCGAGGCGGTGGACCGCGAGCGCGGCGTCCCGTTGACGCCGGACGCCACGAGCATGGAGGAGCCGGGCATCCGCGTCTCCTGGCGGGAGCGGTACGCCGGGCCGTTGGCGCGGCTCGAGCTGGCGGCGGAGGTTGCCGATTCCGCGGCCTTCGTCGCGGGGCCACGGCGAGAGGCACGGCTCGTGGGCCGGGTCCACGCCCCGGCGGTCGGAGACGCCCTGCTACGCGAGGGGCAGGTGGCGCTCAAGGACGGTGCACTCGTGTACGAGGCCGCGTTCGACGCCGGCGGGCGCGAGGTGCGCCTGTACGGTCGCCGCGAAGCCCCGCGCGGCGGGTCGCCCGGCCAGCGGCTGGCCTCGCTTCGGCGACTGAGCGTCGAGCTCCGGGACGGCAGCGGCGCGCCGCTCGGCGAGGGGATCCTCGAGCCTGAACGCGGCTGGCCGGTCCCCGTCCCGATCGTAACGAACGCACCCTCTACGTGGCGGCGGCTCGCGGCCGCGGCGTCGTTCGAGCGCGTTCTGATCTACGAGCTTCTCGGCAGCTGAGATCTCGGGCGTTTAGTAGCGATCGAGATAGTGCTGAACCGTCACTACGGCGAGGAACGCGTCGTAGTGACGGCGGAGGAAGGTTCTTAGCGCGTCGCTCTGACCGAGTACACCGGGGGCAGGTGATTCGCCGCGGTGAACCAGCTCGCCGCCGCATCGCCCGAGCCGAAGACCTCTCCCGTCGTCGTGCCGAAGTACAGCTCGAGCTCCGGACCCTCGCCACGCCGGTCGAGGCCATGTCGCAAGACCGTCAGGTAGGCGTCCTGCTGCGGCAGCCCGTCGCCGCGCTCGGCCCAGCTCTCGCCCGCGTCGCGCGTCTCGTACACGCGCACGCGACCGTCCGGGGTGACGCGGTCCATGTCGGCGGCCAGCGGGATCACGTAGGCGGCGTCGGGGTCGGCTGGGTCGATCACCAGCGGAAAGCCGAAGTCAGACGGCAGTCCGGACCCGATGTCGATCCACGTCTCCCCCGCGTCGTCGGAGCGGTAGACCCCGCCGTGGAACTGCATGAACATCCGCTCGGGCCGCCGCGGCGCGCGCTGGAGACGGTGTACGCACAGGGTCGTGGAGTCCTCGCGCGACTCCTCGGGGAGGTAGCGGGCGACGAGGCCCTCGTTGCCCTGGCGCCAGGTCTCGCCACGGTCCTCGGTCAGCCAGACGCCGACGGCGGATATTCCCAGCGCGAGCCGGTCGGGGTCGCCGGGCCACGGCACGATCGAGTGCAGGCACAACCCGCCTCCCCCGGGCTGCCAGTCGGGCCGGGTCGGGTGCTCCCAAAGCGCGCGGTTCAACCCCCAGGTGGCGCCGTCGTCGCGGCTCTCGAAAAGCACGCCGGGGTCGCCGCCCGCGTACAGCGCCCGGTCGCCGTCGCCCTCGCCGTCGACGATCGTCCAGATGCGCTCGAGCGCATCTCCCCCGCCCTCGGGCATCGCGACTCCCTCCGCCTGCTCCCACTCGCCGGCCGGATCGTCCGTGTACCAGATCTTCGGTCCGTAGAAGGCGGAGGTCACCGACGCCAGCAAACGGCCGGTGCGAGGGTCGCGCATCGCGTACTCGACCGGCTCGCCGGCGAAGGCCCGCGCCTTTAGATCGAACTCGGCGCCGGCTCGCCCTCGAGCACGAACAGGCCCTTCTTGGTCCCCACGAGCAGCTCCGTCATGTACCCATCATCCTCCCGATATCGCCGGGAGAACGTCCACTCGGTCCTCTGATGAGACCGGCGCGTCCTCCCGCATTCGTTCACCGTTCACGAACACGTTGATGTGGCGGCGGATAAGCCCGCGCTCGTCGAGGATCCAGCCGCCGACCGCCGGGTGGGCCCGCTCGAGCTCGCCCATGAGCTCGCCCACCGTGCCGCCTTCGATCGGGTGCTCCGAGCGGTCTCCGGCGAGCATCTTCAACGGCCCGCGCAGCCTTACGAGTGCCACGGCGCCATCCAAGGCGTTGGCGAGGCCGGGCGCGCGAGGCTCATCGCACCACGCGGTACTTGAGGTGGGTGACCGCCTCGGACTCGACGACCCGGACGATCTCCAGCTCGACCTGATCGGGGCCGAGGTGGTCGAACAGCCGGGTGCCGTCGCCCAGGAGCAGTGGGGCGACGTGGACCTGGAACTCGTCGAGCAGCCCGCGCTTCAGATATTGCTGGGCGACGTTTGCGCCCCCGGCGACGGCCACGTCCTTCCCGGCGGCCGCCGACCGAGCCTGCTCGAGCGCGGACTCGATCCCCTCGGTGACGAAGGTGAACGTGGTCCCGCCCTTCATCGCCAGCGGCTCGCGGGGGTGGTGGGTGAGGACGAAGACGGGTACGCCGAAGGGCGGCTCATCGCCCCACCAGCCCTCCCAGGACTCGTCCCAGGGGCCATCCCCGCCGCCGAACATCCTCCTACCCATGACGATGGCGCCGGTGCCGGCGAACGATTCCTCGAGGATCTCGGCGTCGCGGTTCTCGGTGCCGCCGGTCCGACCGTGGCGTTCCCTGAACGATTTCAGGCCGTAGACCCACTCGTGCAGGCGCTCGCCTCCTTCGCCGAGCGGTTGCTCGGCGCCTGGGTTCGGTCCGGCGATGAAGCCGTCCAGGGACATCGTGATGTCGAAAGTGAGCCTGGTCATGTCAGATTCGCGCCTCCGGCCGGCTGGTAGGTGAGAGCGAGGACGCCGGTGCTGAACGCCCGTGAATCGCCGAGTGTCATAACCACTTGATCACCTCCGTCGTCGAACAGCTGCGTGTCTGCGGCGTCTGCCTCCGCGTTGATCGCCTCGCCCATCTCGTCGTTGAACATCACCCATCGCTCCGGCGACTCGACCACGCCATCCAGCGACAGGAACAGCCACGCGACGATCTTCCTCATCGGGTCCTCCTCGAGCTGCGTATCGATCTGCTCTCCTCCATTGAGACCGCTCGGGGTCGCGAGAATCATCGGTCTCCCTGGTCGTTCTACGCAAACTCGTGCGCCCGCAATGCCGCTACACGCGGCTGACGACGACGCCCGCCACGAGCAGCAGGCAGAACAGCAGATGCAGCTGAGCGGTGCGCAGCGGCAGGGACGCCAGCGACTCGCTGCCCTCCTCGCGGGCCGTTCGGACCTGCTCGATGCGCTGGGTCGCGAGCGGCAGGGTCAGCAGCGGAAGCAGGATCGCCACGTCGAACAGCCCCGCGAGCCACACGACCACCGGCGTGACGTAGGCCAGCGCGATCAACGCCAGGTAGAGCGCCCGCGCGTTATCGAAGCCGACGCGGACCGCGAGCGTCCGGACCCCCGCGGCGCGGTCGCCGGGGATGTCGGAGAGGTTGTTGCCCGACACGGTCGCCGCGATCAGCAGGCCGGGCGCGAAGCCGATCCAGAACCCCGGCGCGTGGAAGGGGTCGCCGGTCACCGCGGTGTAGGCGCCCTGGGTGACGAGAGGCCCCATCAGGAAGACGATGCTCGCCTCGCCGAGGCCGGCGAACTTGAGCGGTCGCGGTCCGGCCGAGTAGCCGGCCCCGCCGAGAATGCCGAGGACCCCGATCACGAGCAGTGCCGGGCCCTGGATCACGACCAGGACGAGGCCGAGGACGAAGGCGGCCGCGAAGAAGGCGAGCGCGAGCCGCCGGCCCTCGACGATCGACATCAGGCCGGTGTTGAAGACCCGCGAGTTGTCGATCTTCTCTGCGGAGTCGACCCCGCGGGCCGCATCCTCGACGTCGTTGATCACGTCGGTGCCCGCGTGGACGCAGAGCAGCGCGAGCAGCGCGACCGGGAGCAGCGCCCACCGAGCGCTTCCGACGCCGATCGCCGCGAGCCCCCCGGCGAGTGCCGGCACCAGCGACGTGGGGATGTACTGCGGGCGGGTGGCGCGGAAGATGAGCGCGGCCCGGCTCGGCTTGGCGGGCGCACGGGCGGGCTCGGCCATCAACGTCTCGCTTGCTCGCGGGAAGCGGTCATCGCGCTTACGGGTACGGGCGTCGCTCGCCCTGAGGAATCGACCATCGCACCGGGCGGCTTCCCGGGAAACATCTTTTCATCCATCCGCGCGCCAGACGCGTATCATTCGTAACCGTGCCGATCACGTACAGTGGCCCCCTCTGTGAGCGGCGAGGTTGCCGCGGACCGGCCTGGAAGGATCGCCTCTGCGTGAGGTGCTGGCGCCTCGCCATGCTTTTCTCCAAGGACCCCCGGCTCTTCGTCTACGAGCCACTCTACGGCTACCGGGACGAGCGTGACGCCGTCGAGCTGCCCTGGGAGGAGTGGGAGAAACAGGCGGCCTCCGGTGGCCGCGGAGTCGCTGACCTGTTCGCGTCTGGTCCGGACCGCTCCGAGCGTGGCTCGCGCCGGCGTCCCGGGGCGAGCTGACCGCCACGACCGGGGAACCGACGAAGCCGCACCCTGCCGAGAGTCGCCCGGAAGCCGTCGCGTGACGCAGCCCTAGACCACGAACCGACCGTCGCGCTGCAGCTCCACCCCGTCCACGGTGATCGCCCCGCCCTGGCGCAGGTCGCACACCATGTCCCAGTGCACCGCCGAGTCGTTCTGCCCGCCGGTCTCCGGATAGCTCATCCCGACCGCCATGTGCACCGTCCCGCCGATCTTCTCGTCGAGGAGGACCTCCTTGGTGGCGGTGCCGATCCCGTAGTTCGTCCCGATCCCCAGCTCGCCGAGCCTCCGCGCGCCCTCGTCGGTGTCGAGGGTCTCGAGCAGGAAATCCTCTCCCCGGTCGGCTGAGGCGTCGACGACGCGCCCCTCCTCGAAGCGCAGCCGCACGCCTGAGACCTCCCGGCCCCCATACACCGCCGGGAACGAGAAGGCGACCTCGCCGGTCGCCGAGTCCTCGATCGGGCCGGTGAAGAACTCGCCGTCGGGCATGTTGTGCTCGCCGACGCAGGGGACGAAGGTGCGCCCGGAGACGTCGAGCGTGATGTCCGTGCCCCCGGGGCCCGTGATCCGGACCTCCTCGCGGCCCTGGATCCACTCGGCCAGGCGGTTGACCTCGTCGGACTGGCGCTCCCAGGCCGTCACCGGATCGTCGTCGCCGACGAGGCAGGCGGCGTAGTAGAAGTCCTCGTAGCGGGCGAGCGACATGCCGGCCTCGCTCGCGTACGCGTGCGTGGGAAACAGCGTCACGTTCCAGCGGCACTCGCCGGCCGCGGCGCGGCGCATCGAGGTCTCCATGAGCGGCTTGCGGGCGCGCGAGTGGCGGGCTTGGCGCTTGGGGTCGGCGGCGGTGAGCTCGCGCGCGTTGGCCTCGGCCATCACGGCGATGCGCACGTCGGCGTTCTCCGCGGTCCAGATCGAGGTCGGCGGGATGAAGTCGAGCTGCTCGTCGGAGGCGAGATCGTAGAACGCCGAGGCGGCACCCTCGGTGGTGAGCTGCATGACCGGCAGGCCGCCGGCGCGCAGGACCTCCTCGTAGACCGCCTGCACGAGCGGCTCGGCCACCGTGGTCGACTGGATCACGCAGACGTCGTCCTTCTCGACGCGTGTCGAGTAGCGGACGAGGATCTTCGCGAGGGCGTCAGCGCGCTGGTCTCTCATGCGGCCTTCCGAGCGGGAGCGGGCTGAGCGTCGGCCCGGCGTGCGGTCGCGCGCTCGATGAGCCAGCGGTGCAGTCGGTCCTCACCGGTGATCTCCGGGTGAAAGGCGACGGCGAGTATGTCGCCGTGACGAACCGCGACCGGGTGGCCGTCGACCGAGGCAAGGACGTCGACCCCCTCGCCGTGCTCCTCGACCCACGGCGCCCGGATGAACACCGCGCGCACCGGCCGCGAGTCGGCGAAACTCCCTCCCAGGGGCAGCTCGAGCTCCTCCTCGAAGCTCGCCACCTGGCGCCCAAAGGCGTTTCGCCGTGCGCGCAAGTCGAGCACATCGAGGTGGTCGCGGTCTAGCATGATCAGACCGGCGCAGGTCCCGAGCACGGGCGTCCCCGCGCGGATGAGGTCGCGCAGCGGCTCGGCGAGCCCCTCGCGCTCGATCCCGAGGGTCATGGTCGTCGACTCGCCCCCGGGCACGATGAGGGCATCGAGGTCGCCAAGGTCCGCCGGCTCGCGCACCACGCGCGCACACGCACCCAGCCGCTCGAGCAGACGCGCGTGCGCCTCGAAATCGCCCTGCAGGGCGAGGACGCCGACGACGGTCACGGCCGTCCTACCAGCCGCGGTGCTGGAGCAGGCCGTCGCCGTCCGGTCCGGCCAGCGCGGAGATCTCGAGTCCCGGCATCGCCCCGCCGAGGCCGTGCGACGCCTGGGCGACGCGCTCGGGCTTGTCGTAGTGGGTAGTCGCCTCGACGATCGCGGCGCCGGTGCGCTCGGGATCGTCGGACTTGAAGATCCCCGAGCCGACGAAGACGCCCTCGGCCCCGAGCAGCATCATCAGCGCGGCGTCGGCCGGCGTAGCGATCCCGCCGGCCGAGAAGTTGACCACGGGCAGGCGACCGTCCTCGGCGACCTGGCCCACGATGTCGAGCGGAGCCTGGAGCTCCTTGGCGGCGGTGTAGATCTCGTCGGGGTCCATCGTGCCGAGGCGGCGGATCTCGCCCTGGATCGCGCGCATGTGCCGTACCGCCTCGACGACGTTGCCGGTCCCCGCCTCACCCTTGGTGCGAACCATGGCCGCGCCTTCGCCGATCCGCCGCAGCGCCTCCCCGAGCCCGGTCGCCCCGCACACGAACGGGACCTTGAAGTTCCACTTGTCGATGTGGTGGGCCTCGTCGGCGGGGGTCAGGACCTCGGACTCATCTATGTAGTCGATGCCGAGCGCCTCGAGCACCTGGGCCTCGGCGAAGTGGCCGATGCGCGCCTTGGCCATAACCGGGATCGTCACCGCGACCTGGATCTCCGCGATCATCGAGGGATCGGACATGCGCGCCACGCCGCCGGCGACGCGGATGTCGGCCGGCACGCGCTCGAGCGCCATCACCGCCGCCGCACCCGCGGCCTCGGCGATCCGCGCCTGCTCGGGCGTGACCACGTCCATGATCACGCCGCCCTTGAGCATCTCGGCGAGGCCGGTCTTGACGCGGTGGGTGGCGACGTCGCGCATGGGCCTCAGATGGTAGCCGCGCGACCGGTGGCGGCCGGCCGCCACCGGTCGCGCGCTACTTCAGCTTGAACGCCTTGATGCGGTCCGCATACGTGGACTCGTCGCGCGCGTAGACCGCGTAGGCGAGCGCCTGCACGAGTCCGAGCAGGGCCGCGTGCGAGCGCACGTAGCCCGGTGAGTCCGAGGAGTAGTAGAGGCGGTGGCGGGCGAGCTTGGCCACGTCTGAGAGGGTCGCGTCGCAGATGGCGACGGTGTCGGCGCCGCGGTTGCGGGCGAACTTGAGCGCGCGGGCCACGAGCGGGTGGGCTCGTCCCGCCGAGAAGGCGATCACCAAGCTGTCCTCGTCGATGCGGCCCAGCCGCGTGAGCGCGTCCTGGTTGGCGCTCGCCACCACCTCGCAGCGCAGGTCGAGCAGAAGCAGGAGGTGGCGCAGGTAGCTCGCGAAGAAGGCCATCTGGTCGGTCCCGCAGACGACGATGCGCCCCGCCCGCGAGATCATGTCGACCGCGGCCTCGACCTCGTCGCGGTCGACGGCGCGGGCGGTCTCCTCGAGATTCGAGTGATCGGCGGCGAGCGCGGCCTCGAACTCGGTCTGGTCGAGCGGGAAGAGCGGCGAGCTCGGCAGCGGCTCGATGGCGGCGTCGGGGTTCTCGCGCCAGCGGCGGTACTCGTCGCGGGCGGCGGCTTGGAGCCCCGGAAAGCCCTCGAAGCCGAGTGCCTGCGCGAAGCGGACCACCGTCGAGCTCGACGTGTCCGCCCGGCGGGCGAGCTCCTCGGCGGTGTGGAAGGCTGCCTCGTCGAGGTGGTCGACTATGTAGCGGGCGACGTCCTTCTGCGAGCGCGAGAAGCCCTCGAAGCGCCCGCGGATCTCACTCGAGAGGGTGGCGAGCTGGGTGGTAGCGGTCTGCGACACGCCTCTTCGATTCGCCCGCGTGTTGCCAGTTCCTTCCCGCCGGGTAGTGCGCCCTCTGACGATGACCGACCGAGCACGCGTATCAGTGGTGATGCTGACCCACAACCGGTCCGAGCAGACCCTGCTGAGCATCGGCGAGCTGAGCGCCCTCCCCGAGCGTCCGCCGGTGGTGGTGGTCGACAACGCGTCGAGTGACGGAACGGCGGCGGCCGTCCGACACCAGTACCCGGACGTGCGCGTCATCGAGCTGGCCGAGAACCTCGGCGCCGCGGGACGAAACCACGGAGTCGAGGCGGTCGACACCGAGTACGTCGCCTTCAGCGACGACGACTCGTGGTGGGCTCCGGGTGCGCTGCCGCGCGCGGTCGAGGCCTTCGAGCGCCATCCCCGCCTGGGCGCGGTGCACGGCCGCATCCTCGTCGGCGTGGAGGAGCGCGAGGACCCGATCTGCGCCGAACTGCGGGACAGCCCGCTGTCCGGCGATCCGAGCCTCCCCGGCGCGCCGCTGCTCGGCTTCCTGGCCTGTGCGATCGTCTTTCGGCGCGCCGCGTTCGAGGCCGGCGGCGGCTTTGAGCACAGCGTGATGATCGGCGGCGAGGAGGAGTGGCTGGCCTGCGACCTCGCCGGGGCGGGCTGGGAGATCCGCTACCTGCCCGAGATCGTCGCCCACCACCATCCGCCCCGTCGCACCGGCGGCGCCGCCGACGCGCGCCGGCGGATCGGCCTTCGCAACACGCTCTGGTTCTCGTGGCTGCGCCGCCCCGTGGCGAGCGCCCTGCGGCGAACCGCCCACCTCGTGCGCACCACGCCGCGCGACCGCGTGACCCTGCTCGGCTTCTGGGATGCGCTGCGGACGTTCTGGTCGCGCGAGGCGCCGTCGCGGCGCGTCGTCCCGCCGCACGTCGAGCGGATGCTGCGCCTGCTCGACCGGCCGCAGATGGAGTCGAAGGTGCGGCGGTACGTGTCTTGACCGACTCCGCTCCCACCCTCGGCCCCGACGCCGCCGAGGCCGCCTGGGACCTCGAGCCGCTCGTCGACGGCGAGGGCGAGCCGGGCGTCGAGCGGCTGCTCGACCTCGCCACCGCCCGGGCCCGGGCCTTTGCCGAGCGCCACGAGGGCCGGGTCGCCGAGCTCGACGGCGACCGCCTCGCGGAGGCCATGGGCGACCTGGCCGAGATCCAAGAGCTGGCGGGGAGCGCGGGCTCCTACGCGATGCTGTGGTTCTCGACCGACACCGGGGATCCCCCTCGCGGCGCCCTGGTCCAGCGAGTGCAGGAGCGGGCCACGGAGATCGAGACCGCGCTGCTCTTCTTCGAGCTCGAGTGGGCGGCGCTCCCCGACGAGCGCGCGGAGGAGCTGCTCGCCACCGACGGGCTCGACTTCTGCCGTCACTACCTGCGGACCCAGCGGCGCTACCGACCGCACCTGCTGAGCCAGCCCGAGGAGCGCGTGCTCGCCGAGAAGCGGGTCACCGGCGAGAGCGCCTGGGCGCGCCTCTTCTCGGAGCTGGTCTCGGCGATCGAGGTCGACGCTCCGCCCGAGCGACGGTCGAACGGCGCCGGCGAGAGCGCGACCGAGCGCGTACCGCTCGACGCGGCGCTCAGCCGCCTGACCGCGCCCGACCGCGAGGTCCGGCGCAGCGCCGCCGAGGCGGTCACCACCTCGCTCGCACCGGGGTTGCGCACACGCGGTTACCTGTTCAACACCCTGCTTCACGACAAGGCCGTCGACGACCGGCTGCGCGGGTACCGCGGCTGGCTCGCGAGCCGCAACCTCGCCAACGAGGCGAGCGACGAGTCCGTGCAGGCGCTCGTGGAGGCCGTGCGCGCCCGCTACGACCTGCCCCGGCGCTGGTACCGCCTCAAGGCCGAGCTGCTCGGGATCGAGCGGATCGCCGACTACGACCGTATGGCGCCGGTCGTCGGCGAGGACGAGATGATGCCGTGGCCCGAGGCGCGCGAGCTCGTCCTCGACGCCTACGGCTCGTTCTCGCCCGAGCTCGGTCGCGTGGCGCGCGGGTTCTTCGACGACCGGCGCATCGACGCTCCGCTGCGACCGGGCAAGCGCGGCGGTGCCTTCTGCGCATACACCGTTCCCTCGAAGGATCCGTACGTGCTCCTCAACTGGACCTCGAAGCGCCGCGACGCGCTCACTCTCGCCCACGAGCTCGGCCACGGCGTGCACGCGGCGCTCGGAGCCTCGCAGGGCGTCTTCCATCACCACACTCCGCTCACGCTCGCCGAGACCGCGTCGGTGTTCGGCGAGGAGATGCTCTTCGCCCGCCTCCTCGAGCAGGCCTCCGATCCGGCTTCGCGCCTCGCGCTGCTCGCGGGCAGCATCGAGGACTCGATCGCCACGGTCTTCCGCCAGACGGCGATGAACCAGTTCGAGGATCGGGTTCACTCGGTGCGCCGGGAGGAGGGCGAGCTGCCGCCCGACCGGTTCGGCGACCTCTGGATCGAGAGCCAGGCCGAGATGCTCGGCGACTCGGTCGAGCTGACCGACGGCTATGCGACCTGGTGGTCCTACATCCCCCACTTCATCCACACGCCGGGCTACGTGTACGCGTACGCCTACGGCCAGCTGCTGGCGCTGTCGGTGTACGAGCGCTACCTCGAGGAGGGCGAGTCGTTCGTTCCGCGCTACCTCGAGATGCTGTCGGCGGGCGGATCGCGCTCGCCCGAGGAGCTCGGGCGGATCGTCGGCGTCGATCTCGCCGATCCCGGCTTCTGGGACGCCGGGCTCGCGCTCGTCGAGCGCCAGCTCGAGCAGGCCGAGGCGGCGGCGCGCGAGGTCGGCGGGAACGGGCGCGCGCGCAGCAGCGGCCTCGCCTAAGGGCGCGTCAGCTCCTCGCTCAGCTCCCACAACCGCCGGCGGGCCTCGACGTCGTAGGCCTGCGCGTCGGCGGTCGACTCCTCGAGACCGTCGAAGTACCGGCCGTCGACCCCCTCGACGTCCTCGGCGACCGCCAGCCGCACGACCGCCTCGACGCCCTCCTCGACGCTGGTGCGCCCACGGCCGAAGCTCTGGCGGACCATCTTGGTGTCCATGAGCGTCGCCGGATGGAGGGTGTTGACGGTCACCCCCTCCTGCCCGTCCGCGCGTAGCCGCTCCGCGAGCTCGAAGCTGAACATGATCTGGGCGAGCTTGCTCTGCGCGTAGGCGCCGAAGCCGTCGTAGCCGCGCTCGAGCATGACGTCGTCGAAGTCGATCGGGCTCTGGCCGATCGAGGCGACGTTGACGATCCGGGCCGGAGCCGAGCGCCGCAGGAGCGGCAGCAGCAGCGCGGTGAGGAGGAAGTGCGAGAGGTGGTTGACGGCGAAGGTGAGCTCGTAGCCGTCCTGGCTGAGCGCGCGCTTGTCGGCGACGATGCCGGCGTTGTTGACGAGAACGTCGAGGCGGTCGTGGTCGCTCTCGATCTCCTCGGCCAGCCGGCGCACCTCGGCGAGCGAGGAGAGGTCGGCGAGGTACAGCTGCATGCGGTCGCTCCTCGCGACCAGGCGCAGCTCGGCGAGCGCCTGCTCGCCGCGCTCGGCGCTGCGTCCGTGGAGGAGCACGGCCGCGCCGCGCCGCGCGAGCTCGGCGGCGACCCCGCGACCGAGTCCGTCCGTCGCGCCGGTGACGAGGATCGCCTGCTCTTCGATCGGTCGAGTCATCAGCTTCCCGCCGGCGAGCCGACGGGCACGAACGGCTCGATCTCGCCGTGACGATCGACGAGGTAGAGCGTCGCCGACGAGGAAAACGCGCCGCAACGCTGAGCGGTCCACTGACGGCTCGGCGCCCGTCCGCGTCCCCCCTCCTCGTCGGACAAGGCGTCGTCGTGGGATCGGATGGACACTTGCGCTTCAGCTCCTAGCCGGCGCCCTGGCGATCCGGTCCGAGCGCTCGAAAGCCTCGATCTCCTCCAGCGAGCGGCCCGCTCCCTCCACCACGCAGGTCAACGGCGAATCGGCGAGCTGCGTGACGAGGCGGGTCTCCTCCTGCAGGCGTTCCGCGAAGCCGCGCAAGAGCGATCCTCCCCCCACGAGGACCATGCCGTGGCGCATGATGTCGGCCGAGAGCTCGGGCGGCGTCCGCTCGAGCGTCTCGCGCACCGCCGTGACAATCGTCCGCACGGGGTCCTCGAGCGCCGAGCGGACCTCCTCGCTCGTCAGCTCGACGACCTTCGGCAGGCCGGAGACGAGGTCGCGCCCGCGCACCTCCGCGCGCAGTTCGTGCTCGAGCGGCGCCGCCGAGCCGATCTCGAACTTGAGCGCCTCCCCGCGCCCGCTCCCGACCGCCAGCCGGTAGCGATTCTTGATGTCGCCGAGGATGGCCTCGTCGAGGTCGTAGCCTCCGACCCTGACCGACTGCGAGACCGCGATCGCTCCGAGCGTGATCACCGCGACCTCGCTCGTCCCCCCGCCCACGTCGACGACCATCTGCGCGCTCGGCTCCTCGATCGGCAGCCCGGCCCCGATCGCGCCGGCGAGCGGCTCCTCGATCAGGTGGACCTTGCGCGCGCCCGCCGACGTGCACGCCTCTTTGACCGCGCGCTTCTCGACGTCGGTGATTCCCAGCGGCACGCACATCACGACCGTCGGCCGGGAGAAGCGGTTGGGATGAACGGTGCCGATGAAGTGCCGCAGCATCCGCTCGGTGATCTCGAAGTCCGCGATCACGCCGTGGCGCAGCGGCCGCGTCGCCGAGATCGTCGCCGGGGTCCGGCCGAGCATGCGCTTGGCCTCGAGGCCGACGGCGTGGACGGCCCCGGTCTGCTCGTTCATGGCGACCACCGAGGGCTCCGAGAGCACCACTCCGCGGCCGCGCTCGTAGACGAGCGTATTGGCGGTGCCGAGGTCGATCGCGATGTCGCGATGGCCTATGCCGAAGCGGTGGGAGAGGAAGCTCATAGGGGTCGCGGGTGTCGAGGTGTGGGGGCGCCCGCCGGTCCCTCGACGCCCAAAGGTTAGGGAGGCGCCCACCGGGGGCCCCACGCTGCAAGCGCTCGTTCGCCCGGCGAGCCTGCCTCTCTGCTGCGGACGCGGGGCGCCCTGGCCCGGCGATATGCACTCCCGCGCCGTCGACCGGGAACGATGGGCCCAGCGTGCTCGACCCCTTCCAGGCCGTCAGGTCGGGCTCCGCGTTGGCCTACCTGATCATCACCGGCTCGATCGCCGGCTCCGCCGTCTTCCCGGTGCTGCCGAGCGAGACGATGATCTTCACGGCGGGAGCGGCCGCCGGGGCCGGCACCCTCCAGGTCCCGCTCGTAATGGTCGCGGGGGCGATCGGGTCGCTGCTCGGCGACGCGCTCGGGTACGCGATCGGGAGGCTGCTGGGCGAGCGGGCGCTCGAGCGGTTCGCGCGCGGCGAGCGGGGACGGCGTTCGGTCCGCTGGGCCCAGCGGACCCTGGTCCGTCGCGGCGGACCTCTCGTGGCCGTCGCGCGCTTCATCCCCGGCGGCCAGACCGCGGTCACCGTGACTGCGGGCAGTCTCGGCTACCCGCTGGCTCGGTACGCGCTGTTCGCGAGCATCGGAGCCGTTGTGTGGGGGGTGTACGGCACGCTCGTCGGATCGCTCGGGGCGGGCGCGGTCCAGAGCGGCCAGTGGGTCGGGCTGGTGATCGCGGTCGCGCTGGTCCTTGCCGTCGCCGCAGCCGCCCAGGTGTTTCGGCGTCGCCAGCGGCGTCACGACGAGGACGCGGCCGGGGACGGCTAGACGGTCAGCAGCCGGCGCGTTCCGCTGGACGCACGGCTCGGAACTTCACGAGCCTGTCGAGGATCGCCGTCGCCGGGGTTGCGGCGGAGCTCGACGCTGCCGTCTGGGTGGCCTCGCCGGCGGAGGCCGTGGCGTAGGTGGCGGTCGTGCCGCGATGCGCTCGCAGGTAGCGCCCGAGCTCGAAGCGCACGAGCCGGGTGCCGTCCCGGCTGCGGCTTTCGAGCGCTCGGTCGTTCGAGTCGGTGATCCTGACGAGCTGGTCCTGGTAGGGGAAGATCCTGACGGCCTCCGGGATGAAGGCATGGTTCCAGTAGCCGGCCTCGGTCTGGAGGTTGCTGAACATCGTGAACGAGCTCTCGGTCTTGAGTCCGAGATACGGGCTGAGGCTGTTCGCCAGCAGCAGGACGATCCCCACGGCGAACACCGGATGCCCGAGACGCAGGGACGTCGGCGAGTAGATCCATGGGCCTCCGCGCGCCACGGAGAGCGCGAGCAGGATTCCCGCGGCCAGCACCACAAGTACGAGGACAAGCCGCGTCCCGTTCGAGATCAGGGCGCGACCGGCAACGGGCTCGAAGGAGAAGATGACCGCCGCCGCGATCCAGCAGCCCACTGCAGCTGGAAAGGCAACGCGGGAGCTCCCCAAGCGCCGCGCGCGAAGCGCCCAGCGACCGAGCGCGGGGCGCCCGGCGGCGAGCGCGCGGAGTCGGCTCGGCGTGTCGGGCGGTAGAAACGCGACGTAGAGCGCGAGGGCGAGGGCGGAGAACGGGACGTTGCCCGCGAGGGCGAGGATCGTGTGGAAAGCCCCACCGACAAGGAGGCCGAGCACGCGGGTGCGCGGGACGACGAGCAGCACGGGTAGCGCGACCTCGACCGCCACCGTGCCCCACATGGAGGGCCCGACGCGCCACGATCCGTCGATGAGGCCAGGGGCAAACCAAAGGACCTGGCCGGACAGCGCGACCGCGCAGCTGACCTCCCCGTCGAAGAAGTCGGTGTTCATCTTGGCGACCGCCGTGGCGACGTAGACGACTAGCAGCTGCACCCGGAGGAAGGGGGCGATGCGCTCGAAAAGCGTGCCGGCGTCCACAAGCCGCCGGGTCCGGAGGGTCGTCCAGCCCACGAAAGTGAGCACGCAGGTCCCACTCAGGAGCACGAGCAGGGTGTGGCTGCCCACGTCCGGCATGTCGAGCGCCACGGAGAGGACCTCCGCGGCGACCATCGTCACGAACCGCACGACCGACGTGGGACGAATGGCCGTCCACAGCGCGGCAAGGATCACGAGGAAGTGCGGAGAGAGGACCTCGAGGCCGTGCCACCAGAGTTGGTGGAGGATCAACGAGAGGGCGAACAGGAGGGCGAAGAGGCCGAACAGCCACGTCGTGTCGGTCGGCCGAGCCGGTCGACCTGGCGACGGCGTGCTCACCGCCATGCCCGGTCGGTGTCGGCGAGAGCGCGCGCCCGCTCCCGCTCGTCCACCCAGGCATCGAGCGTGCCCCACCACCCGAACAGCCAGTCGATCTGCTGGTCGCTGTCAGCCGGTATCGCGTCTGCCGGCTCGTGCCACAGTCGGACCTCGACCGTCTGGCGCTCGGGGAGCAGGCTCCAGACCTCCCGCAGTCCCTCCGGGAATCCGACGTGGCCCATGACCACGACGTCGGCCTCTGGAGCCCCTTCGATCGCCGCGAGTGCACCGCCCGGACGTGGCGCGCTGACGTGCTGCATCGCGCGCGCCCACTCGGCCTCCGCTGCATGCCCGGCGTGCTCCAGCCGTTCGATCCCCCGTAGGCGCCGCTGCGCGGAGAAGTTCGCCCCCTCGGGGAAGATCACGAGCGCAGCGGTCCCGCCGAGCGCCCGCGCCAGCTCGGCGATCTCGGTCTCGGTGTCGCCTCCCCGCGGATCGACGAAGCGGTTGGGCAGCCGCTCTCCCAGCACGTCGATCAGCGGGTCGAGGCGGAGCGCCTCGTGCATGACCAGGCGCGGGCCGCGTCCGCGCTGACACAGCAGCTCGTGGATCACGAGCAGGGTGTCGCCTTCCCCCGCATGGCGCCCCAAGACCAGGACGGGACGACCGGTCGGCGCGAGTGCCTCGGCGGCGCCGGCCGACTCCCGAACGCTCACCTCGACGCGCGCGAGCCTCACGATCGCACCGTAGACCCCGGCGACGAACCAACGCGTCAGGGCGTAGTGCGCACGTTGCATGGACTCCGAGCCCGTCTTCCACCCAAACCCGCCGGCGAGCCAGAGTGCGAGGCATGCGACCGTGGCCGCCAGGTGGCGCGTCGCGAACGCAACCACGATCAGCGTCATTCGCAGCGGGCGCCAGCCGCCGAAGAACGGCGAGACCAGCGCGGCGACGATGACCAGCACGGGCGAAGCGAGGATCAGGAGGGCGTCGATCAACGCAACGAGGGGCGCGAGGATCAGTCGCCGGAGCACCTTGTGCGGCACGGGGATCACGCGTCGCCGAGCGACTTCTCGCCGAGGTACCGTGCCGAAGCCTCGTAGGCGTTCGCGATGTGGTCTGGGATCTTCGAGGAGTCTCGGTAGCGGAGCTGCGAGAGGTCCGTGTACCGGGGCGGATCCACCTGCCCCGTCGGGAGCACGTGCACCTCGATGTCGTCCGGCAGTGAGCTCAAGTCGCCGACGAAGCGGTGGCGGCGAGCGATCTCGAACGCCACGAGCGCGACCTCCCACGGCCAGCGTGGTGCCTCGAGGGGTCGGTCGAGGCGCCCGACGTGAAGCACGTAGATGACCGCCGCGCCGAGCTCGACCGCCCGACCGACCGGAATGCTGTTGACGATCCCGCCGTCGAGGAAGTGCTCGCCGTCGATCTCGACCGGCGGCAGGATCCCCGGCACGGCCGAGGATGCCAGCACCGCGTCCACCAGCGGCCCGGCCGCGAACCAGCGCTCCGAGGCCGTCTCGATGCAGGCTGCGACGCACTCGAACCTCACGGCGAGGTCCTCGATCCGACCGACCGGCAGCGACTCCGTGAGCAACCTGCGCAGCTGTTGGCTCTCGTGGAGGTGCGTACGGCTCCGCGCGAGCGTGGCGAGGCGGCCGAGGATCGAGCCGTCGAAGGCGTCGCTGCGCTCTATCTGCGACCAGACCTCGGCCAGACGCGCGACCGCGGCCACCGTCGGCTCGGCAGCGACCGCCGCGCCGTTGATCGCCCCGACCGACGTGCCGACGACCAGGTCCGGGGCGATCCCTCGCTCGAGCAGCGCCCGCAGCATCCCGACCTCGTGCGCGCCGAGATGCCCGCCTCCGCCGAGCACGAATGCGACCTCTTTCTTGCCCATGTCGACCTTACGTTTCGGGAAGACCGACGGGACATCGCGGGCGAAGGCGGCGGCACACGATTCGTGCGAGGGCCCTCCTTGGCGTCACCACCGCGACGGATACCCCGCCGTTTTCGGGCCTACTGGCTGTTGACCAGGAAGAGGATGGCGAGCAGGACGAGCGTCCCGAGCAGCGAGACGAGCAGCGAGCCGAAGCAGCCGAGTCGGTTCGAGAAGAAGGCGAACAACTAGTAGGACCTCGATCGAAGTAGGAGGCGGAGGCTCAGTCCCGTCCCGGCCAGCACGCCGATCGGAATGGGCAGGCAGCACCCGCAACTGCTGACCTCGACCCGTCGGTGCCGGCGCGGGCGAAAGAAACCGTGATGGCGACGGCCGATCGGCCAGTAGCCGCGGCGGCGGTGACGGTCGCCCCGGAGGCGATGACGGAGATACTCGCCGAGGATCTCGCGGCCCAGGCTCACAAGGCGGGGTCATACCCGCTTGCAGCTCGTCACGAACACCGTTGGGTGGGCTACGTGGGTCCTACTGGGAGGGTCAGCGAAACGGCAAGCGAAACGGCATAGACTGTGAGGAATGACGCACGATGAAGCAGTCAAGGAGTGCGAACGCCTTTCTGCGGGCGACTCAACTTCGGTTTGGGCACCCCAGCAGCAGAAAAGCGGGAATTGGGCGGTCGCCCGAGTACGTGTCGAGGGCTTCTCGCTGAGGCGCGGCGCGTTTACGCCAGAAAGCAAGCCCCGCCCGAGCCCCCTCGTGAAGCGCCGCAAGTTCCCGACCCAAGCTGGCTGGCGGGAGGAAACTAAGTGGCGGCTTTCGTAAATATCCACACGTATTAGCGTCCGGTCCTGAGCCTACGGTCGGTGGCATCCTGTCCCGCTGGTGTGGGGGTACTGATGCCCAGAAGCAGTCCGTATCGGATCG
>Ga0136616_10000318_pt1 | contig 21668 bp, 15 predicted proteins | sample AntDrymUQ2992106_2_FD_106648 | JGI IMG/M metagenome (GOLD analysis project Ga0136616, IMG submission 106648) | Polar desert sand microbial communities from Dry Valleys, Antarctica - metaG UQ299 (21.06) | ecosystem: Environmental > Terrestrial > Soil > Desert | place: Antarctica: Dry Valley... | reverse complement strand
GGCACCCTGGCCGGCACCCTGGCCGGCACCCTGGCTGGGTTGCTGTCTGCGCTCTTGTTCGAGTCCCGGACTGTCCGCCCGGGATGGGACGCTCGTACCGGCATCCCGGTTCCCTTCACGCAGGTGAGCGAGGAGGGGAAGGAGCCGGGCGCGACCGCGGGCGCACCGGCTCTTCACGGTTCCGGTCGGCACGTCGAGGATGGCGGCTGCATCCGCGACCGGATAGCCCTGTACGTCGACGAGCACGAGTGCCAGCCGCTGGTCCGGCGGAAGGGTGGCCAGCGCGGCGACCACGTCGAGGGTGCGTTCCCGGTCGGCGATGTCGTCGCGGGTCGTGGGGGGACCCGCATCGTCCGGGGGCAACGGCACGGTGCTGCGCACCGAACGCCGACGCATCCGGTCGAGGCAAGCGTTGACCACGATGCGATGCAGCCAGGTCGTCACCGCCGCCTCGCCGCGGTACGTGCCGGCGCGGCGGAACGCGGCGAGCAGTGCATCCTGGAGCGCGTCTGCCGCCTCGTCGGGGTCGCCGACCGTACGCAGGGCCACCGCCCACAGCCGCAGCTGGTGACGGCGTACGACTTCACTGAACGCGTCCGGGTCGCCAGCGACGTGCCGGGCCAACAGCTCCCGGTCGGTTGGTCCGTCGCCCGCTCCTCCAGCGGACCCCTCTCCTCCGGTCCTGTCAGCCGTCATGTCAGCCGCGGACCTCCACCTCACTGACGCCGCCGCGGTAGTCGCCGGCCTCGTCAGGTGGCAGCCGGGTGAGCCACAGCAGCACCCAGCGGGCGCGGATCGGCTCGTCCGGGGTCAGAGTTGCCTGTTCGCCGGCCCCCGCGGCGTCGCTCACCACCCGATAGTCCTCGGCCGCCGCTCCGCGCCGACGGGCGGCCCGGAGCTCGACGTCGGTGCCCTCTCCCACCAGGCTGACATCGACGCTCTCGACGTCGCGTACGGCCCCGAGGTCGAGCAGCAGCCCTACGCCGTCCTTGATCCCCCCGAGCACCGGGTCACCGAAGTACGTCGAGGTGGTCCACGCCGTGGCCGGGTCGCCGTCCACGGCGTTGCCCACCTCCGCGGAGTGTTCCTCACCGTCGCCGGGCGGTGGGTCGAAGTCGCTCACCGCTGCCACCTCGACCACCTGCGGACCGGTGTCATCCGGTGCTGGCGGCGTGGCTGGGCCGGTCGCGCCGGGTGACTGCGGCGACCGCCCAGGGTCTTCCCGTACGGCGGAGACGACCTGGGCGGCCAGCACGCCGAGGGCGCCGAGGAGGACAACGGCGGTGAGCCCGCGCAGTGCGCCGCCGACCCGGCTGGGTGCGGCGGCAGCTCCGCTGCCCGTAGTCCGCCCGAAGCGGAAAGCCACTGTGGGATGCCGGTCGGCGCGGGGCACGCCGGGCCGGGTATGGCCGCCGTTGACCGGCGGCCTGGTCACCACTGTGGTGTCAGTGGTGGACGACCCGGCCGGCGGGTCCGCGACGGGGGACGGCATGGCCACGGTGGACTCGGCTGTCGTTTGCGGGCCGAGGTCAGCCGGCCGCGGGATGTCGCCCAGGGCGGCGGCCACCTCCGCGGGGGAGCGCAGCGGCTCCTCGCGGCCGATGCGTTCTCCCATGGCCCGCCGGGTGACGGAGTCCAGCAGTGTCGGTACGCCGGCCTTGATCTGCCGCGGGCTACACGGGCGCCCCTCGACAGTCGGGGCTCCCTCGAGACCGAACGCCGGCCCGTCCGGCCAGCGGGCGGTCAGCGCGGCGTACAGCAGCCGACCCAGTCCCTCCGCGTCTGCGGCTGCGGGGTCGTCGGCCTGCGTACCGGCCAGCGCGGCGGAGACACCCAGTCCGGTGACCCGGACGCCGCCCGCGGGAGTGCGCAGCACGTTGCCGGGGTGCAGGTGCAGGTGCGGTACGCCATGTGCGTGCGCCGCCGCCGCTGCGGACGCCGCCTCCGCGACCAGATAGCCGGCGGTCGTCGCGGGGAGCGGTCCATGACGGAGCAGGTCGGTCAGCGGCTCCCCGTCGACCCATTCGCTGATGACGTAACCGACCTCTTCCCCGGAACGAGCGTCGAGGACCCGGGCCAGCCGGGGGTCGCCGACCCCGCTGGCGACCCGGGCGGCGGCGAGCACCGCCGCCGCCGTTGACGTCGCCTCCGGGGAGCCGGTAGGCAGGATCCGCACGGCCACCCGGCGGGACAGCACCTCGTCCAGCGCCCGCCACAGCGGAGCACGCCCCCCGTCTCCGACCGGCTCCTCCATGAGGTAGCGGCCGTCGAGGCGGGCGCCCCGAGTGATGTGGTCGTGCTGCACAGATCTCCCGCTGTCGGTCATGGCCATGCTAGGCGCGTTGCCGGCTCGTTACGCCGACTCAGGACGCACTGGAGTCGGGTCGGACGGCACCGATGTAGCCGTCCATCCACAGGCCGGCGACCTTCACCACGTCCCCGGTGTGCGGGGCGTGAATCATCTCCCCGTCGCCGATATAGACCCCGACATGGTGAATGGTTGCCGGATACTCGGTGTCGTAGGCCCAGAAGAGCAGATCGCCCGGCGCGAGTTGACCGAGCGACACGCGCCGGCCGGCGTGCCACTGCTGGCGGGAGGTCCGCGGCAGCGAGACGCCCGCATGCGCGTACGCCCACCCGGTGAGGCCGGAGCAGTCGAAGCTGCTCGGCCCGTCGGCGCCCCACACGTAGGGGCGCCCGAGCACGCTGGCCGCCGCCGCGATCGCCGTGGTGCCGGCAGTCGTCCCGGCGGCCCCCTGGGTCATGATCCCGCGGGCAGCCGCCGCCCGGGCGGCGTCGGCCTGGCGCTGCTGCGCGGCGGCCAGTGCGGCGGCCGCGGCCCGGGCGGCAGCCGCTTCCTCCCGCCGCCGCTGCTCCTCGGCGAGCCGGCGTACATCCTCATCAGCGGTGGAGAGCAGGGTGCGCTGGCGGGCGAGCACCACAGCCACCCGGTCGGCGGCGGCTGCCGTACGCCGCTGCAGTCGCGTACGCCGCCCTGCCAGCAGTTCCAGCCGGTCGGCATCCGCAGCGGCGTAGGCCACCGCTTGGTGCCGGGCGGTCACCAGCGAGTGGTCGGCGTCGACCAGCCGCTGCACGGTTTGCGCCCGGTCCACCACCTCGCGCATGTCCCCCCCGGCGAGCACGGAGGCGTACAGGGCGACCGGTCCGCCGGCGATGTACAAGGCGCGGGCGCGTCGCCCCGCGGCGAGCTCGGCATCGTCGCTGGAGGCCTGGGCGTCACCCACGGTGCGGCGTGCCGAGATGTACGCCGAGGTGGCGCGATCAAGCTTGCCGGCGGCGGTGAGGTAGTCCTCGACAGCTACATCGGCGGCCAACTCCAGCCGGGCGACGTCTTTGCGCAGCGCCGTGGCGCGCTGCCGCGCGACGGTGAGATCGGAGGCGGCCGCGGCGGGCGCGGCTGACCAGACGGAGTCGCCGGGTCCGCCCACGGCAGTGGTAGGCAGCAGCAGAGCGAGGGTCACACCCGCACCTGCCGTCGTGCTCATCGCCCGGCGTCGGCGGGTGGCCGGCGCGGACTGGTGCGGCCGCCCGGTCATGGGCGTCCTGTCGGCGGGTACGCGCCGGATCTGAAGGAAGTGCGGTCAGCGGACCCGCCGGCCGCGTACGGCCGTGAGCAGTCCGGTCAGCTCGGTGATCCGCAGTCGTGCTGCGGCGGCGAGGTAGACGGCGGCGCCAGCCGCACCGCCTCCGGCAACGGCTAGCGCCGACCCGGCCGGCCCGGAGTCGGCGCTGCGGTGCACGAGGGTGACGACGAGCAGCGCCGCCAGCGCCCCGGCGCCACCCGCGACCAGCAGGCGGACGTAAGTCCGCAGCACCCGGGCGCCGTCGAGCCCACCGAGGCGACGCCCGAGAACCCGCCCGGACAGCAGGAAGCCGACCCAATATGACAGCGCGTAGCCAGCGGCCAGCCCGACGACGAGGACATCCGCCGGCAGCACGCGGGACAGCGCCAGCGCGATCACGACGTTCACGGACACGAGGACGACGTTGAGGAACACCGGGGTCCGCGTGTCCTGCTGGGCGTAGAAACCCCGCAGCACCAGGTGGTGCCCGGAGAACGGCACCAGTCCGAGCGCGAACACCGCGAGGACGATGCCGATGAACCGGGCGTCCGCCGTACTCGCCGCCCCGCCGAGGGAGAACGCCATCGTCGCCAGGTCCGGCCCGAGCACAGCAAACCCGAGTGCTCCGGGTATCAGGGCGACGGCGGTGAGCCGCAGACCGGTGGAGACGTCGTCGCGGACGAGGTCGAGACGCTGGTCCGCCGCGTGCTCGCTCATGCGCGGCAGTAGCGCGGTGACGATCGAGACGGTGACCACCGCATGCGGCAGCAGGAACAGCAGGTATGCCGCGTTGTAGGGGGTGTAGCCGGCGCCGTGGTCGGCCCCGGCGCGCGCCGCGGTGGCCCCGGCGGCGGTGGCGAGGTTCACGATCACCAGGTAACCGAGCTGGTTGACGAGGACGAAGAGCACCGTCCAGCGGGCCAGCCGGCCTGCGGTGCCGAGCCCGGCCCCACGGAAACCGAAGCGGGGGCGCAGCCGGAAGCCGCTGGACCGCAGCGCCGGCAGCAGCGCGACGGTCTGCGCGACGACGCCGAGCGTCGTGCCGAATCCCAGCAGCGCCGCCTCGCCGGCGCTGACCCTGCCCACCTCGGGCGGCCCGGAGACGGCGGCGAGGAAGAGCAGGCAGACCACGATGACGACGAGGTTGTTGAGGATCGGCGTCCACATCATCGGCCCGAAGCTGCCCCGGCTGTTGAGCACCTGACCGAAGATGGTGAAGAGGCCGTAGAAGAAGATCTGCGGCAGGACGTAGCGGGCGAAGGTGGTCGCCTGTTCCAGCGCCGCCGGCTCGAAGTCGCTGATGTAGAGCCGGACGATCAGCGGTGCGGCAACGACCGCGACGAGGGTCAGGCCGAGCAGCAGCAGTGCAGTGAGGGTGAGCAGGCGCTGGGTGTAGGCCTCGCCGCCGTCGGCGTCCTCCTTGCGGGCTCGGACGAGGACGGGGACGAACACGGCGTTGAGTACGCCGCCGACGAGCAGGATGTACAGCACGTTGGGGGTGGTGTTGGCGACGTTGAAGGTGTCGGCGAAGATCCCGGTGCCCACCGCGGCGACCAGGGCCACCGTCCGCGCGAAGCCGGTGAGCCTGGACAGCACCGTGCCGGCCGCCATGACCGAGCTCGAACGCATCAGTCCCGATGAGCTCACCTCGCCGCCCGCCGGCCGCGCGAAGCCGCCACCGCCCGCCGCGCCAGCCGCAGCCCGACGGTGCCGAACAGGACGACGAGGGCCCCACCGGTGAGCACATTGGCGATTCGCCCGTAGTCGGTAGCCCGCACCTTGATCGACCGAACCTCGCCGTACGTCGCCCCGTCGGGGGTGAGCAGGTGCGCCTGCACGGGGACGATGCCGTTGACCCGGGCCTGCGCCGGCACCTCCACTGTGACCTTGCGGCGGGGGCCGATCGTGGGCAGGTCGACCTGGACCTGCCGGCGGGCCCGTGACTCGTCTCCATCGGGGTCGGCCAGCAGCATCCGCGGGGCATTCTCCGACGTCAGCTGCAGACCCACCTCCACGGGCACGTCGAGGTCGTTCACCACCGTGATCGGGAAGCGGCCACGCCGGCTCGTCAGCGTGACGAGGTTGCGCTCGGCGATGTAGACCTTGCCGATCCGCTCGCCCAGGTGGCGGGCAGTGGCCTCGCGCAACGCCACCCCGTCGGCCAGCCGACTGCGCCACGCCGAGGATTCCGTACGCAAGATCGCCTGGGACATCTCCGTCGTGCCGGCGTTGCTGCGGCCGGCGAGCACCCCGGCGAAACCGGACAGCATGTCGCGCAAGTCGGCCACGTCGGCAAGGTAATCGAGGGCCAGCTCGCGCCGCCGCTGCGCCGGCGGGTAGCTCAGCGGCGCACGTGGCACCCCGGTGAGGGGGGCCGGCCGATCGAGGGTGAGGGGAGCCAGTTCCACCCAAGGCGATGCGGCGGCGTAGGTCAGCAGCGCATCGACGTAGCGGGCGTCGGGTTTGTGGCGCCGGCCCGGTATGGCGAGCACAGTGCGGCTGGTGTCCGGTCGTTCCGCGGCGATCAGGGTGGTGACCGCGGCGAAGCGCTGCAGAGCCAGTCGCTTCGCCGCCCGGCCGCGGGGTCGGGCAGCGAGCAGTCGGGACAGCTCGGGGTCAGTGACCAGGGCGGTCAGCGGTCCCTCTGTGGTGGACAGCGTGGCCCGCCCGTCCGGGGTGTACGGCAGCGCGACTGCGGGCGGGAGTGCCCTGCGGCCGAGCACCACAGCTCCGACGCCCGCTACCCGCAGGGTCTCCAGTGTGGCGCGGTCGGCGAAGCCGCCAGGCGGCCAAGCGACTCCTCCGGACACCGCGCCCTCCAACACCTCCGACGCCACGTCGGGTGCCGTGGTCACCGAGGCGGTCACGTCACGGGAGAGCCCGCGGCGTTCGAGCGCCACCAGGTCGGGATCGGCGTAGGGAAGGGCAACGACCTCGGCGTCCGCGGCGGTGAGCACCTCGCGGGCGTCGGCGAGCCACTCGCGAGCCACCGCGGCGCCGGTACCCGCGGTGGTGACAGCACCACCGCCCTCGCCCTCGCCGCCGCCTTCGCTGGTACCGGCGCGCACCTGGTAGCCGTCGCTCATGGCGGCGACTGCCTGCAGCAGTTCCGGGTCGACGAGCCAGGTCACCGCTCGGTTCCTGGCGGCATCGAGCGCCCGTCGCAGCCGCCCACCGGGACCGAGCGCGGCCGCCAGCCGGTCGTCCAGGAACACCCCCTCCGGGTCCCGCCCGGGAACGCCGACCAGCGGCCACAGCACCGCCAACCGGGTGGGTGCCACCCCCACGTCGTCGGCCGCGTCCGCAGGCTGGTGCGGCAGGAAGGTTCGCGCCTCACCCAGTACGCCGTAGCCGATGGGGGTGGCCCCGATCGCCTCCACGGCAACTGGATAGACCCCGAAACCGGCAAAGTTCAACGAGTCGACGTCGAGCGTGGCCGACCAGCGGTGACTCTTCCCGGGGTCGAGGTTGTCGGTGAGGACGCTGTAGCTGCCCGCCGCCAGTACGCCGGTGAGAATCTCGCCCAGCAACGGGTCGCCCAGCCGGCGCAGCTCGCTGCGGGTGCTCACCGGCATCGACGTCGTCCGCACCTGGACGGCCACCCCGCCGACGGGCTGTGCTGACCTGTTGACGATGCGACCGGCGAGCCTGACCTGACCGCCGGGGCGGGCCACCGTGGGGCTGATCGTGGTGAGCTGGACCTCCAGGGACGCGGGCAGCTCCTGAGCCGCAGCGTGATCAGCCACCCCGACCACTCCGGCGGGCATGCCCGCGACGAGCAGCGCCACCACCGCTCCTAGCCAAGCGGCGGCTCGCGTCCGGATCGTCACGCCGTTTCCGCCAGCAGGTCGGGCACCTTGTCCAGCAGACGGCGCTCGTCGGCGTACGCCAACCGCCCGGTCACCTCCGTCAGCGGTACCCAGGCGACCTCGGTCACCTCGATGTCCTCATCGGACAGCTCTCCACCGGCCGCCTCCAGGAGGTAGTGGTGCACCGTCTTGTGCACCCGGCGGTTTTCCGCGACGAACCAGTAGTCGATGGTGCCCAACGGGGCGAGCACGACGCCGCGGATGCCGGTCTCTTCCTTCACCTCTCGTACGGCGGCGTCCTCCGCCGTCTCGCCCGCTTCCAAGTGTCCTTTGGGGAGGGACCAGGCCAGCTGACCGCGTCGGTCCAGCCGCCCGATCAGGGCGGCCCGCGGCGGGCGCTTGCCCCGGTCGACGACCAGCCCGCCGGCCGAGGTCTCCTCGACGGTGCGCAGCGTTCGCCGCTGGCGGCGAGGGGCTGGGCGGGGTCGGGTCACAACTGTCGATCGTACGACCGGTCCACGCCCGCCCCCGGCGTACGACCGGTCCACGCCGGCCCACGGCGCACCAGTGGTGGCCAGCCGAGATCCCTCTACCCTTCGTGGGTGACCGACCTGTCCCAGGCCCAGCGGCGGGCGGTGCGCGAGCTGGTCCGCGTGTCGCCCGTTGTCGACGACCTCGGGCGACGCTTCACTGCGGCCGGTCACGAGCTTGCTCTGGTCGGTGGCTCGGTACGCGACGCGCTGTTGGGCGGACTCGGCAACGACCTCGACTTCGCCACCGACGCACGGCCCGCGCACGTGCTCGAGCTGGTCCGTGGCTGGGCCGACGCGGTGTGGGAGACCGGGGTTGCATTCGGCACGGTGGGGATGCGCAAGGGCGAGTTCACCCTCGAGGTCACCACCTACCGCAGCGAGTCCTACGACCCCAGCTCCCGCAAGCCCGACGTCGTCTACGGCGACACCCTCGCCGGGGACCTCGCCCGCCGGGACTTCACCGTCAACGCCATGGCGGTACGCCTGCCGGGGGTCGACTTCGTCGACTACCACGACGGACTGCGTGACCTTGCCGCCACGGTGCTGCGCACTCCGGGACGGCCCGAGGACTCCTTCTCGGACGATCCGCTGCGGATGCTGCGGGCCGGCCGCTTCGTCGCCCAGCTGGGCTTCGCGGTGGCGCCGGAGGTCGAGTCGGCGATGGCCAGCATGGCCGCCCGTATCGACATCGTCTCCCGCGAGCGCGTTCGCGACGAGCTGGCTCGGTTGATCTGCGGCGCGCACCCGCGTCGGGGGCTGCGGCTGTTGGTCGACTGCGGGCTCGCCGACCACGTGCTGCCCGAGCTGCCGCGGCTGCAGTTGGAGATGGACGAGCACCACCGGCACAAGGACGTCTATGAGCACAGCCTCACCGTGCTCGAGCGGGCCATCGCCCTGGAAGAAGGTGGCCCGGATCTGGTGCTGCGGCTGGCTGCGCTCTTGCACGATGTCGGCAAGCCGAAGACGCGTTCCTTCACCCCGGGCGGCGGCGTCTCCTTCCACCACCACGAGGTGGTGGGCGCGGCGCTCACCCGCTCGCGGCTGGCCGGACTGCGTTTCCCCAAGCAGGTGGTGGAGGACGTCGCCCGGCTGGTGGAGCTGCACCTGCGGTTCCACGGTTACGGGCGGGGGGAGTGGAGCGACTCCGCCGTACGCCGCTATGTCCGCGACGCCGGTCCGCTGCTCGACCGGTTGCACAAGCTCACCCGCTCCGACTGCACCACGCGCAACCGTGCCAAGGCGGCGGCGCTGGCCCGCTCCTATGACCATCTGGAGGAGCGGATCGCCCGGCTGGCCGAGGAGGAGGAGCTGTCCCGGTTGCGGCCCGACCTCGACGGCAACGACATCGTGCGCATCCTCGGTGTGCCGCCGGGGCCGGTGATCGGCCAGGCGTACCGCCACCTGCTGGAGCTGCGGATCGAGCGCGGCCCGTTGGGCGCGGAAGCCGCGGCCGAGGAGCTGCGCCGCTGGTACGCCGCCCAGCCCCACTCCTGAGAGCCCCACCTCTGAAAGCCCCACCCCGCAGAGCCGCAGCCCCGCCCGCCTTCGGCCGAGTTTGCTCGTCCAGCGGCACTTTGCTCGCCGGCGTGAGGTGCAAATCGGGGCGAACACGGCAGCATGCCGCGCTCCAGCGAGCAAACTCGACGGGGGAGGGGTAGGGGACCGAGGGGCTGGAGGCCCCGGGAGGGCGCAGACCGGGTCAGCGCTGTCGAGGTGAGAGGGGTGCGGGGACCGGCTGCGGCGTACGGCGGGAGGCCCGGCCGTAGAGCACGGCAGTGAGCGCATAGCCGACCGCCACCACCGACAGCACGACGTAGGACCTACCGGTCGGCGGCAGCGCGAGCGCGGCGAAGGCGGCGGCTGCCACGAACGAGACGTTGAACGCGACGTCGTAAAAGGAGAAGACCCGGCCCCGGTAGGCGTCGTCCACGGTCGCCTGGACGATCGAGTCGACGCAGATCTTGGCCCCCTGCGCCACCACGCCGAGGAGGACAGCTGCGACGATGAGCAGCGGCTCGGTGTACGGCGTACCGAGGACGACCTGAACGACAGCGGCCCCGGCGAAGAGCACGCTGACCCACGTCGAAGGTCGGATCCGCCGGGTGACCCACGGCGTGAGTACGGCCGCGAGCAGGAACCCGGCTCCGGAAGCCACAAAGGCGATCGCCAGACCCCCGAGCGCGGCGTCGACCTCACCTGGGGCGTTGAAGTAGTTGCGGTACAGCAGGATGGTGGCGACGGTCGAGATGCCATAGCAGAACCGGTGCGTGGCGATGGCGGCCAGCGCGTGGGCGGCCGGGCGGCGCGCCCACACGTGCCGGGCGCCGCTGACGATCCCGCCGATGACCCAGCGCACATCCTCGACGGTGTCGGTCGCTGCGCGCCGGTCCGGGCCGAGTTGGTCGCGGCCCAACCGCAGCGCCAGCAGAGCGGCGGCGGCGTACGCGCCAGCGGCGGCCAGTACGACGACAGCCGCGCCGCCCGGCCCGGACCCGACCCCCCGGCGGAGCAGCACGCCCAGCCCCGCGCCGACGATGGCCGCAACGGTGCCGGAGGTGGTGGCCACGGCGTTCGCGGTGATGAGCTGGCGGGTGGCCACCACGTGCGGCAGCGCGGCGGACAGCGCGGCCAGGACGAAGCGGTTGACGCTGATGACGACCAAGGTCGCGGCGTAGAAGAAGATTTCCGCTCGCTCACCGGCGACCAGGGCGGCGACACCGACGACCAGGCCGGCTCGAGCCAGGTTGGCGACGACGAGAACCTGCTGCCGTCGCCACTGGTCGAGCAGCACGCCCGCGAAGGGTCCGACGAGGGAGTACGGCAGCAGCAGTACGGCGAAGGCGGCCGCTGCGGCCCCGGCCGACGCTTGCCGCTCTGGAGAGAAGAAGACGTAGCTGGCGAGAGCTGCCTGGAACACGCCGTCGGCGAGTTGCCCGGCGACCCTGGTGACGTAGAGCCGGCGGAACGCGGCTCCGCGCACGACCTCACGCAGTCCCACGGCGGAGGGCACGGCACGAGCCTACGGCCCGGCCCCTGGTGGGGCCGGGCCGTAGCCGGTGAATGGAATGCCTCGAGCGAATCCGGTCAGAAGCGCATCCGCCACACCTGGCCGCTGCTGTCGGGGATGCCGAAGGTGCCGTCCTCGGTGCCGATGCTCCAGGCCGCGACGAAGACGATTCCCTTCTTGTTCACGGCGACGCCACCGGGGACCGGGACAGGGACGGTCTGCCGTTCGCCATCCGCCGCCACCTTGGTCAGCGCACCCGGGATCGCTTCCGGGTCCTCACCGGCGAACAGTTCGCTGACGTAGAGGTCGTCATGCCGCTTGTCGTAGGCGACGCCGACCACGGTGGTGAAGCCGCCGACGGTGTGCAGCAGTTTGCCCTTGCGGCTGTAGGCGCGCACCTCTGCTGCACCCGGTGCTTCACCGGCGCCGAGCGTGCCGACGAGGATGGACCGGTGCGGGCCGCGGGCGAGCGACGTGGGCACCGGGTCACGCCCCTCGGAACTGGTGTCGATGACGGCGAAGACGTTGATGTCGCCGGTCTCCTTTGACACCGAGTAGACGGTGTCGGCGCCGGCATCGGCGACGAGCAGCCGCCCGCCCAAGTCGAGCACGGCGTACGGGTTGGAGTCGACGCCTTCACCGTCGGGGTTGTTCTCGAACTCGTACGCCGCGATGTCCGCCACGATGTGTTTCCGATTCGCCCACGTCGCTCTGATGAGCTTGCCGAGCTGCTCCCCTGGAAGCGGTTCGGGCACCAGGTCCGGTGGGGCGAAGTTGAAGACGCTGTGGAACCGGCCGCTCTTGGCCCCGAACTTGGCGACTCCGGTCGCTCCGAGCGCAAAGGTCCCGTCCGGTCCAGCTGCCGAGAGGTGGCCGGTGTTGATGCGGCGCGGCTCGGTGTCCGTCGCCTGGCCCGGGCGCCCGACAAAGGAGACGGCGCCGGTCTCCCCCAGGCAAAACTCCTCTTCGCCCTCGCCGAAGCAGGTGTCGCCGCCGCGGCCGGCCTCGGCGATGTAGAGGCCACCGCCCGGGCCGCGGTCGAGCTGGCGTGGGTTGTTCAGCCCGCGGACCACAACCTGCGGGTGGGCTGCCGCTCCTACTTTCCCGACTGCCGCGTTGCGCGCCGCCGACTCGAGCGCTGCGATGGTTGCGGGCGAGGGTCGTACCGGGCTGCGCCAGGCCGATCCGTCGCCGGCCCCCGGCGCCGCCGCGGACGGCCCCGCGAGGCTCAGCGTGAGTGCCGCCGCGCCGAGCGCGGCCAAGGCGCGCCGAACCGTGCCGATGTGTTGCATAGCCGACCTCCATATTCGGTGGCCGGGCTCTCCCCCCCGGCCGTTCGGCCTGGAGGCTAGACCTATCGGAATGCCCTGACCAGAGGGTGTGCCCGGATCGTCCGGCTACGGCATGAAGGTCGTCTTTGCACCATGATCATCGGGTAGTGGGCCGGTCACCCGGCGGTGATCACCGCTCGACCTCGCCGCGGATGAACTGCTCCACCAGTTCGCGGGCCTCGTCGTCGCTGTACTGCTTGGGTGGGGACTTCATGAAGTACGCCGCCGCCGAGAGCACTGGCCCGCCGATCCCCCGATCCTTTGCGATCTTGGCGCAGCGCAACGCGTCGATGATGACCCCGGCAGAGTTGGGGGAGTCCCACACCTCCAGCTTGTACTCAAGGCTGAGCGGTACGTCGCCGAAGGCCCGGCCCTCCAGGCGCACGTAGGCCCACTTGCGGTCGTCGAGCCACGGCACGTAGTCGGAGGGTCCGATGTGCACGTTGCGCTTGCCCATGTCGCGGTCGACCTGGGAGGTCACCGCCTGAGTCTTGGAGATCTTCTTCGACTCGAGGCGATCCCGCTCGAGCATGTTCATGAAGTCCATGTTGCCGCCGACGTTGAGCTGCATCGTGCGGTCGAGGGTGACCCCGCGGTCCTCGAACAGCTTGGCGAGGACCCGGTGGGTGATGGTGGCGCCCACCTGGCTCTTGATGTCGTCGCCGATGATGGGCACGCCGGCGTCAGTGAACTCCTGCGCCCACTCGGGCGTCCCGGCGATGAACACCGGCAGCGCGTTGACAAAGGCGACCCGGGCCTCGATCGCGCAGCGGGCGTAGAACCGCGCCGCCTCCTCCGACCCGACCGGCAGATAGCAGATGAGTACGTCGGCGCGGGACTCACGCAGCGCGGTCACCACGTCGACCGGTTCCTCCGACGACTCGTCGATGGTCTCGCGGTAGTAGCGGCCCAACCCGTCGAGGGTGTGGCCGCGCTGCACGACGATGCCGGTCGGCGGGACGTCGCAGATGTTAATGGTGTTGTTCTCACTGGCCCCGATGGCGTCGGCAAGGTCGAAGCCGACCTTCTTCGCGTCGACGTCGAACGCCGCGACGAACTCGATGTCGCGGATGTGGTAGTCCCCGAGCTGGACGTGCATGAGGCCGGGGACCCGCGTCTCCGGGTCGGCGTTGCGGTAGTAGTGGACTCCTTGTACGAGGGACGCGGCGCAGTTGCCCACACCGACGACGGCTACGCGTACCGCACCCATCCGCCTGCTCCTTCTCTCTTGATCCCGCTATTTGGGGGTCGGCTCTGTCCTGGTCGGGGTCGCCGAGCGGTCGGTGGACCGGTTCCGACGGGTCGTGCTGTCGCCTTGCTGTTCGGCGCTGATGAGCTTGTCGAGCCAGCGCACCTCGCGCTCCGCCGACTCCAGCCCGTGGCGGTGCAGCTCGAGTGTGTAGCCGTCGACCCGCTCCCTGGCGCGGGTCAGGGCGGCGCGGACGGTGGCCAGCCGTTCCTCGAGCCGGCTACGCCGGCCTTCGAGGATGCGCAGGCGCACCTCGCGGTCGGTCCGGGCGAAAAAGGCGAGGTGGACACCGAAGTTGTCGTCCTCCCACGCGGAAGGCCCGGACTCGTCGAGCAGAGTCTGGAAATGCTCCTTGCCGTCGCCGGTGAGCCGGTAGACGATCTTCGAGCGGCGGCTGGGTCGCCCGCGGAGGGTGTCGCCGGTCGTGGCCGCCCGCACGTCGTCCTGAGTGAGCAAGCCACGGGCGACGAGCTCCTTGAGGCACGGATACAGCGAGCCGTACGAGAAGGCCCGCAGTGGTCCGAGCAGCGAACCGAGCCGCTTGCGCAGCTCGTAGCCATGCATGGGCGCCTCAGCCAGCAGACCGAGAACGGCAAACTCCAGCACCTCCCCTCGACGACCGACAGTCATAGGAACCCCCGATGTATCGCACTGATACATCGGGACGATAGGGCACCCGGTGCGGACACGCAACCGCCGCGTGCCGGACACCTGACAGCCATCTCCCCGCAACCGGTGCCGGGGGCGTGGCGGCCGCGCCACGAAGGCTTGCGCAGGCGGCGGGATCGCGGATCGCCGCCGCGTACCCTGGTCGATCGTGTGGTCCCAGCGGTCGGTCGTCGACTATGGGTTGGCGCGGCGTGCGACGCTGGCCGCGCTGCTCAGTGGGGCACGCACCCCGACCGACGTCTGTGACGCCCACCCCTACCTGCTGCGGGCGGCGAAGTTCCACGGCGAGGCCACCGTGGCGCCTTGCCCGGTCTGCCGCCGGGAGCCGCTCACCCACGTGACCTACGTCTACGGCGACGAGCTCGGTCAGTACTCCGGTCGGGTGCGGGCCACCAAGGAGCTTGAGCCGATGGCGCGTGACAACGGCGAGTTCCGCGTGTACGTCGTGGAGGTGTGCCAGAGCTGCGCATGGAACCACCTGGCGACGTCGTACGTCCTCGGGGACGGCGTTCCCCGCGGGCGGGCGCGCCGCCGCCGCGTCGCCGAGGAGTGACCATCGACTATCCACGTGCCGGCCGCTCCGGTGTCCTGCGCTTCCTGCCGTCCTGGCGGCAGGTCCTGGCGCTGGGGGCGCTCGCCGCGTTCGCCGTCGCCGGGTTCGTCGGTGTCGTCTACGCCATGATCGATCTGCCGGACGTCAACCGCGCCGTGCTCGAGCAGCGCACTCTGCTCACCTACCGGGGCGGTGAGGAGCTCGGGAAGCTGGGCGCCACGAACCGCACGATCATCGGTCTGGACGAGGTGCCGGTGGACGTGCGCCGCGCGGTCCTTGCGGCGGAGAACCGTGACTTCTACAGCGACCAGGGGATCTCCCCAGCCGGTATCGCCCGCGCGGCGTGGACCAACCTCACCGGCGACGGCCTGCAGGGCGGATCCACGATCACCCAGCAGTACGCGAAAAACGCCTACCTGACGCAGGAGCGGACCTACGTGCGGAAGGTCAAGGAGCTGTTCCTTGCGGTGAAGCTGGACCAGGAGCGCTCCAAGGACCAGATCCTCGAGGACTACCTGAACACCATCTACTTCGGCCGCAATGCCTACGGCATCCAGGCCGCCGCGGAGGCCTACTTCGGCAAGGACGCGGTGGAGTTGGAGCTCGCGGAGGGTGCCGTACTGGCCGCCCTCATCCGCGCCCCCGGTGCCTACGATCCGGACGAGAACCCCGAGCGGCTGCGCCAGCGCGTCGACTACGTCTTCTCCGGCATGCTGGAGCAGGGCTGGGTCTCGGCGGAGCAGGCGCGCGGCGGCCGGGTTCCGGACATCGCCGAGCGGGAGCGCGACGACCGGCTCGGCGGGCCGACCGGCTACCTCATCGAAACCGTCCGCCGCGAGCTGCTCGCCAAGGGCTTCACCGAGGAGCGGATCGACCAGGGTGGCCTGCAGGTACGTACCACGTTCGATCGGCAGGCGCAGCAGGCCGCGGTCGCGGCGGTGAAGGCCAACCTGCCGCAGGGCGCCCGGCGGGACAAGCTACGGGTGGGGTTGGCCGCGGTCGAGCCCGGAACCGGGGAAGTCACCGCGATGTACGGCGGTCCGGACTACGTCCGCCGCAGCGTCAACAACGCGACCCAGGCCACCGCGCAGGCGGGCTCCACGTTCAAGCCGTTCACGCTGGCGGCCGCGTTGGAGCAGGGCATCGGCCTGCGCAGCACCTACGACGGGGCCTCGCCGCGGACGTTCCCCGACTACCGGCGGCCGGTGGAGAACTTCGGCGGCAGCAGCTTCGGGACCATCGACCTGCTCACCGCCACCGCCAACTCGGTCAACACTGTCTACGTCGACCTCGCACTCGACGTCGGCCCCCGCCAGGTTGTCGACGTGGCCCGGCGGGCGGGCATCCCGGACTCCGTGGAGATCGAGCCGACCGCCTCGGTGACGCTGGGGCCGGCAGCACCCCACGTCGTCGACATCGCCAACGCGTTCGCCACCTTCGCCGCGGAGGGACGCCGCGCCGAGCCGCACGTGGTGTTGGAGGTGCGCAGCCCAGACGGCGCTGTGGAGTACCAGGGTGAGACGTCGACGCAGCGAGCCTTCAGCAAGGATGTCGCCGCCGACGTCTCCTACGCGCTGCAGGGCGTGGTGACCGACGGGTCCGGCTTTGCGGCGGCCGAGCTGGGCCGACCCTCGGCCGGAAAGACCGGTACGTCCCAGGACAACAAGTCGGCGTGGTACGTCGGCTACGTGCCGCAGCTGTCCGCCGCGGTGGCGATGTTCCGTGGAGACGGCACCCGCTCGCTGGCGGGCGCCGGCGGGCTGGACACGGTCACCGGCGGGTCCTTCCCGGCGACGATATGGACTGCGTTCATGGCAGCGGCGCTCGAGGGGCAGCAGGTGAAGGAGTTCCCGGAGCCGGCCTTCGTGGGCGCCGACATGACTCCCACGCCGACGGCCACGACAACACCAACAACCCCCACTCTGACTCCGACACCCACTCCGACACCCACTCCGACACCCACGGGGACACCCACGGAGACCACGGCCTCACCAACTCCTACCGGGACCCCTTCGCCGACCCCGACGAAGACAACGCCGTCGCCGAGCCCGACGAAGACAACGCCGTCGCCCACCCCGACGAGGACAACGCCGTCGCCGAGCCCGACCAAGACCAAGTCGTCGGCCGCGCCCACTCCCTCCCGCACCGGTGCCGACACGGAGACCGGCTCCCCGACGCCCGCTGCGCCGTCCCCGACCCCCTCGTGACGGGCCGCGCCGCGATGTCGGTGGATCCGGTTCCGGAGGAAGGTTCGGGCGCCCCCACCGTCGTGGCGCCAACCCGCGCCGACCCCATAGCGGCAGGGGCGAGCGAGCGGTTCGGCGGCCCGGCGGGCCGGCGGGCGAGCTCACCACCGGTCCGGCGCGGGCGCGGCCCTGCGTTGCTTGCCCTGCTCTCGCTGACCCTGCTCACCTTTGCGGTCGGCCTGCTCACCAAAGCACCGTGCCGGGAGGCGGGATGGCAGCGCGAGGTCGCCTACACCCACGTCTGCTACAGCGACATCCCGCTGCTCTACGCTGAGCGTGGCCTCGCTGCCGGACAGGCGCCGTACCTCGATTCTGCGGTGGAGTACCCGGTGCTCACCGGTGCCGTCATGGGGGTCACCGCCTACGCCGCCGCTCGACTGGCCCCGCAGGGCGATCAGCTCGCGCGCGCCCGGGCCTACTTCGACGTCAACGCCGTGCTCCTCGCCGTGGCGGCCGCGGTGACTGTGGTCGGGCTGGTCGGGCTCGCCGGGCGCCGGCCCTGGGACGCCGCCCTGTTCGCGCTGGCACCCGGTCTGGCGCTCAGCGCGGTGATCAACTGGGACCTGCTGGCGGTGGCACTGGCCACGCTGGCGCTGCTGGCGTGGGCTCGCCGGCGTCCGGTGCTCGCCGGTGCGCTGATCGGGCTGGCGACCGCGACCAAGCTGTACCCGGTGCTGCTGCTCGGGCCGCTGCTGCTGCTGTGCTTCCGCGCGGGGCGGCTCGCCGTCTTCGCCCGGACCGCCGCAGCGGCGGCCGGTGCGTGGCTGGCAGTGAACGTGCCGGTGGCACTGGCCGCCCCGGCGGCGTGGGCGGAGTTCTACACGTTCAGCCGGGAGCGCGGCGCCAGCTTCGGGTCACCGTTCTACTGGTGGGCGACCGAGGTCGGCCCGCTGGATACCGGCGACGGGGCCCCGACGACGCTCAACATGCTGTCCGGAGCGGCGCTCCTGCTGCTGCTAGCGGCCATCGCCGGGCTGGCGCTGGCCGCCCCGCGCCGGCCTCGGGTGGCCGCCCTGGCGTTCCTCGTGGTCGCCGCGTTCTGTCTGACCAACAAGGTGTACTCCCCGCAGTACCTGCTCTGGCTGCTGCCGCTGGCGGCCCTGGCCCGGCCGCGCTGGCGTGACCTGCTGGCCTGGCAGGCAGCCGAGGCGATCTACTACCTGGCGGTCTGGTACCACCTCGCCGCCCTGGACGGCGACGCCAAGGGTCTGCCGCTCACCACCTACTGGCTGGCGCTGTGGCTGCATGTGTTCGCCACCGCCGCGTTCGCCGGCCTCGTCGTCCGCGATGTGCTGCACCCCCGGTCGGATCCGGTGCGCGCCAGCGGCATGGACGACCCGGCCGGAGGCGTGCTCGACGGGGCGGCCGATGCCGTCGCCCTGCGCCGTACGGCGCGGTGACTCCGGCCGCCGCGGTTCCGGCAGCCCCGCCGGCGGACCGGGAGCAGCAGGCCCGGGGCGAGCGGGAGGCGCTCGGCATGTGGGTGGCCACCCGGATCGCTGTCCTGGCCACCGTGGGAGCGGCCGGGTGGCTGGTCGGCGACGGGCAGCGGCCCGGGGACCTGCTCGGGCGGCTGCTGCAGTGGGACGCGGTCCACTACGCGGCGATCGCGGCGTACGGCTACGACGGCGACCCGGCGAGCATCGACCCCACCCCGCTGGAGGCTTTCTTCCCCGGGTTCCCGCTGGTGCTGCGCGCCGTGGCCTCCACCGGTTTGCCGTACGCCGCCGCCGGTCCGTTGGTGTCCCTCGTCGCGGGGGCGGTGGCGGTGGTCGCGCTGTACCGGATCGCCGTCGCCGAGGCCGGGCCCGCCGGCCGTGGCTTGCGCGCGGTGCTCATCCTGCTGCTCAGCCCCACCGCGGTCTTCCTCGCGGCCGGCTACACCGAGGCACTCTTCCTCGCCCTCGCGCTGCCGGCCTGGCTGGCCGCCCGTCGCGGCTCCTGGGCCGCCGCCGGCTTGCTTGCCACGGGCGCCTGCGCCGTACGCGTCACCGGGCTCTTCCTCGCCGCTGCGCTGCTGGTGCAGTGGGCGACCACGCGGGAGCACCGGCGGCTCGGCGCGCTGCCCTGGCTGGCGCTGCCGGCGCTGCCGGCGCTGGCCTACAGCGTCTACCTGGAGGCCCGCACCGGCGACTGGCTGGCCTGGCAGCACGCGCAGGAGTCGCACTGGGGCCGGGTGCTCACCACCCCGTGGGAGGCGTTCGCCACCACCTGGCGGGCCGGTTTCCTGGATGCTGGCCAGCCGCCGGGCTTCGCGTGGTACTTCCGGCTGGAGGTTGTCGCGGTCCTCGTCGGGGTGGCGCTGACCGGCTGGCTGCTGATCCGCCGCCGGTGGGCGGAGTCGACGTACGTCGGCTTGCAGGTTGCCGCGCTGGCCACCTCCGCGTTCTACCTTTCGGTGCCCCGTGCCACGCTGCTGTGGTGGCCGTTGTGGACGGGACTCGCGGTGTGGTCGCTGCGGCACCGCTGGGTCTGGTGGGCTTACCTCGCGGTGTCAGCGCCGCTAATGGTGCTGATCGCAGCGACGTACGCGACCGGCCGCTGGGCCGGATGAGCGCGCAGCGGGCGGCCGTCGTCGCGCGGGTCGCCGCCGACGTGCTCGCGCTGCCGGGGTCAGGTGTCCGGCGGGTGGCGGTCGACGGGTTCGACGGATCCGGCAAGACCTGCTTCGCCGACGAGCTGGGGGAGGAGCTGGCCGGGTGCGGGGTATCCGTGGTCCGCGCTTCGGTCGACGACTTCCACCACCCACCGGCGGTGCGCTACCGGCGGGGGCGCGCCTCGCCGGAGGGCTTCTTCCGTGACTCCTACGACTACGACCGGCTTCTCCGTCTCCTCCTCGACCCGCTCGGCGCCGGCGGTAGCGGGCGTTTCGTGCGGCGCATCTACGACGTGCACTCCGAGCGTCCGGTCGAGTGCCTCACCGAGACGGCCACGCCCGGGTCGGTGCTGGTGTTCGACGGGATCTTCACGCATCGGGAGGAGCTGGTCGGCTGTTGGGACTACTCGGTCTGGCTGGACGTGCCCTTCGCCGTGTCGATCCCGCGCGGTGCTCAACGCGGCGACGGCGACCCTGACCCGGCGGCCCCCGCTAACCGCCGGTACGTCGAGGGTCAGCGGCGCTATCTCGCCGCCTGCCGGCCACGGGAGCGGGCGACCGTCGTCATCGACAACGAACACCTCGACCGTCCCCGCCCCATCTACCCACCCGCCTGAGTCACCCGCGCCACCCGCCACCTGAGCAACGTGGAAACAAATCCGTCGTACAGACCGAAGAGTTTCCACGTTCCCCCTTACCGGAAGGCCAGTGCGACACCCGCGGGTCGAACGTTCGCACCGCCTCACCGCCCACCGGCATGGTGGGTGCCTCCTCAGGCGGTTCCGGGCGACAATCACTTCACCCGCGCGGGCGGCCTGAGCGGTAGTGGAGGCATGGGCGCGACAGCGAGCACGAGCAGCAGGGCCGGGGCATGAGGCTGCAGTCAGGGCAGCGGCTGCGCGGCCTGGTGATCGAACGCCTCGTCGCCCACGGTGGCATGGCCGACATCTGGCTGGCCCGACATGAGGTGTACGGCCACCTCGAGGCGCTCAAGGTGCTGCGCGACGCGGACCTACTCGATGCGGAGGCGCAGGAGCGGTTCCGCCGTGAGGCCGCAGTGGTCCGCCGCCTGCAGCACCCCGGGATCGTCCGCTCCTACGGTGTCCTGGCGCTGGAGGAGGGCCTGGCGCTGCGGATGGAGTACGTCGCCGGCGGCGATCTCGGCAGCGAGCTGCGACGCAGCGGACCGCTGCCGGTGGCGACGGTGTGCGCCCTGCTCACCCAGGTCGCGGGGGCGCTCGACTACGCCTACGACGCGGAAGGGATCATCCACCGCGACGTCAAACCGGCCAACGTGCTGCTCTCCGCACCGGGTGACTTCCCACGGCGCCGCGCATGGGTGACCGACTTCGGCATCGCCCTGTTGCTCGGCGCATCCCGCGTCACCCGGACACACTGGCACGGCTCCATGCGCTACGTACCACCGGAGCGGTTGGCCGGCGCCGACCCGGGACGGTCGGGGGACGTGTACGCCCTGGGGGTGACGGCGTACGAGGTGCTGACCGGCCGGCCACCGTTCGACGCTGCGGACGATGCGGCGCTGGTGGCGCAGGTGCTCAGTGGCGCCGTCACCCCGCCCAGCGAGCTGGCCCCGGCGCTGCCGGCCGCCGTCGACGAGGTGCTGCTGGCGGCGCTCGCGGTGGACTCGGCCCGTCGCCCACCCACGTGTATGGCGCTCGTCGAGTCTCTCGTCGCCGCTCTCGATCCGGGATCCGAGCATCTCCCCGCAGGCGACGAGCCCACCGAAGCGGGCGGACTCATCGAAGCGGACGGACTTTCCGCGGACGACGGACCCACCACGGTGGTCGACGGCACAGCGCCCGGCGAGCCGGATCCGCCGACCCGGCGGGTGCCAAGCCGCCAGCTGAACCACCCGGTGCCCACCCGCCAGCTGACCCGGCCGGCGGCGCCGGCGCCCGCCCCGGCCGAACTCACCGGGCTGACGGTGCAGGCCTACCCGGACCCGCTGCGGGTCCGCCCCGGTCGGCCGGACCACCTGGACCTGCGGGTCTACAACGACGACGACCGCCCGCACCGGGTGGAGCTGCGCACACAGTCCCCGCTCGATGAGTGCATGGCGGGCCTCCGCGG
>Ga0136616_10000317_pt1 | contig 21680 bp, 19 predicted proteins | sample AntDrymUQ2992106_2_FD_106648 | JGI IMG/M metagenome (GOLD analysis project Ga0136616, IMG submission 106648) | Polar desert sand microbial communities from Dry Valleys, Antarctica - metaG UQ299 (21.06) | ecosystem: Environmental > Terrestrial > Soil > Desert | place: Antarctica: Dry Valley... | reverse complement strand
TCAACCGCGCGCTCATCCGCCGCGGCAAGGGCCACGCCGTTATCCATCAGTACCACCACTAGGGCCGCACAAGCACTTTGCCAGGATGCGCCGCACCTAGCTAGCGTGCCGCCGGCACACCAGACCCATGCAGCAGTGCGGTAACTCGCCAGACCCAGCTCCGGGGAGGCCGTAGACTGGTGCTCGCCCCACCTCACCTCATCCACCCGTGCGACCACCAACAAGAGGTTCTCCGTGTCTGAGTCCACCGACCGCCCTGTCACCGGCACCACACGCGTCAAGCGCGGGATGGCCGAGATGCTCAAGGGTGGCGTAATTATGGACGTGGTGACCGCCGACCAGGCCAAGATCGCCGAGGATGCCGGCGCCGTCGCCGTCATGGCTTTGGAGCGAGTTCCGGCCGATATCCGCGCTCAGGGCGGCGTCGCCCGGATGAGTGACCCGGACATGATCGACTCGATCGTGGCCGCAGTGACGATTCCGGTGATGGCCAAAGCCCGGATCGGTCACTTCGTCGAAGCCCGCGTGCTGCAGAGCCTCGGCGTCGATTACATCGACGAGTCCGAGGTCCTGACTCCTGCCGACGAGGCACACCACATCGACAAGTGGGCCTTCACCGTTCCCTTCGTCTGCGGTGCCACGAACCTGGGCGAGGCCCTGCGCCGGATCAACGAGGGCGCGGCCATGATCCGCTCCAAGGGCGAGGCCGGCACCGGCAATGTCATCGAGGCCACCCGACACATGCGCTCGATCCGCGGCGAGATCCGCAGGCTGTCCACCATGGACGAGACCGAGTTGTTCAGCGCGGCAAAGGAATTGCGGGCACCGTACGAACTCGTCGCCGAGGTCGCCGAAGCCGGAAAGCTGCCCGTCGTGCTGTTCACCGCCGGCGGCATCGCCACCCCCGCCGACGCCGCGATGATGATGCAACTAGGTGCTGAGGGAGTCTTCGTCGGTTCGGGAATCTTCAAGGCCGGCAACCCGGCACAGCGCGCCGCCGCCATCGTCCAGGCCACCACCTTCCATGACGATCCCGACGTGATCGCCAAGGTCTCTCGTGGGCTGGGTGAGGCCATGGTCGGGATCAACGTCTCCGAACTGCCCGACAGCGAGCGGTACGCAACGCGCGGCTGGTGAAGTCACCGACCATCGGCGTCCTCGCCCTGCAGGGCGACGCCCGCGAGCACCTGCGTCGGATCGAGTCCGCAGGGGCGACCGGGAGCCCAGTCCGCCGGGAGGCCGAACTCGCGACCGTCGATGGCCTGATCCTGCCCGGCGGGGAGTCCACCACGATTGCCAAACTGCTCAACCGCTTCGAGCTGATGGAGTCGTTGCGCGCACGGATCCGAGCCGGATTGCCGGTCTACGGGTCCTGCGCCGGGATGATCCTGCTGGCCGACCGGATCCTGAATGCGGCATCCGACCAGGACACCGTCGGTGGCATGGACATCACCGTGCGCCGCAACGCGTTCGGCCGACAGGTCGAATCCTTCGAGAACCGGGTTCCGATGCCGGCCATCGGAGCGGCCCCGTTCTGGGCGGCGTTCATCCGCGCACCCTGGGTGGAGCAGGCCGGACCCCGTGTGGAGGTGCTCGGACGGGTGAGCGGCGGAGCCGCCGACGGTAGGGTGGTCGCGGTCCGGCAGGGTGCGCTCCTGGCGACCAGCTTCCATCCTGAGCTGACCGACGACGGCCGGATCCATGCGTTCTTCGTGGATATGGTCCGCGAGGTCGTGTCGGGCGCGAGCGCGGTGCGAGATCCGGCAGGGATGCCACGGTGAGCAGCGAGGAGTAAGCATGAGCGGCCACTCGAAATGGGCGACGACCAAGCACAAGAAGGCCGCGATCGACGCCAAGCGCGGAAAACTCTTCGCCAAGATGATCAAGAATGTCGAGGTCGCAGCCCGCACCGGCGGCGCGGACGCGGCGGGAAATCCGACCCTCTACGACGCCATCCAGAAGGCCAAGAAGTCCTCGGTTCCCAACGACAACATCGATCGCGCGGTCAAGCGCGGCGCCGGCTTGGAGGACGGGGGCGCCGACTGGCAGACCATCACCTACGAGGGTTACGGGCCCAGCGGCGTGGCGGTGCTGATCGAGTGCCTCACCGACAACCGCAACCGGGCCGCCTCCGAGGTCCGCACGGCGATGACCCGAAACGGTGGATCGATGGCCGATCCCGGCTCGGTGGCCTATCTCTTCAACCGCAAGGGCGTCGTACTGGTGCCCAAAGCCGGCCCGGCAGGCGACAAAGTTGACGAGGACGCCGTGCTGGCCGCGGTCCTCGACGCGGGCGCGGAGGAAGTGAACGACCTCGGGGATTCCTTAGAGGTGGTCAGCGAGCCCAGCGACCTCGTCAGCGTACGAACGGCTCTGGTCGAAGCGGGGATCGACTACGACTCGGCCGAGGCGTCGTTCGTCCCCAGCGTCCAGATCGAGCTCGACGAGGATGCCGCGCCCAAGGTCTTCCGGCTGATCGACGCGCTCGAGGACTGCGACGACGTCCAGAACGTCTACGCGAACTTCGATGTCAGCGACGAGGTCCTTTCCGCAGTCGGCTGACAAGGGCGGTGAGGTGACTGCGGGCTCATGCTGATCGGCGACCGCCCTTGTCCGGCTCTGGCGTGTCAACCGGCCTGCTGTGCCCGGTCCAGCTAGCGTGTCGAACACGTGTTCGCCCGTCAACGCCAAGCTATTCAGGAGACCTCGTGCGCGTGCTCGGCATCGATCCGGGCCTGACCCGGTGCGGCTACGCGGTCATCGACGGGTCACCAGGCCGGTCGCCTCGGGCGATCGCCTATGCCGTGATCCGGACCCCGCCCGGTGCCGAGCTCGGCGATCGTCTGCTCGAACTGTCCGACGCGATCTGCGTCCTGCTCACGGTTCACCAGCCTGAGGTGCTCGCCGTGGAACGCGTGTTCAGCCAACACAACGTCCGAACCGCCATGGGCACCGGCCAGGCCGCCGGCATCGCCATCCTGGCCGCCGCGCGGGCTGGGGTACCGGTAGCCATGTACACCCCCAGTGAGGTCAAGGCGGCCGTCACCGGCTCGGGCAACGCTGACAAGGCCCAGGTGACGGCCATGGTGACCCGACTCCTAGCCTTGGCCGAGCCGCCACGTCCGGCTGATGCCGCTGACGCGTTGGCCCTGGCGATCTGTCACTCCTGGCGAGGTGCAGCGCTGCAGCGTCGCGCGCTGGCCAGCACCGGCCTGCGAGGTGCCCTTCCGGCCGGGGCCTGGGGGGCCGGCCGATGATCGCCCACCTAAGCGGAGTGGTCAGCGCCGTCGGACCTGACCAAGCCGTCGTCGATGTCGGTGGAGTGGGACTCGCGGTCTCCTGTACGCCCAGCACCTTGGCCACTCTGCGCACCGGTACCGCCGCACGGTTGGCCACCAGCCTGGTCGTTCGCGAGGACTCGCTGACCCTCTACGCCTTCGTCGACGATGACGAGCGATCCCTGTTCGAGTTGCTGCAGACCGCCAGCGGCGTCGGACCGCGACTGGCTCAGGCGGTCCTGGCCATCCACCGACCGGCTGCGATCCGCCGGGCAGTTGCCAGCAGCGACGTGGCGGCCCTCACGCAGGTGCCCGGGATCGGGAAGAAGGGCGCCGAACGGCTGCTCATCGATCTCAAGGACCGGCTGGGGACCGGGCCGGACTCCGCGTCCAACAGTGCGCCGGAGGGGTCACCGGTCCCGTCGGGCGAGACCGGCTGGCGACGCTCCCTGATGCAGGCCCTCCTCGGGCTCGGCTGGAATCCGCGCGAGGCAGAGTCGGCCGTGCAGGCAGTGGCACCTCAGGCCGAGGAGCGGATCGAACGCGGTGACAGCGTCGAGGTGGGAGTCCTGCTCCGGCAGGCCCTGTCCAGCCTGGACCGTCTGTGAGCGAGCATCGCAGCGAGGAACGAGCGAGGAGCGCAGCGAACAGCCGTGCGGAGCGCGGAAAGGACGCTGTGACGCCAGAGGCGGGAGAGCAGCCGGGGCCGGTTGATCAGGACGCGCCGGTCTCGCCGTACGCCGCGGCCGAGGATCGTGACATCGAGACCTCGTTGCGGCCCCGGCGGTTGGAGGAGTTCATCGGCCAGCCGAAGGTCCGGGGCCAGCTCGACCTGCTGCTGGAAAGTGCACGACGCCGGTCCCGTCCCCCGGATCACGTCCTGTTGTCCGGACCACCGGGGTTGGGTAAGACCAGCCTGGCGATGATCATCGCTGCTGAACTCGGCGCGGTGCTGAGGGTGACCAGTGGGCCGGCGATCGAACGCGCTGGTGACCTCGCCGCGCTCCTGACGAACCTCGGGCCGGGCGACATCGTTTTCATCGATGAGATCCACCGGATTGCCCGACCGGCCGAGGAGCTCCTGTACGTGGCGATGGAGGACTTCCGGGTCGACGTGGTGGTCGGGAAAGGCCCTGGCGCCACTGCCATTCCACTCGAGGTTGCACCGTTCACCCTGGTGGGAGCGACGACCCGGGCCGGTCTGCTGACCGGGCCGCTGCGTGACCGGTTCGGCTTCGTCGGGCACATGGAGTTCTACGACCCGCCCGAACTCGTGGCCGTCCTGCAGCGAAGCGCGCGCCTGTTGGGAGTAGACCTGCGGCCAGACGGTGCGGTTGAGATCGCCGGCCGTTCGCGGGGTACGCCGCGGATTGCCAATCGACTGCTGCGTCGGGTCCGTGACTTCGCCGAGGTTCGCGCCGAGGGCATCGTCGACCTCGCGATCGCCCAGGACGGGCTGGCCCTCTTCGATGTCGACGCCCTCGGGTTGGACCGGCTCGACCAGGCGGTGCTGCGCGCCCTCGTGCAGCGCTTCGACGGCGGCCCCGTGGGCATCGCCACGCTGGCCGTCGCAGTCGGGGAAGAGGCGCAGACCGTCGAAGAGGTCTGCGAACCCTTCCTCGTACGTGCCGGACTGCTGATCCGTACGCCGCGCGGACGGGTGGCCACCCGGACGGCTTGGGAACACCTCGGGATCACCCCACCCAAGGGCACCGCTGGAGCCACTGGGACGGGACTTGCGCCCCCTTCTGCGGCACCATCACTGTTCGACGCCTAGAATGCAGCGGGTCTGGTCGCCGCGCTGCGACCACATACAGACCCCAAGCCATCAGATCCGCAAAGTGAGAAAGAGGCGACCAAGACCCTGTGGGCGATCTAGTGCTGTTCCTTCCGTTCCTCGCGCTGTTCGGCGTGATCATCTATATGCAGACCCGCCAGCGCAAGAAGATCCAGGCCCGGCAGGCGGAGTTGCAGACGGCGCTGCGCGTCGGTACGCCGATCATGTTGACCTGCGGCCTGTACGGTGATGTCGCCGGCCTGGATGAGGCCACCGTGGAGGTGGAGATCGCCCCGGGGGTGGTCGCCACTTTCGCCAGAGCCGCCGTGCTGGAAGTGCGCGGCACCGAGAGCACTTTTGTCGACGACGACGATGACGACGACGCTGACAGCGACGCCGAGAGCAACAGCGAGGCCGACCGCGCGGACACCACGACCGCACGGCCGGCCAAGCCGCTGGCCCACGACGACCCGTCGGCCTAGGCCTGCGCCACAACACACGTAGGTCAGCTCGATGCCCCGCGATCCTGGCCCGAGGGCGGACGTCACGCCGATGCAGAGGCACTGAGCAGACCTCAAGAAGGGATATCCAGCAGTGGCACGTGCGCAAACGCAGACCCGGGGGTACTTCGTCGCCCTTGCCCTGATCATCGCGGCGCTCTACGCGCTGGTGTTCTTCACCGGGGACTCGCCGACCCCCCGACTGGGCCTCGACCTTCGCGGCGGTACGACGGTGACCCTCACCGCCCAGACCCGAAACGGCGGCGCGCCCAGTGCCGAGGAGCTGGAGACGGCTCGTCAGATCATCGAGCGTCGGGTCAACGGCCTCGGTGTGGCCGAAGCCGAGGTGGTCACCGAGGGGGATGCCAACATCGTCATCTCGGTTCCCGGCGACGAGGGGGAGCAGGCGCGCTCGCTGGGTACGACCGCGGAACTGCTGTTCCGTCCGGTCGTCGCCGGCCCTGAGCCGGTGACTCCGGTGGCCCCCGAGGAGTCGGCCGATCCGACGGCCAGTGGTGATCCGCAGGCAAGTGGAGATCCCGCGCTCAGCGGTGATCCGGCGGCCAGCACGGATCCGGCGGCTACCACCGATCCGGCCGCGACCACGGATCCTACTGCGACCACCGATCCCGCGGTCACGGATGACACTGCGTCGACGACGGATGGCTCTGCGACCGACCCGGACCGTCCCGCGGTCCCTCAGGAGGAGGCCCAGGCGACCTATGCCGCGCTGACCGAATGCTCCACCGAGGTGGACGCGACGCAGACCTTGACTGACCGTCCCGAGGACTACGTCGCAGCCTGCTCCACCAACGGGACGGAGAAGTACCTGCTCGGCCCGACAATCATCCTCGGCACCGAGGTCGAGGACGCGACTGCTGGACTGGATCCCACTGGGACACAGGGTTGGGTCGTTCAGCTGGACTTCCAGTCGGGCACGCGCTCCACCTGGGCGGAGTACACCGCAGCCAACGTCGGCAACAACGTCGCCTTCACGCTGGACAGCCGGGTGCTATCGGCGCCGGTGATCCAGGGGGCGATCAACGGAACCACCACGATCAGCGGCACCTTCACCCAGGAAACGGCTTCCAGCCTGGCCAATTCGTTGAAGTACGGCGCATTGCCGCTCACCTTCACTCAGTCCACGGCCGAGACGGTCTCCGGGCTGCTGGCCGCCGATCAGCTTCGCGCCGGTCTGATCGCCGGCGGTATCGGAATCCTGCTGGTCTTCGTGTACGCGTTGTTCTACTACCGGCTCCTGGGCCTGGTGACCATTGCCAGCCTGCTGCTGTCGGCGGTCATCGTGTACGCCTGTCTGGTCATCCTCGGCCGGCAGATCGGATTCACGCTGAGCCTGGCCGGGATCGCCGGATTCATCGTCGCCATCGGTATCACCGCTGACTCGTTCATCATCCTTTTCGAGCGAATCAAAGACGAAGTGCGCGACGGTCGTTCGATGCGCGCGGCCGTACCCCGGGCGTGGGTGAGTTCGCGGCGGACGATCCTGTCCGCGGACGCCGTGAGCTTCCTTGCCGCCGCCACGTTGTACGTCCTGGCGATAGGTGGGGTGAAGGGATTCGCCTTCACGCTGGGCATATCCACGGTGCTGGACCTCGTGGTCGTGTTCTTGTTCACCCATCCTCTGGTGGCGCTGCTGTCGCGCAACCCGACCTTCGCCTCCCCGCGGGTCTCCGGGCTCGGCCGGCTCCGCGTCGGACCAGGAGCTGCAGGAACCCCCGCCACCGCCACCGCCGGCGGTGGCTCCGCAGCGGCGGCTCGTTCGAAGACGCCGACCCGACGTACTTCCACGAACAGGGGTGGCAGCTGATGGCCACGAAGTCCGGCTCCGGGAAGCCGGGCCGCAAGGCTGCGGTCGGAAGGCCACACGCTGCAGCCGGCCGCCTCAAAGCAGCTGCCGCAAAGGCACCGGCGGCGCAGGCACCGGCAGCCAAGGCCGCCGCGGCAAAGACTCCGGTGGTGCAGATCCCCGCGGCAAAAGCCACGGCGGCAAGTGGTCCAGGGGCAACGGGTCCAGGGGCAAAGGGTCCAGCCGTTCCACCATCGACTCCAGCCAAGCCGGCACCGACGAAGCCGGCCGGTAGTGCGGCCGCTGCCCGTACGGGCGTCACCGTTCTCGACGACGAGACGACACCGACCACCAAGCCCGCTGACCTGACCAGCCGCACGGAAGCGGCGGCCGAGACCGACGCGTCGGGCGCATCCCCATCGGCGCAGCGCAAGCCGTGGCCGGTCCGGCTCTACCTGGGCGAGATCGGGTACGACTTCATCGGCAAGCGGAAGTTCTGGTACGCCTTCTCCGCGGTACTCGTCCTGATCTGCATCGGCTCGATGATCTTCAGAGGCTTCAACCTCGGCGTCGAGTTCGCCGGCGGGGAACGCTTCCGCAGCCCCGGCGCCGCCGAACAACTCGAAGAGGTCAACCGCGCAGTCGAGGGCGTCGGCGCCGATGTGACAAGCGCCCAGGCGGTGGGTGACAACCAGATCGTGGTCATCACCGCAGACCTCAGCGAAGAACGCAGCGGTGCAGTCGCCGAAGCGATCGCCAATTCGGTAGGGGTGAGCGCGTCCGACGTCACCAACTCCACCACCAGCGCGAGTTGGGGCCAGGACGTGACAAGCAAGGCGATCCAAGGACTGCTCGTCTTCCTCGTCCTCGTTGTGGTGTTCCTGGCTGTCCGTTTCCAATGGAAGATGGCTGTCGGCGCCATGGTCGCGATGTTCCACGACCTGCTGATCGCAGCTGGGGTCTATTCGCTGGTCGGCTTCGAAGTGACCCCCGCATCGGTCATCGGGTTGCTGACCATCCTGGGGTTCTCGCTCTATGACACCGTCGTCGTCTTCGACAAGGTGGACGAGAACGCCAGGGGTCTGATCGCCAGTCAGCGCCAGACCTATTCCGAGTCGGCCAACCTCGCGATCAACCAAGTGCTCATGCGCTCGATCAACACGTCGATCTTTGCGCTGCTACCGGTCCTCGGACTGTTGTATGCCGGACTGTTCCTGATCGGCGAGGGAACCCTGCAAGACCTCGCCCTGGTCCTCTTCGTCGGCTTGTTGGCCGGGGTCTATTCCTCGATCTTCCTGGCCGCTCCGGTGCTCTGCGACCTCAAGGAACGCGAACCCGAGTATCAGAAGCTGGCAAAGCGCCTCAATGCCAAGCGGGCCGGGGTGAGCCTGGAGGCCGGTAGCACCACCCGTGGGTCGATCGCCGACCGGGCGCTATCGCCGGTGGCAGCGGCCAGGGCCGATCGACGTCGGCGAAAAGCGCTCGCCGCGCCGACTCCAGCCGGCACCGGCACCGACTCCGGCCCCGACGTGAGTCGCGACGAGAACAGCTTCGACCCGGCCGTGATCGACGGCGAGAACGGTGCCGAGGCTGGGGGCAGGAGCGGGGGAGGGGGAACGTTGGTCGCCTCCGCCCGGCGTACGCGACCGCGCAGCACCCGAACGGCGGCCGGTACCACGGCCAAGGCCGCTGGGAGCCGAACCGCCGGGACGCGCGGGGGGTCGACCAAGCGCAACGGCTGACCCGGCCACGAGGTTGCGACTGCGAGTGCGACGGCAGAAGGCGATCGCGCACCCGGTGGCGGCTACAGTGGGAGACAGGTCGTCCTATCGTGGCCACGGGGCGCCCGTGTGCTGAGGGAGGGCGCAGCTGTGAGCAGCGAACTCGCCCCGCCGAGCGCTCCCGCAACTCGCGCGCCCACACCGCCGGAGAACTCGGTAGCGGCCGACGCCGGATCGCCGGCTACCACAGCGATAACGGGCAAGCCCAGCGTTCGCAGCCGACTGGCCCGACGCATCATCGCCGGAGGCGGCGCGCCGGGAGTCAAGCCGGTCCTCGAACCGCTGGTGGCCAGCCATCGTCAGGCGCATGCCAAGGCCGACCTCCGTGAACTGCAGCGGGCCTATGACGCCGCCGAGCACCTGCACACCGGGCAGAAGCGCAAGAGCGGTGACGACTACATCACTCATCCGCTGGCCGTGGCCACGATCCTGGCCGAACTCGGCATGGACACGACGACGCTGATCGCAGCTCTGCTGCACGACACGATCGAGGACACGGGGTACGCGCTGGCCGACCTCGGGCGGGATTTCGGCGCCGACGTGGCGCGGCTGGTCGATGGCGTGACCAAGATCGACAAAGTCAAGATGGGCGATGCAGCCCAAGCCGAAACCATCCGCAAGATGATCATCGCGATGTCCCGGGACCCGCGGGTCCTGGTGATCAAACTGGCCGACCGGCTGCACAACATGCGCACGCTTCGATTCCTGCCACCCCACAAGCAGGAGCGCATCGCCCGGGAAACCCTGGAGATCCTTGCACCGCTTGCCCACCGCCTGGGCATGAACACCATCAAATGGGAACTCGAGGACCTGGCTTTCGCCACCCTCTATCCCAAGCGGTACGACGAGATCGTCCGGCTGGTGGCTGACCGGGCACCGTCGCGAGACACCTACCTGGCCGAAGTGTCGGCTGCCGTACGCGGTCAGCTGACCGCAACTGACATACCGGCGGTGGTGACCGGGCGACCCAAGCACTACTACTCCATCTATCAGAAGATGATCGTGCGGGGTCGGGATTTCACTGACATCTGGGATCTCGTGGGAATCCGGATCGTCGTGGACGACGTACGAGACTGCTATGCCGCTCTCGGTGTCATCCACGCGTACTGGCAGCCGGTTCCCGGGCGGTTCAAGGACTTCGTCGCGATGCCGAAGTTCAATCTCTACCAGTCGTTGCACACCACGGTGATCGGTCCACATGGCAAGCCGGTCGAGTTGCAGATCCGTACCCGTGACATGCACCGCACGGCGGAGTACGGCATCGCAGCCCACTGGAAGTACAAGGAAACCAAGGGTGGCGCGCCGGCCAAGAGCAACGACGAGATGCTCTGGCTCCGCCAGCTATTGGACTGGCAACGGGAGAACCAGGAGCCCGGCGAGTTCCTGGAGTCCCTGCGCTTCGAACTCGGTCCGCAAGAGGTATTCGTCTTCACTCCGAAGGGCGATGTGATCAGCCTTCCGGAGGGCGGTACGCCGGTGGATTTCGCCTACGCCGTGCATACCGAGGTCGGGCACAGATGCGTCGGTGCCCGAGTCAACGGCAGCTTGGTCTCGCTGGAAAGCCCGCTGTCCAACGGTGACACCGTCGAGGTCTTCACCTCCAAGTCCGAGACCGCCGGACCGTCCCAGGACTGGCTCGGGTTCGTCGGCTCCTCACGCGCCCGCACCAAGATCCGGCAGTGGTTCGCCCATGAGCGCCGAGAGGAGGCGATCGAGGCCGGAAAGGATGGGCTCAGCAATGCGATGCGCAAGCGCGGGCTTCCACTGCAGCGAGTCCTCGGTGGCGACGCGCTGTCTACTCTGGCAAAGGAACTTCACTATGCCGACGTCAGTGCGCTGTATGCGGCGGTGGGGGAGCGCAACGTCTCCGCGCAGTCGATCATCGACAAGCTCGTCGCGGGGATGGGCGGGGCCGAGGGCACGGTCGAGGACCTGGCCGAGACCACGACACCTACCCGTCCGATCCGCCGCACGACATCGGGCGAGACAGGCGTCGTCGTCCGGGGTGTCACCGATGTCTGGGTCAAGCTGGCCCGCTGCTGCACCCCGGTACCCGGCGATGACATTCTGGGCTTCCTCACCCAGGGCGGACCGGTCTCGGTGCATCGCCGGGACTGCACCAACGCTGCCGACCTCAAGACCCGGTCCGAGCGCCTGGTCGACGTCGAATGGGTGCCGCAGCCTGGCGCGATCTTCCTCGTCGCGATCCAGGTCGAGGCCTTGGACCGGCACCGGCTGCTCTCCGACATCACCAGGGTCCTGTCCGACGAGAGCGTCAACATCCTGTCCGCGTCAGTGCAGACCACCCGCGACCGGGTGGCGGTGAGCCGCTTCACCTTCGAACTCGGCGACCCCAAGCACCTGGGTGATCTGCTGCGTACCGTGCGCGGGGTCGACGGCGTGTACGACGTCTACCGCGTCACCGCCTGAGACCGGTTTCTGGGCGTCACGCCACGGGCGCTGCGACGGTCACCGCTGTCAGCGTGATGGGGATCAGGGGTGCCCCACCGCCGGCAGTCGCCTCGAAGGAGCCGTCGTTGCCGCCGGCTGCAACCGCGTCGATGACCTCGATACCCGAGGTGATGGTGCCGACGAGGGTGTACTCGGGTGGCAGCTGGGTGTCCTGGAAGGCGATGAAGAACTGGCTGCCGATCGTCGGTGGATCTCCACCCTGGGCCATCGCGACGCTGCCCCGTGGATAGATCGCACTCGCGCCGTCCGGCGACGGCGCCAGTGCGGCCACACTGGCGGGCTCGGCGACGTAGCTGTAGCTCGGGCCACCAGAACCGGTGCCGGTCGGATCGCCGCACTGCAGCACCCCGAAGACCTCGCTGTTGACCAGCCGGTGACAGGGAGAGCCGTCGAAGAAGGCGTTCTCGGCCAGGTACTTCATGCTGTTCGCAGCACACGGTGCAGCGGTCGGGTCCAGCGTCATCTGGAACGGACCCTGCGTGCTCACCACATCCAGCACGATCGGCGTGCTGCTGCCGTCCGGCTCGGGTGGAACGCCGACGTCACTGAGGTTCGGATTCTCCGGATTCCCCGGAGCGTAAGAGCAGGCCGGGGTCTCCGGCTCGGTGCTGGCCTCGGGCTCCGCGATGGGGTCGGCTGCGTCGTCGTCGTCGAAAGCGCCGGACAGGAACAGCACGCCGAGGACCAGGACGACGACAGTGAACGCGGCCACCCCGACGAGGGTGTTCCGGCGGCGTTTGCGCGCCTCCTCGGCACGGCGCTCCAGCTGCCTCTGCAACTGTCGCCGGGCAGCCTCGCGCCGCTGCTTGTTCGTAGCCAATCCGGTACTCCTGTCACGGTCATCGATTGCCAGAGTTCTTCGTTGTCAGAGTCATCGGGTCCGGAGCTGCCTACCTCGAGGGAGGCGCCTGCCACCGCTTTCTCCGGCTGTGCGGGCCGGCCACGGAGGACCGACGGCGAAGTCTAGTCAAAGGGCGCGTGAAGGAGCTGTGAGCCACCCGTCACATGAGCCCTGGGTAGCCTGCATATCGTGCTCGTCCTCAGTTTTCCCGCCGGAGTGTTCGGGACCAATTGCTATGTCCTGGCGACGACCCAGGGCGCGGAGTGCGTCGTCATCGACCCGGGCTTGGACGCGGTCTCTCCACTTCACGAGCTGCTCGCCGAGCACCAGCTCAAGCCGGTCGCCGTCGTGTTGACGCACGGCCACCTCGACCACACCTTCTCCGTGGTTCCGGTCTGTTCCGGTTACGACATCGCGGCCTATATCCACCCCGACGACGGGCCGATGCTGGCCGATCCGGTGACGTGGCACGGACCGGCACTGGGCGCGATCGTGGCCGGAATGCCGATTCCGGAACCCGATGATGTCCGTCTTCTCACCGATGGTGTGGAGCTGGATCTGGCCGGCGTTCGACTGATGCCTCGGCACTCGCCCGGGCACACGCTGGGTTCCACTGTCTTCGAGCTCGCACTCGGGGACGGACCAGGGTTACTCAGCGGGGACCTACTCTTCGCCGGCTCGATCGGTCGGGTCGACCTGCCGGGAGGGTCGATGAGCCAGATGAATCAGTCCCTCGCTCGAGTCGTGCTTCCCCTCGACGATGCGACCGTGGTCCTGCCCGGACACGGACCGGCCACGACCATCGGCCGTGAGCGGCGCGGCAACCCCTACCTGCAGAACCTGGTCGACAAGCCTGCAGTTCCCCGCCGGAGTCTGTAGGTGGCCACGCACGGGCCGGCTCCGCTGTCCGGCTTTCCCGAGTTGCTGCCCGGTGATCGGATGGTCGAGGCCCAGATCATCGACGGCCTCCGACGCACCTTCGAGTTACACGGGTTCGCCCCCATCGAGACCCGGGCCATGGAGCCGGTCGAGCGGCTGACTGGTGGCGGGGATGTCGACAAGGAGATCTACGCCGTACGGCGCCTGGCTGAGGTCGAGAGCTTGGAAAGCGATGCCGGTCTGGGACTGCACTTCGACCTGACAGTTCCGTTCGCGCGCTATGTGCTGGAGAACGCCGGAAAGCTCGAATTCCCGTTTCGGCGATACCAGATTCAGAAGTGCTGGCGGGGCGAGCGGCCCCAGGCCGGCCGCTATCGCGAATTCACCCAGGCCGACATCGACATCGTCGCCAGAGGCGACCTGCCCTTTCACCATGACGTCGAGGTCGCCTCTGTCATGGCCCAAGCGCTTGCCGCATTGCCGGTCCCAGCCCTTCGACTGCAGATCAACAACCGGAAGCTGCTGCAGGGCTTCCTGCAGGGAATCGGCGCACCGGACATCGCTGCGGCGATGCGTGTCATCGACAAGATGGACAAGGTCTCTGCCAACGTCGTCGGCGAACTGCTCCGTACCGACGCCGGCCTGTCGGACAAGCAGGCCAGGTCATGCCTGGAGGTGGCCGGCATCCGAACGACTGACACCTCTTTCGTGGCCCAGGTCCGTGGCCTCGGGGTGCACGACGACCTTCTCGACGAGGGGCTGGCCGAACTCGCGGCAGTTATGGAGGGCTGTGCCGGGGTCGCTCCGGGGCGGGTCGGCGTCGAAGCCGATCTCCGGATCGCCCGCGGCCTGGACTACTACACCGGAACGGTGTTCGAGACCCGATTGAGCGGGTACGAGTCTCTCGGCTCGATCTGCTCGGGAGGTCGGTACGACTCACTGGCCAGCGACGGACGGACGACCTATCCCGGCGTGGGTATCTCGTTGGGAGTATCTCGGCTGCTCGTCCCGCTCTTCGCCGACGGAATCCTCGCCGCCTCCCGCAGTGTTCCCTCTGCCGTACTGGTGGCCATGGCCGATGAGCAATCTCGCCACACGAGTGCAGTTGTGGCCCAGGCTCTTCGAGCGCGCGGAATCTCGACTGAGATCGCTGCGTCGGCGGACAAGTATGGCAAGCAGATCCGATCCGCCCAACGGCGCGGCATCCCGTACGTCTGGTTCCCGGCCACCGCGCCCGAGGCGGCACATGAGGTCAAGGACATCCGCAGCGGCGACCAGGTTGCGGCCGACCCGAATACCTGGTTGCCCCCCGAGGTAGACCTGACCCCGCAGATCATCAGCACCCCGCAGCCCGCCGAGTAGAGGAAGTCAGTGATTCGCACCCACGCAGGTGGAGACCTGCGCAGCTCCGATGCCGGACAGACCGTGACCCTGACCGGATGGATCGGTAGGCGACGCGATCACGGGGGAGTGGCCTTTCTGGATCTGCGCGACGCCTCCGGAGTCGTGCAGGTCGTCGTACGGGACGAAGCCGTTGCCCACGAGCTGCGCAACGAGTACTGCCTGCGCGTCGTCGGTGACGTGACAACTCGTCCGGAGGGCAACGAGAATTCCGCACTGCCCACCGGCGAGATTGAGGTCATCGCGACTGAGGTGGAGGTCCTGTCGGAGTCGGCGTCGCTACCCTTCCAGATCGACGACCACGTCGAGGTCGGCGAGGAGGCGCGGCTGCGGCACCGCTATCTCGACCTGCGTCGAAGTGGTCCGGCCGCGGCCCTGCGGTTGCGAAGCGAGGTCAATCGTTCGGCTCGTACTGTCTTGCACGGCCATGGCTTCGTCGAGATCGAGACACCGACGCTGACTCGATCCACTCCGGAAGGGGCTCGGGACTTCGTCGTACCAGCTCGGCTTGCCCCTGGCTCCTGGTACGCCCTGCCGCAGTCCCCGCAGCTGTTCAAACAGCTGTTGATGGTCGCCGGGATGGAGCGGTACTACCAGATCGCCCGCTGTTACCGGGACGAGGACTTCCGGGCCGACCGGCAGCCGGAGTTCACCCAGCTCGACATCGAGATGAGCTTCGTCGACCAGGACGACGTGATCGCGCTGACCGAGGAGGTCCTGACTGCGCTCTGGTCGCTGATCGACTACCGCATACCCACGCCGATCCATCGGATCAGCTACGCCGAGGCGATGTCGCGGTACGGCACCGACAAACCCGACCTGCGCTTCGGGATCGAACTGACCGACTGCACCGCGTATTTCACCGGTTCGGCCTTCAGGGTCTTCCAGGCGCCCTACGTCGGGGCGGTGGTGATGCCCGGGGGCGCGGAGCAACCCCGGCGCTCTCTGGACGCGTGGCAGGACTTTGCCCGCCAGCGCGGCCACAAGGGATTGGCCTACGTGTTGATCGGTGCCGACGGCGAACTGGCCGGGCCGGTGGCCAAGAACCTCTCGGATGACGAGCGTGCCGGTCTCGCCGGTCACGTCGGTGCCGAGCCCGGCGACTGCGTCTTCTTCGCAGCCGGGGAGTCGATGGCCGCTCGCGATCTGCTCGGTGCCGTGCGGTTGGAAGTCGGCCGCCGCAGTGGGCTGATCGATGCCTCCCAGTGGTCGTTCGTCTGGGTGGTGGACGCGCCGCTCTTCGAGCCTTCCGCCCGTGCTCGCGCATCCGGCGACGTGGCCGTCGGTGGTGGCGCCTGGACCGCGGTGCATCATGCCTTCACCTCGCCCAGACCGGAGTTCCTGGACACCTTCGACACCGATCCCGAGCATGCGTTGGCCTATGCCTACGACGTCGTCTGCAACGGCAACGAGATCGGCGGTGGCTCGATCCGGATCCACCGCAGGGACATCCAGGAGCGGGTTTTCGCGATCATGGGCCTATCGGCGAAGGAGGCGCAGGAAAAGTTCGGCTTCCTGCTCGACGCCTTCGCTTTCGGCGCGCCGCCGCACGGCGGGATCGCCATCGGCTGGGACCGGGTGTGCGCGCTGCTGGCCGGACAGGACTCGATCCGCGAGGTGATCGCCTTCCCCAAGTCCGGGGGCGGATACGACCCGCTCACCGGGGCACCCGCCCCCATCAGCGCCCAACAGCGCAAGGAAGCCGGCGTCGACGCGACACCACCTGCGACGTCCTAAGGTCGGCGGCATGTCGGTTGTGGCTCGCACGCTGCTGGGGCCTGGTCCGACCAATCCGTACCCCGAGGCGACCGCGGCACTGGCTCAGCCCTTGCTGGGGCACCTCGACCCAGCGTTTCTGGCGCTCCTGGACGAGACCTGCGACCGGCTCAGGGCGGTCTATCGAACCGACAACCGCCGTACGTTGCCGCTGTCGGCGACCGGGAGCGCGGGGATGGAGGCGGCTTTCGTCAACACCGTGGGACCCGGCGACGTCGTGGTCGTCGGCGTCAACGGCCTGTTCGGCGTCCGGATGTGCGATGTTGCGGCCCGATGCGGCGCCGAGGTTGTCCGCGTCGATGCCATCTGGGGTCATCCGCTCGACGTGGACGCTGTGTTGTCGGCGCACCCGGCACCGAAGCTGATCGCCGCCGTCCACGCCGAAACGTCGACCGGCATCCGCAACGACGTGGCCGCGCTGGCCGCCGGCAAAGGCGATGCCCTGTTCCTCGCCGACTGCGTGACGTCGCTGGCCGGCATCGAGTTGGCCGTCGACGACTGGGGGATCGATCTGGCCTATTCCGGTACCCAGAAATGCATTGGTGTCGCGCCGGGTCTGTCGCCATTCACCATCAATGACCGGGCCTGGGAACGGCGGATCGAGCGCCCGCAGTCCTGGTACCTCGACCTGGGCATGCTCGGCGGGTACGTCGGTGAGGCTGCCAGCAGCGGAGGCGGTCGCACCTACCATCACACCGCTCCTACCGCGATGGTCGCCTCGCTGCACGCCGGGCTGGGCCGGGTCCTCGAGGAGGGCCTGGATTCGGTCATCGAACGGCACGCGGCGACGGGCGCTGCGCTGCAAGACGGTCTGCAGGCCATGGGGCTGGAACTGTTTGCCGCACAAGGGCATCGACTGCCCGAGCTCACGACGGTGAGGGTGCCTGCTGGGGTCGACTCTTTGGCCGTACGCGGTGAGCTCTTGGCGCGGTACAACATCGAGATCGGCGCCGGTGCAGGGGAGTCCGCGGCGACGGTGTGGCGGATCGGCTTGATGGGTTACAACGCGCGCCCGGACATCGTCACCCTGATCCTGGGTGCGCTGGGCGAAATCCTGCGTCGCAGCTGACCAGCTCTGCCACGCCCGGCTCAGGCCCGCTGCGCTGCCTCCAGCACCTCAGCCGCGAAGTGCAGCATCGCGAGGCGGGTCTGCTCGGTCACCTCGCTCTGGTCGATGCGCGCTCCGGCGCGCAGGTGGGGATCCTCGGGAAGGCTGATCAGGCCGCGGCACAGCCCGTCGAACCGCTTTGCGGCAGCGGCCAGATCCACCGGTACATCACGGCGGCGAACCGCGGCGACGGCTACGAAACTGTTGGCCACGAGAGGGCCGAAGCCACGCTCGGCGATCCACCGCAGCCCGGCGTAGGTGGCAGTGATCCCGTCGACGCTAGGCGAGGTGGTGAACACCAGAGTGTGCGCACCGCTGAGCAATTGCCTCATCAGAGAACCACTCAGGCCGGCGCCGCAGTCGGTGACCGTGATCGCGAAGTGCCGGTGCACGACATCCATCGTTGCGACGAACGTCGCTTCGTCGAAGCGCGCGCTCTCTCCAGGGTCAAGGCCGCTGGGTAGCACCCAGGCGCCACTTGCCGATCGGGCGAGGTAGGGCGTGAGGACGGTGAGATCGCCCGGGTCGCCGCGCCCCGCCAGGTCGCGTGCACTGTGGGTCGGTGCTACGCCGCTGCGCAGGAGCAGCGAGCCGAATGTCGGGTCGGCGTCCAGCAGGAGCACCGGCTCGTCTCGGCTCTTGGCGTAGATGCCGGCCAACAGCACCGACAAGGTGGTTTTCCCGACGCCGCCCTTGAGCCCGACCACGGCGACGCGCCGCGGGCTTTGGATCGGGATGCTCAATCGGCTGCGTTCCTGCTCTTCCAGCAGAGCCCGCGCTGCGGCCCGTCCCTTGAACAGGCTGAATCTCCGCGACGGCTGGCGGGTTTCGGGTGCTTCATCGTCCAGGACTCGCCCAGCCGGCCCGGATCGCTCGGGGCCCTCACGAGGCGCCTGCGGTCCCGGCAGTGGCGAGGATGCAGGCAGCGGTCGGTGCGCCGGTACGGGCGGCTCAGCGGTTGGCTCCGTGCTCTGCGGAGCCGGCGTGATCGTCGGAAGCTGGATCATCTGCGTGTCCCCGGCCCGTCCGGCCGAGGAGTGCCGGCCCCCTTTGCGTTTCGGGGTCAGCCCGTACTCCGGAGGTGGGGCCGGTGGCGGCGTGCTACTCAGGGCTGGTCCTCCCGACAATACGGTCGTGTAGACGTTGACATCCTCGGCCTTTGGGCTGCCATCGCCTCCCGTCGGCCATTGTGTCTCTGACCTTGATTTGCTCCTGCGGCAGGGTTACCCAGCGGCCAGTCTTTCTCAGAGTCGCTAGCTGCTCAGCGGTCCGATTCGGGACCGAACTCAGCAATTCTGGCCAGCGTCCTGCGCAGCTCGTCGACCCGCCTGGCTCCCACTCCCCGCGCGCAGGTGGCTTCGATCTCGCGAATGGCCTGAAAGGCGGCTGTGCGTGATTGTTCGCCTTGCGCTGTGAGCCTGATAATCCGCACTCTGCCATCGCGTGCGTCGGGCAGTCGCTCTAGATTGCCACGAGCTTCCAGGTAAGTGACGAGTTCGCCGACTGACTGTTTGGTCACGTGGGCCCGCTCAGCAAGCTCCGTCAGCCGCAGGCCTTCCGGTCGCATGTGTCGGAAGAAGGCGAAATGTGAAGGTCGGACGTCGGCATGGCCGGCATCTCTCAGATATCCCTGCAAGTCGGCCTCCATGCAGCGAATGACTTCGCCGAGGAGCTGACCTATGTGCTGTTCTGCCATTTAGTAAGGACGGCGTCGATGCTGCGTTCGACGCCATCGGGGGGCCCATTTCCTCCGCTCGTACCGATGCGCTACGTCCCGGCGGACACCTTGTGGCCTACGGGGCGGCCCGGGCCGTGAAAACGGACAGCGCAACAGGTTGACCGCCGTCGCCAGCTTTCTCGCTGTGAAGCTGCTTGGGGTCGCACCCACCGATAAGTCGTCCACGTTGTACACCGCGACCAGCTTGGTCAAGCGCCAACCCGACGCATATCGAGAGGACCTCACCACGGTGCTTGATCTCCTGGCGGCGGAGCAGGTTCACCCCGTCATCGGCGAGCGGTTTCCACTTGCTCAGGTGGCCAGAGCACACGAACTGCTCGCCCGTTCTTCGACCGGAAAGATCGTCTTGACCAGCGGCCACGAGCAATGAGGCAACACCGCATTCCCCGACCTGCACATCACCACCGACGAGCTGATCGCCGACGCGGACTTGGTCTCGGGCTGACGGCGCGCGGTACCCATCAGGGTGTCTTCCAAGGGATACCGCACACCGGCAACCTCGTCACGTCGGCCTGCGGCACCAGCTCGGATGAGGGACCGCCGTGCAAGCCACTGAGACCGGCACGGCCGTCGAGCCGCGGGTAGCGTCTGGAGCCGTGAGCGAGCCGTGAGTGAGCCGGCCAGCCTCTTCGACGACGCTGCGGCGCAGAACGCGGCCGCTGCCGCCCCGTTGGCGGTCCGGATGCGCCCTCGGTCACTCGACGAGGTCGTCGGGCAGGACGCAGTCCTCGGCCCGGGGCGCCCGTTACGCCGTCTGGTGGATGCCGACGAGGGAATGTCGGTGATCCTCTACGGGCCGCCCGGGACGGGTAAGACCACGTTGGCCCATGTGGTCTCACTCGCCACCAAGCGGACCTTCGTACAACTGTCCGCCCTCAACTCCGGAGTCAAGGACGTTCGCGCTGTCATCGACACGGCGACGAAGGACCTGGGATTGACCGGACGGCGGACGGTGCTGTTCATCGACGAGGTACACCGCTTCTCCAAGACCCAACAGGATTCACTGCTCTCGGCAGTGGAGAACCGGGTGGTCAGCCTGATCGCGGCCACGACGGAGAACCCATACTTCTCGGTGGTCAGCCCCCTGCTGTCCCGCTCGATCGTGCTCACCCTGGAACCGCTCGGCGATGACGACGTACGAACGTTGCTCCGCCGGGCCCTGCTTGATCCACGCGGGTATGCCGGAGAGCTGACCATGGCTCCCGACGCTGAGGACCACGCGGTCCGCATCGGGGGAGGTGACGCGCGCCGCGCGCTGACCACGCTCGAGGCAGCGGCCAACGCGGCCCGAGACGAGGGGCTGACCGAGATCACGCTTTCCGTCGTCGAGCGCGCTGTCACCCAGGCGGCGGTTCGCTACGACCGGGACGGTGACCAGCACTATGACGTTGCCAGCGCTCTGATCAAGTCCATCCGCGGCAGTGACGTGGATGCCGCGCTGCACTATCTGGCCCGCATGGTGGAGGCCGGGGAGGACCCCCGGTTCATCGCCCGGCGCCTGGTCATCAGTGCGAGCGAGGACGTCGGCATGGCCGATCCCTCCGCGCTGCCCCTGGCCGTCGCGGCCTACACGGCGGTGTCCTTCATCGGTATGCCCGAAGGCCGAATCCCGCTGGCCCAGGCGGTCGTGCATCTCGCGACGGCACCGAAGTCCAATGCCGCCTACCTCGCCATCGGCGCCGCGATCGAGGACATCCACCGGGGACTGGCGGGTCCAGTGCCTTTCCATCTTCGCGACTCGAGCTATTCCGGTGCTGCCAAGCTCGGCCACGGCAAGGGCTATATCTACTCCCACGATGCCCAATCCGACGATGCGGGCTCCATGGCTGATCCGTACGGCGTCGTGGCACAGCAGTACGCGCCGGATACGGTCGATCGCCGGGACTACTACCAGCCGACCGAGCACGGCGCCGAGGCCGGCATGGTTGAGCGCTTGAGCAAGCTGCGGGCGATCCTTCGCCGTCGCTGATTCCCCGCCGACGTAACGAGGTTGTTACGACTGGCGCAACTCTGCGTATCACCTCTGAACAGGACTACGTTGCACAAGGCTGGTTTGCACGAGGCCCCAATACGAGACTGATCCGCGGAAGGTGGACCTGCGTGGCCAAGGTGATTCTTCAGGACGTCGGGAAGGTCTACGACGACGGCACACGGGCGGTAACCGGCTTGGACCTGGAGATCGAGGACGGCGAACTGCTCGTCCTGGTCGGCCCCTCGGGCTGCGGCAAGACCACCGCTCTGCGGATGGTGGCCGGTCTGGAGTCGATCAGCGAGGGCACCGTCAAGATCGGCGAGAAGGTGGTCAACGGCGTACCGTCCCGC
>Ga0136616_10000313_pt1 | contig 21732 bp, 17 predicted proteins | sample AntDrymUQ2992106_2_FD_106648 | JGI IMG/M metagenome (GOLD analysis project Ga0136616, IMG submission 106648) | Polar desert sand microbial communities from Dry Valleys, Antarctica - metaG UQ299 (21.06) | ecosystem: Environmental > Terrestrial > Soil > Desert | place: Antarctica: Dry Valley... | reverse complement strand
CGGGCTGGAAGGTCGAGCTCGAGCACCGGCACCGCGGGCAGAGGCCCGCGCTCCCGCGCGAGGGCTCGCCGGCGCAGATCGGACAGCCGTCGTCCGACCACCTCCCGGGGCTCGACATCGACGACGAGCAGCGCCTCCTCGAAGCCCGGCGCGCGCGCGAGCACTTGACCCTCGTCGTCGAGCACGATGGAGTGGCCGTCGAAGATGAGCTCGTCCTGGCCGCCGACGGCGTTGCAGAAAGCGAGGAAGCAGACATTGTCGCGCGCGCGTGTGACGAGCATCGCCTCGCGCTCACGATCCTTGCCGACGTGGAAGGGCGAGGCCGAGATGTTCACGACGAGTTGCGCACCCGCGAGGGCGAGATCGGTGGCGGGCGGCCCTGGCTGCCAGACGTCCTCGCAGACCGTCAGGCCGACGAGGCTCCCCCGGAGACCGAGCAGAACGAGATCGTTTCCCGGCGCGAAGTAGCGATCCTCGTCGAAGACGCCGTAGTTCGGCAGGAAGCGCTTGCGATACACGGCCTGCACCCGGCCGTCGGCGCAAACCGCGCAGGCGTTGTAGAGGTCGCGGTCGAGGAGCGGCGCCCCGACGAGCGCCACAATCCCGTTCGCGTGCCGCGCGATCTCTGCCAGGGTCGCCTCGGCGGCGCGAAGGAAGCCGGGGCGGAGGAGGAGATCCTCGGGCGGGTAGCCCGTCACGGCGAGCTCGGGGAAGAGGATGAGGTCGGCGCCGGCGCTCCGGGCCTCCTCCAGACGGCGGAGAATCTGCTCCTCGTTCGCGTCGAGATCCCCGACGACCGTGTTGATCTGGGCGAGGGCCAGGCGCACTCCTCGTAGTTTACGCCTCTCAGTCGAAAACGCCGTGCACGGGCTGTCCACAGCCTGGGGGGTCAGACCTGCGGTGTGGATGGTGTGGACGAATTGTGAAGGGGTCTGACCCCACGAAGTGTGGAACTGCGCGCCCTACGCGGTAGGTTCCGCCGGATGGCGATGAGCGCAAAGATCGACGTCGGCGGGAGAGAGCTCTTCTACGAGGTGACGGGCACCGGCCCGACCGTCGTCCTGATCCACGAAGGCATTGCGGACAGCCGGATGTGGAACCAGCAGCTCGACGCCTTCGCGGAGCGCCATCGCGTCGTCCGCTACGACCTCGCCGGTTACGGGCAGTCGTCGCTCCGGCCGGGGCCGTTCTCACACGTGCGTGATTTGGAGCAGCTGCTGCGAAGGCTGGAGATCGAGCGGACGTCACTCGTCGGCGCGTCGGTCGGAGGTGGAGTCGCGCTCGAGTTCGCGCTCACCCACCCCGAAGCGGTGGAGCGGCTCGTCCTCGTCGGACCGGGTCTGTCGGGACACGACTGGTCGGAAGCCTCCCAACGCGCGGACGAGGAGGAGGAGCGCCTCTTCGCGGCGGGGGACTTCGACGGTGCCGCCGAGGTCAGCCTGCGCCAGTGGGTGGACGGGCCCGGGCAGCCGCCGCACCGCGTCGACGCCGAGATCCGCGAGCGGGTCCGCGAGATGACCCTGCGCTCCTACGAGCTCTACAGCGACGTCCTCCCCGAAGGGGAACCGGGACCGGTCGAGCGGCTCGACCCGCCCGCCGGCACCCGGCTCGGCGAGGTACGCGCACCGACGCTGATCCTCGTGGGGGAACTCGACGTACCCGACATCCTCGCGATCTGCGACCGACTCGAAACGGGGATCACCGGCGCCCGCAAGGTCGTGATTCGCGGCACGGCGCACGTGCCGAACATGGAGCGGCCGGAGGAGTTCAACCGGCTCGTTCTGGAGTTTCTCTCCGGATAGATCGTCACTTCACGACGCGGAATCGAAGGTGCGTCACCTCCGGAGAATCGATCACCCTCGTCCGTTCCACCTCGACTCGCTGCGTTCCGAGCTGCTCGAACAAGCGGATACCGTCACCGAGCAGCAGCGGCGCTATGTGAATCTGCAGTTCGTCCACAAGCCCTGCACTGAGGAACTGGCGGATGGTATTTGCGCCTCCGCTGAGGCCGACATCCTTGCCGGCTGCGGCTGCTCTGGCCTGCTCGAGAGCACTTTCGATACCGTCGGTCACGAACGTAAAGGTCGTTCCACCGCTCTTGGCTTCGGTAGCTCGAGTCTCATGAGTGAGCACGAACACCGGCTTGTGAAAGGGAGGGTTCTCGCCCCAACCCTTTGCGTTCTCGAACATCCTCCTTCCGACGACCATCGCGCCTGTCGACCTCATCGCCTCGTCGAGCACCTCAGAGTCCCGGTTGGTCTTGCCGCCCTCGAGACCATGGGGCTCGCGCCAACTCGCCAGGTCGTAGACCAACTGATGGAGCCGTTCTCCGCCATCGCCCAAAGGCAGCTCAGGCCCATCGTTCGGACCAGCGATGAAGCCATCGAGCGACATCGTTATGTCGACCACGACTTTCATGCCGGGTGATAGGTGTGGACGACGACGCCTGAATCGAACGCCTTGGTGTCCACGAGCCTCACCACCGTCTTGTCGGGCGTGTCCGGAAAGAGCCGCGCGCCGGACCCGAGCACGACCGGAAAGATCATCAGCCGGTACTCGTCGACGAGATCGTGCTCCATCAGCGACTGCACCAGGGTGCCGCTGCCGGCAACGAGGATGTCCCCGCCCTCCGTTGCCTTGAGCTTCGAGATCTCCTCCGCGACGTTGCTCTTGATCAGCGTCGAGTTGTTCCACCCGGTCTCGTCGAGGGTCGTCGAGACGACGACCTTGGGCATGTTGTTCATCTTGTCGGCGAAACCTTCCTCGTCCTCCCGACCGGGCCACGCCTCGGCAAAGCCCTGATACGTGACCCGCCCGAGCAGAAGCGTCTCGGCCTCGAGCACCTCCTCGAGCTTGAACGCCGCCTGCCCGGGATCGTTGAACTCGAAGACCCAACCGCTGTGCGGATGACCCGCTTCTCCGCCCGGGGCCTCGATGACGCCGTCCAGCGACACGAACTCCGATACGACGATTCTTCTCACTCCGACCCTCCTGTTCGTGGGCTCTCCGACTACGACCGGCGGGCTCGGCTCGATTCATCGGTCGCGCTCTAGCGCCGCAGCCTGATCGCGTTCAGATCGTCGCGCACGATCTCGTCGGCTCGCCGGATCAGATCCTCGACGTCGTCGTGCTCGGCGTGGATGTACCGGCCCGCAAGTCTGTCGGCGCGGCCGCTCGCGAGCACGCGAACCAGGCGGGGAGCAAGCTCGGGCGGAGTCCACGGAGCGTCGTCGCCCAGCCGCTCGGTCAGGGCCGTCCGCACGAGTCCGGGGCTGATCGTGAAGACCGGGATGCCGTACGGCTCGAGCGTGAGGGCGAGCGTTTCGCCGAAGCGGCCGAGCGCCGCCTTGCTCGGCCCGTAGCTCGTGTTTGTCTGCCCCGGCAGGTACGACGAGCCGCTGCCCACGTTGACGATCCGGCCGCGTCCCCGCTCGATCATGCCCGGCACGACGGCACGGCAGAGGAGGAAGGGACCGCGGACGTTGATCTCGAAGACGCGCCACCACGCGTCCGGATCGACATCCCACAGCGGCTCGGGCGCACCGCCGACGCCGGCGTTGTTCACGAGCAGGTCAATCGGCCCGAGCTCGCCGGCGACCTGCTCGACGGCACGCTCAACCGACCCGCGCTCGCTCACGTCGGCTGTGAGCGCGAGCCCGCCGATCTCCGATGCGGTCTCCTCGACCTCACCGGACGACCGCGCCGCGACGGCGACCCGAGCGCCCCCGAGCGCCAGCTCCCGCGCGATCCGGCGACCGATGCCGCGCCCGCCGCCCGTCACGAGCGCCACCTGCGCTTCGAGCTCGCGCTCCGCCATGCGGGCCAGGATACTGCGGGGCGTGGGCGAGCAGCTCGTGATCGAAGGTCGCTTCCGCGGACCGCCGGAGTCGGGGAACGGCGGCTACACCTGCGGCGCGGTCGCGGGGCTCGTCGGCGCCACCGGATCGGCAGAGGTGACGCTGCGGCGGCCCCCGCCGCTCGACACGCCGATGAGGGTCGAGCGGCGCGAGGGCGGCGTCGCGGTCTACGACGGCGAAGATCTCGTCGCCGAGGGCAAGCCGGCCGAGGTCGAGCTCGAGGTTCCGCCGCCCGTCAGCCCCGAGGAGGCGGAGCGGGCTTCTGCGGACTTCCCAGGGTTCGGGGAGCACGCCTTTCCCACGTGCTTCGTCTGCGGCCCTCAGCGCTCCCAGGGAGACGGGATGCGCGTCTTCGCGGGCCCGGTGGCCGGGCGCGAGGTGGTCGCCGCTCCGTGGCTCCCCGCTCCCGACCTCGCTGACGAGGCGGGCCGCGTCCCGCACACGTTCGTCTGGGCCGCCCTCGACTGCCCGGGTGCGATCGCAGTCGGCTACCCGGAGCGGGGCGAGACCCTGCTCGGGCGCCTCGCCGCTCGGGTCGATGCGGCGCCTCGCGCCGGTGAACGCTGCGTCGTCGTGGCGTGGCCGCTCGGCGAGGAGGGGCGCAAGCTGTACGCAGGCACCGCTGTCTACTCCGCCTCGGGCGAGCCGATCGCCCGCGCGCGAGCGACGTGGATCGTCCCCCTCCAGCAGTAGAGGCCGCCTACACGGCCTGGGCGATCTCGTCGAGCGACTCCGGATTCTCGAGCGACGAGAGGTCCCCGGGGTCGTGCCCGAGTGCACGTGCACGCACCGCCCGCCGGACGACCTTCGCGCTGCGTCTTCGGAAGCGCGGCCACGAAGAGGATCCCGACCGCATCGCCCTCCCGCACGCCGAGAGAGGCGAGTAGCCTAAGAGAACTCGAGCCCGAGATCGGCGACGAGCTCGGGCCCGAAGCGTTCGGGGTCCGCCACCGAGAGCCTGTGCAGCTCCGCGTAACTGCCGCAGTCGAGCCGGTTCAGCAGCCCGCGTGAGGTGCGGTCGAGCCGCTCCCAGTCGGGCCGCCATACGACCGTTTCGTCCCGTCTCAAGCCGAGACCGTTCTCGACGCCACGGCAGCGAGGAGACCCTCCGGCTGCGGCTCCGGAGGGCCTCCCCGCTGCTTGTCGGGCCTCGCCGCAGGCGGTGCTCCGATGGGCTGGCCCTGCGGCTCGACCAGCCCTGGAACTCGCCTCCTCGTTGTGGCGAGCCCGTTCCCTCGGCCGCCAGGGGGCGGCTCCAAGGTGGGTTGACTATAAGGGCCTCGTCCTAATGAGTCAAGTACCTCGATCAAGTGATTGCCGGGGGAGATACTTCACTCATCTTTGGCTTGAACATGCCCTAAAAGGGGGAGTCTCGATGAGACGACTTGCGCTGAGGTGAAGCATGCAGTTCACTGTGAAGGCATGACGCCCACGGACCGACAGGCCGCCCCACCTCGGCGCGCGCTCGCCCCGCCGGGTTTGCGGCTCGGTGACCGCCTGCGGCAGTTGCGCGTCGCGGCCGGGTTCACCCAGACGGACCTTGCCGGTGACCGCTTCTCGAAGGAGTACGTCAGCCAGATCGAGCGCGGGAAGACGCGACCGACTCCGGAGACGGTCGAGTGGCTCGCGCGGCGTGTGGGGGTCGACCCCGCCTTCCTCGCCAACGGCGTGTCCGCCGACCAGCGCGGCCGCGTGGAGACCGCCCTGGCACGGGCCGAGGCACTGAACGACTCGGAGCGCTTGGAGGAGGCCGTCGCCGCCTACGAGGACGTCCGGGCGGCAGTCTCGGCGACGGGCCTCGCCGAGCTCGAGGTGCGAGCCCTCACCGGCGAGGCGAAAGCCCTCGCACTGATCGGGGACGTCCGCGAGGCGCTCCAGCTCCTGACCCGGGCACGGGTCCTCAGCGAGGCGTCGGCCTTCTCCGACGTCGAGCGCGCCGAGGTCCTGTTCCGGATGGGCGTCTGCCGGTACAAGCTCTCGAGCGTCGCAACGGCCATCGGCCTTCTCAATGAGGCGCTCGACCTGGCCGAGCGCTCGGGTCTCCCCTGCGACCTCCTCCGCTCGAACGTCCTGCACTGGCGGTCGCGCTGCTACCGGCGTCAACGCGACTACGCCGCCGCTCGTGAGGACGTCGAGCGTGCGCTCGAGCTCGCCGAAGGCGTGAGCGACCCGAGGATGATCGCCGACATCTACTTCCAGGCGTCCCTCGTGGCGGAGCGCGACGGTCACTGGGTGCTGGCGCGTTCCTACGCCGAGCGCGCGAAGGCACTGTACGCCGAGCTCTCGGATCGGGCGAACGTCGGCCGCCTGCTCAACAACCTCGGCGGTCTCACGTTCCTGCTCGGGAAGCCCGACGAGGCGGTGCGCTACCTCAAGGATGCGTTCTCGACCGCGCTCGAGGTCGGGAACGACGCGGACGCCGCTCAGGCCGTCTCGTCCCTCGCCCAGGTGCACCTGCGCTCGGGCGATGCCCAGCTTGCATGCGAGCAGGCCCAACACGCGCTCGAGCTGCTCGCGGGCCGGGTCGACTATCTCGACGAGATCGGCAACGCCCAGCTCGTGCTCGGCCGTGCGCTCCTCGAGCTGGATCGGCTCGAGGAGGCGGAGCGATCCTTCGCCGACGCGGAGTCCACCTTCGCGCAGCTCTCATCGGCCAGCCACCGGGCAGCCGCCTGGGTCGCGCAGGGCGACCTCGCTGCACGCCGGGGCGACGACAGCGGCGCGGCCGGGCTCTACCGGAAGGCTGCTGAAGCCTTGCAGGACGTCCGTTTCTAGACCGAAGGAGGTGAACGCTTGAGGGCTCGTATTGTGATTCTCATCGCGGCAATCGCCTCGGTCGCCGGCGGCGGTATGTCGGACGGCACAGGCTGGAGCTTCTTGATCTAAGTGCTGTCGAGTGCAAGCCGTCAGTCTCGCGGCTCGCTCCTCGCCGGCCGCCCCGGCGAGGAGCTGGACGCAGACCTTGGGCGGAGAATTGCTGCCCTGTGGAATAATCGCCTCACTTCACTTTCAAAAGGAATGGAGGCGTGCATGGCACAGAACGGCTATGCGAACGAAGTGCTCGTCACGACCGACTGGCTTGCCGAGCATCGGACGGACGCGAACATCGTCGTCGCAGAGGTCGACGAGAATCCCGACCTCTACGACGAGGAACATATTCCCGGGGCTGTGAAGCTCCACTGGCGCGAAGACCTCCAGGATCCGGTCGAGCGGGATATCGTCGAGAAGGACGATTTCGAGCGGCTGCTCGGTCAGCGCGGAATCGGCAACGACACGGCGGTCGTGCTCTACGGCGACAAGAACAACTGGTTCGCAGCGTACGCCTACTGGTACCTGAAGATCTACGGGCACCGTGACGTCAGGATCCTCGATGGCGGCCGCCAGAAGTGGATCGACGAGGGTCGCGAGCTGACCGCGGAGCTTCCGAGCCCGACGGCGACCAGCTACATGGCGCAGGAGGCTGACGAGGGGATCCGCGCTCGTCGCGACGCCGTGATGGAGGCGATCGGCAGCTCCGCGAAGGCTCTGGTCGACGTGCGCAGCCCCCAGGAGTTCTCCGGCGAGCTGATTGCGCCGCCGGGCTACGAGCAGGAGGGCGCGCAGCGGGCCGGGCACATCCCGAGCGCGCAGTCGATCCCGTGGGCTCAGGCCGTCCGGGACGACGGCACATTCAAGCCGGCGGACGAGCTGCGGCAGCTCTACGCCGGGAAGGGCGTGACGGACGACAAGGTGGTCACGGCGTACTGCCGGATCGGCGAGCGCAGCGCGCACACCTGGTTCGTGCTGCGCGAGCTGCTCGGCTACCGGGACGTCAAGAACTACGACGGCTCCTGGACGGAGTGGGGCAACCTCGTCGACGTCCCGATCGAGCGAGGTTCCTGATCGGAAAGGCATCGTTCAATCGTCTGCATTTCCCGCTTCGCGGGTGGCGGTAGGGGCGGAGTGGATCTGGTTCTTCGACGCTCCGCCGCCCCCGCCGCAGGCGGGCTTGCCTTCTGGCGGGGAGGCAGCGCCGATGAGGGAGGCGTGCTGATGGTTGATCGACGCTTTCCCGATCAACCATGAAGGACTGGAACGAATCGGAGCGAAAACGGGGGAGCGAGGAACTGAAAAGCTCCTCCTCTCCCCTGAGACGGCGGCGGCCCTGGCCGCCGCCGTGCTTCTCAGAGAAGATGGGTCAATGAGTACACCCGCGGTGCGGCTGACGGATCTGGTCACGAGCGGAGGCTGTGCGGCCAAATACTCCGCGGCGCGGCTCGAGCGGCTCCTCGCCGGCTTCGTGCCCGTGGAAGCCGAGAACCTCCTCGTCGGTCTCGCGCCTGCCGACGACGCGGCCGTCTACCGCCTCGACGACGAGCGCGCGCTGATCTTCACGCTCGACTTCTTCCCCCCGCTCGTCGACGACCCGTCCGATTTCGGAACCATCGCCGCGACCAACGCTCTCAACGATGTCTTCGCGATGGGTGGCACGCCACTCTTGGCGCTCTCGATCGCGGCCTTTCCCGAGGAGCTGCCGACCGAGCTCGTCGCGGAGGTGCTGGCCGCCGCGGCAGCCCAGGTGCGCGCGGCGGGCGCGCTGCTCGCGGGCGGGCACACGATTCGCGACCGCGAGCCCAAGTACGGGCTCGCCGTGATCGGCACGGTGCACCCCGACAGTATCTGGCCGAAGAGCGGCGCCCGACCCGGGGACGCCCTCTTCCTCACGAAGCCGCTCGGTACCGGGCTCGTGCTGCACGGCTTCGAGAGAGGGCTCGCCGGCTCAGAAGCGTTCGGTGAGGCTGTGGATTGGATGAAGCGCCTGAACGGCGAGGCGGCGGCTGCGCTGCGGCCCTTCGGCCCGAACGCGGTGACGGACGTGACCGGCTTCGGACTCTTCGGACACGCCCACGAGATGGCCGACCGAAGCGGGGTCCGCCTCCGCATCGAGGCCGCGAACCTGCCGGCTCTGCCGGGAGCCCTCGAGGTCGCCCGCGCGGGTGAGCGCACCGGCGGGGACGGACGAAACCGTGAGTTCGCCGGGGCTGCCGTCGACACCGCCCGGCTGCCGGAGGCGGAGGCGGTGCTCGGCTACGACCCCCAGACGGCCGGCGGCCTGCTCGTCTCGCTTCCGGCGGAACGGGCGGCAGTCCTCGAGGCCGAGTTCGGTGCCCGCGGGCTCTTCCTGCGTCGGGTGGGCTCGGTCGAGGCGGGCTCGGGCGTCGTCTGCGAGTAACCCGCCACGGCGTAAACTGAAGGGGATGCAGGCCGAGACTTCGCGGCTCGCCCGCGTCCGCACGTTCGAGCTCTCCGCCGAGCGTTTCCGGCTGCTGGCCCTTGCCGCCGCCCTCTCGCTCTACGCGATCATGGTCACGGGATCGCTCGTCCGCCTCACCGCGTCGGGGCTCGGGTGCGGGGCGTGGCCGGGCTGCGAGGCGGGCGCGTTCTTCCCCGAGTCCGGCTATCACGCCTACATCGAGTTCGGCAATCGCGTCTTCGGCATCGTGCCGATCACGCTCAGCCTGCTTGCCTGGCTGGGTGCCCGGCGCACGGAGCACCTGCCCCGGTGGGTCGTGAAGGTCGCCCTCGCCGCCTTCGTCGGGACGCTTGCGCAGGCGCCGCTCGGCCGGCTCACCATCACCTTCGACCTGCATCCCCTGCTCGTGATGGCGCACTTCCTGCTGGCGCTCCTGGTGCTGGGGGCGGCGGTCGTCGTCGCGGTCGAGGCCTGGAGGCTCGCCCGGGGTGGCACGGAGCCGCTCGTGCCAGGCGAGCTTCGCCGCGCAGGGGTCGTCCTCGCAGCGTCGTGCCTGATCCTGGTCGTGACGGGGACCTTCGCGACCGCTTCGGGCCCCCATTCGGGCGGTGAGGACATCCGCAGGCTCGGCGTCCTCACCGACATGCTGTGGGTGCACGTGCGGACGACAGCCGTGTTCGGCTGCGTCTTCCTCTTCGTCCTCGGCTACCTGGCGGCCCGCCGAGACCGCTCGCCGCGGCTCTTCCGACTCGCGCTCGCCCTGCTCGGGCTGATCCTGCTGCAGATGGGGGTGGGCGAGATCCAGTGGCGGAACGAGCTGCCGTGGGGCGTCGTGCTCCTGCACGTGGCGCTCGCGGCCGCGGTCTGGGTCGCTACCGTCGGACTCGCGCTCCTGTTCTTCCGGCCGCTCGCCGCGTTTGCGCCCCGACGCGCCTACACTGGGTAGATGTCGAGCGAACTGCGCGTCTTCCGGCGCCCGACATTGACCAAGCCCGTTCTCGTCGCCGCCTTCCGGGGCTGGAACGACGGCGGCCAGGGGGCGTCGCTCGCGGGCGGATTCCTGGCGAAGGCGTGGAAGGCGGCGCGCTTCGCCGAGGTCGACCCAGAGGGCTTCTACGACTTCCAGGCAACGCGCCCGCAGGTGTCGCTCGTCGACGGGCGCACGCGCCAGATCGACTGGCCCGACAACGCCTTCTACCACGCCAAGCTGCCGGGAGCCGATCGGGATGCGATCCTTTTGCTCGGGGTCGAGCCGAGCCTCCGTTGGCGCACGTTCACGGGTCTCGTCGTCGAGCTCGCCGGCGAGCTGGGCGTCGAGCTCGTGGTGACGATGGGCTCGCTTCTCGCCGACGTGCCGCACACGCGCCCTTCACCCGTGACGGGCGCGGCGAGCGACGCCGACCTGATCCAGCGGCTGGGCCTCCAGGCTTCGCGCTACGAGGGGCCGACGGGGATCGTGGGCGTCCTGCACGACGCCTGCCGGCGGGCCGGCCTTCCCTCGGTCAGCCTCTGGGCCGCGGTGCCGCACTACGTTTCCCTCGCCCCGAGTCCGCGCGCCGCACTCGCGCTCTGCCAGCGCCTGGGTGAGCTCGTCGACACCTCGATCGACACGTCCGAGCTCGAGGGGGCGGTCGATCAGTATTCGGAGCAGGTGAGCGAGGCGGTCTCGTCCGATGCCGAGACCGCCGCCTACGTCGAGGAGCTCGAGCAGCGGACGGACACCTTCGACGAGGAGTCGGACCTGCCGTCGGGCGAGACACTCGCGGCGGAGCTCAGCCGCTTCCTGCGCGAGCGGGAAACCGACGGCGACGACGCCGCCCGCGAACAGTAGACGCGCCGCCGAGCCCTTCTTGCGGGTAGGAACTCGCAGATGTTTCCGGCGGAGCCGGGCTTGCCCGGCGCAGCTACCCGCGGCTCCGGCGCGTCAGACTTATGAAGGAGGGGGCTCGTGGGGGAACCATGGGTTCCCCCACGCTGACTAGCCGAAGGTGAACGCGTAGGCCGACAGGCCAGGCGGGAAGCGGAGCTCGAGCAGGCCGTCCCGTGCCGTGGGGAGTCGCAGCAGCGTGTAGAGTCGATCGCCTCTCACGTCGACCGCCCTCTGCCTCTTCCCGTCGAGGAAGACCTCGAGCCGGCCGCGCCCCCCCAGGACGAGGTGCACGTCGCGCGCGTGGAAGCGCAGCCGGAGTCGGGCGCCGAGGCCCGCGAGGATCCGTTCGCTCTCGACCTGCCAGTACCCCGAGTACGCGACGTGGTCGAGTGGCAGAGGCGCGGACGGGAAGCCGTACTCGATCGGCCGGTCGGGTACGGGCCGAATTCCCGCGTAGCGGGCGAGCCGCTCGTAGCCCAGGTAGGACTCGGGCGTAATCGGCTCGCGGGACGCGCTCTCGCCCCCGCGGGCTCTCGCTCGCCGTGCCGGTTGGCTCCCGCCCTCGGCAAGAAGCGTCCGGATCACGGCTTCCGTCCGCTCATAGTCGCCTTCGCCGTAGTGGACGAACCGCACCAGTCCCTTGCGGTCGACGATGTACTTCGCCGGCCAGTACTGGTTGGAGAAAGCGTTCCAGGTTCCGAACTCGTTGTCGAGCGCCACCGGGTAGCGGATGCCGAGGTCGGCCACCGCGTCACGCACGTTCGACGTCTTGCGCTCGAAGGCGAACTCCGGCGCGTGCACGCCGAGAATGGTCAGCCCCTCGCTGCGATAGGCGTCGTCCCACGCCTTCAGGTAGGGCAGCGTGCGGAGACAGTTGACGCACGAGTAGGTCCAGAAGTCGATCACGACGACGCGGCCGCGCAGGCCCGCGAGCGAGAGCGGAGCCTCGCCGGGCGTGTTCAGCCACGCCGTCGCCTCCACGAGCTCCGGCGCGAGCCCGAACCGGCCGAACTCACCCTCGTTCCAGCGCGGGAAAGGCGATTCGGGCGCGGGCTCGCCGCTCGCGAGATCGACCTGCGCGTTGCCCGCAGCGCTCAGGCGCGCAAGCTCCCTCTCGGCCTCGGTGTTTCGCTCGACCCGCTCCTGGAAGGCCTCGGTGTATCCCGGCACCAGCGTTTGCAGGCGCCGGTCGAGGCCGAACGCCATCGCAAAGGCCGCCAGGGCCACGGTGACGCCGAGCACGGGCCGGATCGTGGCCATGCGCGGGCGCAGGGCGGCCGCCACGCGCTGCCCGCCGAGCCCGATCGCAAGCAACGGAACAGACGCGCCGAAGGCGTAGGCGACCGTGAGCGCGACCGTCTGCGCGCCGACCTCTCCGCGGGCGGCGAGCACCGAGACGGCGGCGAGCACGGGGCCCGCGCACGGCACGAAGACGAGACCGAGCGTGAGTCCGAGGACGAGGCCACCCGCGGAGTCCGTCGGGCGCCGGCGGGTGAGGAACAGCAGCGGGCGCTCGACGAGGGCGGCCGCGCCGGGGAAGGCAAGGGTGACGGCGACGACGAAGAGGAGCGCGATCGCGAGGTTGCGCAAGAGATCCTCGGGCAGGCCGAGCGCCTCCAGCACGGCCGCCGCGGCGAGCACCGAGAACGTGAAGCTCAAGACGAGTCCGGCGACGATTGCGAACGGACGCCGGCGGTTGCCACTCGCCCCGCCCGCGAGCACGATCGGGAGCACCGGCAGCACGCAGGGCGACAGAGCCGTGATCAGGCCGGCGAGGAAGGCAATTCCGAGCAGGACCACCACTAGAGTTTCGCGCCGCGCGCGCCGGCGGTTCCGGGCGCGAGCAAAGATTCAGACGCTGTTCAGGTCTCGAGCGCGGCCGCCACGGGCGCGTCGGCGGGTGCTGAGCCGTTCGCCGAGGCGTCCGCCACTTGAGCGGTGCTCGCCAGCGTGGACTTCCCGCGCTTGCGCCTGCGCCGTCGGCGGGTCTTCCCCGGCCGCTGCTTGGGCGCGGGCAGGTTCTCGGACAGCGCGAAAGCGACGTCGGCGAGGCTGCCGAGCCGCTCGCGTGCAGCCTCGATCAACTGTGTCGCCCGGGGGGTGTAGCCCTCGGCGGATGCGAGCAGCGCGGCGCCGACGGGCAGCGGCAACTCGAGTGAGACGTTCACCAGGCGGGCGGCGTTCTCCTCGTGGCGGTGACCGCGGGAGTTCGCAAGCGCGCCGAGCAACCGCTTCGCCTCGGGGTACTCGCCGCTCGCCCGCCGATCCTGGGCCTTGCGTGTCGCCCGGGCGAGCTTCCACGTCCAGCGCTCGAGGATCTGATCGGGTGCGTCGGCCTTGCCCCCACCGATCGCCCGCAGGAGGATGCGGACACCCGCGAGCCGGTCTTTCTCCCAGGTCGGGGCGAGGGTCACGAGGGTCACGAGATCGTCGAAGTCGGCCCGCTCGACCGTCATCGAGACGCGGTCGGCGAGGGCGGTCATGCGCAGGCGGCGGTTCGGATTCTCCGCCGCGCAGGTCGCCAGGAACTGCTCCATGCAGCCCTTGCTCGCCCGCCCTTCGGTCAGCTTCTTGACGAACTCCACCCGTTCGTCGTAGCGGATCTGGCGGCCGGCGATCGCCGCCCAGTAGCGCTGCTCATCCTCGTCGAGATACTTCGGGTCGACACGCTGCCACTCCCGGTCGATCACGGTCAAGCGGCGCCTGACGTCGGGCGTGACCGGCACCAGCCAGGCAGCGGGCGAGAGCTTCCGGCGCGCGCGGCGCTGCTGGCGCCGACGCGGCGCGGGGGTGACGCGCGCGCCCTCGCGGTAGAAGTCGGCGTCGAGCAGCGCGTGCAGCGAGATGACGCGGTCGTTGTGCGTCGAGGACTTCGGGACGAAGTCGACGACGATTCCGGCCTCCTTGCGCGGGTGCATGCGCATGATCCGACCGATCCGCTGCTGGTAGACGCGCCGGCTCGCGGTCGGGGCGAGGTGCATGCACACCGTGGCGCGTGGCGAGTTCCAGCCTTCGGCGAGCAGCATCGCGTTGACGAGCACATTGATCTCGCCGCGCTCGTAGGCTGCGAGCGTCTCGGCGAGCTTCACCGGCGGCGTCCGACCGCTGACCGCCTCCGCCTTTAATCCTGCGGCGCGGAACTCCTGCGCCAGGTTGTAAGCGTGCTCGACGCCCGCGGCGTAGACGATGCCCGGCGTGGCGTCGAAGCGGTCGCGGTAGAGACTCGCCGCCGCCTGGTTCAGCGCCTGGTGGTCGAGCGCCGCGGCGAGTGCTCGCTCCTCGAAGTCGCCGCCGACGATAGGAACGGAGTGGATCGCGGCAGCGGGGGGCACGCGCAGGCAACGCAGCGGAGCGATCAGGCCGCGGCGTGCGGCATCACCGAGCGGCAGGTCGTCGACCGAGGCGGGGAAGACGTCGGAGACCTGCTTGGCGATCAGCTGCTCGGTCGCCGTCATCCCGATGTAGACCGGCTCGGGGAAGCTCCGGATCGCGCGCGAGGTCTTCTCGCCGAGCGCCGTGTGGGCCTCGTCGCAGATCACGAGCTGGTAGGCGTCCCGACTGACGGTGTCGACGTGGCGCGCGAACCAGGCGTAGGTCTGGATCGTGAGCGGGTTGCGGCGCAGCGGCTCGCCGCCCGTCTCGATGGCGGGGGAGAAGCGCTCGCCGTAGCCCTCCGACTTCAGATCGCGATCGAACTGCGAGACGAGCAGGCGCCGATGGGTGAGGATCAGGACGCCGAGCGTTCGCGCCGCGTCGACGAACCCGGCGGCGGCGATCGTCTTGCCCGAAGCCGTCGGATGCCGGAAGCGGAAGCGCCGGACCGCGCCGGGATCCTCGGGCGGCGTCACCTCGGGCTCCTCCTCCTCGGCTCCGTCGTCGGCGGCCTCCAGGGCGAGATCGTCGTCTTCCTCCTCGGGCTCGTGGGCGGCGGCCAGACCGTTGTTCTCGGGCTCGGGCGCCTCCTGGTGGACGGCGATCAGCTCGGTCAGCATGCCCGCGAGCGCGTCGACCTGGTGGCGCCGCAACTCGGTGCCCGACGCGAGCGTGGGCGTCCCCTGGGTCAGCACCCGCTCGAGGCCGAGCATGAGCCCGAAGCGCACCCGCCAGCCCGGCGACGGTGCCGGCTTTCCCCCCTCGAGCTCCGCGAGCGCTTCGTCGAGCGCGCGGCGGCGAGCAGTCTGGGGAGCGAGCACGACGGCCGCGTCCTCCCCGGCGTGCAGGAAGGGCTCCCCGGCCCAGGCTTCAGCTCGGAGGGCGGCGGCTGCCAGGCCGTCCAGTTCCTCCGACGGGTTCGTCGGCTGCGCGGTCGTTGTTTGCAATCGGGGCAGCGCTCCGTGCGCTGCAACTCTCTCCAAGAGGGACGCTCGCGGCGAGTCGGCGCGCGTCGAGAGGAACTGTACCTGACCCGCCGGGGCTGGTCAGTACCTCAGATGGTGGATCGTGAAGACGGTGACGGCGCGCCGTGTTTGCCGATCAACCATCCAAGCTGGGGAGTGCGGCTCCTGCCCGGGCAAGTGTTCTGCCGACGACCCGCTCCGAGATGCCGGACGCGTCCAGGTGCTTCGTGATCCCGCCCAGGAAGAAGGGCCAGCCGGCTCCGAGCAGCAGACACGTGTCGATGTCGGCTGCCTCGGCGACAACGCCCTCGTCGAGCATGTGTGCGCACTCGTCGGCAGTCGCCTCGAGCACGGCCGCCTTGATCTCCTCGACGCTCCGTCGACGTCCCTTCCCGGCGACGATCTCCTCGCTTCCCATGGCAAAGCCGGCGAGCGTCGCTGACAGCGGGAAGCGCTCCCCGTAGGCCTCGTGGAGGGTCTCGAGCACGTGGTTCGCGACGCGGGGACCGACCATCTGGAGCAGGACGGAAGGCGCCATGGGCAGGCCGAGCCGGAGGACGGCCTCGTCGGTCTCCTCGACCGTGTTGCCCGCCTCGAGCGCGCCCATCAGCACGCTCGTCATGCGCGTCAGCACCCGGTTCACGACGAAGGCCGGAGCGTCCTGAACGAGGACGCCCCGCTTCCGCAGCCGCTGCGTGATGTCCCAGGCGGTCGCGAGCGTGGGGTCGTCGGTCTCGGGCGTGCGGACGAGCTCGACGAGCGGCATCAGGGCGACGGGGTTGAAGAAGTGCATCCCGACGACCCGCTCCGGCCGTCGGAGGTCGGCGCCCATCTCGGTCACCGAGAGGGACGAGGTGTTCGTCGCCAGGATGCACTCGGGCGAGACGACCCGCTCGGCCTCGGCGAAGACCTCCTTCTTGACCGCGAGGTCCTCGAAGACCGCCTCGAGCACGAGGTCGCAGCCCGCGAAGGAGTCGTAGTCCGTGCCGCCGCTCACGAGGCCGGCCAGGAAGCGCGCCTTGCCCTCGGTATACCGGCCGCGGGCGGCCTCACCGGCGAGCTCTTCCGCGATGGACGCGCGAGCGGTCTCAACGATCTCCTCGCGCACGTCGCGGAGGACGATCGGCACCTCCAGCCGACGCAGGAAGAGGGTCGCGAGCTGGGTCGCCATCAGGCCCGCGCCCACGATCCCGACCTTGGCGATCCGCCGCGGCTGCTCTTGCGGTATGCCGACGCCGCGCTTCGCCCGGCGCTCGACGAGGTCGAACGCGTAGAGCGAGGCCTGCGCCTGCGGGCCGAGGATCAGGTCGGCCACGGCTTCCTCCTCCTGTCGGACGCCCTCCTCGATGCTCCAGGTCGCCGCTCCTTCGAGCAGGTCGAGCGCGCGGTACGGCGCGGGGGCGGCGCCGTGCACCGCGCCGTCGAGCTGTGCGCGGCCGCGTCGTACCGCGTCGGCAAGGAGCGAGAGGTCGGGCGCTACGCGCTCGAGGGGGCTCTCGACGAGGCCGAGGGCGAAGGCGATCGACTCGTCCAGGAACTCGGCGGGCTCGAGCAGGGCGTCGGCGAATCCGAGGTCCTGCGCCTCGGTGCCGGTCAGCATCCGGTTCTGGCGCATCGGGTTCTGGACGACGAAGCGAACGGCCGTGCGCGCATCCACTAAGCGGGGCACGAGCTGCGTGCCGCCCCACGCGGGAATGATCCCGAGGAAGCATTCGGGCAGCGCGAAGTGCCGGACGGCGGACGAGATCGTGCGCGCGTCGCAGTGCAGCGCCAGCTCGACGCCGCCGCCGAGGCACGCGCCGTTGACCGCCGCGAGGGTCGGGAACGGCAGAGCGCGGACACGCCCGAAGAGGTCGTGGCCGGCGCGGCTACCCGCGATCGCCTCCTCGCGTGAGCGGAGCCGCGTGAACTCCTGCATGTCGGCCCCGGCCGCGAAGACGTAGGGCTTGCCGGTGAAGACGGCCGCGACCCAGTCGCCCTCCTCGAGCTCGGCCAACGCGCGATCCATCGACTCGAAGGCGCGGCGCTCGAACACGCTCGGCTTCATGTGGTCGGCGCTGTTGTCGATCGTGACGAGCGCGACCGGCCCGAGCCGGCTCTCGACGCGCACGAGCTTGAACTCGGTGACGACCTCAGCCATCCCTAAGCAGCCTTTACGGGGTCAGACCCCACGTTCTCCCAGACGAGCGCGGCGCCCATACCCATCCCCACGCAGAGCGCCGTCAGGCCGTAGCGCACCTCCGGCCGCTCGCGGAAGCCGTAGGCGAGCTGCGCCATCAGGCGCACCCCGGTGGCCGCGAGCGGGTGACCGCAGGCGATCGCGCCGCCGTAGGGGTTGAGCCGCTCGTCCTGCGGGTCGACACCCATCCCTTCGCACCAGGTGAGCACCTGCACCGCGAAGGGCTCGTTGAGCTCGAAGAGACCGATGTCGTCGAGCGAGAGCCCCGTCCGCGCGAGCACCTTCTGCGTTGCGGGGATCGGGCCGATGCCCATGACCTCGGGCTCCACCCCGGAGAAGGCGAAGCCGACGAGGCGCATGCGCGGCTCGAGGCCGAGCTCCGCGACGGTCTCCTCGGCCGCGAGGAAGCACGCCGTCGCGCCGTCGGTCAGGCCGGCGGAGTTTCCGGCGGTGACGCGGCCGCCCGGTCGGAAAGGGGTGCGCAGCCCGGCGAGGCCCTCGAGCGTCGTGTCGGGCCTCAGGAACTCGTCCCGGTCGGCCACCCTCCAGCCGTCGTCGGTGAAGACCGACATGGGCACGACCGTCTCCCGCATGACGCCGTTCTCCCACGCTGTCGCAGCGCGCGACTGCGAGCGGACGGCGAAGGCGTCGGCATCCTCCTTCGTGATCCCCGGGTAGAGGTCGTGGAGGTTCTCCGCAGTCGCGCCCATCGTCACCGCGGAGGTGTCGACGAGCCGCTCGGCGACGAAGCGGGGGTTGAAGTCGACGTTCTCGCCCATCGGGTGGTGGCCCATATGCTCGACGCCGCCCGCGAGGATGACGTCGGCCGCGCCCATGGCGATCTCGCCCGCGCCGGCGGTGACGGCCGTGAGGGCGCCTGCACACATCCTGTCGACGGCGAACCCGGGGACGGAGTGGGGGATCCCGGCGAGGAGCGCGACGTCGCGCCCCAGAGTCAGCCCCTGGTCGCCCACCTGCGCCGTCGCCGCCACGATCACGTCGCCGATCCGGTCGAGTGGCACCTCGGGATTCCGCCGGAGGAGCTCGCGCACGACTTTCACCCCCATGTCGTCGGCGCGCGTGCGCCAGAAGGCCCCGCCGGGGCCTGCCTTCCCGAACGCCGTCCGCACGCCGTCGACGTAGATCACCTCTCGCAGCTCCCGAGCCATTCCGCGGGTGAGAATAGTCGCGGCGTGGAGGACTGGAGCGCACATGCGAGGAGGGAGGAGGGACGCTACCGCGACGGCGAGGCGCGCCTGCCGGGCACTGAGGACGCCGATGCGCGGCAGCGCCAGCTGACCCGGATGGGCAACGCCGCCGGAGGCGCCGGCCTGGCCCTGCTGATGCAGGGTCGCTCCGAGGAGGCCGCCGGATGGTTCGACCGGGCCGCGGCGCGTTACCGCGAGAGCTGGTCCGACGCACCGGCGGGCAGCTGGGGGCGGTCGATCGGGGCGCTGAAGGCGCGCCTCCTCGCGGGCGATCGGCAGGGTGCCGAGCGCGAGGCCGCCTGGACGCTGGAGCAGGGCGCCGCCGAAGCCCCCTCCCCGATCGGGCGCTACGCCGCCTGCCTGGCGCTGCTCACCCTCGAGCGCTGGGCCGAGGCTCGGGTACTCGCGGACGGCCTGCGCACGGGTGAGGACTTCCCGGCCGACGTCGGGGATGCGCTCGCGATGGTCGCAGCCGAGGATCCGCTCGGCTACATCGAGGCGGTCGAGTCCGTGCTCGAGTCGTTCGAGGCCCGTGACGAGTACCTCGAGGACATCCCCGTCGCCGACACGGTGCTCGTCCTGCAAGCGCTCGCTGCGCGTCGACGGATGGCGGCCGAGCTGTCCTCGCCGCTCCTACCCGCGGCCTAGTTTGCTGTCTCTCGGGGTGCCATCCGCGGGCTGGCCGGCTCGTCTCGCTCCGGAGCGCGAGATGTCCTACGCTTGCGGTCTGAGCGGTTCGGTCGAATCGATCAACGTTCTCGGAGAAGACTGGATCGCCGAGAGCGAGACGCCTGGATACCGCTGGCGGCGCATGCGTGTTGCGGATCGGCACCTCGGCGCGAGCCTGTACGAACTCGGCCCTGGGCAGCGGACGTATCCGTACCACTACGAGCTGGGGAACGATGAACTGCTGCTCGTAGTACGAGGGCGGCCCACTCTTCGCGACCCCGACGGCGAGCGCGAGCTACGGCCCGGCGACTGCATCATGTTTCCGAGCGGACCCGCCGGGGCGCATGAGGTGATAAACCGCACCGACCAGCCAGCGCGAGTGCTGATCGTGTCGAACTTCACCGTACCGCGCGCGGCCGTCCAGGTCGACAGCGACAAGATGATGGTTCGGTGGGGAACGGAACCTGACGAGAGTCTCTGGTTTCGCCGCGATGAAGCGGCTCACTACTGGGATCGGGTACCACCGCCCGCTTGAATCCCGCCGCCGTTTCGGCCAGCCCTCGCAAGCTCGTTGCCGGTCGGTATCAACCATCGAGTGACGCCGCCGCGGCCCGGTCGAGGATCACCACGGTGCGTCCGCCGGCCGACCGGACGAGGCTCGCCGGCGTCGCCGGACTCGGCGGTTGACCGAACGCCCGCCCGACCGCGTCCGCCTTCGCTTCGCCGGTGACGAGGAAGAGGAGGACCCGAGCGGCGGAGAGCACGGGGATCGTCAGGGTCACGCGCTCCACGAGCGGCTCGAACTCGGCGGGCGCGGCGACCGCGCGCCGCTCGCGTTCGTCGAGCGCCGGCGCATGCGGGAACAGCGAGGCGGTGTGGCCATCCGGTCCGATGCCCATGAAGGCGAAGGCGAGCTCGACACCGGCGAGGTCGGCGTCGTAGCGCTCGGCGGCCCGCTCGGGCCCGAGCTCCGTCTCGACCCCGTGCACCGCCCGCGGCGGCGTCTCCAGCCGGTCGAGCAGCGAGCCCCGCACGAGCCCGAAGTTCGAGCGCTCGTCGTCGGGCGGCACGCAGCGCTCGTCGACCCACCAGAGCTCGACCCCGTCCCAGGCCGGCTGCAGCAAAGCGGCGAGCTCGTAGGTGTCCTGAACGGAGCCGCCCGAAAGGGCCACGTGACCTCCGGCCGCCGCTGCGCGAGCGAGCTCCTGCGCAGCCAGCTCGACAGCCTCCCGCTGGCCCTCGCGGACGATGAGCTCGAGCCCGCTAGCCACGGAGCCGCGCCCGCGCACGCTCGAGCTCATCCTCGCTCGCGCCACCCGCGAGCAGGTATCCGCGCGCGCCGCCGTAGCGCCGCTCGAGCTCGCGCAGCACCTCGAGCATCCCCTCGTACGGGGTCTCGCTCGTGCGGCGGCGGCGCGCCCGCTCCTCCTCGGTGGGCGCCTGGTCGATCCAGCCGTCGAGCACCGAGGCGAGGTTCGGCCCGCTGGCGGCGTAATCGGCCGCGATCGCCTCGGGCGCCACGCCGGCGAGCCGAAGCAGGAGGGCGACGACGAGGCCCGTCCGGTCCTTTCCCGCCTGGCAGTGGACGAGGACACCTCCCTCCGGCGCAGCGGCGACGGCCCCGAGCGCGGCGGCGAAGTTCGGGCGGAAGCGCTCCAGCATCGCGAGGTACGCCTCATGCTGCGAGCTCGCCGCATCGACGACCGTCATGTCCTCCGAGTCGCCCCGCTCGCCGAGAAGGGGAATGTGCACCACCTCGACCGGCAGCTCACGCGGCGGGTCGGCGTCGAGCTCGCTGTGCCAGCGTAAGTCGACGATCGTGCGCACGCCGTGCTCGACGAGCGATTCCCAGCCGCGGTCGCTGAGCCTCCGCGGGCTGTCCGCTCGCACGACCGAGCCCGAGCGCGTCTCGCAGCCGTCCTCCGTCGGATGGCCGCCGAGGTCGCGGACGTTCAGGAGCCCTTCCCAGGAGAGTGCAGTCACAGTTCGGCCGCGGCCAGCTCGCGCGAGCGTTCCATCGCGGCCTGGATGGCGTTGAGGAAGGCGGCGCGTACACCGGCCTGCTCGAGCTCGCGTATGGCGCTGATCGTCGTGCCGCCCGGCGAGGTGACCATCTCGCGCAACTCGACGGGGTGGATGTGATCGTCGCGGAGCTGCTTCGCCGTCCCGAACATCGTCTGCACGACGAGCTGGGTCGAGATCTCGCGCGAGACTCCGAGCAGGATCCCAGCCTCGATCATCGCCTCGGCGAGCAGCGCGAAGTAGGCCGGGCCCGAGCCCGAGAGCGCCGTGACGGCGTCCATGAGTCGCTCGGGCACTCGCACGACGGTGCCCAGGTGGCAGAGGACCTCCTCGGCGAGAGCGAGATCGCGGTCGCCG
>Ga0136616_10000312_pt1 | contig 21739 bp, 21 predicted proteins | sample AntDrymUQ2992106_2_FD_106648 | JGI IMG/M metagenome (GOLD analysis project Ga0136616, IMG submission 106648) | Polar desert sand microbial communities from Dry Valleys, Antarctica - metaG UQ299 (21.06) | ecosystem: Environmental > Terrestrial > Soil > Desert | place: Antarctica: Dry Valley... | reverse complement strand
GTCCCTCGCCCCGCGCCCTCGGTCGCCGCCGTCACGGCGTTCGTGTCCCGCACTCGGCAGGCCTTTCGGGCAGCGACTCGAACCCACGACCATCGACCTCGTCGAAAAACCGACGGGCTCGATCCTGCTCCGGGTAGAGCATCCTCGCCGCTTCGGCGTCGCGGCGGGCGATGATCGCGTGTAGCCATCTTCCACTCGTTCATGGTGTGAGTCTCGGTCAGTTCGGACCCTGGCCCTCCCCTTCGCGGACATTCTGCATGGTCGCCGACGTCAACGCAAATCGGGGAGCTGCTCATACAACGGCGCGGCCGCGCGACCCTTTGAGCGCACTCGTCTCGGACGGTGCCCGGACGGTGTCGGCGATCGGCGCTTTTCGCACCATGGCCGGAGGCGGGTGGCCGCATAGCTGTCTGTCTAGTACGTTCCGTCCTACTACCGCTTCGGTTGCCCGTAGGGCGCGGAACCAGCCGAGCTTCGAATCCGCTACTTGTGGGTGGGCCGAACCGAAGCCCACGTGCGCGGCCCGACGATCCCGTCGATCCCGAGCCCGCGCTGCTTCTGGAACCAACGGACGCGAGCCTCGGTGGCCTTGCCGAAGTACCCGTCGACTCCAACCCCGCCGATGCGCCGCTGGAGATGCAGGACGTCGTCGCCAGCGCTACCGAGCTTCACCTGCCGTGAGCCGGGCGTAACGCCCTTGCGGTAGGGCTCGTACTCGATCGGCGGGTCGTTGACGGGTCCGGTGCCCTCAGGAACACCCCAGGCGGCGGTCGAGTCGTATCCGCGCTCGGTTCGCGAAACGGATACGTGGACGTGAGCCGTGTGGGGGTTGCGTCCATCGTACGCTCGCCACGTCCACCCCTTGACCTCGCTCGCGATCCGGTGGTTGAAGATCGCGTAGCCGCCGTCGGTGAGGCGGGCATCGCCCTTCGCTCCCAGCTGCCGCACGTGCTCGGCCAGCCACGCCGCGTTGATTCCGTCAACGTCGATGTCGAGCGCGCGGACGACGCCCTTGCTATTGGGGTTATGGTCTGACTTGGAGCGGCGGTGCGCCTCGTCACCGATCGTGCCGTCGCTGCCCGTGTCACGGTTCGGCCAGCGTCGGTTGATCTCGGCCCGCAGAACGAGAAGGCTGTTTGCTACCCGCCAGCTCACGGGGCTACGTCTTCGGCGCGACCACTGTCCTCCGGCGCCTCGGCAGGCTCGCCGCCGAGCGAGAGCGGATCATCGTCCTCGGGCTGCGTCGCGATGTCGGCCTGGACCAGCTCGGGGTCGACGTCGACCTCCTCAGCGATGGACGGGCGAGTGGGATGCTCAGTCAAGGCGCGCCTCCTGTAGCTGACTTGGTGCGCACGAGCGGCGGTCCTGTCAGCCGCCCTTGCGGGCGACGACCAACATTCTCGGGTTATCGGCGTCGTGCCTGACGGTGTCGAAACCAACCAAGTCGAGTCCTACCGCCTCCAGGATCTCGCCGACTTCGCGACGGGTGTAGCGCCTGATGTACGTCGTCTCGTTCTCGAAGTAGCGGGCAGTGCGAAACAGCCGATCGACCACAGTCGACTCGAACAAGTCGAAGAAGATCCTTCCTTCATCCTCCAGGTGGACGGCACTGTTCCTGAGGGCAAGGGTGAAATCCGGGAATATATGCTTGAAGGTAAGCGAGGACAGAACGAGATCGAAGCGCCCGCTGAGTGACATGCCTTCAGCGTCGGCGACGACGGTTGTCACTCTAGGATCCGGGAACTGACGCCGCAAGTAGGCGATGTTGTGCTCGGACAGATCGACCACGGTGTAGCTACCGAACGGGGTACGCCGGTCCAAACACGCCCGCAGCAGACGTCCGTAGCCGGGGCCGATCTCGAGTACTCGCTTGTCAGCGCCAAACCCTCCATAGGCCTCCACTCGCTCGATAAAGGCGTCTCCGGTAACGGACCGGCCCCACGTGAGCGCCTCGGAGGGCTTGGCTTGGCGCCACCGCGTCTTGGACCTGTCTCTAACCTGCGCTCGGGACTCTCCCAGGCGTCGTTGACTGTCCGCTGGTCGCTCTCGGCGACCGTCACCACGAAGCGCTCGGACTCCGGCGCCGACCTTGCGTACTGTTCGCTCGACCGCAGGTAGATGAGTCATCGCAAGCCGTACATTCTTTCGACCGCTAGAGAGCATGCGCGCTGCAGGTTAGCCGACTCCAAGCCTGCCCATGTCGTCGGCGTCGTCGGTGAGTCGGTTCAAGTGCTGGATGGCGGTAGCGCGAAGGCGACGCGAAGTGTCCGGGTTGCGGCGACCGCCTATTCCCCGCGAACGTTTGGGTCAGAGCAATCTGGGGAGGGGCGGCCGAGGCAACGGCGCGGACTGGTAGCGTCTGTTCTGCCTGCCTCCGATGACCCTAACCGAGACCGCCACGAGGACCCTTCCCAACGTCCCTTGGTTCGAGTCCCCCTTCTTCGAGCGCGAGCTCGAGCGGTCGAACCTCGACGACCACACGAGGGAGCAGGTCGCCTTCTTCGCCCAGCACGGCTACCTCGTCCTCCGGCCCGACGTCCCCGATTTCGACCGGCTCGCCGACGAGGTCACCACCGCGCTAGCCGAGGAGCACGCCGCGGTTGGCAACCGAATTCAGGATGCTTGGTGCTACGTGCCGACCGTACGCGACCTCGCTACCCGTCCCGAGGTTCTGGGAATCCTCGAGAGTCTCTACGGTCGGCGGCCCGTTCCTTTCCAGACACTGAACTTCGCACGTGGGAGCCAGCAACGCACCCACAGCGACGTCGTCCACTTCAACTCGCTGCCCCAGCGGTTCATGGCCGGCGTGTGGTTCGCGCTCGAGGATGTCGGCCCGCACAACGGGCCGCTGCACTACTACCCGGGCAGCCACCGGCTCGCGGTATACGAGCCGCACGACCTGGGCGTGCACGGAAGCTCGATGCGCAGCCGCGACAGCGACTACCGCAAGTACGAGGACTTCGTCGCACGCCTGATCGACGACCTCGGCCTGCCCAAGGAGACCGTCCACCTGCGGCGCGGCGAGGCGATCATCTGGAGCGCGAACCTGCTCCACGGCGGCGATCCGATCGAGGATCCGCAGTCGACTCGTCGCTCCCAGGTCACGCACTGCTACTTCGAGGGCTGTCGCTACTACACGCCGCTCCACTCCGACCCGCCGCTCGGCCGCTACGACTGGAGTCGGGTCGTCGACATCACCACAGGTGAGGAACAGCCACACGTCTACAACGGCGAGCGGGTCCGCCTTCCGGCGAGGACGCGCGCGCGGTATGCCGTCAAGGGGCGGCTTCACCAGAGCGAGGCCGGGCGACGGATGTTCCGGCGGGCCAAGCAGGCGCTGACGAGCCGCTGAGAGCGGCTCTGGTCTCACGAGGCGACCCGTTTGGGTAATTGCACTGGGGGGAACGGCGCTCATTATGAGCGCCGTTCCCCCCAACTATCAAACCGTCCGGCTCTCGAGGGGAAAGCACAGCTCGCCCGAGGACGGAGCTTGCGTCATGGAGCTCGCCTCGATGCTCGCCGAGTCGCGCTTCTCGGATCGCGTGCACTGCGTCGACCCGGCGATCAGGGCCTTCCTGTGGGGATACAACGACCACATCAACGCCGACCTGCGTCAGGACCTCTACCGTTACGCCGCCGCTGTCCTCGGTAGTCGCGGCGACGACGAGCTCGCCGAGCGCCGCGCGGAGATGTGCCGGATCTGGGCGCTGCAGGCCCAGTCCGTGCGTATCTGGCGCCTCCCGTGGGCGATCCGCTTCCGACGCCGCGGCCGTATCGACGATCTCTTCGACTGCGAGCTCGCCGGTATCTACGCCGCTCGGATGGCCCGGGCAGACCGGGCGTGGCACACTTGGACCCTCAGTTTCATCGACATGCTCGTTTGGCTGGGCTCGAAACCCGAAGAGTGGGTGACGCCTGCATCCGTCCTGGCGCTTCCTCCACGGCCCGAGGAAGAGCTCGCAACGCCGCGGTCTTCAGAGCCTCTGGTCGGCTCGGCGCGCTAGCCGGAGCCCACGCATCGAGGCCTACCTCGAGCCGCCGTCGCCGGCGTCGGTACGTCCGCGGGTCAGCCGCTTCGCGATCCGCTCTGCGGCATGGAGCAGCTTCACGAGCACATGCGTGTTGAAGTCCCGGTAGTTGGTTCGTGTACCGGCGAACCAGGCCACCTCCTCGTGGTCGGTAAGACGGCGGGGCGCGACCGGCGGGAAGTTGTCCACCTTGGAATTGCGCGTGATCGGCCGGTGGGTCCACGTCTTGCCGCCGTCCGGCGTAGTCCACACTTCGATTTCGAAACGACCCCTTGAGCCGTTTCTGCTCAAGTAGACTATGTTCGGGCTCTCGGGTCGAGCGTGATGCTCGCCACCTGACCCTCGTGCCGGTGGTACACGCTCGTGATCTTGTAGTTGAGCCAGCGCCTCCCGTCGTGGCGCGCGTACCAGTACTGGCGTGGATTACCCGCTCGTCTACAGACGATCACCGGATGGCCGCCCTTTGCCGTGATGTCGGGGCCCACTGTCCTCTGGAGGGGCCACGGACGCGATCGAGCCGGCTCACCGCGGGTGGGTGACCAAGGCGGGAGATCCGCCGTCCCCTGGCGGTGTATAGCCCGCGGCCGGGCGCACCTCGGCGTAGTAGACCGAGTTCCGGTACGCGGCCTCGTTGCCCTCGGTCATCGTCGCGTAGATCTTCCGGCCGTCGGTGTCGTACTTCGCGTAGGGTCGGTGCTGGTAGACCTTGTCGTCGGCACCGCGCTCTCGCGGGCCCCACACGAGCGTCTGTGCGCGGGTCCACCGACCCGGGGCCCTCACCGTATAGTTCGGATGGAAGTTTCCGCCCCGGAAGAAGAGCCATAGCCGTTTACTGGCGCGCAACGGGTTCGGATAGGAGTAGCCGTGGCGGCCCGACGTGTTGGTGGACAGCGTCCCTGGGACCGGATATAGACTTGAGCGAGCGCGGGTACTTGGTCGTCCGGATGTTCGACTTCGGTCCTTGGTGGTCTGAGTAAAAGAAGCTCAACCTCCCGTCGGGCCTCAGGTAGATCGACGGGTTTCTGTGGTCGTCGACTCTCATCCGCGGGCCCAACCGACGCTGCCGGATGACGCGGCCATGCCGAAGTTGTGCGAGACGGACGTAGCCGTCGGTGTCCGTGTACCCAACAAAGGTCTGGCCACCGGCATACACCGCGCGGGGATCGCCGAAGTAGCTCCAGCCGCGGGACCCGAGGAGAGTTTAGGCGTCGGCCGGGGCCGCAGCGAGGGTCGCCGGCAGCAGCGCGGCTACACCACGAACTGGAGGCGCACCGACCAGCGGTACGCCAAGACGCGCAGGGGTCGAGACCTCGACGACATATACACCGGCCCTGTTCCCTGCTCAGTCGAGCCCGTTGATGGTCACTTCGACGAGCCCGGCGTCGAAGGGAAGGACCGGCTCGTCGCCGAAGAGCTTCGAGTCGTAGTCGTCCGCCACCAGGTAGGGGCAACTGCGGCAGCGCCTGACCCGCACATCGCCGATCACCTCGTCCCCGAGCTGGTGGGACCCGGAGCAGAGGTTGGTGAGCGAGGTGGCCGGCCAGGCCTCGTTCTCCTCCGGATGCCACGCGAAGGGAGGCTCGTGGATGAAGACCCGCTCTCGACCGTCGACCGCTCGGGCGATCCGTCTACCGAGATTCTGGTCCTCGCCGGCCTGGCGGCCGCTGAAGATCATGTCGAAGCCTCCGAGGCGCTCGAGGAGCGCGCGCTCCGCCGCGAACATCCCTCCGTAGCAGCTCTGCCAGAGATGCCAGGCATTCGGTGGGTGCTCGCGGGTGCGACCCGCGCGCGGTGCCCGGTCGATGAGCGCCTCGGGCGAGAAGCGGGCGAAGCTCGCGTAGCGATGATGGCCCCACACGTAGGGCCGGTCTTCGAGGAGCCCGCGGACGGCAGCAAGCATCGTGCGGGGAGCGATCTGATCGTCGTCGAAGGTCACCACGTGCGAGCAGGCGGAGTAGAAGATCCCGACGTTGCGACGTAGGGCGAGGTCGTAGGCGCCGAAGGGATAACGCTCGCTCGAGAAGAGGAGCACGCGGACCTCGAGGCCGTGGGTCTCGACCTCTCCGTCGACCTCGTTCGAGACAACGCTGACCATGTCAGGGCGGATGCTGCCCTGGGCGAGGCTCCAGAGCAACCGTGAGAGCGTCGCCGTTCGCACTGCCGGAACGACCACATCGAGCGTCATCTCAGGCACCCTCCGCGCGCCCGTTCGACGCGACGAATCGGGGTCGTCGGCGCGATCGGGGCTCACTCGGCGGCGCGCCGCTCGAGCTCGGCGAGCGAGGGAACGCGCTCGGGCGCTATGACCTTCTGGACGTTCATGTCCAGATGCATAGTGTCCTTGTGGGCGTCCCACTCCTGACCCCAGGTGAAGCCAAGCAGCTCCCCTCGCCAGGGCACGCGAACCCGCTTGAGCGCGAGGACGAGCTCGGGGGGCAGAGAGCAAATCCCCGACATGGTCCAGGTCGCGAGGATGAACTCGTTCTTGACCTCGTGCAGGCGGCGCAGGACCAGGAGGTCTCGGACGTCGCGGTCCTCTCGCATCGTGTAGGCAAGGGCGGCGAGCTCCGCCTCGGCTCTCGCCTTATCTGCCCGCGCGGACTCGACCTCCTCCGCGACGCGCGGGCGACGGGCGCGCGCGGCCGCCAGTGCTCCGGTCGCCGCCTTGAGCTCCCCTTTGACCGTATCGATGGCGGCCAGGAACTCCGCTTCGAGCTCGAGCGCCTCGACGAGCCACGAGCGCACCCTCTCCGAGGTCCGCGCCGAAATCGCGCAGAGACCCTCGGGGTACCCGAACGAGGCCTCCGCCGCCTCGTCGCCCAGGAGATAGGCGCGCAGGCGCAGCTCCTCCACCGGCCCATCGCTCGGTAGGCGCTTGAGCAGCCGGGGCCCGTAGTCGACGCTCGGCTCCGCGTCCGGACCGGCGCTCACCCGCCTGATCAGATTGAACACCTGGCGGTTCCTGACGTGCGGGTTCGACTGCCAGTCGATGTCGAGTGCGAGGCCAAAGGCGTGGTCGCTGAGCTTCGTGGTCCCGGCGATCCGGCGTGGGGCGAAACCGCCGACACCGCGGGGGAGGACATCCTCGCCGGCGTAGCGCTTCCCGAGGGCCTTCCGCGCCTTCTCGGTGGGGACGGGCTTGCGGGCGAACCACTCGATCAGCCGGGCGCGCTCGGCCTCCGAGAGCGAGGCCTCCAGGCGCAGGATGGCCTCGGCGACGGCCACGTGGACGCCCGTGCCGATGTTGCGGCCAAGGATGCGCGCGACGTGCCCGCCGCTATGGGAGTAGCCGACGATGTCGGCGAAGATCTGCTCGGCCGGGCGCGGGTAGCCGCCGCGCACGTAGGCGGCGCGGGTGCGCAGGTAGTACTCCCGGACGTCGGAGACCTCTCCCTTCTGATCGACGAAGGCCTGCTTGACCGTGGGGGAGAGCCCATCGTGCTCGGCGAGGGCGGCCGAACGGAAGGCCTCGACCTCGGGGCGGACCAGCTCGCGGAGCTCGGCCCAGCTTCGGTGGTCCTCGGGGACGGGATCGCTCATTCGTCGGGCGGGTGCCCCCCAGGGGTGCCAGAGGCCGGCGAGGTCATGCTCCGGGCGCGACTGGGTCTCCCGAAAGCTGCGGCGATGTCGTGCGCCGAAGAGCAGGTCGGCGAGCTCCTCCGGTGTCGCTCCGACGGGCAGGGCCGACCACACGAGGTCGCGCTCTCGGTCGCTGAGTGGCGCCTCGACGGAGGAAGCGAGCGCGGGCACCGTTCAGCCCCCTGCGCCCGAGGGCGCGAGCCCGAGGGTCGCTGGGCCAACCACCGGAGAGGGCTGGGCAAGGCTCCGAGCGACCGCGCGTCCGAGCGGCGTGGGCACGAGCTGCCCGGCTCGCTCGGCGAAAAGCGTCATCTGGGGGCCGCTGAGCGCAGCCGTCGTCCAGTGATACCCACCGCGGGCGAGTCGCCGCCCGAGCGACTCGACGGTCGAGAGGTCATGGGCGTGGGCGGTCCAGTCGAAGGCTCCCACGGGCGCGATCGAGCGTAGCCCGGCCATCTCGCGCAGCGCTCGGCCGGGACGCTCGGTGTTCAGCGTCGTCGCGTAGAGCAGGTTCGGCGCCACCGAGCCGTCGGAGTGCAGCAGGGGAAAGCCCGAGAGATCGTGTCCGTAGTCGAGCCCCTTGACGATGACGAGCGCTCGGGGGTGCTCCTCGCGCACGGCGCCGAGCATGGCGAGCGCCCAGCGGCGCCACAGCGGCCATGTCAGCCGAGTGAGGAGGACCTCGGTGGGATCGCCGGGCTCGGGGTCGTGAGGCGAGCGAAAGAGGTCGAAGATCACGGCGGGCTCGCGCGCGTAGCGGTGTGCGAGGATCCGCCACAGCTCGAGCGAGTCGAGGTCAGGAAGCGGCGGAGCGAAGCGAGCCTCCGTCTCCCCGGGGGCTGAGGGAAGCTCCCCGCTCAGCAGGGCGAGCTGAACGATCGAGTGGAGACCAGCTCCGGCGGCGGCCTCGATGGTCGCGTCGAGTGCGGCGAGGTAGGCGGCGGGGGGAGCCCCCTCTCGTCCGACCAGTACAGCGTCCTGCGCGATCGGAATGGTGAGCGCACACGCCCCAGCAGCGGCGAGCGCGTCTAGAACCCGACCGCTCACCACAGGCGCGTACTCCATCCCCTGGGGCCGCAGACGCTCGAATCCCGTGGCGCTCGCCCCGCGCAGCGTCACCGGCACCTCGAGCTCATCGACGAGCGCTACGCCGCGCACCGAGAGCCACGGCAGTGACCCGGAGAGCTCGCCGCCCTGGAGCCGGGCGGGTCCGGGGCCGGTTCCCGGAGCAAGGCTCTCACGCCGCTGCTCGGCTCGCTGGCGCTCTCCGGCTCGGGTCGCCCTCAGCGCCCGGCTTTCCTCCTCGGCCGCCTGCTCGCGTTGGCGGGCGCGGTCGGCCTCGAGCGCCGCCGCCTGACGTTCGGCCGCCCGATCCTGGTCCCGACTCTGCCCGCGTGCCTGCTCCTGGCGTGTCTCTCGGCCCTCGGCGCGCCGAGCCTCGGCGACCTCGTCGTCTCGGGCCTCCGCGGAGGACGACTCGATGCGCTTCGTCCGCGCCTCGGTGACACGGGCCTCGCGCTGCTCGGCGCGCCGCTCGTCCTCCTCGGTGCGCTCGCGGCGCTCCTTGCGTGTCCGATCCCGGGAGGCCGCGACCTGCTCCGCGCGTGCCGCAGCCGAGCGCTGCTTCTCGACCGCACCCTGCCGGCGCTGCTCCTCGGCCCGCTGCGCGCGCTCGCTCTCCTGCCGCTCCGCCAGCGCACCCTGCCGGCGCTGCTCCTCGGCCCGCTGGGTCTGCTCCTCCCGGCGGAGTCGCTCGAGGGCAGCGGCGCGCCGCTCGTCGTCTCGCCGTCGCTCGTGCTGGCGGGCCTGTCGACGACGCTGGCTCTCCTCTCGCGACTGCGCACGGCGCGCTGCCGCGCGTTCGCGGGCGCGCTCCTCTTCCCGCCGCCGCGCTCGCTGGTCGGCGAGCCGCTTCGCCGATCGCTCCGCCTCGCGGTGGGCCGCGCGTCGCTCCTCCGGGGTCACCCTACCCTCCGCGCGGCCCGAGGGGCCGTGCCGGGGGCCACCGAGGAGATGTCGCCGAACCGCTCACGATCGGCGCTCGAGAGGCGCCGGTGGATGAGATAATGGGCGCGGAAGACACGGTGGGAGCCTCAGTAGTCGGGGGAAGAGCGCAGCTGGAGCTCACGAAGGAGAGCCACGAGCTTCGTGAGCTCCCCGTCCCTCAGATCGAGGGACAGGTCGTAGCCGCGAGCGCCACGGGGGCCGATGGTCTGGCTGCTCGCCCCTCCAGCAACCTCGCCGAGCCGTCCACTGAGATCGAGCACCTCGCCGCTGATCGCATCGGTGCCCTCGACGCGCAGGACCCGCGCGTAGTACGGCCCGGCGTCGCCGGCGATCTCCGCCGTGGTGCCGCTCGCGTGGGCCCGCAGAAGGGTCAGGGCGACGGCGTTCTGGGTGGCCGCTCGACCGCCCTCGCCACTCGAGGCCTTCACGTTGAAGACGGCGTCCGTCGTGAACCGCCCCGTGGACTCGGCGGCGACCAGGTAGTCGAGCTCCACGATCTCGACGCGGACGCTTCCGCCTCCGCCGGGGCGCTCGTAGGGACGCGTCATGGCGGCGTCGGCGAACAGGCTTCCGATGAAGCGCACGTTGCGCAGGACGCGGGCCCCCGGTGAGGTCCGCGCCTGCACGAGCGGCCGGGCCAGCCACTCGCCGAGCGCGCCGCGGAAGTTGGCCTGGGCACGGGCGTCGAGCCACTCCTCCGCGGCGATCAGGCGCTCGCGGGCGAGGGCCTCGGCGCGAGCGACGAGGGCCGCGTCCTCGCCGCTGGCAAGCAGGCCCTGCTGATGAAGCTGGCGCAGAAGGGCCTCGGGGGTCAGCGCCGGGTTCGCGCGCAGGCGGGCGCGCACGTCGCTCTTCACCTGGTCGAGCGCCCAGCCGAGGGTTCGGCTCGGATCCGGAGAGAGTCGTCGGGCGACCATCCACACCAGAAGACGCCGGGCGGCGGGATCGGCGATCGCCGAGCGGGCCATGTAGTCCTGGATGGTCGGATCAGCAGGATCGACGGACACCTCGCGGTCGCCGTAGACGGGATCACCCCGTTCGCGGAAGGCGACCGGTGCCTCTCCGGCTGCGAAGGTGGCGGTCACCGTACGAGCGCCCGACCGGGGATCCTGGGTTCGTGCGACGCGGGCCCCGAGCTCCTGGAGCCGACGCGCGAGCACGCCCGTCCCGCCCCACCGGTAGCTGTAGCTGCGTTCGCCGGCGCGTCGAAGCGCGGTGTCCGCGGGAAGGGCGAGCTCGCGCTCGACGAGTTCCGCGCTGCCCTCGATGGCGCTCCGCCGAAGGGCCTTGAGCTCGGCACGGACGGCCGAGAGGTCGAAGCGCTGGTCGGCCGTCGCCCGGTCGAGGAGCTCTCGCTGGGCCTTCTCGACGATCGCCGCCCGCCGACGGACGTCGGCCAGTGCCACGGCGTCGGTCGCCCGTCCGCTGCTCACGAGCTCTCCGAGCTCCTCGAGCAGTCGCTCGCGCGCCGTCTCGAGCACCTCGAAGCCGTGTCCGTGGGCTTCGCGAAAACGCTGGAGCTGGGTGGGCCGGGGAGTGGCGACGATCCAGCGTTGGACCGCCCTCAGGCCGACGGCGACGCCGGCCAGCATGACGACGTTCTCCGCCGTCATCACATCGATCTCGGCGTCGGTTGGCCAGTGACCCCTCGAGACGGCGTAGCGCAGCCGGCCGTAGCCCTCGAGGAGAGGAAATGCGGCGACCAGGCTGACCGGCCCGCGCAGCAGCTCGAGCCCGAGGCCCTCGAGCCCCCGGCCCAGGCCCGCCGCGAAGCCGCGCAGGACGCCGAACAGGCCGAGGCTCCAGGCCAGCTCCTCGAGCGTTCCCCGCGCCGTTGGTGCGCGTCCGGTCGTGGCCCACTCGAGCGCCGCGCTCGTCGCGGTGAAGGTCAGGGCCTCCACCGTCACAGTCCCCGCGAAGGCAAGCGCCGTGCGGGCTGTGAGGGCCGGCGGAGCCGTCGCGGCGACTCCGGCGCGGGCCCAGACCGATACGCGGAGGGCGAAGGCGCTGGCCGCCCAGGTGGCCGCGGCGCTCGCCACCAGCACGACAGCGAGGTTCTGCAGCCCTCGCGAGCCGAAGGCGATGAGCGGCAGGCCACGGTAGAAGACGGCGACGTCGGGGTCCTCTCGATGCGCGGTCACGCGGCGCCTGAGCTCGGTGAGATCTTCGGCGAGGGCAGCCGTGCGCATCGCCTCGCAGCGCGCGTTGATGGCTCCGATCGACCCCCACGCGGTGTACACGGCCATGACGTGCTGTCCGGCCAGGTGGTCGTAGGCCCGGAACATCGCCTCCCAGTGGCCGAGGGCCTCGACGCTCAACTGGACCAGCTCGACCTCCTCACGCAGCCTGCCCTCGCGGGCCACGAGCTCGGGGGACCGTCCGAGACGCGCCTCGGCCAGCTCAGCCGCGGCGACCTGGATGGCGTCGAGGCGGCGGCGGACCCAAGCGACCCACTCCCGGCGGTGGGCGCGCGCCGGCTCGAGCAGGTGGTAGGTGGCGGGGCGCTCGGCGTAGAGGGTGAGGTCGACCTCGAGCAGGGCGCGCGGCAAGGCGGCCGCGGCCGCCTCCGCCCGGCCGAGGCGGGCGACGACGTCAGGCTCGCCAGCGCCGGCGAGGGCGTCGAGGTAGAGCGCGCGAACGTGCTCGAGCTCCCTCAGGTAGCCGGCCCCGGACTCGCCCGGCTCGGCCTCGATCGCCGCTCGCCGCTCGCCGAGCAGCCCGGCGGCGCGCTCGCAGCGCTCGATCACGAGCGCAATGTCGACGAGGGCCTGCGCCTCGGACGCCTGAACGGTCAGCGCGGCCCGCCGCGCCGCGAGCCCGGCGCGGGCGCTCGCGAGCGCCCGCTGGGTGGCCGGATCCCGTCCGTGGCGCTCCGAGATGCGCTCGAGCGCGGACTCCGCGAGGTGGAGCACCGCGTAGCGCTCGGCCAGCGACAGGGCGGGAGGAGGATCATCGGCCGCTTGGGTGCTCGCGACGGTGGGGGGAGCGGCGGAGAGGGCACGGCGGACGAGCTGACCGAAGGGGGTGGCAGCGGGTGGGTGCCCGGAGCGCCCGCCCAAGGCCGCCTCGGGCGGGCGCTTGACCAGCAGCGGCTCGTCGGTCCACGACCACGCCGTCCAGCCGGCTAGGCCCTGCCACCGCCCGTCCTCGAAGCGCGTCCGGTCGCTGAGGTGGCGCTCGAGCTGCTCTCCCCAGGCGACGTGCTCGCTCGAGCCGCCCCAGCCGCCGACATAGGTCGGGTGGCGGCCGCGAAGGGCCGACCCGCCCAACCAGTGCTCGACGTCGTCCACTGTCGCGGTGGCGTTCTCCTCGGAGTCGGTATGGAAGACGTGGCTCGTGTAGACGACGTTCTCGAGCGGCCGCGAGGCCCTGACCGGAAAGGCGCGCAGGTCGAGCCCCCAGCTCCATCCGCCGACGAACACGAGCGCCTGGCGGTGCACCCGGTGCAGGGCGTCCTCGAGGCGACGTACCCATTCGTGCCAGAGCTCGATCCAACGGTCGGGACCGGCCGGGGCGCCGAGTCGAAAGGCGGCGTCGGTGTCGAGCGGCTCGTGCGGACGGGCCAGGAGGTCGTAGGCGACCGCCGAGTGGTGGCGATAGCGGGCCCCGAGCTGGCGCCAGAGGCGCACCGAGTTCTCGTCGGGAAGCGGCGGGGCGAGGTTGGGGGCGCCGTCCTCCCGGTGGCCAAAGCGCCGCTCGCCGTCGGCGGCCAGGGCGAGGACGGTGTAGGCGCCTCGCGCGCTGGCCCACTCGACGAGTCGATCGAGGTCGCGGCGGTAGCTCGCTTGCTCTAGCGCCCACCTCTGGTTGATGGGCACGCGCACGACGTTCGCTCCCCAGCCCTCGACGATCCCGGCGATGTCCTGGGCGCTCACGCCGAGCCCCGCGAGCGAGGCCGGCGCGGCCTCGCTGCCTCGCTCGAGGCCGGAGAGGGTGACCCCGCGCAGGACGATCGTCTCGCCTGCGGGGTTCCGGACGCGGTTGCCCTCGACGCGCAGCCAGGGCAGCGGCGCCGGAGTCCGGCGGGCCCGGGGAAGCGAGCGGCGGACCCGGCTGAGCTGCAGCGCCGCGATCGCCGTGGTCTCCGGCGGGCGGTCGCGCTCGGTCTCCGAGTCGAACGCCCGGCCGCGGTACCACAGCGCCCCCTGGCGCGTAACGGTTGGCCAGAGCTCCGGGCTCACGGGGAAGGGAGTGTCCTCGCGTTCTCCGGGTAGCGGCGAGACGCTCAGGGAGGAGCCGTAGTTCGCGCGGGTGCGGCGACTGGCGAGGCTGGGATCGAACAGGCTCGGGTCTGCGGCGACCTCGGCATCGCAGTACCGGCGGTCGGTCGAGAGCGTGAGTGCGAGCGGCGGGCCGGTCGGGTCCACAGCCTCGGCTGGGGCTCTGATCGAGAGGCTCATCTGCGACCGCGCCGTAGCTCGGGGCGGTCGCTACCGGGCCGCCCGAGAACGGGTGGAGGGCCCCCGGGAGCGCGCCCGCGCGGTCGGGGCGCCCGCGGAGGCCCCAGGGCGATTGCGCCACGGAGCGCGTGAGAGCCCGTGACCCTCGCCCTGCCTCATCCCGGCATCTCCTCGATGACCCGGGCGACGCGTTCGAGGGCACCCGCACGCGCCCGCGCCGCCTCCCGGGTCGGCTCGGCGGGCAGCGGCGACTGGGCGGAGAGGGCCGAGAGTGCTTCCGAGAGGGGAGGATGGGAGGCGGCGAGCTCGTCGAGGTCGCCGGCGAGGCCCGTCAGCGCGCGTTCGAGGGCGCTCGGAGGGGAGAGGGGGGCGGCGAGCAGCGCGGAAAGGGTGGCCAGGGCCGTGGCCGCCGCGGGCGCTAGCGCGGAACCGAAGTCGCGGTCGAGGGCCCGTTGGAGCTCGAGGAGAGCCCCCGAAACCGGGAGCAGAAGGCGCGCGAGCTCGTCCTCATGGGGCGTGGACGGAACGGGCCGGACCTCGAAGCGCACGGTGCTGAGCTCGCCCCGGGCGGTCGGGCGGCTCGGCGCGCCGATCACGAGCTCTCCCTCGCCGCCCCGAACGTCGAAGAGGCCCTTGATCTCGGCCTCGAGGCGCGCCAAGCGGAGCCCGCTGAGGGCCCGCGAGCCGGTCTCGACGGCGCTCAACACCGACTCGAGCAGGGAGCGCATAGCGGTCTGACGCCCGCGCTCCTCGGCTTCGCGGAGCTCCTCGCGGAGCCGCAGGATCTCATGCGCTTGTCGCTCCGCCACCGAACGCAGCCGAGCGATCTCGCGGTTGCGCCACTCGAGGTCGACGTCCTCCTCGAGCCACCGGCGCCACAGGAGGCGAACCCGCCGTTCGGAAAGCTCGGCCCGGATGCCCTCCACCGTCGCCCGCTCGCGGTAGTGCTCGGTCGGGGCCACCGGCCTACTCGAGGCTCGGGCGAGGGCTTCCGGGAGCCGGTGGGGTGACCCGGAACTCCATGCGCATGGTCGAGAGCTGTCCCGGATCGACCGCCCCCGGCGCCACTGTCACGAACTCGGGAGCCTGTCCCTCCTCGGCGGGCGCCCGCAGGACTCCGCGAGCCTCGATCTCCATGCTCGCCAGGTTGACCGCGAACCGCTCTCCGGGCCGCGGCTCTCGCTCGGCGAGCTCGGCGAGGACGTCGGCGAAGCGGTTCGCGAGGGTCTGGGGTTCGGTGGTGCGAACCTCACCAGCTGCTCCCACCTCCCGCCGGAGCTCCTCGACGGTCCCCTTCAGCTGGTCGCGCTCGTTGCGCAGGCCCGCGGTCGCCTCATCGTGGGCGCGCTGCTCCTGCTCGAGCGCCTCGCGGACGGCGTCGCCGAGGCGCGCGTCGTAGCGTGCCCTCGTGTCCTCGAGCTCTCCGCGCAGCTGGTCGCGGGTGTTCCGTAGATCGACGACCTCCTCTCCGACCGAGCGCAGCCGGCCGAGCTCGGCCTGCTGGTCGCGCAGAACGGCCTCGCGCTCGGCGACGGTCGAGCGCACCTGGCCGAGCTCCGCGGTCTGCCTCTCGACCTGCTGGGAGAGGGCGCTCGCCGTGGCCTCGGCCCCGGCCCGGGCGCTCTCGGCCTGTTGGTAGCGGGTCGAGAGCTCGCCCACCTCCGACTGCAGCGCCTCGGAGCGGTCGAGGTACTCCCCGAGCTGGGTCTCGCGGATCGAGATCAGCTGCCGGAGCTCGGTGGGATCCTCCGAGGCGGGGTCGAACTCCCCCGAGTAGTCGGGAAGCCTCCTCATCGCCGTCTCAGGGTCTTGAGCACCTCGCCGGTCTCATCGTCGACCTTCACGAGCGCGCGCAGACGCACCTTGTCCTCCTCCTCCTGACTCTGGACCACGAACCACTGCTGCAGGGCGGCGTTGAAGTTCACCGAGCGCCGCCACCCCGTCCCTCGCTCGAGGTAGAGCGCCCGGTCGCTCGGGCGGTCGATCATGTGCGCGGAGTCGGCGATGTCGAGCACCTCGACGGCGCTGAGTCGCGGGGCGGCGGCCGCGACCTGTCCCGGCGGCGGAACGGGAACGACCTCGAGCCGCATGGTGCTCGCCGCCTGGACGTCGTAGCCGAAGGTGTTCTGGTAGCGGGCGTTCACCGGCTCGATGTGAGCCCTCGGGAGTGGGGCGAGCACGCGCCCGGCCACGAACTCGGCGGCCGCCGCCCCCGGGGGCGGGGCCGGGGAAACGCCCGCCTGCTCGCCGCGCTGCTCCCGTCCCTCCATCACCACGTTGACCTTGAGCTCGAGCTCGGTTCTCGGGATTTGGTACCAGCTGGCCCGGAGGCCGTACTGCGATAGCACAGGGTCCTCGTCGATCCGGCGCTGGGTCTCCATGGAGTGGCGGTCGAGCTCGGCCTGGGAGCGCCCGATCCCCGAGCCGAGGGCGACGATGAGCTCCTCGAGCGGTGCCGATATGAGATCGGCGAGGCGCTCCGATGCGTCCTCGGGGGCCACGGGCTACCCGGGCGTCTGTGTGACGAGCGGCGGCTGACGGACCGTGTCGACGGTGGTGACCCCGGGGCTGAGGCGGCTCGGCGGCGGCACCGGGCGGAGGGTCGCACGCAGGACGCTCGAGCCGGTGGCCGCGTAGCCGTAGGTGTTCTGGGTCCGGTAGTCGACGCTCGAGGCGTACGCCCGCGAGGAGCCGAAGCCCCACCAGACCGCACCCTGGGAGGCGTACTCGCTTGCTCCCTGCTGGCTCGTGCTCTGGGCGGCGCGGTCCTCGCGCATGGTGATCGAGAGCTTGACCTCGATCGATGCCTCGGTGAACTGGTAGAAGGTCGGAAGCAGGCCGGCCTGGAGCATGTTGATCGTCCGTGACTCGGGCGGCACGCCGGAGGCGTTGACCCGGGCGCCGCTGATGGTGATCGGCTCGCCGCCCGCGGTCACCTCCCGCTCGACCGGCTCGATCACCTCGGTGACGTCGGTGATGATCTCGACCTGCGTCGCCACGAGCTCCTTGAGCGTCTCGAGCGAGTTGCGGTCCATGGCCGTCTGCCCCTCGGCGATGGCGAGGCCGAGGTTGCGGACCATCTCCCCGAAGGGGACATCGAGCAGGTCTTGGCCGATTCCGGGCATGGGTTCTCCTGTTCCCTGTGTTGCGGGCTGTCGAGGTTCTGCCGGGAGTGGTCAGCCTGTGGTCACCGTCGGCGGCTGACCGAGCAGTGTGGGCAGCGTGTTCACAGTGATGATCCTCGGGTTGAGGCGCGCCGGCGGAGGGACGGGCTTGAGCGTCGTTCGCAGCAGGCTCGAGCCCTCGGCCGAGTAGGAGTAGGTCTGCGAGCTCTTGAAGTTCACGTGGGCGGAAAACGACACGGGCCCGTAGTTGACGCCGAGCTTTGCCCCCGCCTCGAGCTCGCGGGTCCGCGAGGTCCGCGTCGAGATCGACATCTTGACCTCGATGATCGATTCGGTGAACTGGTAGAAGGTCGGGAAAAGGCCGGCCTGCAGGAGGCTGTAGGGGGCTGGATCAGTCCGAGTGGCGTCGACGGTCGCTCCGGTGACGCGCACGGTTTCCCCTCCGCCGACGTCGACGTCGTTGAAGGCCGGCTTGATGACCTCGTGGATCTCCTCGATGAGGTCGACCTCCTCTTCGGCGAGCAGGCGGGCGGTGTCGACGGAGCTCCGGTCGAGCGCCCGTTGGCCTTCGGCGATAGCCATCGCGAGGCTCTGCACCATCTGGGGAAACGGAACGTTGAGCAGCTCCTGTCCGACGCTCACGGGGTCTCCTTCAGCCGAGCCCTGGCCCGGCCCTCGGGGATGGCGCTCTTGACGCTCCGCGCCAATCTAACCGAATTCGCTGGGCTGTGCAAGCCTTCGATCCTCGAGCTGGCGGGCGGCGTTGGCCGCGAAGATCCGCTTGAGCCCGCGGGCGCCGCTGGCCTCCTCGTCGAGGTTGATGCCCCCGACGAACCCCACCAGCGGGTGGCCCTCGATCCGCTCCTTGGCTTCGTGGGGGAGGGCGAGGACGAGGGCGTCGCCCGCGGTGACCATGAGCACGAGCCCGCCGTGGCCGGCCGCGAACTCGGCGATCTCCTCCTTGGCCGTCGGGGGGGCGCCCGCCTGGGGACGCACGATCAGCGTCTCGATCTGCGGCGGCGGGGACTCCTCGCGGGGGTCCTTTGGCTCGGGCTGTCCCGCGAGCGCAAGGGCGCGGATCTCTTCGATCGGCTGGGCCCCGAAGACCGCCTGCGCGGTCGCCGCCGCCTCCAGTCGGCGCGCCTCGGAGAAGCCCTGGTCGGTCAGCAGGCGCCGAAGCTGGCGCAGGCGATCTCCGGAGATCGGCCCCCACCAGCGGCTGGGCCCAGCGAAGGGCACTCCGAGCGCGGCACAGGCGACGTCCACGCCCGGGGCCGCCTGACCCGCGTAGTCGACGACCAGCGTGTAGTGCGGCAGCGCGGGCACGAGCTCTTCGCGGGTCAGAAACCGCTCGCCGGCGGGGTCCTCGGGGGGCTTTGGCACTGACACGGCGACGCCGGGGAAGATCGCCCGCAGCGCCGCCACCAGTTCGAGGTCGGCGGGACTCACGAGGATGTGGCCGATCCGCGCCCGCGGCGCACCCGCAAAGAACGGCGCGAGTCGGACAGGCACGCTGACGTAGGTGCCCTCGAGGAAGGTCTCGGCGCTGATCTCCGCCGCCACCTCACCAAAGCGGCGCTCGGACATGCGAAAGCTGACCTTGGCGCTGTCGGGAAGTCCGGCGAAGGCGCGCCCGGCCGCATAGGCCACGGGCTCGGGAAGCTCGCTTCGCGATCTCGCGATCTCGCCCCCGACCCATTCGAAGGAGAGTGAGCGGCTCGGACGGCGCCGGGCCGGGGCCGCCGATAGCACGTCGTCCCACCGTTCGACCACGGTCTCCCAGTCGTAGTCGAGCGCGAACTCTCGCGAGCGGGCGGCGCGCTCGGCGAGCGCCTTGCCGTCGGCGATGAGCTCCTCGATCGCCGCGACGGCGGCCCCGCGGTCGAGCAGGCAGCGACGCAGCCCGAACTCATCGACGAGGCTCGACTCGACCGGCACCGCCACGCCGTGGCCTGCGACGAGCTCGCGGCTCGCGGAGTAGTCGACGGCCATGGGAACCGCACCGGCGCTCGCCGCCTGGAGCGTCGGCAGCCCGAACCCCTCGCCCCACGAGGTGAGCAGGTGGACATCGGCGGCCTGATAGAGGGCCGCAAGCTCTGGAAGCGGGAGCCCACGCGCGCTCAGCATCCGGAAGTCCGCTGTCAGGCGCACCCGCTCCTCGAGCCCAAGCGTCCGCCGGTCCTCGAGCAGCCGATAGTGGTACAGCTCGCTCGCCGCCGCCGAGTCCTCGGGGTCAGCGTGGAGGTGGACGACGACATCCGAACGACCCGGGGCGACGGCGCTGGCGATGTCGAGTAGGCGCGGAAGGAGCTTGCGCGGCTGGTTGCGCGCGTCCGAGAGGATGACGAACCGGCCCTCGTAGCCGAGCCGGGCCTTTGCGGCGTCCTTGTCGGCCGGCGGACGAAAGAGCTCCGTGTCGCAGCCGTGGGGCACATAGGCGCTCTCCACCCCGCAGCGCGTCGAGACCTCGCAACCGAAGGTGCTCATCGCCACGGGGAGATCGGCGGTCTCGAGCATCCGAACCCATCCCGCGGGCAGCTCACCGTCCGGCGCCGCGCCGTCGAGCGGAAAGTAGAGGACCCACCGGGCACCCGACTGATCGAGGAAGCGCTGCACAGGCGGATCGGTCATGAAGCTCATCCACCAGATGTCAGCCAGCGTGATGACGAAGTCCGGCTGAAAGCGCATGAGATACCCGAGCAGGACGTCGCTGCCGAAAGCGTCAAAACGGACCGGCCGCACGGGAATCCCCTCCCAGCGGACCGTGGCGGCCCGGGTCTGCCAGCCGAGGATCTCGACCTCGTGGCCGCGGCGGGCGAGACGCGAGCACACCTCCCGCGTGACCATGCCGAACCCCGACGGCGAGTCGGGACTGTCGGAGATCCAGAGGATTCGCACGAGAAGCCTGTGCCGGGCCTCAGCCGCCGTCAGCCACGCCGGGCTCCGCGCGACCCGATTCCCGGCTCCCGCGCGAGCTCGAAGTCCCGCGGCGGAAGGCCGCGACGTAGGCGCTTGCCGGGAAGATGCCGTTGACGCCGCCACCCGCGAGGTCGAGATCGACCGACTGCCCGCCCCGACGGCTCTCCGCCTGAGAGTTCATCGGCTCCTCCGGCTCCTCGGACTCGGCTGCACGTTCGCTCAGGTGACTGGGCCAAAGCCCGTGACCTGGCCGGTCCGCCGGATCCGAACGCATTACGCGCCCGCTCCTAGCCGAGCCTCGCGCCTCGGCTGGGCGGTGAGGCACTTTCCCTGAGCATCCAGCGGACTGGCGGTGCCGAGACCGGCCTAGAGGGCTCGCTCATGTCTGCCTCGCTTTCGGCCGGCCGGTACGCGCGCACTCACGCTACCGGCACGCTAACACGAACCGAAAGTGCGCACCGAAATCAGGCACCGGAAAGTGCGGCACCTCGGCCTTGGGCGGGGCGAAGGTCACGGGCGAGCAAGAACTCGGCGACATCTCGGCTCTGCTGAACAACGTCCTCTGTTCGCCTGTCGTGGATGGTGTAGGAGGTGAGCCTCTCGGGTAAGCAATAACGCGAGGAGGTCAGTTGGGGTCGATGGTGCTCGGTTAAGGGAGGAAGATGAAACGCTTGGTGCAATGGCTCGTTGCAAAGCCGCGCTTGCTCGGATGGCTGTTAGGTCGGGGTCGGGTCCGCGTAAGGGATAACGACAAGCTCTACGTGCGCGTGGCAAATCGCTGGAAGCTCCTGCCGATTCGGGTCAAAATGCACCAGACTCCGGATGACTTTGGGTCGGACCCCCCGCGCCGCGCCGCGTAAACCTCGCCCCTTTCTCGGGCTTACCTCACTGATACGCATCGGGCCGAGACCATTCGCGTCATGTGATCGCTGGCGCAACCGGCGGCGGCCGCAAGCTCGCGCGATGCTTCGCGACGGGCGCCCACGAATCGCCGTGACGAGCTCTGTCCGCTCACTCAACGGGAAGCGGCGTCAGCACGAGCGTCGGTCGTCACCGAGTGGGAGAGGTCTCGCGCGCTTGGTGGCGCGCCTTGCGCCTGCGCTCGACTCCTCCTCGGGAGCTTTCGGGGATCGCGCCCATACGAATGGCCAGCTCGCGGGTTGACTCGGTCACGTCGTAGTGGTCCTTCCAAGGCTTGCCGGGAGTCGTTTGAAACGACTGGCGGAGGAGTCCAAGCCGCTCTGCTAACGCGTGCAGCTCCTCTGCGGAGTCGGCAGTCAGATGGGCCCACCGCTTGCCGCGCGACTCGATGAACGGCTCGTCCACGTAGACGCTCACGCGCATCCGCTCCCTCGACCACGGATCGCGAGCCCGCGAGCACCGGCTCCTCGGTCGAGGACATAGCGGCGCGGCAGGACATCGTCGAGGGTAACTCCGGCGGCGCCGAGCTCCGGCTTGACCGCGTCAAACTTGGTGACAGGCAGCATGAGCGCGATGCTCGCAGGAATCTCAGCGGAGGGATCCGCCTATGACCCCGCCTGACCCCCGGGTCTAGAAGGGGGTCTCCTCGCCGTTTGGTGGTGAAAGGGCGGCCTGTACAGGCCGCCCTCGGCGCGCGTTTGCGGGGCGTTCGCCGGCTGAGGAATCTCGCGCAAGTTGCGCACAGCCTGATCGACGCGCC
>Ga0136616_10000311_pt1 | contig 21763 bp, 22 predicted proteins | sample AntDrymUQ2992106_2_FD_106648 | JGI IMG/M metagenome (GOLD analysis project Ga0136616, IMG submission 106648) | Polar desert sand microbial communities from Dry Valleys, Antarctica - metaG UQ299 (21.06) | ecosystem: Environmental > Terrestrial > Soil > Desert | place: Antarctica: Dry Valley... | reverse complement strand
GGCGAGCGCGTCGAGGTCGATGAGGTCGCGTAGCTCCTCTGACCCCAGCAGCTCGGCGAGCAGCTGTCGGTCCAGCGACAGCGCCGTGGCCCGCCGCTCCGCCAGCGGTGCGTCGCCGGAGTACATATAGGACGCGATGTAGTCGAACAGCAGCGACGAGGCGAACGGTGACGCGGTCGGGGTCTCCACCTGTGCCACCCGGATGGTGCGCGAGCGCACACCGCCCAACAGCTCGACCAGCGCCGGCAGGTCGAACACGTCGCGCAAGCACTCGCGGTAGGCCTCAAGCAGGATCGGAAAGCTGCCGTAGCGGCTGGCGACGGCCAGCAGGTCGGCGGCCTTCTGGCGCTGCTGCCACAGCGGCGTACGCCCCCCCGGACGGCGCCTGGGTAGCAGCAGCGCCCGCGCCGCGCACTCGCGGAACCGCGCCGCGAACAGCGCCGAGTCGGCCAGCTGCCCGACCACGAGGTCCTCGATGTCGGCCGGGTCGATGAGCATCGTCTCCGCGACAAGGTCTGGCAGCGCGGCGTCCTCGGCTTCCGGCAGCCGCACGACGATGCCGTCGTCGGCGTGCATGGTCTGCACCTCCATGCCGAGGCGTTCTCGGGCGCGGCCCTGGATGGCCAGCGCCCACGGCGCGTGGACCCGGTCGCCGAACGGTGACAGGACACACACCCGCCAGTCGCCGATCTCGTCGCGGAAGCGCTCCACGACGAGCGTGCGATCCGTGGGCAGCGTGCCGGTGGCCTCCCGCTGCTCGGCCACGTACTGCACCAGGTTGGCGGCCGCCAGCGGGTCCAGCCCGTAGCGGGTGGTCAGCCGCTCGACCGCCTCCCCGCCGCGCAGCTCGCCGACCTCGCGGACGAAGGCCCCCACGGCGCGGCCCACCTCGATCGGGCGGCCGAGGGCGTCACCGTGCCAGAACGGCAGCTTGCCGGGTTCGCCGGGCGCCGGGGTGACGAGCACCTGATCGCGGGTGATCTCGTTGATCCGCCAGGTCGACGACCCCAGCGTAAACGTCTCGCCGGGACGGGTCTCGTAGACCATCTCCTCGTCCAGCTCACCCACCCGCCCGCCAGATCCCCTCCCGCCGGCGGCCGCTGCGCGACCGCCCTCACCCGAGGCTGCATCGCCGGCGATGAACACGCCATACAGCCCGCGATCGGGGATCGTGCCGCCGGAGGTCACCGCCAGTCGCTGGGCGCTGGAGCGACCGGTGATCGTGTCGCCGACACGGTCCCAGTTGATCCGAGGTCGCAGCTCCGCGAACTCGTCGGAGGGGTAGCGACCCGACAGCATGTCCAGCACGCCGTCGAGCTGGGCCCTTGTCAGCTCGGCGAAGCCGGCGGCGCGGCGCATCGTCTGCCACAACTCGTCCACCGGCCACTGGTCCATCGCCGCCATGGCCACGACCTGCTGGGCCAGCACGTCCAAAGCGTTGCGCGGATAGCGCGTCTGCTCGATGTCGCCGTCGTGCATGCGGCGCACCACGACTGCGCACTCGACCAGGTCGCCGCGGTACTTGGGAAAGACCTTGCCGGTGCTCGGCGCTCCAACCTGGTGGCCGGCGCGGCCCACCCGCTGCAGGCCGCTGGCCACCGAGCCCGGCGACTCGACCTGGATCACCAGGTCGACGGCGCCCATGTCGATGCCGAGCTCCAGTGACGACGTCGCCACCACGCAGCGCAGGCGGCCTTCCTTGAGCGCCGACTCGATGTCGACGCGCTGCTCACGCGACACCGAGCCGTGATGGGCGCGGGCGATGTCGGGCACCGGTGCGCCGTCGTCGCCGTGGCGCTGCGCGGCAAGCTCGTTGAGCCTGGCGCACAGCCGCTCGGCCAGGCGGCGCGAGTTGGCGAAGACGATCGTCGAGCGATGCGCCTCGATCAGGTCGAGGATCCGTGGGTGCACCGCCGGCCAGATGGAGCGGCGCAGCTCCCCTCCGCCCGCCGCTGGGCCGCTGGGCGGCTCGGAGAACACCTCGCCGAGCCGGCTCATGTCCTCCACCGGCACGATGATCTCGACGTCGAGCTGCTTGGTGGCCCCCACGTCGACGATCTGCACGGCTCGTGGGCGCCAAGCACCGTCGGCCTCGTCGACGACACCGCCGGCCAGAAAGCGGGCGACCTCCTCGATCGGGCGTTGCGTGGCGGACAATCCCACCCGCTGCAGCGGCCGGCCTCCGCGCTGCTCGGCCACCAGCGCCTCCAGCCGCTCCATTGTGACGGCCAGGTGGGCGCCACGCTTGCTACCAGCCACGGCATGGACCTCGTCGATGATGACGGTCTCGAGGCCGGCCAGCATCTGCCTCGCCCGTGAGGTCAGAAGCAGGAACAACGACTCAGGGGTCGTGATGAGAATGTCCGGCGGAGCGCTGACCAGGCGGCGCCGCTGGTCAGCCGGTGTGTCACCGGTGCGCATGCCAACGTTGACAGCGGACACGTCGATGCCCAACCGCGCGGCTACCCGCTGGATGCCGGTCAGGGGCGCCCGCAGGTTGCGGTCGATGTCGTAGGCCAACGCTTTAAGCGGCGAGACGTACAGCACCCGCGTGCGCATCATGCGGTCGGCGGGCGCCGGTGCCGTCAGCAGACGGTCCAACGCGGCGAGGAATGCCGCCAGCGTCTTGCCCGACCCCGTCGGCGCGCTGACCAGGACGCTGGCCCCGTCGGCGGTCGCTGCCCACGCCTGGGACTGTGCCGGAGTTGGCTCAGCGAAGGCGGAGCGGAACCACTCCCGCGTCGGGGTTGAGAAGCGATCCAGCGCCGCGCAAGCCCGCTGCGATACCGGTTGAGCCATCCGGCCCACTGTAGGTGTGGCGCTGCGCCGTTGTGCGGCCGACCCGACCGCAACGCTACGCTGCTGGCGGGGCCTGGCCGGTCCTTAGTCGAGTTCTGCTCTGCGATCGGAACCAGCAGCTGTGGCCTTTGACACCGTCAGTTTGACGGTCCCGGCGACCGCCGGGCACCTCGCGATCCTGCGCACCACCGTCGGCGGCTTTGCCGCGCGCGACCAGTTCACCCTCGACCAGGTCGACGACCTGCGCATGGCCGTGGAGGAAGCCGCCGTCCAGCTGCTGCGCCACTCGCGGGGGGACCGGCTCAACATGGATATCCAGACGACGGACTCCGGCGTGGAGGTCCGTCTGCTGACACAAGTCGACGGCGACGACCCCATCATCGACGAGGGCTCGTTCTCCTGGACCATCCTGCGCGCGCTGGCCGACGACATCCGTGTCGAGTCGCACGCAGAGCAGGCGACCATCACGCTGGAAAAGCACCGGCTGGTGATCCCGGGGGGCACGGTCGAGCGGGACAGCAGATGACCACCGAGGATCGTCGGGCCACCACCAAGCTGTTGTTCACCGAGCTTCGCTCCAGCGGCGACCCGCAGAAGCGCGATCAGCTGGCCAAGCTGCACCTGCCGCTGGTGGAGTACCTGGCCAAGCGCTTCAAGGACCGCGGGGAACCGCTAGACGATCTGATCCAGGTTGGGTCGGTGGGGTTGCTCAAGGCCATCGATCGCTTCGATCTCGACCGCGGCGTGGAGTTCTCGACCTATGCCACGCCGACGATCGTAGGAGAGCTGAAGCGCTACTTCCGGGACAAGGGCTGGGCGGTGCGCGTGCCGCGGCGGCTGCAGGAGCTGTCGCTGCGGCTGAACAAGCTGGTCGCCCAGCTGACCCAGGATCTCGGCCGTGCGCCGACGGTACCGGAGCTGGCCAAGGCCGCCGGGGTGTCCGAGGACGAGGTGCTCGAGGCGCTGGAGAGCGGGCAGGCCTACTCCACGACCTCCCTGGACGCCCCGTCGGGCGACGACGACGACGCCCCGATGCGCATGGACCGCATCGGCTCTGAGGACACCAGCCTGGACAATCTCGAGCACTTCGCGTCGCTCAAGCCGCTGATCGACCAGCTGCCCGAGCGCGAGCGGATGATCCTTCGCCTGCGGTTCTTCGACGACATGACCCAGTCCAAGATCGCCGAGCACGTCGGCATCAGCCAGATGCACGTGTCTCGCCTGCTCAGCCGGATCCTGGAGTACCTGCGCCAGGGCTTCGAGGGCGACGCGCAATATTAGTGGGCCACACATAATCAGTAGGCCACACGCAGCGGTAACGAGCACTACGAGATGCTTGTCGCCCACACGCAATCAGTAGGCCACACGAAGTGAGGACCAGCGCTACGGGGCGGTGCGGTGGTCGATCCACGCCACCCGGGTGATCACGGTGCCGTTCTCGCTGGCCTCGGCCGACCCGGCGACTTCGAAGCCCCACTGCCGGAGCGAGGGGACGAGTGGGGCCGCGGGCTCTGTGGTGCTGCCGTAGTTGCACAGGATGAGCCGGCCGTCGGGGGCGACCAGGTCGCGTAGGCAGCGCTGCACCAGGTCGTGACGCTGGTGCTCGGGCGCGACCTCCATCTCGCAGCGCACGAAGTCGTAGCGTTGGGGCGGCTGCCAACGGGTGACGTCGCCGACGTTGATCCGCGACGTCCAGTGGGGTAGCCGCTGCCGTGCCCGCTGCGCCAGACGCTCGGACAGCTCCAGGCCGTGGGGCTGAACGCGGTAACCGTCCTTGGCGGTCCACTCGACGACCGACTCCAGCAGCAGGCCGTTGGCGCAGCCAACGTCCAGGAAGCTGCCGTCGCGGTCAATGGCCGACACGATGACCCGGCGGGCGCGTTGCCAGCGGGCGGCGTCACCGTTGAAACCCGAGCCACCCCGGCTGTCGGGCGCGGCGAGGTAGGCATCCTCCAACAGCGCGACCGTCCGCGCGTTCCACTCGTCCTGTGTCGGTGTCGTCCGCATGCCGCCCCTGACGACGAGTCCCCGGAGGAGGCGCCGAGCCCTCGCCGGTCGGGTTGGGAAGGATCGGGTCCGTTGCGGGGCCAGCCTCACTCCACAGGACGCCGGGTCGCACCGAGCGCCTCGCTGACCTTCCGCAGCGACTGGTTCGTCTCGGACGCGGGTCCCTGCGCCACCGCCACCCCCTCAGCGCGCAGCAGGTCATGGGCCGACCACACATCAAGGCCGAGCGCTTCGCCGAACTGGCGCAGCGTCAAGCGTCCGCCGCAGTATGCCTCGATGGCGTCGCGCTTGTGCAGCTCACGCAGCGCGAAGTCGACCAGCTGGCGAATTGCGGTCGAGCGGTCCTCGTAACGCTGAGCGGCGAAGGCATCGACCCGACGCAACAACTCCTGGTCAATGGTGGCGTTCACGCGCACGGCCTGGCTCATGACAACTCCTCCAGTGAGTAGGACAGAAGGTCGGAGGTGATCCGGCCAGCCGCGCAAAGCGCTTCCAGCGACCCGCGTGCACCCCGAAGATCCAGCAAGCCGAGTTGGGCATACAGCACAACCATGTCGGCGGTCCGCAGCCAGGTGACCCCCGTGTTGACAGCACGCCTTCCAAGGGTGGCATCGTCGCTCAACAACGTGCCGGTGCGGTACGCAGCCGCCAACACCTGGCCATCCGCTGGGTCCTGCTTGAGTCCGGTAACGAGAGGAAGGGAACCGATGGCTGCTCGGATGGCGATCGCGTCGGCATGGCCGGCGGCGACAGCATGGTCGACGGTCTCCTCATGCACAATCTTCGGCACGGTGACCGTGAATGGCGCATCGGCCAGCAGCCTCAAGAGACCCGCCCATGCCAGTGAGATCACCGTTGAGGAGTCGATGGTCACAGCCATGGAGTCGCGGATTCTCGCACACTCCGTATGCGATCTGTGGCTATAGCCAGCAGGCGCTTCATCCACGTGTCCGGCGTGCCGATGTTGCCGTCGTGCGTCGGTGGCTACCCGTCTTGCTCGCGTGCGCCCTGTCAGCGGCAGGGTGCTCCCAACTCGTGCAGGTGGAGGCGGTTCCGCTGCGGGCCAAGCCGTCGTCGGTCGCAGAGCAGACCCTGGTGTACGCCTCGGACGGGTCGGTCATCGCGACGCTGCGCGTGCAGAACCGCGTCACCATCGACCGTGATGACGTTCCGCAGGTCCTCGTCGACGCGGTGCTGGGCGCCGAGGACCGCCGCTTCTACCGCCATGACGGCATCGACGTACGGGCCATCGCCCGTGCCGCGCTCGCCAACCAACGGGCCGGCACTGTGGTGCAGGGCGGATCGACGATCACCCAGCAGTTGGTCAAGAACCGCTACTTCCGCGACGCACCCCAGACGCTGCGGCGCAAGAGCGCCGAAATGCGGCTCGCCTTGCGTGTCGAGCTTGAACGCAGCAAGGACGAGATCCTCACCGACTACCTGAACACCATTTACCTGGGCGAAGGCGCCTACGGCGTGCAGGCCGCGGCGCGCCACTACTTCGGCATCGACGCCGCCCGCCTGCGATTGCCGCAGGCGGCGCTGCTGGCCGGGCTGATCCGTTCCCCAGAGACCAACTCCCCCTCACGACACCCCGTCGCAGCACGCGCGGCCAGGCGTCGCGCCCTCGCCGGCATGGTGGCCACCGGCGCGATCGGACCTCGTAGGGCGCGGTGGGCCGCTGGCCAGCCCCTCGGGGTCCGGGCCAGGGCGGCTTCTCCCACCACCCGGTACCCGTACTTCGTCGAGTACGTCAAGCGCGTGCTGCTGGCCAACCCCGCGCTGGGACCCGACGAGGCCAGCCGCGTGAGCGCCCTGTACCGCGGCGGCCTGCGCATCCACACGAGCATCGATCCGAACCTGCAGGCCAAAGCCGAGGCGGCGGCCAGCGCGCATCTTCCGGACAACAGCGACCCTGAGGTCGCCATCGCCGTCATCCGGCCCCGCAGCGGCCGCGTGGTGGCGGCGGTGGGCGGACGGGACTTCCGCCGGCTGCAGTTCGACCTGGCGACCCAGGCGCACCGCCAGCCCGGCAGCGCCTTCAAGACCTTCGCCCTAGTGGCGGCCCTGCGCAGCGGCATGCGCTTGGACGATCTGGTGGACAGCGGCTCGGCAACGCTGCTGGGCAGCGACGGCGACGACCCGTGGCCAGTCAGCAGCTCAACCGTGGGACAGCTGTCGCTGGACCGGGCGCTGGCGCTGTCATCCAACGGCGCCTTCGCCCGGCTGGCCGTGGAGCTCGGGGGTCCTCGCATCGCCGAGCAGGCGCAGGCGATGGGCGTGACCTCCGACACCGGCAGCAACGATGCGATCGTGCTCGGCGGGTTGCGCCACGGCGTGACACCACTGGAGATGGCGTCGGCCTACGCCACGCTGGCCAACACCGGCATCCACGTTCCGCCCATGCCGATCGTCAAGATCACCGACGCCGAGGGCAGCCTGCTGTGGCACCCGACGCCCGACCCGCGCGTGGCCGTGGACCCCGAGAACAGCTATCTCAGCACGCAGGCGCTTCAGGAGGTGGTCGAGTCTGGCACCGGCCAGGCGGCCCGACTTCCACGTCCAGCGGCGGGCAAGACCGGCACCACCCAGAACTATCGCGACGCGTGGTTCGTTGGCTTCACACCGCAGCTGGCTGCGTCGGTCTGGGTCGGCCACACGCGCCCGCGCCCGATGTACGACGTGCATGGCGTCTCGCGTGTGGAGGGCGGGACCTTCCCGGCGCGCATCTGGCAATCCTTCATGACCGCGGCTCTGGCGGGCAAGCCCGTACGGCCCTTCCCGTACCCGTCGAGGTTGGCGGTCACGGTGCGCGTGGATCCGGCCAGTGGCTTGCTGGCCGCCCCGTGGTGCGCTCCCGGTGTGGTCCACACGGCCCTGCCCAAGCAGCTTCCCACCAGTTCCTGCCCGCAACCGCCGCCGCCGCCGACGCCGGCACCGGTCGCTGCGGCCACTCCGGCGCCGAGCCGCACGCCGACATCACCAGCGCCGTCCGAGGCAGCATCGGAGCCGGTACGCAAGGCGCCGGTCGACCGGCCGTCGCCGTCTCCGTCGCCGTCAGCGGCTCCCGAGGCCAGCGAGCCACCAACTCGACCCAGACCGCAGCCGTCACCCTCTCCGTCGCCGTCGCCGTCGCCGTCGCCGAAGAAGCGCAGGGGCTGAAGCAGACCGCTGCTAGCGTGCTCCCCCATGCGCGCCCTGCTGTTGCACAATCCGAACGCCACCTCGACCAACCCCGCGGTGACCGACGTCATCGCCCGCGCGCTGTCCGCCGAGCTGAAGCTCGACGTCGAAGCCACGAAGCGACGGGACCACGCGAGCTTCCTGGCTGCTGGAGCGGTGGACGCCGGCTATGAGGTGGTCGTGGCACTCGGCGGGGACGGCACCGTCAACGAGGTGCTGCAGGGCCTGGCTGGTACCGATGTGCGGCTGGGAATCCTGCCAGGAGGCTCGACCAACGTCTGGGCGCGCAGCCTCGGGTTGCCCAACGCTGCGGTCGAGGCAACGTCGCTGCTCCTGAGCAAATTGCGCAGCCGCGAGGATCGCCAGGTCAACCTCGGCTCCGCGAACGGGCGGTACTTCGGTTTCACCGCTGGCTTCGGCTACGACGCCGAGGCCGTCCGCTACGTCGAACGTCGCTACCGGCTCAAGCGGGCGGTGCGGCAAGCGTCGTTCCTGTGGAGTGGGGCGCTGGCCTATCGCGGCGGCGCCGGAGGGCGTCATTCCTGGCCGAAGACCGACATCACGCTGTCGGTGGAGCGCGAGGAGCCGGTGCGCGGGCTCAAGTCGGTGGTGTGCTGCAACACCAACCCCTTCACCTACCTGGGGAACTGGCCGGCCCAGATGTGCCCCGACGCCGACCTCGACAAGGCGCTGGACGTCACGGCGCTGACTCGGATCAGCTTCCTGGGGTTGGTGCGCATCGCCCGCACGGCGCTGACCTCCGCGGGTGTCGGTCGGCTGCGCAGCGTGCGGCTGTGGCATGACCAGCCGGCGTACGACCTGGACAGCGCAACGCCGCTGGCCCTGCAGGTGGACGGTGACTATATCGGCGAGACGACGCGGGTCGAGTTGCGCAGCGCTCCCGCGGCCCTGCACATCGTCGCCTGACGCGGCACCCCGGGTCCTGGCCGCCGGCTCAGCCCGGCCTCGCCGCTGTGGCTCAGCCCAGCCGCGCCCGCAGCGCAGCGGGATCATCGGTAAGCAGCCCGTCCACGCCCAACGCGGCCAGCGACGCCGCTTGGGTGGGCTCGTTGACGGTCCATACCATCAGGCCGAGCCCGTCGTCGTGCAGCGCGGCTATGGTCGCCGCGTCCAGGCCCGGACTACCGCAGTGAGAGGCGATGACCTGGGCGCCGTACTCCGCCGCGATCTCGGTCGCCGCCGCGAGTCCAAGGCTGTCGAAGTGCACCAGGCCCGTGGCGGTCTCCGGCAGGGCCTCGCGCAGGGCGGCGACCGTCAGCGGACTGAAGGCGCTGGTCAGCAGCTGCCGCCCGGCCATCAGCTTGCGCACGGCCTCAGCGACGAGCCCCGCGACCGCCTCGCCCTCGTCGAAGTCCGGCTCCCCCGGCAGGTTCTTGACCTCCAGGATTACCCCCAGCTTGACCGGCATGGTTGTCAGCACCTCATGCAGGGTGTGGATTCCGGCCGCGGCCAGTTGCCGGGCGGTGCGCGCGACGATGTCGACGCCACCGAAGCTTGGATCGTGGTGGACGACGGCGACGCCGTCGGCACTACGGCGCACGTCCAACTCCACCCAGTCGGCGCCCGCCGCAGCCGCGGCGGCGAAGGCCGCGGGAGTGTTCTCGACTGGTTGCGGCTGGCGCAACCCCCGGTGGCCCACCACCAGTGGCCGACCGGGTGGCCTGCACAGCGGCATCGGGGGGTGCACCAGCGGCATCCTAGGGGTTGGCCAGCTGTCCAAGGACGCCCGGCAAAGTTTGTACGCCGCACCCCTAGACGCTGCTGCTGCTCGCCGTTACAGTCGTGAGCGAGAAGGTGCAGATTATGTTGTCGCGGCTTGTGAGCGGTTTCACAAGTGCGCCAGCGCGGTAGCTGCCGGGGCGGCCCGGTATCGCCGTTGCTACCCCACCCGGAGGCGCACCGCGACCGTGTCAACGCTCGCGTCGTCCCCCGGCGACGGCGGCCAGAACAATCACAGACAGAAAGCGAGCATCCTCATGGATTGGCGCTCCAGAGCAGCCTGCCTGGACGAAGACCCCGAGCTGTTCTTCCCGATCGGCACCACCGGCCCGGCCTTGGAACAGGTCGAGGCGGCCAAGCAGGTGTGCCGTGGCTGCGAGGTCATCGACCATTGCCTCGAATGGGCGCTGGAGACCAACCAGGATGCCGGGGTATGGGGTGGCCTGTCCGAAGATGAGCGCCGTACGCTGCGTCGCAGCCGCCAGCGGCGGCGCCGGATGGCCAGCTAGCGCTCAAGTAGCGAAGCGGTAGCGCACCTGGCTATTCCTACCGCAGCGGGATCGCCAGTCGAACGCTGGTGCCCGACGGGGTCGAGTTGGCGGAGAAGGTGCCGCCCAGCTCGCTTTCGATCAGGGAGCGCGCGATCTGCAGACCGAGATTGGCCACAGCGTCGAGCGTCACACCCTGCGGCAGCCCAACACCGTCGTCGCTGACCTCGACGCCGAGGACCGGACCGTCGTGGGAGAAGCTGATGCGCACCGTGCCGCCCACGGCCGCGGCGCTGTCCTCGGCGCCGGGAAAGGCGTGCTCGACGGAGTTCTGCAGCAACTCGGTCAGCACCAGGGCCAGCGGCGTGGCGATCTCCGCCGACAGGTCCCCGGGCTCTCCCTCCATCTCGAACAGCACGGGGATGTCAGGATCGGTCAACCCGTCGGCCAGCATGTCGATGACCCGCCGCGCCACCTTGGCGAAGTCGACACGCTCGCGTGACTCCTGGCTGAGCGTCTCGTGCACCAGCGCGATCGAGGCGATGCGGCGCACGCTCTCAGCCAGCGCCTCACGAGCCTCCGCCGACTGCAGCCGCCGAGCCTGGAGTCGCAGCAGCGCGGCGACCGTCTGCAGGTTGTTCTTCACGCGATGGTGGATCTCGCGGATGGTGGCGTCTTTGAGGCGCAGGGCGCGCTCATGGCGCCGCAGCTCGGTGACCTCGCGAACCAGCAGTAATCCACCGATGACGTCGTCGTGGCCGATCAGCGGCAGCAGCCGGCGCATGACCACCGCCCCCTGACGCTCGACCTCCACGACGCGCGACTCGCCAACGTGGAGCGCTGTAAGCAGCTCGTCGTGACCGAGGTCAAAGTCGCGCAGGTTCTGACCGAGCAGGTTTTCCAGGCTGCCCATCCGCCGGTACGCCGAAATCGCGTTCGGCGACGCGAAGGTGACGCGGCCTTCCGCATCGACGCGCATGATGCCGTCGCCGACGCGCAGGGCGACCTCCCGCTCCTCGGGGTGGTCGTCGGCGTACGGGAAGTTGCCGTCGGCCAGCATCTGGGCCAGCTCACCGGCGGACTGCAGGTAGGTCAGCTCCAGCTGCGACGGCGAGCGTGCCGTGGCAACGTTCGCCTCGCGCGTGACGACCGCCGCGATCTCGCCGTGGAAGCGGACGGGGATGGCCTCCTCGCGAACGGGCACGCCGGTCGACCAATCCGGGTCGGCGTCGCGGATGACGCGTTGCTCGGCGAACGCCCGACCCACCATCGGCCGGTCAGTCATCGGGAACGCCTGGCCGACGAGGTCTTCGGAGTAGATGGTCTGGGCGGTATACGGCCGCATCTGGCCGACGCACAGGTAGGCGGCGCTGTCGTCGAATAAGGTGTGGCGGACGAACAGCAGCAGGTCGGCGAAGGACAGGTCAGCCAGGATCTGCCAGTCGGCCAGCAGCAGCTGCAGATGGTCGACGGTGTCGGCGTTCAACCCCGTGCGATCCAGTAGCCGCTCTTCCAACAGCGCCATGCGTCAGTCCTGCTCCAGCAGTACCAAAACGTCGCCTTCCTGCACCACATCGGCGACATCCACTTGGATCGCCAACACCGTCGCGGCGGCCGGCGCGAGCACGGGGATCTCCATCTTCATCGACTCGACGACCAGCAGGATGTCGCCCTCGGCGACACGCTTGCCTGGGGTGACCTCGACGGCCACCACGTTGGCCACCATCTCGGCGACGACCTCCAGCACGCGGCTTACCGCTCGAGGAAGCGCTCAAGGCCCTTGATGGGGCCCACCTCGCGGATGCGCGCAAAGGCGCGCGCCTCGATCTTGCGCACCTCGGGAATCGTCAGGCCCAACCGGTCGGCCACCTCGCCCGGCTTGGCGGGCGTGCCGTCGACCAAGCCCATGCGCAGCTCAACCACGCGCCGCTCGACCTCGGGCAGACGTCGCAGCACGCCCGACAGCTTCTGGCGCAGCGCGTTGAGCGCCGCCGCCTCGGGGTCGGCGTCGCGGCTCCGGCTCGCGGCGGGGCGAGCGGGCCGGTCGGGGCGCTTGTTTGGACTCATGTCCTACCGCTTCGTTACTTGAGGACTTCCGCGGTCATGCTACCCGTGTGCTGCATCGCCCCGGCCAGCGGGCTTGGCAAGGCGGGTGCGTGCGACGGATCACCTAGGCTCGCACGCTGTGGAGCAACTCCAACAACTCGTCGACGCCGCGGATACGGCCGCGCTGCTGCGCGCGGTGGACGGCCTGTGCGCCGGCAGGGAGTGGGATCGCCTCGCCGATCTGGCGCGACGCTGCCGGGACGCCGTGGAACTCGGCAAGCAGCTGTGGCCCGTGGCGATGCACATCGACTACCGCCTGGCCTGGGAAGGACCCGCGTCGCACGCGGCCGCGGTGCTGCGTCCAGGAGCCGGTCGCTTCGCGCTGGGTCCGCTCACGGAGGTGGCGGCCAGCACGCACGACTGGGGCGCACTGGCTCCGCATCTGGGAGATCCCATCTCGGCGGCTGCCGTGGCCGGCGAGCGCGTGCTGCGTGGCGAGGATCTGCGCGAGGCACAACCGGCCGCGTTGTTGGGAAGTGCGGAGCTGCCCCTGGTCCTGGCCGACTGGGAGCCCGCGTACGCGCTGCCGACCTACCGCGACCGATCGGCGCTGTTTCCCCGCCCGAAGGCGACGCTTTCCGGTCCTGGGCGCCCGGCGACCGCCTCCACCAGCGGGCGAGGCAGCGACGACGAGGCCGTCCGCGCCCTGCGCGACGTCGTCGAGACGTGGGTGTCGCAGTCATCGGGGCGCGTCGACGCCGTGGTGGTCGAGGGCCCTGCCGAGGCCGCGGTCGGGGCGCTGGCGCCGGAGGGGTTGTTGTACGAGGTCGACGCCGCCGAGGTGCTGGCCATCCTGCAGTGGGCCGGCGCCAGCGGGGGCGCCTACGGACGCCGGCGCGGTGGGGCGGCTGGGCGCTTCACCGCGTGGTGGGTCGCCGCGGCGGTCGCGGGTCTGGAGTGGCCGGCCGACCCCAGTGACGGCCAGTTCGCCGGCGACTTGGGGACCGCTGCCGACGAGCTGCGCTGGTATGTGTGGAGCGCTCCAGGTGACGACAGCGGCTGGGTGCTGCGGGTTGCCATCGCCGACCCGGTCGATGGGCTCGCCTGGGCGGTGGATGCCAGCGACCGGCGGGACGAGGAAGCGGCCGAGACCGTCGCGGTACCACCGGCGGCTACCTGAGTCCTCGTGGTCCTCGTCGTCGTCACCGTCGCCTGCTCCGTGGTCATCGGCTGGCTGCGCGGAGGGCGGCTGGCCAACCTGAGTTCCCTGCGACTGGCCGGACTGTGGTGGCTGGTGCTGGCCGCCGGCGCGCAGTTCGTGCTGTTCGCGGTCACTCGGACGGGGGGACCCGCCCAGACGCTGGCGCTGCCGCTGCTGGCTGTGGGCCAGGTGGGGCTGCTCGGCTTCATCTGGGTCAACCACCTGCTGCCGGGCATCGTCCTGGTGCTGGTGGGCTCCGTCGCCAACGCCGCCGTCATCGTCGCCAACCGAGGCATGCCGGTATCCGCCGGGGCCCTGGCCAGCGTGACGGGCGGCACGTCGGACTTCGAGCCGGGCCAACACCGGCTGCTGGAGGCCGGCGACCCCCTGAGGTGGCTGGCCGACATCATCGCCGTGCCACTGTTGCGTACGGTGGTCAGTCTTGGCGACGTGGTGCTCGCCGCGGGTATCGGTCTGCTGGTCAGCACCCTGATGCTGCGGGCTCCTGAGTCCGCAGCATCCTCGCGTCACCAGCGGTAGCGCACCCCGACTAACCACGCAGCCAGCGCACCGTCTCAGTCAGGCCCTCCCGCAAGGTCGTCCACGGCTTCCAGCCCAGCTCCGTGGCGGCCAGGCGTGCGTCCAGCGCGATGTTGCGCAGCTCCCCGGGGCGTTCCGGCGCATGCTCGGCTTGCCGGTTGTAGCCGATCACCTCCGCCAGTGCGGTGAACAGCTCGTTGACGCTGGTTTCCTCGCCGGTTCCGATGTTGCAGCGAAGGCCGTCACCACGCTCCATCGCCAGCACGAAGGCGTGGACCACGTCGTCAACGAACACGAAGTCGCGGGTCTGCTGCCCGTCCCCGAAGATGGTGACCGGCTGATCCTCCAACATGCGGCCGCCGAAGATGGAGACCACCCCGGCCTCGCCCATCGGGTCCTGCCGCGGACCGAAGACGTTGCCCAGCGCTAACGAGGTCCACTTAAGGTCGTACAGCGCCGCGTAGGTGTACAGGTACTCCTCGACGCCACGCTTGCTGGCACCGTAGGGCGAGTGCGGATGCCCGGGATAGTCCTCGGCGATCGGCAGCTCCTCGGCGGATGGCTCGCCGTAGATGCAACCGCCCGAGGTCGCCATGACAATTTTTCGGGCCCCGTGCTTGCGGGCGCTCTCCAGGAGGTTGACCGTCCCCAGGACGTTGATCTTGGCGTCGCGCACCGGGTCAGCGACGCTGCGGCGCACGTCGATCTGCGCCGCAAGGTGCAAGACCACCTCCGGTTGCGCCCGGGCGACGACCCGCTCCAGGCCGTCGGAGACGAGATCGATGCGCTGGAAGACCAGCGGCAGGTCGGGGTTGCGGCGGGCGTCGTCGAGGTTGTGCAGCTTGCCGGTGGACAGGTCGTCCACCACCGTCACCTTGTGGCCCTCCGCCAGCAGACGGTCGGTCAGCATCGATCCGATGAAGCCGGCCCCGCCCGTCACCAGCACGCTGGTCAATGGTCTTCCTTTGTCCGCACCATTCCGTGATCGTGCCAGATCACGGGCGCGTCGAGGTCAGCCGGCGGCCCGCAACCGGATCCGGACCCGAGCCAGCAGGCCGGGCGGCGCGCAGTCCCGGCACTTGGCGGCCACCAGCGCGCGCAGCTCCCGCTCGAACTCCGCACGGTCAAGGCACGGCGGGCAGTCTTGCAGGTGATGCTGGATCGCCGCCTCTAGATCCATCTGCGTCTCGCCGTCCAGGTAGATCTCCAGGCGGTCGAGCACGTCGCGACAGTCCTCATTCATCGTCGCTGCTGCCTCCTGCGTCGCCCGTTGCCGCCGGCAGCAGGCCTCGGGCCGCCGCGTAGTCGTACAACGCTTGATGCAGCGCTGCTCTTCCCCGGTGCAGCCGGCTCATCACCGTGCCGATCGGCGAATCCATGATCTCGGCGATCTCGGCATAGCTGAAACCCTCGACGTCGGCCAGGTAGACCGCCATGCGGAACTGCTCGGGAAGGTCGGCCAGCGCCCGCTTGACCTCGTCGTCTGGCAGCTGCCGGAGGAACTCGACCTCGGCGGGTGCCTGCGTGGTGGCCGCGATCCGGTCGTACAGCGAGAAGTCGCCACCGTCCTCCAGGCCGTCGCGGTAGGCGTCGACGGACACGGGAGTGGGCTGGCGCTGCTGGCGGCGATAGGTGTTGATGTAGGTGTTGGTCAGGATGCGATACAGCCAGGCTCGCAAGTTGGTGCCCGGCTCGTACTGGTGGAACGCCCGGTAGGCCTTGGTGAACGCCTCTTGCACCAAGTCCTCCGCGTCGGCGGGGTTGCGCGTGTAGCGCAGGGCCGCCGAGTACAGCTGATCCAGGTAGGGCAGCGCGTCGCGGCCGAAGACCTCCCGCCGCTGGTCGTCGGTGAGCTCCTGCCTGACCGTGCCGCTCGGCACCCTGCCTCCCTGTCCTCATGTAGTGAAGCGGTAGGACACAAGACCTTCCTTGTGCGTTCGCCGAGGGGAGTGTAGGCGCTGCCCGGACCAGGCTCCGTGCCGGTCTTACACGCCAGTTCGTGTAAAACCTTGTTGACACGTGTTGTCAAGCCGCGTACAACGACACCGCTGGAACGACAGGGAGCACAATGTGACCGACGACCCGCTTGGCGCTTGGCTGCGTGAGACCAGCGACGCCGATGCCCGCGCTCCACAAGCCGGGCCCGCGCCTGCGGCCGACGGCCGAGTCCCGCAGCCCGACGGACGGAGTACCGAGGCCAGCGGTGATCGGGTGGCGGCGCTGTTCGCCGACGACCGGTTGCCGACCGCGCCGAACCGCCGCAGACGGCTGCTGTGGCTGCTCGCCGCCCTTCCCTGGCTGGTGGTGGCTGTGCTGCTGCTGGCCCGAGGCGGCCAGGCGCCGACCCAAGGCGCCGTGGGCTCCCAGCCTCTGCACGAAGCGGGAAGTCATTCGACCTCGGAAGCCGGCGATTCGCATCCTGCCGAGATCCTGACCGCGTCGCTTCCCGACGACCGGCTGCTGGCGGTAGCTGCCGTGGCGGTGCGCACCGAAGCCACGGCCACCGACGGCCTCGCGCGGCGCTATGTCGACACCGTGGCCGCCGAGTCCGTGATCCACCATGGGGACATCGCCATTGTCACCGTCCGTGCCGTGGTGCTGGACGGCACCGCCGATCGCTGGCTGCGTGCCCGGCCGGCCCGCTTTGCGGTGCCCGTCGGTGCGGCAGACGGCGAGGTGGTCGCCCTGGCCGAGCCGTGGGTCCTGGCGCCGCCCACGGCCCGGCCTGCCGCCCCGGCGTGGCGGCCGCTGGCCGACCGGTCGCTGGCGCCGGCGGTAGTGGTGACGCTGCGCAAGGCGGGCTACCACACGATCGGGCTGGCACGGTTGAGCGTCCGCCACGACCTGGTGGGCATCGTGCGAAGCAGCGTGCGCGCCCGAGCCCCCGGTGAACGGACGGTCCGCCGTCACACGTTGTGGCTCAGCGACGACTCGCCACCCCAGCTGCTCGGTGCCTCGCCCCCGGAGCCGACGCTGCCGCCGCCCTCCCCTGCGCTATCCAACCGTCCTTCGCCGTCGCCGACCAGCACCCCCGAACCGTTGGAGCAGCCGTGACCCTTCCCGCCCCAGCTGCCGCCAGCCGTCGCCGACCGGACGGCGCCGCGGGACCGGGTCCTTCGGGCGGCGCTGGCCGCCGACCACCATCGCTCGGCCCAACTCCCGCTGGACCCCGCGGCAGGCAGTCGCTGCCGCTGCTGGCGGCGGCCTTTGCCACGCTGTACTGCGAGTTCGAAGCCGGTCGCCGCCCGCGGCGTCACCTCACCTCGATGGCCACTCCACTGCTCGTCGCACGGCTGGCCGCCGCCTCGGTCCGGCCCAGCACCCCTGCCACGGTGGCGCGCGTGCTGGTCGTCCCGGTCGAGAGCGACACCGCCGAGGCGGTGGTCGTGGTACGCCGCGGTGAGCGGTACACCGCCCTGGCCTTGCGATTGGTGCGCACGGGCGACGGCTGGCGCATCGACGACGTCGCGCGCCCCGAGCTCGGTGGCCTGCCGCCACCGCCCTTTCCCATGCCCGCCGACGAGGAGGACGGCTTCGCCGCAGTGGCTGCTGGATTGCCACAGCTGGCTTGTGATGGGTAGCCTGCCGCCCAATGCGCGCGTATCGACGCACGCGGCATCCGCTTCTTGTCCTTGGCGTTGTTGCTGCCGCTGCCCTCTCCGCCTGCCTGGTCACGCCCGTGGCTCGAGCTTCCGACCCGCGGCTGCAGGAGGCCATCGACCGCCGCCTCGAGGTGCAACAGCGCCTCGACGGCCTGCTGGACCGCACCGGCCGATTGGAGGCCGAGGTGTCGGCGGAACGTGAGCGGCTGCAAGTGCTTCGTGTGACCGCCACCGGGCAGCGGCGCCGGGCAAGGGCAGCCGGTGATCTGGTGGCGTCCCGCATCCGCGCCGCCTACAAGTGGGGCCAGACCGACCTGTCGCTGTCGCTGCTCACCAGCGGTTCTTCCGCGCAGGCCAGGGAGCGGGCCCAGATGTTGGGGCTGCTGGCCCAGCGCAGCCGCGCCGAACTGGAGAGGGTGGCGGCGGCCCGCGAGCGCACCGACGCCACCGCGGCACAAGTCGCCGCGTCGGTCAAGCGGTTGCGTTCCAGGCAGGCGCAGCTGGACGCGGCGCACGCCGAGTCGACTCGGTTAGTCGCTCAGGCACGGTCCGACGAGCAGCAGATCCGCGAGACCATCGCGGCCGAGCGCCGGGCCGCCCGCGAGGAGGCAGCACGCCAACGGCGCGAGGCGGCGGCCGCGGCCGCGGTCAGCGCCGCCACCACCGAGACTGCCGCCGCTGAGACCGCCGAGGCAGCGGCGCCCCGCAGCAGCGCCGCGGCCAGCCGCAGCGGCGGGGTTGCCTCTGGGTCCACGACATCGGCAGCCTCAACGGCATGTCCAGTGGGCCAGCCACGGACCTACAGCGACACCTGGGGCGCTCCGCGCTCGGGCGGGCGTAGTCACATGGGCACCGACATCTTGGCACCACACGGGACGCCGAGCTACGCCTACGAAGACGGGGTCATCAGCCGTATGGAGGCGAGCTCACTGGGCGGCATCTCCCTGTACCTGCAAGGAGCCGGCGGTGCCAGCTACTACTACACCCACCTGTCGGGCTATACCGAGGGCGCCAGCGTCGGCAAGGCGGTGACGGCGGGCGAGCACATCGCCTACGTCGGCGACTCCGGCAACGCCGCGGGCATCTCCCATCTGCACTTCGAGGTGCTGCCCGGCGGCGGTTCCAACGTCAACCCGTATCCGTACGTGGTGCGCGCCTGCGGGTGATCGACTCCCGTCTTGTCGCCCTGACCCAGGCCTGGCTGCGTGGAACCGACGACGTGGTGACCGGCACCCCGGCCGTCGCCGCCGCCCTGACCGCCGCCGGCCTGACCGCCCGCACGGCTTCGCTGGCGGCGATGCCCGCCGAGTCCTGCGATGCGGTCGCGCTGCTCGACGACGAGCTGAGCCTCGCCGGTGATCACGGCGAGGGCTTGGTCGCCGAGGCTGCCCAGGCCTTGGCGCCCGGCGGACTGCTGATGGTGTCGGTATCGGGCCGCGTGCACGCGCAGGCCACCGGCCGCCGCATCCTGGGGCGCGGCTACACCGCCGACGAGCTGCGGCGGGCCCTCGGTCACCGCGGCTTCGACGTGGAGCTGCTGTGCGCTCCCGGCGCGGCGGCCACCGTCGCGGGCCGGCCCGACGGCCCGCTGCAGCCGGAACTGGACCGCTCCCCCGGCTTGCTCGACGCCGCTGCCCGGCTGGTGGCCGTCGGACGCCGGCACCACGCTGCGCGGGATCGCAGTGCGGCGTTCTTCGAGACGCTGCCCCGCAAGGTCGTCGCGGCGGCGGTGCTGTGCCGCAAGCAGGGCCGGCTGCTGGTGGTGCACGACAGCTTCAAGCGCCACTGGACGATCCCGGGCGGGGTGGTGGACCCGGGCGAGGACCCGCGCAGCGGCGCGCGGCGCGAGGCCTTCGAGGAGGCCGGCGTCGAGGTGGACGTCGGCGCGGTGCTCGGCGTCTTCGCCTCATCTTGGCCCGAGCGGGTGGTGCTGGTGTACGACGCGCGACCGCTGCACGACGACGACGCCGAGCTGCGGGCGGTGCACGCCCACGAGATCGACGCCGTGGAGTGGCTGGACCTCGACGAGGCGCTGGACCGGCTGGCGCCGTACGTCGCCGAGCAGGTCCGTCGCTGCCTGGCGGAACCGGGCGGCACCTCCTGGCAGGACCACGCCTGAGCCACGCGAGTAGCGAAGCGGCGGCCGCAGGACGATCAGCCGTCGTCGGGGCAGGGGCCCGAGCACTGCACGCGGTCGCTGACCTCGCTGTAGTCGTAGACGTGCGCCCGGCTGCGAAAGATGTAGCTGCGGTCGTCCAGCAGCGGCAGGTCGGCGCCGAAGTAGCGGTCGAGGATCAGCCGCCAGGTGTTCACGGGGGTAATTGACGGATACAGGCCGGGATCGTCGAGGCCCGGCAGGAGGTAGGCGTTGAGGATCTGGAACTTCTCCCGCAACTCCTCGTCGGTCGCCTGCTCCCAGTCAAAGCCGGCCTCGTCGGCCTTGTAGCGCACCGGGTGCGGGCCCTCGTCAGCCTGGATCACGACGATGGGGCGGTCGGCCTCCGCGACATCCAGCAGGTCATCCAGGAACGCCGAGATCAAGCCGTTGGTGTACTGCGTCTGCTCGATGTAGCCGCGGGTGCGGCCACGCCGAGCGTCGCCGAGCAGGCTGACGTAGCGACCTCGGCGGTCGAACACGAACGGCTCATGGGGCAGCAGAATGTGCGCGAAGGTGAACGTGGGACCCGGCTTGGCCATGGCGGTGCGCAGCGCCTGGAACTGTTGCAGCGCGCCGTCGTAGTGGACCCGCCGTTGTTCGTCGCCCGACATCTGAGATGGTCGTTTGCCGACCTCCGACAGCAGCGTTGTCTCCCACCAGGCGAGCTCGAAGTCTGATGTCTGGTCGTAGCCGAGGTTGACGTCGGCCTGCGGGTTGGCCTGGGTCCCGCCCCACCAAGCCCCGATGTGGATGTACTCGTACCCCCGGCGCTTGAGGATGCGGCCCAGCTGGTGGTTGCGCAGGAGTTCGTACAGCGGGAGCAGGTTGCCGGTGTTGGGCCCGTAGCGCCGCGGCATGTCATCCAGGTAGCGCAAGTTCAGCGACGACGACAGCGACGTGGCGGTCTTCAAGTAGTTGGCAGTGCTATCCGGGGCAACGTAGAAGCCACGGCGTCGCAGGTCGGCGGTGAAGGAATGGTTGTCGTAGCCCAGGTGGGACCGCATGTTCTTCTCGGACGGGTAGCGGTCGAAGATCAGGTAGTAGACGTCTCGCGGGTCTCCCGGCGAGCTCCATGGCCCCACTCGCGGCTCGAGGTCCTCCGGGGCGGGGACGGAGGCCGCGGCAGCGAGGGCCGGTGACTTGGCCTGCCAGATCGTCAGCAGGGACAATGCAACGAGCACCACCGACACGCCGGTCAGGATCGTTGTCGCCTCGCCAAGGCCAGATCGCAGGCGGATAGCGCCGACGACGCACAACGCCATGACCAGCAGCCACAACGGCAGCAGCCAGGCGGGATCACCGACCAGGTTGCGCACGTGCCCCCACAGCAGCAGGCCCACGATCAACACGGACGACACCATCCCCGCACGGCGGGCGTCACGCAGTACCACCGCCAGGACTCCGAAGACCACCGCAGCGATGCCGACGTTGTAGGTCAGGAGACGGACCGCCTCCTGGATCGGGGTCTCCCCGACGTTGCGTGCGTACAGAAACAGTACCGGCCAGGCCGCGAGCAGCAGCGGGTACACGACCAGCTGTTGCCGCCAGCCCACACGACCGCGTTGTCCCTGCAGCACCGTCACCGCCGTCGTAGCAGGTACAGCGTCCGCTGCGAGCCGTGCACCGGCTCTCGTTGCACCACGTCGAACCAGCCGCTAAGGGCGTCTTGGAGTCCCTGCTCGCAGTAATCGTCGAACACGTCTTGGCGGGAGGCCAGCAGCCGGCGCACCATGGGATCGTCCTTGGGCACCCACTCAAGGACCAGCCACTGGCACAGGGTCGCCAACCATGCCGCCACGTGGGTCAGCGGCACGTTGTTGGCGATCGCCAGGTGATGGATGAGCGCCAGGGCCAGGGCGAGGTCGGCGGGGCCACGTTGGCTCAGCGATGGCCGCTCGGCAGAGCCCCACCCAAGTCCGGGGCTTGGGTTGGCAAGGTCCATAACCAGCGGCAGGACGGCCGGCGCCTCGCCGGCGACGACCTGGCGCCAGCTCACCTC
>Ga0136616_10000308_pt1 | contig 21790 bp, 21 predicted proteins | sample AntDrymUQ2992106_2_FD_106648 | JGI IMG/M metagenome (GOLD analysis project Ga0136616, IMG submission 106648) | Polar desert sand microbial communities from Dry Valleys, Antarctica - metaG UQ299 (21.06) | ecosystem: Environmental > Terrestrial > Soil > Desert | place: Antarctica: Dry Valley... | reverse complement strand
CGTCGATGACCCGCCGGTCGGCGCGCACGGCCTGCGGCTCGCCGTCGGCGATGACGCGGCCATCCGCCATCACGATCACGCGGTCGGAGTGGTTCATCACCACCTCCATGTCGTGCTCGATGAACAGGAAGGTGACGCCCTGCTCCACGCGCAGACGCTCCATGTGCTCGAGCAGGCGCCGGCCGAGGGAGGGGTTGACGCCCGCCATCGGCTCGTCGAGCAGGAGCAGCCGCGGCTCGACCATCAGCGCACGCGCGAGCTCGAGCAGCTTGCGCTGGCCCCCGGAGGGCGTGCCGGCGTGGTCGCCTGCCTTGTCGGCGAGGCCGAACGTGTCCAGCAGCTCGAGCGCCTGGGCGCACGCCTCGCTCTCGCGCCGGCGCCAGGCGCGAGGGCGGGCGAACACCGTCGTGAGCCGTTCGCCGGGATGACGCTGCGCAGCGATCAGCATGTTCTCGAGGACGGTCAACGCCGCCAGCGTCTTCGTGAGCTGGAAGGTGCGGACCATGCCGCGCGCGGCGATGGCGTGGGGACCCCGTCGAGTCACGCGCGCACCGTCGTAGATGACGTGCCCGCGCTCGGAGCGCTGGAAGCCGGTCAGCACGTTGAACAGCGTGGTCTTGCCCGCGCCGTTGGGCCCGATCAGCGCCGTGACCGAGCCGCGCTGCACCTGGAAGCCGGCCCCATCGACCGCGTGCACGCCCCCGAAGCGGACGTAGACGTCCTCGACGGTCAGGATTGGCCCCTCAGCCACCCAGCACCATCTCCTCCCGCCGGCCCAGGATGCCCTGCGGCCGCAGCGCCATCACGAGGATCAGGATCAGCCCGATCAGGATGTAGCGCAGCGAGGCGACCTGGAAGTCCGTGAGCGGCAGCTGGAGGTAGCGCGTGCCCTCCAGCACCACCTGCACGATCACGGCGCCGAGCACGACGCCCGGGAAGCTGCCGAGCCCGCCGACGATGAGCATCGCGAAGCTGATGAACGTGACGCTGGCGAGGAACGCCTCCGGGCTGAGGAAGGAGAGGTAGAGGGCCAGCAGGTAGCCGGACACCGCGCCGACCGCCCCGGCCACCGCGAAGGACTGGAGCTTGTACGCGTAGGCGTTCTTGCCGAGCGCCCGCACCGCATCCTCGTCCTCGCGGACGGCGCGCAGCATCCGTCCCCACGGCGACCGGCCCAGGGCAAGGAGCACGGCGAACAGCACGGCGAGCGTGACCCAGGCGACGATCAGCAGTGGGACCAGCGAGAGCTGGGGTGCCAGCCCGAGCTGGTCCTGCAGCGACGCGGCGATCGTCTGCCACGTGATCTCGAAGCCGAGCATGCCCTGCGAGCCGCCGGTCAGGCCGTCGGCGTTCTGGGCGACGTAGCGCACGATCTCGGCGAACGCGATCGTGGCGATCGCGAAGTAGTGCGTTCTCAGGCGCAGTGTCGGGAGCCCCAGCAGCACCGCGAACGCGACGGCGACGAGCGTGGCGCCGGGCAGCGCCAGCCAGAACGACCATCCCGCCTCGACGACGAGGATCGCCATCGCGTAGGCGCCGATGGCCATGAAGCCGACCTGGCCGAAGTTGTAGATCCCCGTGTATCCGATGTTGAGCTGCAGCCCGAGCGTGAGGATGGCGTAGATCGCGACGAGGATCCCGACGCCGATCCAGAACTCCGGGCGCCCGAACGCCGACAGGCTGACGGCGAGTGTGGTCATACGCGCCGCCGGCTTCCGAAGAAGCCCTCCGGCCGGAGCGTGAGCACGACGACCAGGACCGCAAAGCCGATGACCAGCTTCCAGCGTCCATCGATGAGCAGCGTCGACCACTCCTGGACGAGGCCGATCGTCAGGCCGCCGAGCAGCGCCCCGTAGGCGCTTCCCATGCCGCCGAGGATGACGGCTGCGAACAGGCTGAGCAGGATGATGAAGCCGACGTTGGGGTCGAAGGAGCCCAGCGCGGACGCGTAGAGCACGCCGGCCAGGCCGGCGAGGACGCCTGCGAAGGCCCAGATGACGAGGATGACGCGGCCGGTGTCGACGCCGGTGGTCTCCGCCAGGTCGAGGTCGTCCGACAGCGCGCGCATCTGCTTTCCCAGGCGGCTGGAGCGCAGCAGCACGACGACGCCGGCCAGCACGGCGAAGGCGATCAGGGTCACCCAGAGCTCCGTCTGGCCGATGCGCAACCCGCCCAGGAAGCCGTAGGACGACGTCACGTCGACCTCCAGCCGTCGCGGTTGAGGACCGGCGACGAACGCGATCGAATAGCGGACGACGAACGCCAGGCCGATCGCCATCAGGATCAGCTGCAGCGCGCCCGCACCGCGCGCTCGCATCGGGCGCCACATCCCCAGCTCCATGCCGACGCTGACGAGCCCCGTGGCGGCCAGCGCCACCAGCGCCGCCGTGACGAGCGGCAGGCCGAGCGTCACGTTCGCCAGGAATGCCGCATACGCCCCGAACGTGAGGAAGTCACCGTGGGCGAAGTTGATCAGCCGCAGGCTGCCGTAGACCAGCGAGAGCCCCACCGCCCCGAGCGCGAAGATCGCGCCCGACGTCAGGCCGTTGACGGTGGCCTGCGCGACGCCGCCGACGCCTCCGACCAGCACCAGCGCGACGGCGGCGGCGAGTCCCATCGCCACGGCGCGGTAGCGCAAGAGCGCTCCGCGCGATGAGGGGACGGGACCGCGCCGGGGACGCTCACGGTCTCGTTGCTGCTGGATCGCCATCGACTCGTCAGCCCTGGGCCTCCACCTGACGCTCGACGGTCAGCGTTCCGTCGATGTAGCGGTAGACGTTGACGTAGCCGGCCTGCACGTCGCCGTCGTCGTCCAGGTTCAGCGGGCCGCTGACGCCCTGGAAGTCGACGTCCTTACCGGCACCGGCGTCGGCGATCGCCCGGTCCAGCTGCTGGTAGTCGTGCTCGGGCCCGCCCGGGCCGCTGAGGGCGATGATCTTCTCAGCGATCTCGCGGCCGTCGGTCGATTGGGCTGCGACCGCGCCGAGTGCGCACAGCATCGTGGCGTCGAAGCCGTTCTGCATGTACGGCTGCTGCTCCTCCGCGCCGGGAGAGCGATCCCAGAGCGCGTTGAACGCATCGACGAGCGGACCGTCGGTGGGGACCCCGGGGCTCGCCCGACGGCGCCGTTGAGCGCCTCGGGCGGCGTGTCCTCAGGGATCGTCGCCGGCTGGCCGCCCGCGATGAACAGATCGTCGGCGCTGAACTCCCCGGTGCGCAGGAGCGCCGCGCCGACCTTTGCGTAGGTCTGGGGCAGGTCGATGACCACGTACGCGGCCGGATCGCCCGCCACGATCTCGCCCGCCACGTCGTTGTAGCTGGAGGCGTTGGGGTTGTAGAGGAGCGGTCCGTTGGCCTGGCCGCCCAGCGCCTCCCAGTTGCGCTTGATCTCCGCCGTCAGGCCCTGCCCGAAGGCGTCGTCGCGCCCGGCGATCGAGATCGTCTTGCCCTCGGCGCCCTCCACGCGCTCGGCGATGACGTCGGCCAGCACCTTGGCCTGCAGGGGATCGGCTGGGATCGTGCGGAAGGTGACGCCGCCGTTCGCGTGCAGGTCGGTGATCGAGGCCGCCGTCGACATCGGGGTGATCATCGGGATTCCCTGCGGGATGGCCACTGACTGAGCGACGGCGATCGTGGTCGCCGACGAGCTCGAGCCGACCATGCACGAGGCGCCCTCGGTCGTGAGCTTGCGCGCCGCGGCCACGGAGGCGACCGGCTCGGACTCGTTGTCGGCCGTGACGATCCGGACCTCGAGCTCGACTCCCGCCTTCTTGGCGGCGTCGTTGACCTGCGTCACCGCCATCCGCGCGGCCTTCTCCAGCGGCGGCCCGAACGCCGAGCTCGTCCCGGTCATGGGAGGAGCACGCCCACGGTCAGCTCGAGCGACTCGGTGCCGTCGCCCTCCGCCGATCCGCCGCCCTCGCCCCCGCACCCGGCGGCGACAGCCCCCAGTGCCGCCGTGGCGGCGACGGCCGCAAGCGCTCGCCTCGCTCGATTGGGCATTTCCCATGCCTCCCTCGCTCGGTGGGACACGTCGTCGGACGCGCTCTTCGCTCGAATGGGACGGTACGCTAGCCCAATCCATACTCGATATAAATCAATGATCAAATCCGGTGGGAAGCGTAGATGTTACGGTTCGGCTCATGGTGAGCGGCTCGCTCAACGGTCCCTCCGGGCCACTGAGCCTGCGGCTCATCGAAGAGCGCGGCAGCGTCAGGGCGGTGGTAGAGCAGATCGCGCAGGTCGTCCAGTCGGGTGAGCTGCGCTTCGGCGACCGCCTGCCTCCGGAGCGGACGCTCGCCGAGCAGCTCTCCGTCAGCCGGGTCACCGTGCGCAAGGCGTGTCACGTGCTCGCCGAGGCGGGCGTGCTCGAGATCCGCTCGGGAGTGGGCCGGCGCAGCGGCACGCTCGTGCGGTCAGAGCTCGTGCCGCGCGGGCTCCTTCCGGGGCCTCACTCGATTCCGCTGGCCGAGATCTGGGGCGTCCTCGAGGCGCGGCGCCTCGTCGAACCGCGCGTCGCGCAGCTCGCCGGCCTGCGCGCGACAGCCGACGACCACCGCGAGCTGGAGCGGATCCTCGAGCTGCAGCGGCAGGCCATCGACGACACCCATCAGGTTCGCCTGCTCGATCCGTCGTTCCACCTCGCGATCGCCCGCGCGACGCACAACTCCACCGTCGTCGCCCTCATGCAGGGGATGCTGCACCGGCTCGAGCTGACGCGCGAGGTCCCGGTGGAGCCCGGCGAGGCGCAGCGGACGATCGCGGTCCATGAGCGCACGCTGGCGGCCATCCTGATGCGGGATCCGCGTGCGATCGACGTCGCGATGGACGAGCATCTCGCGATCATGGAAGACACGTGGCGCGCCGCCAGCGGGCGGACGCTCCCGCCCGGCCTGCCCGAATTCCTGCAGCCGCGCGACGATCAGACCTAGCGCAGCGCCGCCAGCTCGCCGAGCAGGCGGTCGACCTCCGCCTCGGTGTTGTAGTGCGCCATGCCGATGCGTACGGCGTCGCTTTCGTAGGGCAGCGTCGGCCGCAGCCCGAGCGAGTACCACGAGTCGTGCGCCCAGACGCCGATGCCGCGCTCGGCGAGGCGGGTCGCGACGTCGGCCGAGGGGACGCCGTCGACGGTGGCCAGGAAGGTCGGCACGCGGCCGTCCATTCCCGGCAGGCCGTAGATGCGCACGCCCGCGGGCAGGGCCGTGGCGAACCGCTCGCCGAGGGCGCGCTCGTACGTGCGGATCGCGGCGACGCCGCCGAGGGAGTCCAGGTACTCGAACGTGGCGATCAGGCCCGCGAGCAGCTCGTACGGGTAGGTGCCGGTGGCGAAGCGGCGGGCGAAGGGGTCGGTGGGCGCCGGGCGCGCCTTGTAGGGGCGCCAGCCGGCGGCGGACGCCTCGCGGACGTAGGCGATCCCGAGGTGCGGTCCGCACCACTTGTACGCGGAGCAGAGCAGGACGTCGGCTCCGATCTCCTCGACGTCCACGGGCTCGTGGGCGGCGTAGTGCACCGCGTCGATCCAGGCCAGCGCTCCGGCCTCATGCGCCAGCCGGCAGATCTCGCCCGCCGGCGCGATCGTCCCGACCGCGTTCGACGCCCACGCGAAGGCGACCACGCGCGTGCGCTCCGAGAGCTTGCCGCGCAGATCGTCGAGGTCGATCGTGGTGTCCGGGTGCAGCTCGACCTGGCGGACGGTCGCGCCGCGGTCGCGGGCCAGCTCCAGCCACGGCGCGACGCCGCCGTCGTGGTCGAGGTTGGAGACGAGGATCTCGTCGCCCTCCCGCAGCTCGCGGCCCGCGGTGCGCGACAGCGTGAAGTCCAGCGAGGTCATGTTGAGCCCGAACAGAACCTCGTGCGGCCGGCAGCCGAGGAACGCCGCGGCCCGGCGCTCGGCGTCCTCGACGATCGCGCCGACGCGGCGGCTGGTCTCGTAGGGTGCGCCGAGGTTCCCGCTGGCCTCGCGCAGCGCTCGCGCCATGGCATCGCCGACCTCGTCTGGAACCTGGGTCCCACCCGGCGCGTCGAAGAACGCGAAGTCGCCGCGCAGCGAGGAGAAACGCCGACGCACGGCGTCGACGTCGAGGATCCCGGTTGTCGTCATGGAGCCCGAGAGTATCCCATTTGAATTTGATCACCTATCAATGCTAGGTTCGCCCTTACGACTCGACTGGAAGGGGTCCTCGTGAGGATCAAGCGCCGCGCAACCGCGTCATGGGCGGGCACCGTCGCCGACGGAGGCGGCCGGATCGGGGTCGGCAGCGGCGCGTTCGAGGGCCCGTTCTCCCTGAAGGCGCGCGTCGAGGACGCCGCCGCCACGAACCCGGAGGAGCTGATCGGCGCCGCTCACGCCGGCTGCTTCACGATGTCGGTGGCCAACCTGCTCGGCGAGCACGGCACGCCGGCCGAGCGCCTGAGCACGGAGGCGACCGTGCACCTCGAGCAGCAGGACGGCGGCTTCTCGATCACCCGTATCGAGCTGGCGCTGACCGGCAGCGCCGCGGTCGACGCGGAGACGTTCGCGCGCCTGGCGCGCCAGGCGAAGGACACCTGCCCCGTCTCGCGGGCGCTGGCCGGTACGGAGATCGAGCTGACCGCGACGCTCGATGACTGATTCCAAGACTGCGCAGTCTCGGGTGATCGGGGATCAGCCATCCGGATGCGCGATGACGCAGCCGGGCGCCGTCCGCGCCGGCGACGACGTCGCGGAGCGGCGCGCGCCCGGGGACACCGCCGCCGAGCGGGCCGTGTTCGCCGTCGGCGGGGGAGACCGGCGCCTGGAGCAGCGGATCCTGCGCTGCGCGGCCGGCCGCTCGCGCCCGCGCGGGACCGGCGACGGCGAGGAGGTCCTGTACGTCGTGCGCGGCACGGGACGCGTGGTCGTCGAGGGCGAGGCGCACGCCGTCGAGCCAGACACCGGCGTGCACGTCGCGCCCGGCGAGCGCTGGGAGGTCGACAACCCCGGCCCCGGCGACCTCGAGCTGGTCGCGGTGCGCCTGCAGCAGGCTCCCGCCGGCGCCGGCGCCGGCGGCAAGCGGCGGATCGTCACGCGGCTCGCCGATCAGCACGCCGAGGCGGCCACCGCGGACCGCGCCTTCCGGATCGTGGCCGGCTGCCGCGGGGCCACCGCGTTCGTCGGCGTCATCCCGCCGGGCCGGGCGCCCGACCACTTCCACCGCTACGACGAGGTCATCTACGTGCTGCGCGGAGCGGCGGTCGTCCACCTCGCCGAGGGCTCGACGGCCGCCCGCCCCGGCGACTGCATCCACCTGCCCGCCCGCGTGGTCCACGCGGTCGAGAACAGCGGCGCCGAGCCGCTCGAGGTGCTCGGCGTCTTCCGCCCCGCGGGCAGCCCGTCCGAGGCGTACTACGTGGACGGGACGCCAGCCATGTCCACCCCAGGAGGGACATCGTGAACCGACATCTCATCGCCGCGCTGCTGACCACGGCGGCCTTTGCGCTGCTGGCCGCCGGATGCGGCGGTGACGACGAAGAAGGAGGCGGAGGCGGAGGTGCGTCGGACGGCGCGGCCGCCTGCGCGGGCACCATCGGCGTGATGGCACCGCTCACCGGCGACGCCGCCGAGCAGGGCCTCGAGCAGCTGCACTTCGCCGAGCTGGCGGTCGACCGGTTCAACCAGGAGAACGGGACGCAGCTGAAGGTCGAGCAGGGCGACACGCAGCTCGATCCCGGGCAGGCCTCCACGGTGGCCCAGCAGTTCATCTCCAACGAGGGCATCCTGGGCATCGTGGGTCCGGCGGGCAGCTCGGAGGTCGAGGCCATCGGCGCGCTGATCGAGCGCGCGACCCTGGCGGCCGTCTCCGCCTCGGCGACGGGCGCGGAGCTGACCAACGGCGACTACCCGACGTTCTCTCGCGTGGTGCCGCCCGACAGCGTCCAGGGACCGACCGACGCGGACTACATCGCGCAGCAGCTCGACGCGCAGAAGGTGTTCGTCATCGACGACCAGACGTCGTACTCCACCGGCATCGCCGAGAGCCTGATCGAGTCGCTCGAGGAGCAGGGCGTCGAGACGAGCCGCGACTCCGTCAACCAGGACGCGACGGACTTCTCGGCACTGGTCTCGCGCATCGGCGCCGACATCGACGTCGTGTTCCTTCCGTGGCAGCTCGCCGCCAACGCCCAGCTCTTCGGCCGCCAGATGGCCGAGCAGGGCAAGGAAGCCACGATCTTCGGCTCCGACGGCCTGTTCTCGCCGGACGACTTCAGCATCGACGGCTCCTACGTGTCCTCGTTCGCGCCGGACATCACCCAGGTGCCCGACGCCGCCGAGGTCGTCGAGGCGTTCCGGAACGAGTACGGGGAGTTCGGCACGTTCGGGCCGCCGGCGCACGCCGCCGCGACGGTCCTGGCCACCGCGATCAACGCGGCGTGCGAGGGCGGCGAGGCCTCGCGCGAGGCCGTCGTCGAGCAGATTCCCAGCACGAGCATCGAGCCTTCGATCCTCGGGCAGCCGATCACGTTCACCGAGAGCGGCGACCTCGAGGGCGCGACGTTCTTCGTCTTCCAGGTCACGGACGGGAAGTTCGAGCTCGTCGAGCAGTGACGCGCCGCGCCGCTTCATGGACTTCTTCGTACAGCAGGTCGTCAACGGACTGACCCTGGGCGGCGTCTACGCGCTGATCGCGCTGGGCTACTCGCTGGTCTACGGCGTGCTCAAGCTGCTGAACTTCGCGCACGGCGACGTCTACATGGTCGGCGCGTTCATCGGCTTCGGCGTGCTGACCGCGTTCGGCGGCCCGGCGTCGCTGGCGGCGCCGGTGCCGCTGGTGCTGCTGGCGATGTTCGTCGCCGCCGCGCTGGGGTCGGGCGTGCTCGGCGTCGTGATCGAGCGCTTCGCCTACCGCCCGCTGCGCGACGCGACCCGCATCGCACCCCTGATCACCGCCCTGGGCGTCTCGTTCTTCCTGCAGAACGCCGTGCTGCTGCTGCTCGGCGCCGACGTGCGCACCTACGACACGAGCGCCTTCATCCCCGTCACGACCGCCGTCGACGTCGGGCCGCTGAGCATCTCGCTGGTGCGCATCCTGGTCATCGTCGCCGCCGCGGCGCTGATGGTCGCGCTCGCGCGGCTCGTGGGCCGCACGAAGCTCGGCCGCGCGATGCGGGCCGTCGCCTTCGACCGTGAGGCGGCGCAGATGATGGGCGTGGACATCGACCGCACGATCGTCGCGACGTTCTTCATCGGGTCGGCGCTCGCGGGCGTGGCCGGCGTGCTGGTCGGGCTCGTCTTCCTCCAGGTGTCGCACCTGATGGGCTTCATCGCCGGCCTGAAGGGCTTCACCGCCGCGGTGATCGGCGGCATCGGCAGCGTGCCGGGCGCGATGCTCGGCGGGCTGCTGATCGGCATGGCCGAGTCGTTCACCGCCGCGTACATCTCCTCGACGTTCCAGAACCTGATCGTCTTCGGGATCCTGATCACCGTCATGCTCGTGCGTCCCGTCGGCCTGCTCGGCACGCCGGAGCTGAACAAGGTCTGACGGGTGCCGCCGATCGGGGTCGACGAGTGGGTCGCACGCTCGGGCGAGCGGACCGAAGGCCATGCCGGGCCGCTGGCGCCGGTGCTGCGGCGCCTCGAGCGCATACCGCCCTGGGCCTGGCTGGCGATCGCCGCCGGCGCGGCCGCGCTGTTCCCGCTCTTGACCGACTCGGCCTTCGCGCTGCGCGTCGGCGTGAACGCGCTGCTGCTGGCGATGCTCGCGCTCGGGCTGAACGTCGTGGTCGGCTGGGCCGGGCTGCTCGACCTCGGCTACATCGCCTTCTACGGGTTCGGCGCCTACGCGTTCGCGCTGGTGTCCTCCGATCAGCTCGGCGAGGACGGCGTGCACCTGCCCGCATGGATCTCGATCCCGGCGATCATGGTCGCCGCCGCGGTCCTCGGCCTGCTGCTCGGGCTGCCCTCGCGGCGGCTCGTCGGCGACTACCTGGCGATCGTCACGCTGTTCTTCGGCCAGGTGTTCGTCGAGCTGGTGGTCAACCTCGACCGGGTGCGGCTGCCGGGCGCCGACGAGCCGATCAGCCTCACCGGCGGCCCGAACGGCATCCCCGGCGTGGACCCGATCTCCGTGCTCGGGACCGAGATCATCACGCCGCGCGGCTACTTCTACCTCCTGCTCGTCCTCACCGTGCTGCTCATGGCCGGCCTCCACCTGCTGGACCGCTCGCGCACCGGCCGCGCATGGCGGGCGGTGCGCGAGGACGCGCTCGCCGCGAGCTTCATGACGATCCCCGTCAACGGCGTCAAGCTGATGGCGTTCGCGTTCGGCGCGGCGATCGCCGCCCTCGCCGGGAGCGTCTTCGCCGCGGTGCAGGCGGGTGTCTTCCCGCAGAGCTTCGAGACGCCGTTCCTGATCCTAATCTATGCGGCGCTCATCCTCGGCGGTGCGGGAAGCATCGCCGGCGCCGTCCTCGGCGCGGTGGTGGTGAGCGTCACGCTCGAGCTGCTGCGCGATCCCGACCAGGCCAGCGTCCTCTTCTACGGCGTGGTGCTGCTGACGCTTGTGGCGCGGCTGCGGCCGTGGAAGCTGCTGGCCGCCGTGCTGGGAGCGACCGTCGCGCTCGGCCTCGTCACGCATGGGGCCGCCGGCGCCATCTCGCCCGACCTGACGGCCGGCGAGCCGGCGCTCGGGGGCTGGACGGGCGGAGCGCTCGACGCCTGGCTCGTCTTGCCCGAGAACGCCGCCACCGCGGGCAACTGGGCGTTCGTCGCGCTCGTCTGCGGGGTGCTGGCCACCACGCTCCTGGCGCCCCGCCTGCGGCCGCTGGCGATCGTGCCCCTGGTCTACGTGGCCGCGTTCGCCTGGGAGGCGCGCCTGGTCGGCCAGCCCGCCATCACGCGCCAGCTGCTGCTCGGCGCGCTGCTCGTGGTGATGATGACCTGGCGTGCCCACGGGCTGCTGGGCTCGCGGCGCGTGGAGGTCCTGTGATGCTCGAGCTGTCAGGGGTCGGCCTCTCGTTCGGCGGCGTGCGGGCGGTGCACGACCTCGACCTCGCCGTCGAGGAGGGCGAGATCGTCTCGCTGATCGGCCCCAACGGCGCCGGCAAGACGACCGTGTTCAACCTCATCACCGGGGTCTACGGGCCCCAGGCCGGCGACATCCGCTTCGCGGGCCGCAGCATCGCCGGCCTGCCGCCGCACCGCATCGCCGGCCGAGGGCTGGCGCGGACCTTCCAGGCGATCCGCCTGTTCCTGAACATGTCGGTCAAGGAGAACGTGCTCGCGGCGACGTACGGCAACACGTCGGCCCAGCCGTGGCAGTCGATCCTGCGCACGCCGAAGGCGCGGCGCGAGGAGCGCGATGCGAACGCCGTCGCCGAGTCGGCGCTGGGCTTCTTCGGGCAGCGCCTGGCGGGCTACCGCTGGGACCAGCCGGCCTACTCGCTCTCCTACGCCAACCGCCGCCGCCTGGAGATCGCCCGGGCGATGGCCACGGAGCCGCGCATGCTGCTGCTCGACGAGCCCGCGGCCGGCATGAACCCGCACGAGACCGCCGAGATCGCCGAGGTGATCGGGCGCCTGCGCGACGAGCGCGGCTACACGATCCTCGTCATCGAGCACGACATGCACGTGGTCGAGGGGATCTCGGACCGCGTCGTCGCACTCGACCACGGCGAGGCGATCGCCCGCGGCTCCTTCGATCAGGTGGCCACCCATCCGGCGGTCGTCGAGGCCTACCTCGGCCGCGGCGCCGCCTCGACGAAGCGGTGAGCGCGGTGCTGCTGCGGCTCAACGACGTCACGACGTACTACGGCCAGATCCGGATCCTCGAGCACGTGACGCTGGAGGTCGGCGAGGGTGAGCTCGTCTGCCTGCTCGGGGGCAACGCCTCGGGCAAGTCGACGACGCTCAAGACGACGCTGGGCGTCGTCCGGCCGCGGTCGGGCCGCGTGCTGCTGCGCGGCGAGGACGTCACCGCCCGCTCGGTGAGCGAGCGGATCGCCCGCGGGATGGCGATCGTGCCCGAGAACCGGCGGTTGTTCGGCCCGCTGACGGTGCGCGAGAACCTCGAGTTGGGCGCCTACCTGCGCCAGGGCGACCTGCGCGAGGACTTCGAGCGCGTCCACACGCTGTTCCCGCGGCTGCACGAGCGGCGCGACCAGCTCGCCGGCACGCTGTCGGGCGGTGAGCAGCAGATGGTGGCGATGGGCCGGGCGCTGATGTCGCGCCCGCGGCTGCTGCTGATGGACGAGCCGTCGATGGGGCTGTCGCCGGCGCTCGTCGAGCAGAACTTCGAGATCATCCGCGACGTCCACCGCACCGGCGTCGCCGTGCTCGTGGTCGAGCAGAACGCGAACATGGCGCTGTCGATCGCCGACCGCGGCTACGTCCTGCAGACCGGCGAGATCGTCCTCTCCGGCAAGGCGTCCAGCCTGGCCGCCGACGTGGGGCTCAAGAGGGCGTACCTGGGTCGCTAGCGCCGGGCGCCAGCGCGCCGCGCAGCGCCGTCTGCACCGCCCGGTAGCGGGCGTATCCGTCGTCATAGCGCTCACGGTGGCCCAGCTCGGGCTCGAACACCCGATCGTGACCGGCGAAGTCCTCGGCGCCACGGTCCACGCGATCGAGCCGTCCCGCCGCGACGCCGCCGAGCACGGCGGCGCCGAGCACGCCCGTGTCGAGGATCGCGCAGCGGCGCAGCGGCGTGCCGAAGACGTCCGCCTTGATCTGACACCAGAGGTCGCTGGCCGCGCCACCGCCGCTGAGCACGAGCTCCGGCGGCGCGATGCCCGCCGCGTGCACGATCGCCTCCAGCAGCTGCCTCGCCGAGAACGCCACGCCCTCGAGCACGGCACGGCACAGGTGCTCCCGGCCGTGCTCGAACCCCAACCCGGCGAACGCTCCACGGAGCCGTGAGTCCCAGACCGGCGCCCGCTCGCCGGCCAGGTGCGGCAGGAAGAGCGCGCCGGCGCTCCCGGCGGGCGCCAGCGAGGCGCTGCCCAGCACCTCGTCGATCGGCCGATCCCAGGCCTCGGCGGCCCAGCGCAGCGCGTCGCCGCCCGCCTGCGTCGGTCCCGCGTGCAGGCGCAGGCCGTCACGCTCGGGGAAGGTCACGACGCCGGGGGCGCCCGCTCCACGGTCCGACAGCACCCCCAGGATCTCGGACGTGCCGGCCACGTGTATGCCTTCCCCCGGTCCGGCCACTCCGGAGCCGACCAGGTTGGCCCACGCGTCCATCGTGCCCGCCGCGACCGGGACGGCCGGAAGGCCGAGCCGCCCTTCCCGGACGCTGCCGACCGCGTCTGCGGGATCCCGCAGCGCCGGCAGCCGCTCCGCGACACCCGGCATGAGCTCATCCAGCCGCGACAGGTACTCGTGCCCGTCGGTCAGACCGATCGAGCTGATCGGGTCCGAGGCGGGCTCGCCGGTGAGCCAGAGGTTGATGTAGTCCTTGGGGGAGAGCACCCAGCACGTGCGCTCCCACACGTCCGGGCGCTCACGCTCCATCCAGATCGCGCGCGCCACCAGGTAGGAGGCGTCGACGTGGTAGGGCTCCCCCCAGATGCGCCGCCGCGCGGCGTCGTCGAGCCGCTCGTCCAGCTCGGCGGCGACGTCACCGCAGCGGCCGTCCTGCCAGGTGATGGCCGGCGCCAACGGATCTCCATGCGCGTCCACGAAGAGGTGGGTGTTGACCTGGCTGCAGATGCCCACGCTGCCCACGGCCGCCAGGTCGGCCTGGCGGTCGAGCTCTGCCAGCACGGCGGCGACGGCCCGCTGCCACGCGCCCGCGTCCTGCTCGCTCCAGCCCGACCGCGCCCGCGCCGTCGCATGTGGATGGTCGGCGCTCGCCACGACGCCGCCACCCGGAGCGAAGATCGCGCCCTTGACCTTCGTCGTCCCGATGTCGAGGCCGAGCAGGGCGCCAGAGCTCACGAGACTGCCTGCCGCAGCTCCCGCAGCTGCCGGCGCAGCGCGGCGCGGCCGCGCAGCCCGCGCTCCACCATCGTGGAGCCGACGATCACTCCGTCGGCCCCCATGGCGACCGCCTGAGCGGCCTGACGTGGCGTGCTGATGCCGACGCCCAGCGCGATCGGCGTGTCGACCCCGGCCGCCCGCAGGCGATCGATGCGCTCGCGGCTGTCGGGCAGCGGCGTCCGCTTGGACCAGCTTCCGGTCACGCCCGGGATCGCCTGCAGCATGAGGTATCCGCCGCTGCTCTGGGCCGCGACGACGTCGACCGGCGGCAGCTCGTAGGAGAGGAAGTGCAGCAGGTGCACCCCGGCTCCGGAGAGCGCCTGCCCCAGGGGCTCGAAGTGGCGGGCAGGCTCGGGGAACAACATCGCGTCGACCTCGGCGCGCCGAGCCAGCGCGACGAGCTCATCGGCCTCGACCAGCGACCCGTAGCTCATCCAGACCGCTGCCTGGTCGGGATGGCGCTCGCGGAGCCGCGCGGTGAGCTCCGCGGCGCTCCGGGGGTCCACTCCCGCCGCCCGCGCCCGGTCCATCGAGTCGCGGATGGCCGGCCCGTCGAGGTACGGGTTGGGCGCCGGGACCCCGATCTCGAGGACGTCGACCCCACACTCGACGTACACGTCGGCGAGGTCCGCGGGCACCGCCGGGTCACCGAGCGGGAGGTAGCAGATGAGCGCAGGGCGCTCCCGGGCAAAGGCGTCGTCCAGGCGATTGACGACCGCGTGCTCGCCGCCGCGAGCGGCGCCGAGCACGCTCACGCCGCGATCGCCGCCTGCGGCCGCAGCATCTCGCGCAGCTGGCGCCGCAGCTCGGCATAGTCCGCGCGCCCGAGCAGGGCGTCCGACGAGCGCTCGGCGCCGAAGGGCACGTCCACCTCGGCACTGAGCCGCCCCGGCCGCGCCGTCATCACGATGACGCGGTCGGCGAGCAGGAGCGCCTCGTCGATGTCGTGGGTGACGAGCATCGTCGTCATCCCCGTCCCGCGCACGATCTCCATCAGCTCGTCCTGCAGGTAGGAGCGTGTCAGCGCGTCCAGGGCCCCGAACGGCTCGTCGAGCAGACACACGGCGGGATCGATGGCCAAGCCACGGGCCAGCGCCGCCCGCTGCTGCATGCCGCCGGAGAGCTCCTGCGGGTACTTGCGCTCGTGCCCGGTCAGATTGACCTGTGCCAGTGCCCGCTGTGCGCGCTCGGCGAGCGCGCCGCGGCCGAGCCCGCGGCCCTCCAGGCCGAACTCGACGTTGCCCTGGAGCGTGCGCCACGGCAGCAGGCGCGGACTCTGGAACACGTAGGCCATCCGGACACCCTCGCGCACCTGTACCCTGCCGGCGCTCGGCGCGAGCAGGCCGGAGACGAGGTTGAGCAGCGTCGACTTACCGCACCCCGACGGCCCGATGAGCGCCACCAGTTCTCCCTCGCGCACGTGCATCGAGACGTCGTCGAGGACGGCGTCCTCCGAGCGGCGAAAGCGCAGGCTGACTCCCTCGGTCGAGATCAGCGGATCGGCCACGGTCAGCCCCTCCTCGTGTGCCTGGTCAGGTACGCCTCGACGGGCCGGAAGATCCCGTACTCGAAGGCGATGGTCAGGGCGACGATCGACAGACCCCAGGCGAACACGGACGCGGTGTCCAGCAGCTTGATCGCCGAGCTGATCTGGAAGCCGACGCCGGGCGTTCCCATGAGGTACTCGCCGAACAGCGTGACCTGCCAGGCCACACCGAGCGTGACGCGCCCGCCGGCCAGGAAGTAGGGGACGACGGAGGGGAGCACGATGCTGCGCATCAGCCGCCGCTCGCCCGCGCCGTACGCCCGGCCCATCTCCATGAGGTCGTAATCGATCGCCTTCGTGCCCTGGATGACGTTGAGCATGAAATAGGGCAGGCCGCTGGCGACAGTGACCGCCACCACGCCGGTGCTGTTCGTGCCGATGAAGATCAGGGCGAGCGCGATCAGCACCACCGTCGGCACCGTCTGCAGGAAGATGAGCGGGACCCGGCTGAGGTCTTCCGCCATCCACAGCCGGCCGACCACGATGCCGGCCGGCAGCCCGACGGCCAGGATCAGGGCGAACGCCGTGAACATGTGCTGCAGCGTGGCCAGGATCTCGGTGCCCCAGGTCCCGCGCTCGAGCATCGAGACGAAGGACTCCCACACCATCGCGGGCGGCGGCAGGATGTAGTCGGCGAAGAACGTCGAGCCCCAGAGCCAGAGCAGGAACAGGCCGACGACCGAGGCGGCGATGAGGGCCGTGCGCAGCCGCCGCCGCCCGGGCCGGCGCCCGCCCGGGACGCCGGCGGCCGGGCGGGCGGCCTGAGGGCTCGGCGAGGGGCTCGCGACCGTTGATTCGGACATGCGCTCGTCGCCTACTTTGTCACCTCGAACAGCGCCTCGACGTCCTCGGGCGCCTTCTCGATGAAGCCTGACTTCTCCAGCAGCGGGAAGATCTGCTTCCAGGTCTCGACGTCCTGCTCGGTGATCGCGCGCTGCTCCGGCGGGATGCCGTCGAGGTTGAGCACCTCGCCGACGACCTTGAGCTGCTCCGCCGGCACGCCGCTGACCTTCGAGGCGACCTCGTTGACCTGCTCGGGATCCTCGTTGTAGCGGTTCCAGGCGTCCTGGGTCGCCGCGATCAGGTCCTGGATGAACTGCGGATTGCTCTCGATCAGATCGCGCCGGGCGATATAGCCCCCGTTGACCACGGCATCGTCGTCGAACGCCTGCCCGAACGCGTCGGCGACGCTGTAGACGGCGTTGAAGTCACCGCTCTTCAGCAGCGGATACGTGGTGGGCGCCTCGATGAAGGCGGCGTCCACCCGGCCGAGGCTCACCTGCTGCGCCGCCGCGTCGGTCTCCGCGAGCTCGAAGTAGTCGCGGATGTTCTGTCCCGTGACGGCCAGGATCGCCGCCTCCTCGGCTCCGAACCGCGTCTTCAAGGGTGGGATCGCGACCTTCTTGCCCTCGAGGTCCTCGAGCGTCCGATAGGGGGAGTCCTTGGCCACCAGGATCTGCGGTCCGATCGTCCAGCGCGCCAGCGGGAAGAACTCTGCCACCTCGATGCCGTACTGCTCCGTCACGCGCGGGATGAAGGACGGCACGGTGGTCATGACGTCCAGATCTCCCTTGCCGAACGCCGGGACCTGGGTGGTTGCGTCGAGCACCTTGAACTCGACCCGGTACGGCTTGCCGGCGAAGTACTCCTCGGACCTGCCCATCACGTAGTCGAAGATCGGATGAAACGGGATGTCGATTCCGACCGTGTAGGTCTTGCCCGCCTGGTCGCTCCCACCCGCGGCCTGCGAGCCACTCTCCGAGTCCTCCCCGCCGCATCCCGTCGCGACGGTCGCGGACAACAGGAGCGCCGCCATGGCGGCCCCCGACATCGCCCGACGGCGCAGCACCAGCAGCAGATCCCTCATCGGCCTCTCCCTCCTGCATGAGCCACTTCGCGATCGAGCAGCTCGTATCTGATGGACACATCGTTCCGATGGCGCTCGGCGGTGACGATCAGCCGATCGCCGGGCATGAACGCCTGGTCGTGGAGGACCGGACGCTCCGTGGCGGTGAGCGTAAGCCGTTCGCTGAGCAGCGCCGGCTCGCCCTTTCGCCGTTCGAGCAGCCGCGCGAGCGGCGCATCGAGCACCGTCGGGCACAGTCGCTCGCGCGCGTGGTGCACCTCGATGCCGAGCCGCTCGGTCATGAGGTCGTAGAGCGAGGACCGCTCGAGCTCGCCGACGTGGAGCGCCCCGCCGACCGCCGCGGGCAGGAACGAGCGCTGGTACACGGCAGGCGCATCGTCGATGATGCGCAGGCGCTCGAGCAGCACCGCTCGACCGCCCCGGGGCAGCGCGAGCTCCGCCGCCAGCCAGGGCTCGGGCGCGACCTCCTTCAGGCACAGCACCTTCGTGCGGATCGACAACCCCTGCGCCGCCATCTCCTGGGCCAGGCTGCGCAGCGGACCGATCGAGTAGCTGAAGCGCCGGGGCGCCACGAACGTTCCGAGCCCGTGCCTGGTCACCAGCAGGCCCTCGCGCTTGAGCACGTCGACGGCCTGGCGCAGCGTCATGAGCGTCACGCCGAACTCCTCGCTGAGCCGGCGTTGCGAGGGCAGGGAGGCATCCGCCGCGTAGTCCCCCTCCTGGATGCGCCGGCGAAGCTCCTGGTGAATCCGCAGATAGGCAGCAGCCACGAGTTCTAGTCTTCTAGAAGTGTGGCCGGGTGTCAAGACATATTGCGGTGCCAACAAGGCAGCCGTCCGGGTACCCTCAAGGCGAGGGGGGATGATGACGACCCGCGAGCCCAGCGATGCGCTTGCCACTTCGCTCGTCGAGTTCACGGGCTCGCTGGCGGCCGCCGTGACGATCGAGGAGCTCGACCGCTGCTACCTCGACACGGTGCGCACGTTCGTCGACACCAGCAAGGCGGGGCTCTATCTCCTCAACCCGTTCAACCACGGCACCGAGCGCATCGCCACGGTCGGCGTCAGCGACTATTTCCTCGCCCGCTATGAGGAAGCCGGGCGCCCGAGCGACCCGGTGCTCGCCGAGGTGCTCGCCTGTCACCGTCCTGTGCTCAACCGCCAGCTCATGTCGCGCGACGAGTGGTGCTCGCTCGACGTCTACGGCGAGGTGTTCCACCTGCACCGCATGACGGTGCTGCTCGAGGCGCCGGTGCTCGACGGCGACGAGCTCGTCGGGACGCTGAACTTCGGCGACGACGACGACGGTGGGCTGCCCAGCTCCGAAGAGGTGTGCCTCGCGGGCGCGCTCGGCGGCCTCCTCGGCATCGTGCTGCGCTCGATCCGGGAGCGCGAGCAGCTTCAGCGGGAGCGCGATCACGTGGTCGCCGCGCTCGAGCTGTGCGACGACGCGCTGGTCGTCACGGACCTGCGTCACGGCTACCGTCGCGCCAACGCGGCGGCGCGGCGCGTGCTCGCGCGGATCGATGGCGCCGACGAGGAGGGATGGCTCGACGAGGTGATGGCCGATCAGCGCCACGAGGGCGACGTGGCGCTGGCCAAGGCGTCCGTTCCGTTGCGGGAGGGCGACCGCGCGATGGTCCGCGTCCATTCGATGACGCTGCTCGAGGAGCCGAGCCTGCTCGTCTCCTTCCTGTCGCTCACCGGCGGCGAGAGCCACAGCCTTCCGTGTGCCGTCGAGGGCGTGCTCACCGTTCGCGAGCGCCAGGTCGCCGAGCAGGTCGTCCGCGGCCTGCACGACGCCGAGATCGCCGACCACCTGATGGTCAGCCCGCACACCGTCAAGGAGTACCTGAAGGCGGTGTACCGGAAGCTCGGCGTGCGTTCCCGCGTCGATCTGACCGCCCTCCTGCTGCAGGGCCGAGCGCGAACCCCACCCCCTCGAACGAGGGGTTCGGAGATTCCCCCCGCCCGGGGACATGACGGGGGCTCGGCTCCGCTCTAGCGTGACCGGTGTCAACCCGCCCGGGTGCCGGCGACGGTCGGCCCCAGGCGGGGACTTGCCCGAGGAGGGAGAGCGATGCCGATCGACTTCGAGCTCACGCCGCAGCAGGAGCGGCTGAGGCAGACCGCGCGCGAGCTCGGCCAGGACTTCGCCGAACGGGCGGTCGCGCACGACGAGGACCGCTCGGCGCCGATCGAGAACTTCCACAAGCTCCGCGACGCCGGCTTCTACGGCCTGGTGGTTCCGCAGGAGCTCGGCGGGCTCGGCGAAGGGATCGTCGGATGGACCGTGGTGGCGGAGGAGCTCGCCAAGGGCGACGCCGCGACCGCCCTCGGCTTCAACATGCACGTCAACGCGACCGGCGGCACCCTGCACCGCCACGACATTCCCGCAGACGTGCGCGAGCGCGTGGCCAAGCTCGCCGTCGAGGAGGGCAAGCTGATGGCGACCTCGGTGTCCGAGCCGGGCTCGTCGAGCCTGCTGGTCGGGTCGCTCAACCCCGCGCTGAAGGCGCGCCAGGTCGACGGCGGCTGGGAGCTGCACGGCCGCAAGATGCCGTTGTCGATCTTCGAGGCCGCCGACTACACCTATCTCTACGCCCATCCCGAGGGTCATCCCAACCCGGCGAAGGCCGTCGCGCTGATGGTCGACAACCAGCAGGACGGCAAGATCTCGGTCACCGACCTGTGGGACGTCATCGGGATGCGCAGCACGCGCAGCAACCAGGTCGACTTCGACGGCGCCTTCGTCCCGAACGAGTGGCAGCTCTACGAGACCGACAACTTCGTTGAGTCCTTCCTCATGGAGGAGGCGGACTTCGCGTTCGGCGGCTACACGGCGTGCTACCTCGGCCTCGGGCTCGGGATCGTGGAGTGGGCCCAGCGCTACCTCTCCTCGCGCAAGGGCAAGGGGTATGCGCAGGAGCTGGGATACCACCCGACGTCGAGCCGGCGGATGGGGGAGATGGTCGCCGACATGGAGTCGGTCCGCTTCCTGGTCTACCGCGCGGCGTGGGAGTCCGACGCCCGCGGTCCCGGGATGGAGAACTTCAGCCGCTGGATCCAGGCCAAGCTCGCCGTCGGCAACGCGGTGCAGCGCACCATCAACAACGCGGCGGTCGCGTGCGGGGTGCGCAGCCTGTTCCGCTCGCAGGGTCTGGAGCTCAAGTTCCGCGACGGCGTGACCGCCGCGATCATGCCGCCCAACAACGACGCCGCGGCGGAGATGATCGGCCTGATCACGATGGGCCTGGACCCGAGTCAGGCGCCGTCGCTCCGCCTGGAGGAGCCCGAGCCGGCGAGAGCGTGACCTCCATGACGTCGCGATCGCCATTCGCCCGCGCTGCCGCGCTCGTCCTCGCCGCCGTCGCGCTCGCGGCGGTGGGCTGCGGTGGGGACGACGGGGGTGACGGCGGGGCGGGCTCCGGTGAGGGCACCGTCAAGTTCGGCCTGATCACCGACATCACGAAGTTCAGCGACTTCGGCCTGCGCACCCAAGACGCTGTGAAGCTCGCGGTGGACCAGATCAACGAGGACGGGGGCATCAACGGCGCACAGGTCGAGGTCGTGTTCGGCGACAGCGCCGGCGACCCGCAGGAGGCGGCCACGCTGACCCGTCGCATGGCGCGCGACGACGAGGTGCTGGCGATCTGGGGCCCGTTCACATCGGGTGAGGTGGAGGTGGCGTTCCGCGTCGCCGACCAGGTCGAGGTCCCGATCATCGCGAGCACCTCGGCCAAGCCAGGCCTGGCCGCGGTCAGCGACTGGGCGTTCCGCAACACGGCGACCGAGGACAAGGTGCTGGACCCCACGCTCGCCGCGTTCAAGGAGCGCTACGACCTCCAGCGCGTGGCGATCGCGTACGACGCCCAGGAGCCGGTGGCCAAGGCCACGGGATCGATCGTGTTCCCGATGCTGGCTGAGAAGCTGGGGCTGGAGATCGTCAACGTCGACGATCCCGTCACCTGGGAGACCGGCGCGCAGAACTTCAGCGCGCAGGTGACCAAGCTCAAGGGCACGGGCGCCGAGGCGCTGCTGCTCGGGACCACCGCGGAGGACGGCGGCCGGCTCGCCCGGGAGATGGAGCGGCAGGGGCTCGACATCCCGGCGGTCGGTGGCGTCTCGATGTTCAACGAGAGCCTGATCGAGGTCGGCGGCGACGCGGTGGAGGGCTGGTACAGCGGCCAGGTCTTCTGGAAGGACAGCGACGATTCGGAGGTGCAGGCGTTCGTCAAGGCGATCCGCGACCGCCATCGCGAGTCGTTCCCCCAGAACCCAGACCCGATCCCCGACTCCGCCACCTGGTACGACACGGCCAAGGCGACGATGCAGATCGCCGCCGAGAAGGGCATCACGGCCGACACCCCGCTCGAGGAGGCGCGCCAGACGATCCGCGACGGCTGGGCGAGCCTCGAGGGATACGAGGGTGTCTCGGGAACGACCTCGAT
>Ga0136616_10000306_pt1 | contig 21833 bp, 26 predicted proteins | sample AntDrymUQ2992106_2_FD_106648 | JGI IMG/M metagenome (GOLD analysis project Ga0136616, IMG submission 106648) | Polar desert sand microbial communities from Dry Valleys, Antarctica - metaG UQ299 (21.06) | ecosystem: Environmental > Terrestrial > Soil > Desert | place: Antarctica: Dry Valley... | reverse complement strand
GGGCAAGCGGAGGTTCAAGCAGTTCGGCATCAACCTCAACGTGCTCGAGCCGGGGCAGCCGATGGCGATGTATCACCGGGAGAACGGCCAGGAGGGGTTCCTCGTGCTCGCCGGCGAATGCGTCCTCGTCGTCGAGGGCGAGGAGCGTCGCCTGAAGGCCTGGGACTTCTCCACTGCCCAGGTGGAACCACCCACGTCATCGTGGGCGCGGGCAGCGGCCCGGCCGGCCGTCGTCCTCGCCGTCGGTGCGCGCGGCGGCAGGAAGGGCATCGTCTACCCGGTCGCCCTGGAGCACGGTGCCGGCGTGGAGGAGGAGACGACGAAGCCCGCGGAGGCGTATGCGAGCTTTCCGGAGTCGAAGCGCTCGTCGTACCGCGAAGGCTGGCTGCCCGAGCGGTAGGTCCGCCGGCTGCCAGGTTCTCACCGTCTGTGGGCGCCGGCTCTGAGACGATCGTCCCGCTCACGACGGAGGGAGGCGGAAATGGCGGAGGTCGAGACGACGCAGGTCGAGGGCGTGCTGACGGTCACGCTCAACCGCCCCGAGGTGCTGAACGCTTTCAACGGCGCGCTGCACGCAGCGCTCGCGTCCGCGCTCGAGGAGGCGCAGGCTCCCGAGGTTCGGGCGGTCGTCATCACCGGCGCCGGTCGCGGCTTCTGCGTCGGCCAGGATCTGACCGAGTTCCGCGAAGCCGCGGGGGACGTCGGCGAGCGGCTGCGCGCGACCTACCACCCGAACGTCCTCGCGCTACGCGCGCTCGAGAAGCCGGTGATCGCGGCCGTGAACGGTCCGGCAGCCGGAGCCGGCCTGTCGCTCGCGGCTGCGTGCGACATCCGCCTGGCCGCGGCCTCGGCGAGCTTCGTCCCGGGTTTCGTCGGCATCGGCCTCGTGCCCGACTCGGGCGGCTCGCTGTTCCTCGTCCGTATCCTCGGTGAGGCACGCGCGTTCGAGTGGATGACCTCGAACCGCCGCCTCGATGCGGACAGGGCGCTCGCCTGGGGCCTCGTCTCCGAGGTCGTCGCGGACAACGCGCTGACAGCGCGCGCCGCCGAGCTCGCGCGCGAGTACGCCGGCCGCCCCACGCGCGGGATCGGGATGACGAAGCGCCTGTTCGACCATGCTGTGACCGCGACGCTCGAGGCGCAGCTCGAGCTCGAGGCCGAGCTCCAGGCGCAGGCAGTCGCGAGTGAAGACTTCAGTGAGGGCGTCGCTGCGTTTCTCGAGAAGCGCCCTCCGCGGTTCGTCGGGCGCTGAGACTCAACCGGCGCCGCAGGAGCGGCAGTGGAGCGAGCCCACGCGACGCGGGCGGTCGCAGCGGGCGCAGGGAGCGACGACCTCACGCCCGCAGCCCTCGCAGTGCGGGTTCTCCCCCACCGGATAGCCGCAGAACGGGCACTCGCGTTTGCGCACCCGCCTGGTCGGCAGCCGGCGGCGGAGGTAGCGCTGCAGGAGCCAGAAGACGGCGGTCGTCGCCGCGACACCGATCACAGAGAGAACCAGCAAGCCGAGGTCGAACGGATTGAAGTAGTCCGTCAGGTAGTCGACCGCGAGGACGAAGGCCAGGATCGTGGCGAACATCACGGCGGCGAAGCCGAGCGGCAGGTAGCGCGAGTTCCGCCTTCGGAGGCGCGCGAGCAGCCAGAGGCCGAAGGCGAGCGAGCCGAGTACGAGCGCAAGCCGAAGCCCGAACGTGATCAGTGCCTGCCGGTCGCGGCGGCGATCCGCGCTCGCCGACACCCGCCGCTCCGCCGCTCCGGCGGCCGGCGCGGCCACGGCCACGGCTGCACCAGCAGCTCGCCGTTCCCGGACGGCCGCTTCGTAGGCCGTCTCCGCCCGCCGGTAGCGACGCTCGAGCTCCGCTGCCGGGCGGCGGGCGTCGAGAGCCGTGCGGTATGCCTCACGCCGGAGCTCGAGTTCCTGCCGCGCCTGCGATTGGGCCTGCTCGGCCCGGAGGAGACGGTCACTCCTCCGGTCGAGCCGCTCGATCGCGGCCCGGTCGGCCGCGCTCGCGCTTCGCACCTCGACCGCGCTCCTCACCCGGTCGTCGATCTCCTGGTAGGCCCAGACGCCGCCGATCAGCAGGAAGACGGTCATGACGACGGCTAGGAGCTTTTCGCTCTTCGTGGTCTGCAGCTCGTCGGCGTCAGGAACGGTGCTCATCGCGTGCCTCCTTCGTTCTCGTGCGTGGTCGCAGCTCGACGATCAGCTCGCAATCGAGCGCTTCGGCTATCCCGAGCAGCGTGTCGATCCGGGGCGGCCTCGAACCCCGCTCGAGGCGCGCGATCGCCGACTGCGTCGTGTCGGTTAGCTGCGCCAGCTCTCGCTGCGAAAGGCCGCGCGCCCGGCGCTGCTCGGCGACCGCAGCGGCGATCGCGGCATAGAACCACCCTTCCTCGTCCACGTGAGCCAACCGTTTTCGAAGGTGCTCCAGGGAGCGCCGGCGCACCGACTCCTCATGGCCCGCGTATTGCATCTGCGCTATAGATAGCACAGTTGCTATGTGCGAGGCGCGAGCTCCGAACGTGCGGCGTTGATGTCCGAGACGACCAGCTGCATGCCTTGCACCGATCCGGGCTGTGCGTCGGAGATCCCCGTCCCCAAGGCGATCGAGCGGGCCGAGCCGGGCGGCGTCAGCTGGACGAAGCGGATCTCGTCGCTGACCCTGTGGTCATGGTCGGCGTTGAAGCCCGCCTTCTCGGTGTAGAAGCGTTTCGCGCGATCAACGTCGGAAACGGGAATCGCCGCCAGCTCGAGCTTCCGATCCATGGGGGGAGCCGGTGCTCGTCAGGTCAGCGCGCCGACGATCTCGGCGTGCTCGGGGAAGCGCCCCACCCGCGCCTTCGAGAACACCACCTCGCCGTCCCGGAGGACGTCGAACTGCGACTTCTGCCCCGGGGTCGCGGTGGCCGCGAACCCTGCCCGCTCGAGCTCGGCCGCGAGACCCGCGGCCCGTTCGTCGTAGCCCGATCAGGTCGGGCAGTAGAGGATCTCGACCATCAGAATCGGTGCATGCCCGCCGGGGCTCGACTCCAACCGGGCTTGACTGCCTTCAGGTGCGCCTTCGCCATCCAGGATGTTCCCAGGCCCTTCTCCACGAGGGGGCGCAGGTGCTCTTCGAAGCGTCGTGACTCTTCGGCGGTCAGGACTTGCGCTGTTGCCTCGGCGAGCGTCGGGATGCGGGGGTTGCCCGAGCTGTGGAGGAAGGAGCTCCACGTCTGCGGCTCCGCTGCGGCGATCTCGGCCGAGAGCGCCAGCTCGATCGGGAAGAAGCCCGCCTGGAGGGCGAGGGCGACGAGATCTCGCTCGTCGAAGTCGATCATGGGGTCGGATGGCGGCTGGATCGCCTCGTAGACGGCGCCGATCCGCGGTGCGAGGTCTGCGATCGGTGCGAGCTCGTAGCCCCAGAAGGTCTTCTCGACACGCGTGTCCATGCCGAAGCGGTTGATCGGCTCCCAGATCCCGCTCCGGCCGCCGGGGCGGAGTACGCGGAAGAACTCGGCGAAAGCGCCGCGCTTGTCCTCCACGTAGATCAGCACCGACCGCGTGGTGACGACGTCGACCGAGGCGTCCTCGATCGCCGAGAGGTCGTCGGCCGACGCGAGCACGAAGGTGCACCGGTCGAGCGCGCCGGCTTCGGCGGCTGTGGCGCGGCACTCGTCGAGGAGATCGCGGGAAACGTCGCTGAAGACGACCCGGGCTCCGCGCTCCAGCGCACCGAATCCGACGAGGCCGTTGCCGCACCCCACGTCCAGCAGGGCGTCATCGGCTGTCACGGCTGCCCGGTCGAGGATCTCGTCGCGCACGCGCCCGAGCCGTTCGAGCATGCGGCGCTCGAGCTCGACATCGCCTCCCGAGCGGCGGCGGCGCAGCCACGCCGCCCAGCAGTCCTCCGAAGAGGTCGACTCCTTCATAGTTCGCGCATCGAGATCACCGCCACTGACTACCACACCGCCGGGGAGCCGTTCAGGATCGTCACGGCGGGCGTGCCGGAGATCCCGGGTGCGACGGTTCGCGACCGGCGCGAGCACGCGGCCGCCTCGGACGAGGTCGACGCCGTCCGGCGGCTCCTGTGCCACGAGCCCCGCGGTCACGCGGACATGTACGGCTGCTTCCTCGTGCCGCCCGACGACGCGGGCGCCGATCTCGGCGTCCTGTTCTGGCACAAGGACGGCTACTCGACCGCGTGCGGGCACGGGACGATCGCGCTCGGCGCGTGGGCGGTCGAGTCAGGGCTCGTGGAGGCACCGAGCAACGGCGAGGTGGACGTCACGGTCGACGCCCCTTCCGGCCGCGTCGTCGCCCGCGTGCGGCGGCGGGCCGGCACCGTCGAGACCGTGGCGTTTCGGAACGTGCCCTCGTTCGTCGTGGCACGGAAGGTTCCGGCTGCGGGCGCTCACGTCGACGTCGCCTACGGCGGCGCGATCTACGCCTCCGTGCCGGCCGAGCGCTTCGGCCTCCGGGTCGTGCCCGATGAGCTGCCCAGCCTCATCGCCATCGGGCGGGAGGTCAAGAGGGACCTCGAAGGGTCAGGGGTTGCGCGCCACCCCCACGATGAGAGGTTGTCGGGGGTCTACGGGACGATCCTGTGGGAGGGGCTGGGCGACCTCCACCAGCGCAACGTGACGGTCTTCGCGGACGGCGAGGTTGACCGCTCGCCCTGCGGGTCCGGCACGTCGGCCCGCTGCGCGCTCCTTGCCGCCGACGGACTCCTCGGCGAGGGCGATGTGCTGCGCCACGAGGGGATCGTGGGCACGACGTTCCTTGCGCGGCTCGTCGGCGAAGAGCCGGGCGGCGTGCTGACCGAGGTCGAGGGGATGGCCTATCGGACGGGCGAACATCGCTTCGTGCTGGATGCGCGCGACCCGCTCGGCACCGGGTTCGTGCTCCGTTAGGGATTGCCGGCGGGCTTCGCCGCCGCCGGCGACCACTGAGTGGGATCTGCCTTGTTGACGAGCTGGGAGGCCCGCGGTAGAACGCGGGCGTGGCGACGTTCCTCGTCGTGCTCCGCCGCTCCGGCCCTCACTGGGACCCGTCGCGGCCGCTCGAGGAGCAGTCCGGCTGGTCCGTGCACGCGTCCTTCATGGACGGACTCGTGGACGCAGGCTTCATCCTCCTGGGCGGGCCGCTCGCCGACGAGGACCGCGTGGTGCACGCCGTCGAGGCCGGGTCGGACGACGCAGTCCGCGCTACGCTCGCGCGTGATCCATGGAGCGAGACGCATCTCGAGGTCGACACGATCGACCCGTGGACGATCCGGCTCGACGGGCGGCGCCTGACGGGGTATGTCCGAACGCACACGTAGGGGTCAGCAGGCGAGTGTGGATGGTCCTGATCCGGAACCAACTCCGACGCTTCAGATCGTCTTGAACTGCTCGAACGGCTGCCGGCACCCCTCACACCAGCGCAGCGAGCGGCACGGCGTGGGGCCGAAGATGTTCTCGAGCCGCGTCTCGAGCGAGCCGCAATAGGGGCAGCGGAACGCCTTGCTCTGGAGCTGCACCAGCTTCGGCGTGCCGGCCGAGCGCGGCGCCGGCGGAGCGAACCCAGCGGTTCGGAGCTTCTCACGGCCGGCCGGGGTGATCTTGTCGGTCGACCACGAGTCGTCGAGGATCACGTCGATCTGCGGCTTGCCCCCGAGGCTCCGGATCTGCGCCGCCATCGCGTCGCGCATGGCTTCGAGCGCGGGGCAGCCGAGGAAGGTCGGCGTGAACTCGACCCGGACACGCTCGTCCTCCACCTCGACCTCCCGGATCACCCCGAGGTCGACGAGCGAGATCACCGGGATCTCGGGATCGGGGATCTCCGCGAGCGCCTGCCAAACGACATCCGCCGTAACCGGCGGCCGATGTTTGGCTAACCATTCTTGCGTCAGCGAGAATGGCCTTACCACGACGCTCCCGCCGGGGCGCTGCGGCGCACGCTCGTCATCTCGGCCCAGAGCTCGCGCAGCTCCTCGGTGTGCTGCGCCCGCGGGACCGCCTCCGCCTCGGGCAGCGGCCAAGGCAGCTTCTCCCGCACGCGCTCGAGCCAGACCGGCCGGAGTTCCTCGTCGAGGACGCCGAGGGCATAGGGCCAGAGCTCCTCGACCGCCTCGCGCAGCCGTGCCGCGCCCTCCTCGCTCGCAAGCAGCCGGTCGATCCACATCTCCGCGTGCATGCGGTGGTAGATCTCCTCGCGGTCGATCTTCGCAGCGAGGCCGGCGACGTCCGGGTCGTCCGAGGCCTTCAGCGCCTCGATCCGCACCGCGTCGGCCGTCTCGTAGAGGAAGTGCCTCGCGATCGTCCGCGCCCACTCGAGGCGGCGCAGCTCGACGAGCGGCGCCGAGCGGTACTCCTCGGGGGAACGGTCGAACGCGAGCTCGTCTGCCGTGGAGCCAAGGTCGCGCCCCGCGAGCTCGTAGAGAGCGCGCGCATGGCCGATCTCGTTCTGGGCGATCGACGAGAAGGCGACGTCCTCCTCGAGGAAGGGCGCCACGCCCGTCCACTCGGAGTTGCGCCAGCCGAGGATCAGCTCGTCGTCGGCGAGCTCAAGCAGTCGCCGTGCCCGCTCGCTCACGTGCCTCCCTCAGCTTCGTCTTCAGCGAGTAGCCGTCGACGCGGTGGTAGTTCCGCCCCAGCTCGTCGACGAAGTCGTCGATCTGGACGATCGCTTCGCGAGGGACGATCCAGAGCGCCTCCGACTCGGCCCGCCGCCCGTAGAACTCGCGTGCGTACGTCTCGGCGAAAGCGCGGTCGGGCGCACCGAAGGAGCCGGCGTGGGCGAACGCCTGGCCCTTGCGCTCCTGCCGGAAGACTTCGTAGATCACGCTGCTTCGGCGAGCACCGCGTCGCGGACCCAGCCCGACTCCTCGCGTGCGAGCCGCCGGAAGTCCAGCCGCTCCTGCGACCGGGGGCCGTGGCCGGTGACGACGTGCCGCAGCTCGTCCCAGTCGGGCTCGGTGTAGTGCCAGACGCCCGTCGCCTCGTCCCTGCGCAGGTTCGGGTCGGGAATCGTCAGGCCGAGCTCGAGAATCTGCGGCACATAGCCGTCGAGGAACTGCTGGCGCGCGTCCTCATTGGCCTGACTCTTGATCCGCCAGTGCACCATCGGATCCTCGTCGGCGGGGATCGGATTGCCGTGGAACTGCATCAGCGGCCCCCACCAGCGGCCGACCGCCTCCTGGACGAGCTCGCGCTGCCCGGGCGTGCCGAGCATCATTGCGAGCACGACGTCGCGCCCATGGAGGATGTGGAACGACTCCTCCCAACAGATCTTCTTCATGATCCGCGCGTACGGCGCGTAGGAGCACTTGAGGAGCGCCTTCTGGCTGATGATCGCCGCCGCGTCGACGAGCCAGGCGATCACGCCCACGTCGCCCCAGGTCTTCGTCGGGTAGTGGAAGACGTTGTGGAACTTCGCCTTGCCCGAGATGAGGTCGTCGAGGCACTGCTCGCGCGGCTTGCCGAGATCCTCGACGACGCGATAGATGAGCTGGGCGTGGCCGACCTCGTCCTGCACCTTCGCCGTCAGCGCGAGCTTGCGCTGCAGCGTGGGAGCGCGCAGGATCCACTCGCGCTCGGGCAGCACGCCCATGAGCTCGGAGTTCCCGTGCATCTCGATGAACTTGATCAGCTTGGCCCGGTACTCGTCCGGCATCCAGTCGCCGGACTCGACCTGGCCGCCCCCTTGCACGTACTCGAGGAAGGTCTGTTCACGTGCGTCCATCGAGTCCTCCTACCGAACGATCGTTAGGGTAGGAGCGTACCATGGCGACCCGCCGCTCGGAACTCACCCGCCAGGCCGCCCGACTCTTCGCCGAGCGGGGCTACCACGGTACGTCGATCGGAGACCTCGCCGAGGCGATGGGAGTTCAGAAGGGCACGCTCTACTCGCACATGGCGTCCAAGCACGACCTGCTCTACGCGACGATGCGTGAGGGCGCCGATGCTTTCCACGGGGCCCTCGACGGGATTCCGGATGATCTGCCGGCGACGGAGAAGATCCGTCTCGCCCTGCGCGCGCACCTCCGTGTCGTCTCGGAGCAGCTCGACGTCGCGACTGTGTTCGTCCGGGAGTGGCGCTACCTGCAGGGCGAGCAGCGCACCGAGATCCTCGCCGAGCGGCGGCGCTACGAGGAACGTGTCCGGGCGCTCTTCCGGGAGGGCAGGGAGTTGAGCGAGCTCCGGACCGATCTCGACGAGGCGAACGCAGCTCTGCTCGCTCTCTCGGCGGCGAACTGGGCCTATACGTGGCTCGAGCCGGGCCGGGACACGGATGAGCTCGCCGATCGCTTCCATTCGCTCCTCGTCGACGGCATGCGGGGGTACGCAACCCCCGGATGACGGGTGCCGTCATCTCGCTGGCGCAGTTCGTCTTCCGCCTCGTCGTCGGCGTGACGATCGCGCTCGCCCTCGCTCTGCTCCTCGCGCTCGTCCGTGACGACGCATCCTTCGCGGACAACCTTCGGATCACGCTCTATCTGGTCGGCGTCGTCACCCTGATGCTCGCCTTCGCCGGCCACTCGCCCACGATGCGCATGGGAACGATCGATCCCTGGCTCGGGAGCTTCTTTCCCAAGCTGACCCCCGAGTTGGGGAAGCCCTACAGTGGGACGACGCTGAGCGCGAGCGCCGTGCTGGCGCTGACGGGGATCGCGGTGCTCGCCCTCGGCGTGCTCGTCGACAGCCGCCTTTGAGGCGGCTCGCCGCCGCACCCGTCGGGCTCTCGTTGCTCGCCTGGGGTTGGGCGACGGTCGTCGCCCTCGCCGACCGACGACACCGGCTCGACCTCCGCGATGTCGAGCCCGAGCTCGACGGGCCGCTCGTCAGCGCGATCGTCCCGGCGCGCAACGAGGAGGGCAGGATCGCGCCGGCGCTACGCTCGCTCGCCGGCCAGAGCCACCGGGCGCTCGAGGTGATCGTCGTCGACGACGAGTCGGAGGACGGAACCTACGAGGAGGCGAAGAGCGTCTCTTGCGAGCGGATTCGCGTCCTTCGCGGGGCTCCGCTTCCCTCCGGCTGGGTCGGAAAGACGTGGGCCAACCACCAGGGCGCCCGCCTCGCCGCGGGTGAGTGGCTTCTCTTCACCGACGCCGACGTCCTCCACGAGCCCGATGCTCTGGCGCGCGCCCTTCCCCTCGCCCGGCAGTCGGCGCGTGGGGGCCTCACCGTGCTCTGCCGGCTCGAGACGGCGACGCCGGGCGAGCGGATCGTTCAGCCGGCTGCGGCCGTGTTCATCCGGTCCTTCGTGGCGCCGGGATTCCTCGTCCGCTCGCCGCGCTTCGCGGTCGCCCTCGCAGCGGGCGGGTACATCCTGCTCGAGCGGGCGCTCTACGAGCGGCTGGGCGGTCACGCGGCCATTCGCGGCGAGCTCGTCGACGACCGGGCCCTGGCCGAGCGCGTCAAGGCAGCGGGCGGATTGCTCGTCTTCGCCTCCGCCGGCGATCTCGTCCGCGTGCGGATGTACCACGGGTTGCGCGAGGCCTGGCGCGGCTGGCGCAAGAACACCTCGGCGGGCATCGGCTCGCCGGTTCTCGCCGTGGTCGGCGGCGTTCAGGGACTCGTCGTCTCGGTTGCGCCCCTCCTCGCACTTCTCCGGGGACCTCGGGCGGCCGGCGCGCTGGCTCTCGCGCTGCAGATCTTCGTGCGTTCGGATGTCGATCCGGTCGCGCCCACCCCGCGCCGCTACTGGCTCACGCTTCCGCTCGGCGGCGTCTTCCTCTCCGCCGTCTCGCTCGTCTCCTCGCTCGACCGTATGCGTGGGCGGCTCGAGTGGCGCGGCCGCCGGATCGCGTGAGCGCCGTCCTGATCTTCAACCCGTACGCCAGCCGGGTGACGCCGGACGGCTTGGCCGCCGTTGCCCGGGAGCTCGGGCCGGTCGAGATCATCCGTACCGAGAGGCCCGGTCATGCGACCGAGCTGGCGCGTGCGGCTGCAGGCGAGGTCGAGGCGATCTACGTCTTCTCGGGCGACGGCGGCTTCAACGAGGCGCTGAACGGCGTTGACGGCGTCACGCCGATCGGTTTCATCCCCGGCGGCGGGACGAACGTCCTGCCGCGGGCGCTGGGGTTGCCTCGCGATCCGGTGGTCGCCGCGCGGCGCCTCCGTGCGGGTCGCACGCGCCGGATCTCGCTCGGCCGCGCGAACGGGCGTCGCTTCGGCTTCAGCGCAGGGCTCGGCCTCGATGCCGAGCTGATCCGCCGGGTGGACGCGCTCGGGCGCCGGGGTGACGGGAAGCGGCCGGGTGACGTCGCCTTCGCGCTGACGGCGCTTCGGGTGCTCGCCGAACGACGGGCGCGGATCGAGCCGACCCTGGAGCTCGAGGGCTTCGGCCGTGCCGCTTTCGCCCTCGTTGCGAACTGCGATCCGTACAGCTATGCGGGGCCGCTGGGGCTTCGGGTCGCGCCTGAGGCACGTTTCGAGCTCGGGCTCGACCTCGTCGCGCCCCGATCCTTACGCCCGGCTTCGCTTCCGCGCTTCGTCGCGTACCTCGTCTGGGGACGCGGCCAGACGTCGGCTTCCGACGTTCTCTACGGCCACGACCTGGGCGAGGTCTTGGCTCGATGCGACGCGCCAATGCCCCTCCAGGTGGACGGCGAGGATCTTGGTGACGTCAACCTGGTGCACTTCACTGCCGAGCGCGCTGCCGTGACGATCCTCGTGTAGGGGTCTATGAGCACCAGAAACGGCGTGTTTGGACGCATGACGGCGAAAGACTGGACACACGGTGAATGGAGCTGGATCTCCTTGCGCTCGATCTTTCTGTGAGCGGCGGGACGCTGCGCCGTGCCATCAGCCGAGGTGCCATCCACGCGTCTCGGCAGGGTGACCGTCCCGCTCGCGTGCCGGGTCGGTGAGGTCGAGTATCTGCGTCGGCATCGGCCGCTCCTCTCTGCCTTGACCGGAGCGCTGCTCACCCTCCCGGACGTGCGCCTCGCCGTTCTCAGCCGAGGACGTCTGGGCCGGCCTTCGCGAGCGGGGCTTGGTCGAAGAGAGGGTCGCGGCGCCGGGGACGGAGGAGAGCCGCGAGAGCGAGAGCCAGTTCCGAAGGAGATCGCCCAACCGCCACAGGAACTGCTCCGCAATCTCGCTGGAGCGCGCTGTCGAGGTCGCAAAACACCTACACGATCGCGCTCGCGACGGGGCCGCGCTTGCTGCCGTCTGGCGGCGTCCAGCTCGCCCACGCGTCACTCCACCATCGCCGACCGTGCTTCAAGGCGTCGATCACGTCGCTCGCCGTCGCTCGGATCGCGGCGGCTTCCGCCGCGGAAAACCGGCCCTCGCGCACCCGCTGATCCAGCAACTCGTCGTCCTTGAGCTGCCAGGCTCCGTCCGGCGTCACCCTGATGTCAAGCTCGTGGTCGAACGTGTCCACGGCGCGATCCGAACGTCGAAGAGGCGCCTGGAGGTTGACGTACCAGCCCGAGAATGCCCGATCCGCCCCCTCCCAGAAGACCCAGACGGTGTAGGCATCTCCGGGTCGGTGGAGCACAAGTCCTCCGTGGCCCTGCCACCGGCCCGGGCGCTGCCACGGATGCTCCGGAGCCCACGGCCACTGCTCCGGGAAGGCGAATGGTGTCCCCTCCGCGATGTACAGCGCGAGGATGTCCTCCCGATCCGCGACGACCCGGATGGGGAACGACGACAGCACGCGCCCCTGCCAGACCTCCCGCCATTCGATCTCGTCGTCTCGCGCCCAGGCCATGTACGACGGCCCTGACCGGCTCTCGCTCCGGGTCAGCGTTCGAGATCCCACACGATGATCGCGGGAAGGCCCTCCAGCGCTTCGCGTACAACCTCGGCCGAGACGGCCATGCCGTCAGCCCAGAGGTCGATCTCCTGTCGACGATAGAGCACGTCCCGGCAGGCGCGGAGAGAGAGGCCGGCAGCACGGAAGGAACTGAGGTAGACGCCGTGCCAGTGGACGGAATTGCTGACATACGCGGCGCGACCACTGTCATCCCGGTAGAACGCCTGCGTGCCGAGCGCGACGAAGCAGGGATGAACATCGCTGATGATGACGCGACCACCGGGGCGCACGACGCGGGCGAGCTCGGCGATCGCACGGCCAGGATCGGCGAAGTGCGTCAGCGCCAGAGCGCACACGGCGAGGTCGATGGTTCCGCTCTCCAGCGGCAGGGATTCAAGCTCGCCGTGGCGGAAGTCGGCTGCCGGGACTCGCGCGCGGGCTCTATCCAGCATTGCCGCGGAGGAGTCGACACCGATGACCCGATGGCCGAGCCGATCAAGCGCCGCGGCATGGCGGCCGGTTCCACACGCGGCGTCCAGAGCCGCGCCGGGTTCGACCTCCGCGAAGATGGCCTCGACGGTCGGCGCCTCCAACTGAATGATCGGATTCCCGGGACCGTCGTAGGTCGACGACCACTCCCTGTAGCCCTCGCTGAGGGTGCGATGAGGAGCCTCGAACGAGTCCCCCGAGGGCGCGACGGCGATTCGTCGCACCTCAGCGAGGATCCGGCCTACCGTCGCGCGGTCGCCCACCAGCCAGTTCCGCGCGAGCGCAACGCCGGCGAGCGCGAGGTCGAGCTCGATGCGCTCGGGCATGACTGAAAACTAACGGTGTGCGAGCGAAGCGGCTCCGTCCCGCTCTCGCTTCCGCCGCGAGGTCAGCGTCTGCCGCGCGGTCGCCGACAGCTCCACCTTCCGCAGCCGGATGCTCCGCGGAGTCACCTCCACGCACTCGTCGTCGCGGATCAGCTCGAGCGCCTGCTCGAGCGAGAGCACCCGCGGCGGGATCAGGCGCACGAGCTCCTCCGCTGTCGAGGAGCGCATGTTCGTGAGCTTCTTCTCCTTGCTCGCGTTCACGTCCAGGTCCTCGCTGCGCGCGTTCTCGCCGACGACCATCCCTTCGTAGAGATCCGTCCCGGGCGATACGAAGAGCGAGCCGCGCTCCTGCAGCCCCAGCAGCGCGAATGAGGTAGCAACTCCCCGACGGTCGGCAACGAGGCTCCCGGTCGGGCGCATGCGGAGCTCCCCGTACCACGGCTCCCAGCCGTCGAAGACGTGGTGCAGGATCCCCGTGCCGCGGGTCTCGGTCAGGAACTCCGTGCGAAATCCGATCAGGCCGCGCGCCGGCACGAGGTACTCCATCCGGGCCCAGCCCGTGCCGTGGTTCACCATCTGCTGCATCCGCCCCTTGCGCAGGGCCAGAAGCTGCGTGACGACGCCGATGTAGTCCTCCGGGACGTCGATCGCGACGCGCTCGACCGGCTCGTGGCGGCGACCCTCGAGCTCCCGTGTGAGGACTTCGGGCTTGCCCACCGTCAGCTCGAAGCCCTCGCGGCGCATGATCTCGACCAGTACGGCGAGTTGCAACTCGCCCCGGCCCTGCACCTCCCAGGTGTCGGGGCGCGAGGTCGGGTTCACGCGCAGCGAGACGTTGCCGACGAGCTCCTGCTCGAGCCGGGCCTTCACGGCGCTCGCCGTCAGCCTGTCGCCCTCCTGCCCGGAGAGCGGCGAGGTGTTGATCCCGAGCGTGATCGAGAGCGACGGCTCGTCCACCGTCGTCACCGGCAGCGGCCTGGGGTCGTCCGGGTCGGCGATCGTCTCGCCGATCGTCACCTCGGCGAAGCCGGCGAGCGCGACGATCTCGCCCGGCCCCGCCGACTCGGCCGGGACGCGGTCCAGCGCGTCGGTGACGTAGAGCTCGGTGATGCGGGTGGGCACGATCGTCCCGTCGGCGCGGCACCAGGCGGCCTGCTGCCCCCGGCGGAGCGTCCCGTGCCGGATGCGGCAGAGGGCCAGCCTGCCGACGTAGGGCGAGGCGTCGAGGTTGGTCACGAGCGCCTGCAGCGGGTGCTCGGGGTCGTAGGCCGGCCCGGGAACGGTCTCGAGCAGCGTCTCGAAGAGCGGCGCCAGATCGGGAGCGAGCTCGTCGAGGGCGAGGCCTGCACGGCCGGCCCGCGCGTTGCAGTAGACGATCGGGAACTCGATCTGCGTCTCGTCGGCCCCGAGGTCGAGAAAGAGCTCGTACACCTCGTCGACGACCTCCACGGCGCGCGCATCGGGGCGATCGACCTTGTTGACGACAAGCACGACCGGCAGCCGCGACTCGAGCGCCTTCCGCAGCACGAAGCGGGTCTGGGGAAGCGGCCCCTCGCTCGCGTCGACGAGGAGCAGCACGCCGTCGACCATCGTCAGGCCGCGCTCGACCTCGCCGCCGAAGTCGGCGTGCCCCGGTGTGTCGATGATGTTGACCTTCGTGCCACCGACCTGCACGGCGGTGTTCTTCGCGAGGATCGTGATGCCCTTCTCGCGCTCGAGATCGTGCGAGTCCATGACCCGATCGGCGACGTCCTGGTTGGCCCGGAAGGAGCCGGACTGCCACAGCATCGCGTCGACGAGCGTCGTCTTGCCGTGGTCGACGTGCGCGATGATCGCGACGTTGCGCAGATCGTCGCGGCGGGCTGGGAAGTTGCGGCGGGGCACGACCGCGCAGGGTAGCGACCGCTCGTTGTGCTACGTTTGCTGCACGGACGACACCGTGTCGTCCTGTGAGATGTGCTTCTCGTTCCTCCTTCGGTGGTTTCGAGCGGTCAAATCTCGAAGCGGCTGTCAACGAAGGAGTCGAACAACATGTCCCAGAGTAGTTTCCGTGCGCTCGGAGTGAGCGCCGAAGTCGTGCGCGCCCTCGAGGCGCGAGGCTTCACCGCACCGTTCCCCATCCAGGAACTCGTCCTGCCCGACGCGTACGCAGGGCTGGACGTCCTCGCACAGTCGCCCACCGGGTCGGGTAAGACGCTCGCCTTCGGGCTCCCGCTCGTCGAGCGGACGAGCGCGGAGGCGGACGCCCCGTCGGCGCTCGTGCTGGTTCCGACCCGCGAGCTGGCCGCCCAGGTGGCCGGCGAGCTCGTCCCGCTCGCGAAGGCCTGCGGGCTGAGGGTCGTCGCGGCCTACGGTGGCGCGCCCATCGGCCCGCAGATCAAGCGCGTTCGCGGGGCGCACGTGCTCGTGGCGACACCCGGCCGCCTGCAGGATCTGGTCGAGCGCAAGGTCGTCTCACTTGCCGGCGTGCGAATCCTCGTCCTCGACGAGGCCGACCGCATGCTCGACATGGGCTTCAAGCCTCAGGTCGACCGCCTCGTCCGGCGCCTGCCGGCGAACCGGCAGACCATGTTCTTCTCGGCGACGCTCGACGGTGAGGTGGGCGAGCTCGCGCGCTCGTACACGAGCAACCCGTCCCGCTTCACGCTCGGCTCGTCGGAGGAGGAGGACGCCCTCGAGGTCGAGCACACGTTCGTCGCGGTCACAGCGGAAGGGAAGCTCGAGCGGCTGATCGAGGAGCTCGGCGCCGAAAGGGATCTCGCGCTCGTCTTCGTCCGTACGAAGCGGGGTGCCGATGCGCTCGTGAAGAAGCTCGCCCGGCGTGACGTCCCGGCCGTCGCGATGCACGGCGACATGACCCAGCGAGCGCGCGAGCGCGCCCTGGCAGAGTTTCGCTCGGGAGCCGCGACGACCCTGATCGCCACCGACGTCGCTGCGCGCGGACTCGATCTCGTCGAGATCACGCACGTGATCAACTTCGATCCGCCCGAGGACGACAAGGGCTACGTGCACCGCGTGGGTCGCACGGGGCGCGCCGGCCGCGGAGGAACGGGGATCACCCTCGTTCTGCCCGAGCAGCAGGCTGACGTCAGTCGGGTCGCACAGCGGCTCGGCCATCGGGATCAGCTCGAGCTGGGTGGGATCGCCGTCGCGAGGCCGCGGCGCGTCTACACGAGCCGGCGCGGCCGAGGGTCGCGCTGGTAGACCGGGGCGGCCGGGACCGCGTCGCGGGACGGCACTTTCAGTAGATTCGGGCCGGTGGAAGGCAGGGCGTTGACGGCAGGTTCCTCCGGCGAAGCCGGGCTCCGCTTGGCGCAGCCACATCGCGGCTCCGGCGCGTCTGCATCAGAAGGAGGGGGCTCGTGGGGGAACCATGGGTTCCCCCACGTCCTGCGGCGCGTGATCGGCGACGGCGAAGGCGTTCCGGACGGCGAGGTCGAGGGGCTCGACGAGTCCGACCTGCTCGACCTCTTCCGCTCCCTCGTCCTTCTGCGCACCTACGACGAGCGTGCGGTCGTCTTCCACCGGCAGGGGCGGATCGGGACGTACGCGATCTTCTGGGGGCACGAGGCGATGCAGGTCGGCGCCGTCCACGCGCTCGCCGACGACGACTGGATCTTTCCGAGCTACCGCGAGTCGGCGATCGGACTGCTGCGCGGGATGCCGGCGGCGACGCTCTTCTCCTGGTGGCGCGGTCACCCGGCCGGCTGGTGGAACCCGGCCGACTACAACATCGCCTCCATCTGCGTCCCGATCGCGACGCACGTCCCGCATGCAGCCGGACTCGCGTGGGGCAAGCGGCTGAAGGGCGAGGCCGCGCTCGCGATCGCCTTCTTCGGCGACGGCGCCACCTCGGAGGGCGCCTTCCACGAGGGCGCGAACTTCGCCGCCGTGATGCGGGCCCCCCTCGTTCTCTTCTGCAACAACAACGGCTGGGCGATCTCGACGCCGGTCGAGGAGCAGACGAAGGCCGAGACGCTCGCGGACAAGGCCGTGGGCTACGGGATGCCGGGTGTGCGCGTCGACGGCGCCGACGTGCTGGCCGTCTTCGAGGCGACGCGGGAGGCGGCCGAGCGGGCGCGCGGAGGCGGTGGACCCACGTTCGTCGAGGCCGTGACCTACCGCGCAGCGCCGCACGGCACAGCCGACGACCCGCGCGCCTACATCGACCCCGAGCGCGTCGAGGAGGCACGTGCGGGCGAGTGCGTCGGCCGGTTCGAGGGCTACCTGCGCCGCCAGGGGATTCTCACCGACGGGCTCGCCGCGGAGTTCCGGGCCGAGGCGGCCGCGCTCGTGCGAGAGGGCATCAGGGAAGCGGAGGCGGAGCCCGCGCCCGACGCAGCGCTCCTCTTCCAGCACGCCTACGTCGATCCGCCGGCCTCCTTCGCGACCGACCTGGCGGAGCTGCGCCGGATCCTCGCCCGTGGCTGAGCTGACGCTTCTGGAAGCGGTGAACGACGCGCTCCATGTGGAGCTCGCGCGCGACGCCTCGGTCATGGTGATGGGCGAGGACGTCGGCCGCTCCGGGGGCGTCTTCCGCGCGACCGCCGGACTGCGCCAGCGCTTCGGGCCCGATCGCTGCGTCGACACGCCGCTCGCCGAGGCGGGCATCCTCGGCACGGCGGTCGGCCTCTGCATGGCGGGCTGGCGGCCCGTGTGCGAGATGCAGTACGACGCCTTCAGCTACCCCTGCCTGGATCAGCTGATCACGCACGTCGGCCGCTACCGCTGGCGCACGGGCGGGCGCATGGAGTTCCCGCTCACGATCCGCATGCCCTACGGCGGCGGTGTCCGCGCGCCCGAGCTCCACGACGACTCGCCCGAGACCTACTACGTGCACACGCCGGGCGTGAAGGTCGCGATCCCTTCGACCCCGGCCGACGCCAAGGGGCTGCTGGCCGCCGCGATCCGTGACCCCGATCCTGTTGTGATCTTCGAGCCGAAGCTCGTCTACCGCACCTCGCGTGGTGAGGTGCCCGAGGACGAGCACGTCGTCCCGCTCGGCAAGGCGCGCCTCGTGCGCGAGGGCTCAGATCTGACCCTCGTCGCCTACGGCGCCATGGTCGGCGTCGCGGAGCGAGCGGCCTCGGCGCTCGACGCGAGCGTCGAGGTTCTCGACATCCGCAGCCTGAAGCCGCTCGACGAGGAGGCGCTGCTCGTCTCAGCGGCAAAGACCGGCCGGGTCGTGATCGTCCAGGAGGCTCCGCGCACCTGCGGGTACGCCGCCGAGCTCGCCGCGATCCTTGCCGAGAAGGCGATGCTCGACCTGCACGGCCCCGTCCTGCGCGTGACGGGTTACGACGTGCCCTATCCCTACTGGTCGCTCGAGGACGCCTACATGCCGTCGGTCGAGCGGGTCGTCGACGCCGGGCGGCGACTGCTCGAGTTTTGACCGTGGCGGCGCGCTTGCGGCTCTGGCTCGAGCGCGGCGAGGCGGGCTACTGGCTCCGTGACGCCGAGAGCGGCGAGGCCGTGCGCTGGAGCGACGACCGGCTCTGGGTCGTCGGCGTTGCGGGCGCTTCGTACCGTCTCGACGCGCTCGCCGACGAGGGCTTCGCGCCGGGCCGACGGCTGTCCCTCGTGCCCGAGCCGGAGAACCCGCACGACCGTAACGCGGTCGGGATCTGGGACGAGGGTCGGCGCTCGCAGGCCGGCTACGTGCCGGCCGAGCTCGCGCCTGACATTCCGGCGAACGCGCAGGCGCTCGCGCTCTGGGAGTTCAGGGACGAAGAGGGTCGGCGGCTAGGGTTGCGCGTGCTCATTGCGCCGGCCGACGCATGGATCGGGGCGCCGCGGTGACACAATGCGGAGCAGTGGTGGACGGGCGTTCCGCTCTTTGTTTCCGGCGGAGCCGGGCTTGCCCGGCGCAGGCACCCGCGGCCCCGGCGCGTCTGCCTTCGAGGAGGGGGCCCGTGGCGGAACCATGGGTTCCTCCACGCTAAGGTGGCGTACGAGTTCAAGCTTCCCGACCTCGGCGAGGGCCTCACGGAGGGCGAGGTCGCCCGCTGGCTCGTCGAGGAGGGTCAGGAGATCGACGAGGACGACCCGCTCGTCGAGATCCAGACCGACAAGACGACGGTCGAGATTCCGTCGCCGGCGGCCGGCAAGGTGGCGCGCATCCTCGTGCGCGAGGGCGAGGTCGTCCCCGTGGGGAGCGTGCTCGTCGTGATCGGCGAGGGGCCGGTCGAGTCGTCGGTCGGGGAGCAGCCGCGTGCGGAGCCGGCGCCCCAGCAGGGGGCGACGACGACCGCGCGCCCGGAGACGCGAGGAGGGGTGCGCGCGACGCCGCTCGTGCGGCGCCTGGCGGCCGAGCTGGGCGTCGACCTCGCCGCGCTCACGGGCTCGGGGCCGCAGGGCCGCATCACCGAGGGCGACGTCCGCGGTGCGGCGGCTGACGGTTCCACCGAGGAGCCCGAGGGCAGGCGCGAGCCCGTACGCGGCGTCCGGCGCCTGATCGTCGAGCACCTGACGCGCTCGCACCGCGAGATCCCGGCCGTCACCTTCGTCGAGGAGTGCGACTTCACCGGGGTCGACCTCACCCGGCTCGTCCCGCTCGCCCTGCGTGCGACGGCGCTCTCCCTGCAGGAGTTCCCGGAGCTGAACGCGCGCCTCGAGGGCGACGGGATCGTGCTACTCGACCGCTACGACCTCGGGGTCGCCGTGCAGACGCCGCAGGGTCTCCTCGTGCCGGTGGTGCGCGGCTGCGAGCGCGCGTCGCTCGTGGAGCTCGAGGCCGAGGCCGCGCGCCTGGCCGAGTCGGCGCGAGCCGGCACGCTCACAGCGGACGAGTTGCGTGGTTCGACGTTCACGATCACGAGCGCCGGCAAGCTCGGCGGCCTGCTCGTGACGCCGCTCATCAACCACCCCGAGGTGGGCATCCTCGGGATCCACCGCATCGCGCCGCGAGCCGTCGTCCGCGACGGCGAGGTGGTCGTGCGCTCGACGGGGAACATCTCCGTCACCTTCGACCACCGCGTCGTGGACGGCGTGCGCGCCGCGGAGTTCACGATCGCCGTCATCCGCCGGCTCGAAAGCGAGAGCGCGACCAAGTAACAAGTCGGTTACTCGGAGTCGGGCGCCCCGCGTGGGGCGCCCGACTCGGTGAGGCGTCAGTCGTCGTCGCCGCGGTCGTCGTCGTCCTCGTTCTCGCGCTCCCCCTCGGAGACGCTGTCGAGCTGCGCGCGGATCTCGCCCGCGGGGAACTTCGTCGAGTGGACGTTCACGTAGGTCAGGCCGGCCCTCAGTGCCGCGACGAGCTCGGCGAACTCACCGGGGGCGATGCCCTGTCCGGCGGGTCCGATCACGTCGGCCGGCGTGAGCGTTCCGGTGATCGTCGTCGGCCCGGGCGGACAGGCCTGAGGCGTCGGCGTTCCGGGCGGAACCGCTCCGTTGCTGCAGAGGAACACCGAGACTCCGGCAGCGACGAAGCGCTGCCCGAAGTGGATGTGCGCCTGGGTGACCGGCGCCTCGAGCGCCGAGTACGTGAGCGTGTACCTGATCGTGTTGCCTTCGATCACGGCGCCGAAGCCGCCCGTCGCCGTCGTCGAGACCGCAGGCACCTCGTTGTATCCGTTCAGCGGCTCCGAGTCGACGACCCCGTCCCCGCTGCCCGCCAGGGCGTACGAGCCCCCGCCGACGGCGAGCACGAGCGTTCCCAGCAGTGCGGCGTGAAGCGTGAATCTCTTCATCCAGCCTCCCCCCCTTCGTGCACGCGGAGCTAGGAGCTGCGAGCTCCAACGGACGTTCTACGACGGAGAGGCGGGATCGGTTTGCTCGGCATCCGGAGGTTCGAGCGGTTGACGGAAACCCGCGCCGGGCAGAGACATCGCTCGACGCAATCGACCTTCGTCGGCGGGACGGGCAATGACCTTCGGCCTGGACGGCCGCGCTGAGCTCTCAGGCGGCGGCGAGAGGAGCGAGGGCCGACTCGAGCATCGCCTCGATGCGCGGCGCGCTGGTACGCCCGTCGATCCTGGCGGCCGTTCGGCCCTCCTTGAGCAGGACGAGCGCCGGGATCTCCGTCACCTCGAAGCGCTCGGCGAGGTCTGACCGCTTGGCGACGTCGACGCGCGCGACGCGCAAGCGGTCGCGCTCCTTGCGCGCGAGGTGAGCGAGCACGCTCTCCATCCGTCGAGCCGGGCCGGAGCTCTCCTGCGTGAAGAAGAGGAGGAGTGGACGATCGTCGGCGGACACGGCGACATTCTTTCACGCCGAACCGGCGCCGAGCGAAACCGGTGACCCAGGTGTCTAGACTAGTGCCGCGTGGGCGGCTGGTACACGATCGGCCTCGCCACCGGGCTCGGGGTCGCGTTGGGAGTGCTCCTCTCGGGGGCGCTCGGCTCGACTCGATTCGGGTTCCCCGTGGCGCTCCTCCTCGGCGCCGCGGCCGGGGCGGGTCTCGGGCTCGTTCTCTTCGGACCGCCCGAGGCGTTGGGAGGAGCGGTCGGCGGCGCACTCGGCGGAGCCGGGGCGGTCGAGCTCGTCCGCGGCGCGCTCGGGCGCGGCGGGACGCGCGGCGCGACGGCTCTCCTCGTCGCGGGCGGTGCCGTCCTGCTCGCCGCGCTCGCGCTGATCCCGCTGGTGGGCTATGTGGAGGCGGTCGTCGCTCCCGCGCTCGCCGCGCGGCTGCGCAGGCGCGCCGGTCGGACGTACGCCGGGCTGCGCATCCTCAACCGGGACTAAATGGTCGATCGGCAAATCCGCCGCGCCGGACGACGACTCCGACACTGCGCCGGATCACCGCCCTCGCTCTTGACCAGACTTCTAGCCTGGCCTGCGAGCGAGTGCGGCGCCCGGCTTGGTCGGAGCCGCCGCCGCCATCACCGTCTTCACCGATCGACCATTCAATGAACCCCAAGAAGCTGGTGCTGATCGTGATCGACGGGCTGACGCCCTCGGTCTTCGAGGCCGCGGTCGAGGACGGCCGAGCGCCCGCCCTCGGATTCCTCGCCGAGCACGGTCGCTACCGGCGCGGCTTCTCGGTCTTTCCCTCGCTCACGCCCGTCTGCCTGTCGTCGCTCGCCACGGGAGCGCACCCCGACGTGCACGAGATCCCTCACCTCGTCTGGTACCACCGCGAGGAGCGGCGGCTGGTCGAGTACGGCTCTTCGTTCGGGGCGCTGCGTGCGGCCGGCTTCAGTCGCTCCCTGCGGGACACGATCATCGACATGAACCGCGCGCATCTCGGCCGCCGGGCCGTCACCGTGTTCGAGGCACTCGAGGACGCGGGTCTCACGACGGCCTGCATCAACTTCACCTGCTACCGCGGCCGGAATCGGCACGTGGCGACGCTT
>Ga0136616_10000305_pt1 | contig 21835 bp, 22 predicted proteins | sample AntDrymUQ2992106_2_FD_106648 | JGI IMG/M metagenome (GOLD analysis project Ga0136616, IMG submission 106648) | Polar desert sand microbial communities from Dry Valleys, Antarctica - metaG UQ299 (21.06) | ecosystem: Environmental > Terrestrial > Soil > Desert | place: Antarctica: Dry Valley... | reverse complement strand
TCGCGTCGTCATCGAGGGCGGGCAAGTCGTCGTGCACGAGCGAGAAAGTGTGGACGAGCTCGACCGCGGCGGCGGCGGGCAACAGCGTCTCGGGAGGACAACCGAGAGCCTCGCCGGTGGCCAGGCACAGGACCGGCCGAATGCGCTTGCCGCCGCCGTCGAGCGCATAGCGCACCGCGTCGGCCAGCCCGCCGAGCTCGGGCGTCAGCGCGAGGTCATCGAGGTAGCGCTCGACGAGCGCCCGGAGCTCGTCAGGCCTCCGCACCGCTCTCCCGCCGGGCGCGGGCCAGCTCGGCCTCGACCTCCTTGGCGAGCTCCGAGAGCCGCCCGAGCACCTCGATCGCCCGCTCTGCGTCCTCGCCCGCGGCAACCTGATCGAGCTCGGCCCGCGTCTCCTCGAGCCGCGCCAGCAGCTGCTCGGCCCGCCCGAGCGAGTCCTCTGGCGTCATGCGGCCTCCCGATGGATTCGACCCAGGATGCCGTTGACGAGCCGGGCCGCCTCGTCGCTCGCATACCGCTTCGCGAGCCGGACCGCTTCGTCGAGCGCGACCTCCGCCGGCACCGCCCCGCGCTCGAGCTCGTCGATCGCAATCCGGAGCACGTTCCGCTCGACCGCTCCCAACCGATCGGCCGTCCAGCCCTCGGACGTCTCCGTGATCCGCGCGTCGAGGTACTCCCGCCGCCCCTCCACGCGCTCGGCGAGCTCCCGCGCCCACGGGTCGATCTCACCCTCGAAGAGCGAGGCGAGGGGCTGGCCCGTGACGTCGAGCTGGTAGAGAAGGAAGAGCGCCGTCCGGCGCGCGCTGCGGCGGCTCACAGTGCGGGTAGCTCGAGGGGAACGCGGGTCATCTCGGCAAGGTAGCCGGTCGAATACTCGCCGCTCGAGAAGCCGTCGCTGCGGAGGATCTCGATCAGCACCTCGCGCGTCGTGGGGACACCCTCGAGCTCGAGCTCCCGCAGGGCGCGCAGCGTGCGCCCGATCGCCCGGGGCCGGTCGTCGTCCCAGCACACGACCTTCGCGAGCAGCGAGTCGTAGTACGGCGGAACGAGGGCGCCGTCCTCGATGTGCGTATCGGTGCGCACACCCGGACCGAGCGGCGGCCGGAAGCGCGTGATCCGCCCCGGCGCCGGGGCGAAGCCGCGGGAGGGATCCTCCGCGTTCAACCGCACTTCGATCGCGTGCCCGCGCCTGGGAGCGCGCCCGGCGAGCGGGAGCGGTTCCCCCGCAGCCACGCGGAGCTGCTCGCGCACGATGTCGATACCCGTCACGAGCTCGCTCACCGGGTGCTCGACCTGGAGGCGCGCGTTCAGCTCGATGAAATGGAAGCTCCCATCAGGCCCGAGCAGGAACTCGAACGTGCCCGCATTGCGGTAGCCGACGGCGCGCGTCGCTCGCTCAGCCGCGGCCTCCATCTCCTCGCGCATCCCGTCGTCGAGCGCGGGCGAGGGCGACTCCTCGATCAGCTTCTGGTGGCGGCGCTGGATCGAGCACTCTCGCTCGCCGAGCGTGAGCACGTTGCCGCTGCCGTCGGCGAGCACCTGCACCTCGACATGACGCGCCGGCACGAGCGCCTTCTCGAGATAGAGCGAGTCGTCGCCGAACGCCGCCTGCGCCTCGAGTCCGGCGGTGCCGTAGGCGTCCTCGAGCTGCTCCGGGTCGGTCACGAGGCGCATGCCCTTGCCGCCTCCGCCGGCCGCGGCCTTCAGGAAGACCGGGTAGCCGAGGTCTGCGGCGGCCGCCCGCGCCTGAGGCAGGGTGGCGCCGCCGTCGGTGCCGGGCACCAGTGGGACGCCGACGGCACGCAGCTCCTCCTTCGCCCGCGCCTTGTCGGCCATCCGCTCCATCGTGTCGGGATCCGGGCCGACGAAGACGAGGTCGTTGTCGGCGCAGGCGCGCGCGAAGGTGGAGTTCTCGGCCAGGAAGCCGTAGCCGGGATGGACCGCCTCGCACCCGGTCGTGGTGGCGGCCGCGATCACTGACGCGATGTTCAGGTAGCTGGCCGAGGCAGGCGGAGGGCCGATGCGCACGGCCCGGTCGGCGAGCCGCACGTGGAGCGCGTCGGCGTCCGCGGTCGAGTAGACGGCGACGGCCTCGGCGCCGAGCTCGTGCAGTGCCCGGATGACCCGCACCGCGATCTCGCCGCGGTTCGCCACGAGGACGCGATTGAACATGTGGCTAAACGGCGTCGAGCGGACGCCCGGCGAGGGGCTCGAGCTCGAACAGGAGCTGGCCGAACTCGACCGGCTCGGCATTCGGCACGTGGATCGCCCTGACGACTCCTTCGACCTCGGCCTTGACCTCGTTCATGAGCTTCATCGCCTCGAGGATGCAGAGGGTCTGGCCGAGCGTCACCGGATCACCCTCCTGGACGAAGGGCGGCGAGCCGGGCTCGGATGCGCGGTAGAACGTGCCGACCATCGGGGATTCGATCCGGACGAGGCCGTTGCTCGGCAGCTCGGCCGGTGCCGCGGCGAACTCCTCTCCCGAGAGGTCGACGGGCGCGGCCTGGGGCAGAGCGACCCGATCGTCGGTGCGCCGCACCGAGATGCGCATGTCGCCCTCGTCGAGGGTGACCTCGGCGACGCCGGACTCCTGGACGATACGGACGACGTCGCGGATTCGCTCGGAGCGCGCCTGGTCGGCGCTCCTGCCGCCGAGCGAGTCCGCGCGCTCCATCCGGCCGCGGATCGTGTGGAGGAGCGGCTCTGCGTCCTCGCCGAAGAGCCCGAGCAGGAGCAGCTCCTCCTCGCTCGCCGCAAGCCCTTCGGCCTCGGTGCGCAGCTCGCTCAGGCGCACGGGCGGCTGCGGCTCCTCGTCGGCGTCGGTGAGCAGGCCGACGGCTCGTTCCACGGCTGGATCGATCGGCCCGGGCGGCCTGCCGTGCTCGCCACGCACGAGCTCGCGCAGCTCGTCCACGAAGGCCACGTAACGGCTGGCCGAGAGCACGTGCAGGAGTGCCTGCGACGCCAGGATCTGGCCCGTGGGCGCGGCGAGCGGCGGCGAGCCGACCTCCTCGCGGATCCGACCGAGCTCCTCCAGCACCTCGTCCAGCCGGTCGCCGGCCGCGTTCGCGCGCAGGTGCGTGTCCAGCGCGGCCACGAGCCCGGCGGGAAGGGAGTGCTCGGCCGCCCGGACAGCGATGCGGGGCGAGAGGGGAGCCACCGGGTCCTCGCCGAGCTCCTCCTCGACGAGCTCGGCGGCTCGCCACAGCGCGTCGACGTCGAGCGCGGTGTCGAGGCCGAGCCCGGCGAGCGCCTGCGCGAGGGCCTCGCCCGAGACCCGGTGCAGCGTCAGGGCGAGCGGGTAGACCGCGCAGGCGAGCACGTCTGCGCCCGCACGCGCCGCCTCGAGCGCCGAGGCGAGCGCCTGCCCGGAGGCGCCCTGGAAATAGACGCCGATAGGGAGCCCGCTCGCCTCGCCGAGGCGCTGCACGAGCTCGCTCGCGCGGTGCGGCTGCAGCGACCCGGTCGGGTCGTGGAGGAGCACCCGCGCGGCGCCCAGCTCGGGGAGCTCGCGAGCCTGCGCCACCAGGCTTTCGGTCTCGCCGGCAAGACCGGGGCTGTAGACGAGGCCGGCCTCGAACTCGCGCCCGGCAGTGGCGATCGCCTCAGCGGCCTCGCGCAGGTTGGAGACGTCGTTGAGGGGGTCGTGCAGCCGGAAGACGTCGATGCCGTTCTCCGAGGCGGAGGCGATGAAACGCCGCACGAGCTCGCCCTCGACCGGGCGGGCGCCGACGAGGAAGCGGCCGCGCAGCGCCAGTCCGAGCGGCGTCGTCGTCCGCGCCTTGAGCGCGCGGATGCGCTCCCACGGACTCTCGACGCCGCGCCTGACGGCACTGTCGAAGCAGCCGCCACCCGAGACCTCGAGGTAGGCGAAGCCCGCGCCGTCGAGCACCTCCGCGATCCCGAGCAGCGCCGCCGTCTGCACCCGGCCGGCGAGCGGCTCCTGACCGAGGAGCCGGATGGTCGTGTCGACGAGGCGCGGCATCCCGGGCGGAGCCTAGATGGTTGATCGAAAGATCGTGATCAACCATCATGAGAGCTCGTTTCTCGAGCTGCCTTTCCGCCAAACTGCATGCCCGCCTGCGGCGGGGGCGGAAGAAACCGCAGCGTGAAAAAGAACACGGTTTATACGAGTCTCTACCGCCACCCGCGAAGCGGGAAATGCAGTTTGGCGGAGTGGCAGCTGGAACACCCCGGCGAGATCGATGATTGATCGATGGGGCTTATCCGATCAATCATTGTGTCCTCGGAGGAGTAGTCGAACAGATCGCCGATCAGCCGGGCGGTCTGGGGCAGGACCTCCCGCCAGTCCCGCCCCCGCGTCGCCTCGATCAGCCAGGCGCAGCTCGCTGCGACCGAATCGGCGTACCCGGCGACCGGGCGATAGCCGAGCTCCCGTTCGGCGAGGCTCAGGTCGAGCACGAAGGGGAACGGCGTCGACCACGGCGTCTCTCCCACGCCTTCGACCGGCGGGCCGGGAATCAGCACCTTCTCCCAGCTCCGGTCGAGCGCGCGTGCGACGGCCCGCGCGATCTCGAGCACCCTCGGCGGATCGGGGTCGGCCGCGTGGAGGACACGGCTCCCCGCCCGGCTCGGCGGCGAGCGCGATCACCTCCGCGACGTTCGCAGCCGCGGACGTGTGGAAGCGGCTCTCTCCGTTCCAGCTCAGGAACACGGCCGGCCGCTCGTCGAGTGCCCGCTTGACGAAGTACCACTCCCGCGCCCACACCGCACCGGGCCCGTGGACGGCTCCCGGGCGGACGATCGTCGTCGCGAGCTCGCTCCCGAGCAGCGTCTCCTCGACCGCCACCTTCCGCGTCGAGTAAGTCGCCTCACCCGGTGCCAGGGTCGGCTGTGTCTCCGAGGGTGACGTCCCAGCCGGCCCTGGCGAGCCTCAACGCAGCCGCGCGACCGATGGCTCCCGTTCCGCCGAGCAAGAAGGCGCTCCGGGTCAAGACGTGCAATCCATCGGTTGCACATTAATCGACGCGCTAGGTTGCGTCGGATGCAGATCGCGGTCATCGGACGCGGCAACGTCGGCGGTGGCCTCGCGGAGCGCTGGCGCCGGGCGGGTCACGAGGTCATTGAGATCGGGCGCGAGGACGGGGACGTCGTCGCCGCGGATGCCGTCCTTCTCGCTGTGCCTTCCGGGGAGATCGAGAACGCGCTCCGAAGCGTTGCCGGCATCGAGAACAAGACGGTGGTCGACGCGACCAACCACCTTCGCGGGGAGCGGCCTCCCTTCGAGTCGCTCGCCCACCAGGTGAAGTCGATCACCGGCGGCCCGGTCGCCAAGGCGTTCAACCTGAACTTCGCTGCGATCTACGACGAGATCGACGGTCAGGCCACGACGCCGAGCCTCGCCTACTGCGGCGACGAGGAAGCGCGTGCGGTCACGGAGCAACTGATTCGCGACGCGGGCTACGAGCCGGCCAACGCGGGCGACCTCGGCAGCGCGCGGGCGCTGGAGGACGGGCTCGCGCTGCTCTTCGCGATCTCGGGCGGGAGCGGCGGGCCGTTCTTCTACCGCGTCTGGAGACCCGGCGAGGCCTGACCCTAGCCCGGATTCGTCAGGAAGGCCGGTCGCGGACGCCGGACACAACCTTGGTGACCACCCAGTGGTTCTTCCCGACGGGTCGGGTTCGCTCGAACCCATGGTGCTCGAACATCGAAACGGTCCCGTTGTGAAGGAAGGAGCCGGCGACCGACCGGTCTTCAACGCATTCGGGGTAGCTCTCCACCGTTCCTCCACCGAGGCGGGCGATTTGCTGCAGTGCTCCCTCGAGGGCACAGGAGGCTACCCCTTTCCCGCGATGTGCCTTATCGACGAAGAAGCAGGTGATCCTCCAAGCCGGAGGATCGGTGAGACTCTGCAGGTAGGCGCGTTTGTTCTTGATGCGCGGGAGCTCGTCTGGGGATCCGAACTGGCACCAGCCGACGCAGGTCGCGCCGTCGTACACGAGAGCAGCGTGAGCGCGAGCCTCGCGAACGCGGCGCTCCTTCTCGGATCGGTTCTGCTCCGGCGTCTTGGAGCGACCGACACCCTCAGGGTGGAAGGCCATGCACCAGCAGCCGCCCCATACGCCGTTGTGTTTCTCGACGAGTCGAGCGAAGTCCGGCCAGGTGGTCTCGTCCAGAGGTCGAACGCTAAAGCTGGTCATAGTTCACCTGCGCGGTCACGAAGAACGGGGCCTTACTAGCCCGGATTCGTCGGGAGGTCCGGTGGCGGTGACGTCCGCCTGAGCGGCGATTCTTCAGGTTGTCGAGGCTCGAAGAGACTGCCCAGGAGAACGCACCTTGCGGGTGAACGCTACCGCGCGGATCGGTCGGATGGAACTCGTCGCCGACGCGGACGGCTTGACGGGTGGTGTGGGCACGGCCGCGGTCGCGACACTGGCAACAGCACCGGCGCCCAATCACACGACCCACCAGGCCGCTTCTTGGTGAATCCGGGCTAGGCGCGCGAGATGTAGCGGCGCTCGCGCGGGTCGACCTTGACACGGTCGCCCTGGTTCACGAAGAGCGGCACCTGCACGACCGCCCCGGTCTCGAGCGTCGCCGCCTTGGTCACGTTCGAGACGGTGTCGCCCTTCACGCCGGGCTCCGTCTCGGTGACCGTGAGCTCGACCGACGACGGCAGCTGCACGCCCGACGGCTTCCCGTCGACCTGCAGCATCTGCACCGTGCTCGACGGCTGCAGGAACTCGAGAGCCTCCTCGACACTCGCGCGCGGCAGGCCGAACTGCTCGAAGGTGCCCTCGTCCATGAAGACCACCTCGTCGCCCGCGTCGTAGAGGTACTGCACGTTCGTGACCTCCGTGTGGACGCGGGGGAACTTCTCACCGGCCCTGAAGGTCTTGTCCACGACCGACCCGCTGTCGAGGTTCTTGAGCTTCGTCCGTACGAAGGCGCCGCCCTTGCCCGGCTTCACGTGCTGGAACTCGACGATGCGCCACACGCCGCCCTCGAGGCCGATGTGCATGCCGTTCTTGAACTGGTTTGTATTGACGACTTCTGCCAACCCGGAACCTCGGTGAGCGCCCCGCTCGATCCGACGAGACGCACTTGCAGGGAACGCGCGCTCGATCCCTCGAAGCGCACGTCGAACGCATCGTAGAGGTTGCAACTGAGGTCGGGAGCACCCTCGAAGCACGGGCGCAAACGCAGCGTCGGAGCAGGCGGCGAATGGTGCAAGTCCTCGCTGAGAGACGCTCGCCGGCCGCGCCGGCGAGAAAGCGGACCCTCGGTATGATATACCCCTTTGGGGTATAGTTACTTCGGACTGCCTGATCCGAAAGGAGATTCGACTTGGATGAGTGCGAGCCGGTTCAGGGACGAGCCGGTTGGCGCGGCGCTGCCGTGCGGGTGGTGCGCTTTCTGTCCATGTCCAACCCCCGTCGGGGTCGAGTCGAACCAGAGAGAGGCTTACAGCAAGCTAATCGACCGCCAGAAGCTCCTTGGTGAAGCGGCTCAGGATCTCGGGACCCTCCTCGCGCACGATGACGAGATCCTCGATCCGAATCCCCCCGAGCCCCTCGAGGTAGATCCCGGGCTCGACCGTGACGACGTTGCCCGGCTCGAGGACGTCCTCCGACTCCGGCCGGAGGGTCGGCGTCTCGTGCACGACGAGCCCCAGGCCGTGCCCGAGCCCGTGCCCGAAGCTGCCGCGGAACTCGGTCGCGTCGATTCGCTCGCGCGGGACGGCATCGACCTCCCTCCCGACCGCTCCCGGTCGCACGGCCTCGAGCGCCGCGAGCTGCGCCTCCAGGCAGGCCGCGTACGCCTCCCGCAACCGCTTCGGCAGCGGACCCACGGCGAAGGTTCGCGTGCAGTCCGAGCAGTAGTCGCTCACGAGGGCGCCGCTGTCGACGATGACGGTGTCGCCCTCCTCGACGATCCGGTCGCCGGGGCTGTGATGAGGATGAGCCGCGTTGGGGCCCGAGGCGACGATCGGTGCGAACGCGAGGCCTTCCGCCCCCGCGTCGTGGAAGAGCTGCTCGACCCGCCAGGCAAGCTCGCGCTCGCTCCTTCCGCGAAAGCGCTCGTGGGCGAGCCCCTCGTAGACCCGATCCGTGACCGTGGCCGCCCGGCGGATCGCCTCGAGCTCGCCGTCGTCCTTGACCGCCCGAAGCCGCTCGACGGCGCCGCGCGTGGGAACGAGCTCCCGCTCTGGCGCTCCGAGCGCCTCCCACTCCGCGTAAGGAAGGTGCTCCGCCTCGAAGCCGACCCGCTCGGGGAGGAGCCTGGCAATCGCGGGCAGCAGCGAGCGCTCGGTCTCGACGAAATCGACCCCCTCGACCGCCCGCCCCGCCGCCGCGTAGCGGAAGTCGGCGAAGAGGCGCACGCGCTCGGGCTCGACCAGCAAGGCCGCGTTCGAGCTCGCGAAGTCCGTGAGATAGCGGACGTTGGGGCCGTGCGTCACGAGCAGCGGCTCCTCGAGCCTCATCCGCAAACTGTCGACGCGAGCGCTCACGCTTGGCCGATGAGGTACTCGAGCGCCGCGCGGTACCCCTCCGGGCCTTGGCCCACGATCCGGCGAGCGACGAGGCCCTCGAGCACCGAGTGCCGCCGCCACTCCTCTCGATCGTCGACGTTCGAGAGATGAACCTCGACGATCGGAGCCTGAACAGGCTCCAGGGCGTCGCGGATCGACCAGCAGTAGTGGGTCCAGGCGCCCGGGTTCACGACGACGCCGTCGGCACGGTCGAGCGCGTCGTGGCACCAGTCGATGAACTCGCCCTCCTGGTTCGTCTGGCGGAGGCGCACGTTGCAGCCGAGCTCTGAAGCCCACGCGTAGATCTGGGTCTCGAGCTCCGAGAGGCTGAGCTCCCCGTACTGCTGGGGGTCGCGCCGCCCGAGCAGGTTGAGGTTGACCCCGTTCAGGACGTCGATTCGCACCGGCCGAGCCTATCCGGCAATCAGGTCGTCGAGCGCGCGCCGCACGTCCTGCGAGGGCAGCTCGACGCCAGAGGCCGCGCGCCCGGGTTCCTCCAGCAGGACGAGCCGGATCCCTCCGCCGATCGCCTTCTTGTCCCGGAGAAGAGCGGCCCAGGCGCGCTCACGGTCGACCCGCACGGGGCGGGGAGCGAGCACCTCCTCCACCACCCCCGTGTCCTGTCCGGACAGCCGGAGGGCCGCCAGGAGGCCGAGCGCGACCGCCCTCCCGTGCGTGACGGTCTCGTACCCCGCCGCCGCCTCGAGAGCGTGGGCGAACGTGTGCCCGAGGTTTAACACCGCGCGCTCGCCGCGCTCTCGCGGATCGCGCAGACAGACCGCCGCCTTGTACGCGGCGCAGGAGGCGATCATTCGGCCTCGCTCGAGCTCCCACAGAGGCTCCCCCGTCAGCAGCCCCGTCTTGACGACCTCGGCCATCCCCTCCTGCCACTCACGGGCGGGCAGCGTGTCGACGAGCCGGGGGTCGATCACCGTTTGCACCGGCCAGTGGAAGGCGCCGACGAGGTTCTTGCCCGCCGGCAGGTTGATCGCCGTCTTGCCGCCGATCGCGGCGTCCACCTGACCGACGAGCGTGGTCGGGACGGCGACCCACGGGACGCCGCGCAGGTACGTCGCCGCGGCGAACCCGGCGGCGTCGGTCGTGCAACCGCCGCCGAGCGCCACGAGCGCTCCGTCGCGGCCGAGGCCGAGCTCCTGCCAGAGCGCCCCGACCGCGTCGAACGACTTCGCCGCCTCACCGCGAGGCAGCTCGTGGACGGAGGCGAGGCGGGAACCGAGCGCCAGCTGCGTCTTCGCGCCCCAGATCCCTGCGACGTGCGCGTCCGCGACGAGCGCTGCGCCCGCGAAGTCGGCCACGGAATCCGCCAGCCCCTCGAGCTCCCCGACCCCCAAGCGGATTCCCCCCGCGGCGAGGACGACGCCGTTGGCTTCCGTTGCCATCGCGTCCGCTGTCGCCTCGTACAGCGGCCGGCGCCTCTCGTACAGGGCGTGGAACGATGCCTCGTCGGTCGCAAGCGGACGGTCGCTCTCCGCTACGCGCGTCCACGCCGCCGCGGAATCGATCTCGAGCAGGACGGTGAGCGCGCGCCGGCGGAGATCCTCCCGGACCCGCTCGGAAGTGACGGCACCGCCGCCGAAGGCGAGAACCGCCGGCCCCGGTTCGGCGAGCGCGTCACAGGCCAGGCGCTCCTCGGCCTCGCGGAAGGCGGGCTCGCCCCGCTCACGAAAGATCGCCGCCACCGAGAGCCCGAGCTCGGCCTCGAGCGCCCCATCGAGATCGACGAAAGGCCGGCCGAGGCGTTCGGCGACCTGCGCGCCCACCGTCGACTTGCCGGCTCCCATGAAGCCGATGAGTGCGAGGTGGCGGTCTAGCGCGTGGCCGACCAGGGAATCCGCTCCAGGTAGGCACGGTGAGCGGCCATGAAGTCGCCGATAGCATCGCCGCCGAACTTCTCCCGGGCGGCGCGGGCGAGCTCGAAGGCGACGACCGCCTCGGCGACGACCGCGAGCGCCTCGACCGCCGCGACGTCGCTGCGCTCGACGAGGGCCTCCGCCGGCTCGCCGCTCTCGAGGTCGACCGACCGGAGAGGCCGCATCAGCGTCGGCAGCGGCTTCATCGCCGCCCGGACGACGATCGGCTCGCCGTTCGACATCCCGGCTTCGATGCCGCCCGCCCGGTTCGACTCCCGGTGGTAGCCGCGCTCGTCGCGGAAGATCTCGTCGTGGGCCTGCGAGCCGCGCAATCGGGCCAGCGCGACCCCGTCTCCGAGCTCGACCGCCTTCACCGCCTGCGTCCCCGCCAGCGCGGCAGCGAGGCGGGCGTCGAGCCGGCTCTCGCGCGTCGCGTAGGAGCCGAGACCGGGAGGAACGCCCTGCGCCCGCACCTCGACGACGCCGCCGAGCGTGTCCCGGTCGGCCCGGGCCGCGTCGATGGCCGTGCGCTGGTCTTCCTCGCCCACCGCGCCGCCGAGCTCGACCACGGATCCCGCGACGGAGATCCCTATCTCGGTGAGCAGCGCCTTGGCGACCGAGCCCGCGGCGACGATGACGGCGGTGTGACGAGCGCTCGCGCGCTCGAGCGCGTCGCGCACGTCGGCGAGGCCGTACTTGAGCACGCCCGCGAGGTCCGCGTGCCCGGGGCGCGGCAGGGTGACGGGCCGAAGGCCCTTGCCCTCCGGCTCGCCCTCGGGCGGCCAGGGACTCATCCCCCACGTCCAGTTCCGATGGTCGCGGTTGCGGACGACGAGCGCGAGCGGCGTCCCGAGCGTCCGACCGTGCCTGAGGCCCGCCAGCACCTCGACCTCGTCCGACTCGATCCGCTGGCGTGGGCTGCGCCCATAGCCCTCCTGCCGGCGGCGGAGGTCGGCGTCGATGGCGGCCCGCTCGAGCCGGAGGCCGGCCGGCAACCCCGTCATGATCGCGACGAGGGCGGGCCCGTGCGACTCACCCGCCGTCGTCAGTCCGAGCACACGGCAACCTTAGAGCGCGCGATCTCAGCCAGAGCGGCGAGGACCCGAGCTGCGTTCGCGGCCATGCGCCCGCCGGTATCCGAGTCCGGGTTGTAGGCAGTGACCGCGGCGGCGGCGACATCGAACCGCCCGAAGATGTCCTCGACGGAGGCCACGAGAGCCTCGGTGCTCAGCCCGCCCGGCGCGCTGTACTGGTTGGCGACCCCCTCGCCGGGGTCGAGCGAGTCGAGATCGATGTGCAGGTACAGGCGCTCGGCCCGCCCGCGGAGGTCTTCGAGCGCGCGTCGCAGCTCGGTCGCGGTGAAGCCGTTGCCCTCGAGCGAGCGGATCCGGGAGCGCCGCAGGCGTTCGCGCTGCCCGGGCTCGAGGTCGCGAACGGCCACGAGGACGACGTCGCCTTCGTCGATCGGCATGAAGCCAGGAATCGTCTTGCGCAACGCCTCCCAGCAGCGGCCGGTCAGCGTCGCCAGGCCCATCGCGTCCAGCGAGCCGGAGAGGCTGTCCTCGGGCGTGTCGAAGTCGGCGTGGGCGTCGAACCACGCGACTCCGAGCCCCTGCGTCCCGCAGCCGGCGACCGTTCCGAGGCAACTGTTGCAGTCGCCGGCGAGGACGAGCGGGAATGCGCCCTCGGCGATCGCGGCACGCACGAGCGCGGCGATCCGCCGGGCGATCTCGAAGACCCGCGCCGCTTCGGGCGCCGCCGCGTCGACGGAGCGGACGGTCTCGACCCGGATCGACCTCGGGAAGCTCGCCGAGTCCAGCAGCCGTGCCGGGCCGCGTCCGCGGTCGACGCCTTCGCGGCCGTCGTGATACGGCACCGAGATCAGGCGCAGCTCGCGCATCACCGTCCTCGCACGGCCGCGCGCATGACCTCCACCGGAGCGGGCACACCCGTCCAGAGCTCGAACGCGGCCGCACCCTGGGCGACCAGGACGTCGAGTCCGTCCAGCACGCGCGCACCCGCCGCGCGCGCCGCAGCAGCGGTGGGCGAGCGCGGATAGGGCAAGTCGACCAGCGTCTGGCCCGGGTCGAGCTCCACCAGCACCGTGTCCGCAGCGGCGGTCGCGTTGACCACGAGGTCGGCACCGCGCACGTCGGGCGGCCACTCCTCGCGGCGCGAGAAGACACGAGCGTCGGGGAGCGCCTCCCGGAACGCCCGCGCCGCCCCGCCGTCGCCCAGGACCACGGGGCGGTCGGCCGGCAGGCCGTCGAGGATCGCGGCGTCGGTCGACCAGCCCCGAGCCCGCTCGCCGTCGAAGATCAGCGTGTTCACCGAGGGCGCATCGGTCTCGACGAGCGCGGCGGCGGCGAGCTTGTGCGGCGCCGTCACGTTCGCGCCCGCGAAGCCGAGTGCGCCCAGGCCGCGCACGGCCTCGCCGAGCCGATCGGGCAGCACGTCGCAGGCGACGTATGTCCAGTCCAGGCCGCGCGCGGCGAAGGCGGCGTTCTGCATGCGCGGCGAGAGCGAGTGCGAGACGGGATGCCCGAGCAGGGCCACAAGATGGGTGATCAAAGAGCGATCACCCGTCTGAGGAACCTCATTCCTCGACCTGCCTCGCCGCCAAAGTGCTTAGCCGCCTTCGTCGGGGCGGTAGAGGCTGCCTCTGTGAAAGGTGTCTCTACCGCCACCCGCCGCAGGCTGGAAACGATCTTGGGCGGGCGAGGCGCTCTCCAACCACTTCGCTCAGGACGATTGACTGCCTCTTGGTCAATCGTCAACACCTCGGGGCTGCGACCCGCGCAAAGAACTCGTCCTCGTCGGCGGTGAAGAAGTGGCTCTTGCAGTCGGACTTGCGCACGAAGAAGAGGTAGTCGACCCGCGCCGGGCGCGTCGCCGCCTGCAGCGAGGCGAAACCGGGGTTCGCGATCGGGGTCGGCGGGAGACCGGTGAAGATCCGGCTGTTGTAGGGCGTCCGGTTCTCGAGCTGGCTCTGCCGGATCGCCTCCGTCGCCGGGATATCTAGCCCGTAGCGAATCGTCGCGTCGATTCCAAGTGGGATCCCGGCCCGCAGCCGGTTGTAGATCACCGCTGCCACGAGGGCCCGCTCACGCGGCACGCGTACCTCCTTCTCGATCATGGAGGCGATGATCACGACGTCATACGAGGTCAGCCGGCGCGAGCGCGCGTAGGCGAGATCGAGCCTGCGCCAGTTGCGTTGAAACGCCTGCAGCTGCTTGGCGACCAGCTGCTTCGAGGTCGTCTTGCGCACGAAGTCGTATGTGGACGGAAACAGGAAGCCTTCGAGTGAACGCGGCTTGCGGTCGCCGGCGAAACGGCCGGGCAGCGGATGCCGCGCCGTCGCGGCAAGGTACGTGCGCGCGCTGAGCCTGGGCCGGATCTTTCGCCTGCGCACGGCGATCCGGTTCACGGCTGTAATCCGCCTGCCCATGTCCACGCGCGTGAAGCCCTCCGGAAAGATGATCCTGAGCGGCTTCGGCGGCGGCGCTGTGACCCTCGGGGGCGGTGGAGGCGGCTCGTCGCGGACGGCGTCGAGCGCCAGTGTGGTCACCCAGACGCCCGCGGCGAGCCCACCGGCGAGCAGGGCGAGCGCCACGACGCGGCGGATCCAGACGAGCCGCCGCGACACCCCTCCCCGATGCACCTTCACCTGCTCAACCAGCGCAGGTAACCCGAGAGGAGATGGGCCGCTGCACGCGCGTCCGTGGCTGCGCTGCCACCGTCCTCGGCTTCCGCGAGACGGGTCGTGAAGCGCTCGTCGAACGTCTCGACGCTCACGCCGAGCCGGCTCCGAAGCGCCTCGACGAAGCGCTCGGTCTCGCGCGCCTGCTCCCCGTGCTCACCCCGCAGGGTGAGGGGCAACCCGACGATCACACGCTCGGCACCCTCTTCGCCGACCAGGCCCGCGAGCCGGTCGAGGCCCGCCTGCGTACCGGCGCGATCGACCACGCACAGGGGTCGGGCGAGCGTCCCGGTCGGGTCGGAGACGGCGACACCGGTCCGCGCGGAGCCGTAGTCGAGGGCGAGCACCTTCACGCGCGTCAGGCCAGCGACCCGAGGATCGCGCGCTCCGCGGTCTCGATGGCCTCTCCCAGCCGCTCGGGATTCTTCCCGCCTGCGCGGGCCATGGTCGGGCGCCCTCCGCCCCCGCCGCCCACGAGCTGTGCGGCCTCGCGCACGACCGCGACGGCGTCGAGCCCGCGATCTTCGAGCGAGCGGTCGAGGTTGACGACGAGGTGCACGCGCCCGTCCTCGCGTGAGCCGAGCACGACGGCTGCCGGCGCTGCCTTCTGCTTCACGCGGTCCGACAGCTCGAGGAGCGCCTCGGCGCCGAGCCCCTCCACCTCGCCGGCGACGATGCGCACACCGCCTGCCTCCTTCGCGCCGGCGACGAGCGATTCGAGGACGCCCTCCCCGCCCGCCTCGGGCGCCGGCCGCTCCCTCAGGCCCTTGCGCGCTTCCGCCAGCTCGGCGCGCAGGTCCGCCGCCTCGCGCGTCCGCTCGCGCAGCAGCGCGAATGCCTCGCCGGAGGTGACCGCCTCGATCCGCCGCGTCCCGGAGCCGACGGAGCCCTCGGAGAGGATCACGAACGGCCCGATCTCCGCCGTCCAGCGGACGTGCGTGCCGCCGCAGAGCTCGCGCGAATAGCCGGCGACCTCGACGACGCGCACCTGCTCGCCGTACTTCTCGCCGAAGAGCATGGTGGCGCCGAGCCGGCGCGCCTCCTCGATCGGCGTGATGAACGTCCGGACGGCGGCGTTCTCGAAGACCTTCTCGTTCACGCGCCGCTCGACCGCCTCGCGCTCCTCGGGGGTGAGGGGCTGCGCGTGCGTGAAATCGAAGCGGAGCTTGTCGGGGCGCACGGACGACCCCGCCTGGTGGACGTGCTCGCCGAGCGTCTCGCGCAGCGCCCGGTGAAGGAGGTGCGTGGCGGTGTGGTTCGCCATCGTCGGGAAGCGGGCGCTCCAGTTGACCACGGCGCGCACGCGGTCACCCGCGGCGAAGCCCTCGCCCGCGAAGACGAGCGCTTGATCCTCACCGATCCGGTAGGCCTCCTGGAGCGAGGCCTGTGCGCCCGTGCCCTCGTGCTCGATGAAGCCCCCGTCGGTCACCTGACCGCCGCCCTCGGCGTAGAAGGGCGACTCGCGGAGCTTCGCGAGGAACAGTCCGTCCACGAGCGGCTCGAGCGCGCCGAGCTGAGTGAGCGCCTCGGTCTTCTCCCAGCCGACGAAGTCGGTCGTGAAGCCGGCCGCGCGCGCAAAATCGGCCGCCCGCTGCACGTCGCCGCGCTCGCCGGCGCCGCGCGAGATCTCCCGGTGCCCGGCCATGGCGTTGCGGTAGCCGTCGAGGTCGACCGCCTGGCCGCGCTCCTCGGCGAGCTCGACCGTGAGCTCGATCGGGAAGCCGTGCGTCGCCGCCAGCCTGAACGCCTCCTCGCCCGTGATGAGCTCCTTCCCGGCGAGCTCGTCGAACTCCCGCATTCCGCGCTCGAGCGTCTCGCGGAACCGCTCCTCCTCGGCGCGGACGACGCGCTCGATCGTCCCGGCGTGCTCGACGGTCTCGGGATACCAGGCTCCGACCTGCTCGACGACCACCGCCGGCAGTCGGTAGACGTCCTCGAGCCCGATGCGCCGGGCCTGGACCACGGCGCGCCGGATCAGGCGGCGGAGGACGTAGCCCCGGCCCTCGTTGGACGGGATGACACCCTCGGCGACGAGGAAGGTCATGCCGCGCCCGTGGTCGGTGAGCACGCGATGCGCCTTCGTCGCCGTCGGCGAGGAGCCGTAGGCGGCGCCCGACTCGCGCTCGATCCAGTCCATGATCAGGCGGAAGCCGTCGGTGTCGAAGATCGACTCGACGCCCTGGAGCAGCATCGCTCCGCGCTCGAGGCCCAAGCCCGTGTCGATGTTCTGCTTCGGAAGCGGCGTGATCGAGCCGTCGGCGGCGAGGTCGAACTCCATGAAGACGAGGTTCCAGAACTCGATGAAGCGGTCGCAGGTCTCGCAGTTGGGCCCGCACGTCTCCTGCCCGCACCCGTGCTCCTCGCCGCGGTCGAGGTGGAGCTCCGAGCACGGACCGCACGGCCCGGTCTCCCCCGCCGGCCCCCAGAAGTTGTCGGAGCGCGGGAAGGCGACGATCCGCTCGCGGGGCAGACCCTTGCGCAGCCAGCCCCGGACGGCGACCTCGTCCTCCCCCAGTCCGAGCTCGGGGTCGCCGGCGAAGACGGATGCCCACAGGCGGTCTGGATCGAGGCCCATGTGCTCGGTGACGAACTCCCAGGCGAGGTCGATCGCCCCGTCCTTGAAGTAGTCGCCGAACGAGAAGTTCCCGAGCATCTCGAACATCGAGGCGTGCCGCGCGGTGAGGCCGACCTCGTCGAGGTCGGTGTCCTTGCCGCCGGCGCGCAGGCACTTCTGGACGGTCGTGAAGCGCGGGGCGGGCGGCTGCTTCTGGCCCGAGAAGTAGGGCTTCAGCGGCTGCATCCCCGCCGAGACGAAGAGGGTCGAAGGATCCTCCGGCGGCGGGATCAGCGACCACGAGGGGAAGCGGTGGTGACCACGGGACTCGAAGAAGGAGAGAAAGCCTTCGCGGAGCTCGGCGGTCGAGCGCATGCACGAAGTGTAGGCAGTGGGCGAGACCTCCCCCGCTCCATTGAACCCTGGGGGTGGGTGGCTGCGTATACCCCGTCACTCTTCAACAACCAGGGAGGAAGCATGAAAGTAAGTCAAGCGGCCCGACGGGTCGCCGTGATTGCCGTTGCGGGAGGTGCGCTCGCCGTTGTACCGAGCGCGTTCGCGAACCATCCGGTCCTCGTCGAGGGCAACTGCAACAACGCTGCGGATCCGATGTTCTCGCCGGTGCCGGCGCCGGGGACGTGCGGGGACAACGACGGCGACGGCCGCATCGGCACGGCCGAGGACAACGACGGCGACCGCGTCTTCGGCACGCTCACCGGCGCCAACACGACGGGGACCGAGGCCACGCGCGTCAACAACAACGGCACCATCACCGTCGTCACATCAGGGCTTTTCGCCGAGACTGTGACGCTGAGCGGGAACGTGACGCTCGAGGCGGCAGCCGGTGTGGAGGCGAACGTCGACGCACTCCGCCAGGGCGACCCGGGCAGCACGGCCCGCCAGGCGCGGCCAGGCATCATCGTCGACGCGCCGGCCAACCGGCAGGTCGTGATTCGCAACATCCAGAGCCGCAACTGGACGAGCGGGTTCCAGATCAAGGGCGAGTCCCGCGTCGCGCTCGAGGGCGTGCGGGCCGAGCACAACGTCAACTACGGGATCGAGATCGACGACAACGCGAAGGTGGCGATCTCCGACAGCGAGGTCTACGCGACCGGGCGGCGCGTCAACCCGATGACGGGTGACTTCCCGTCGGCGGCGAACAGGCCTGATCCGGGCATCGGGATCGAGTTCGACGGCGGATCCTCGGGCACGGTCTTCTTCACCCGTGTGACGGGGAGCTTCAGGGACGGCGTCGCAACGAACGGCAACGTCTGCCTGGCGCTCGTGAACATCTTCGACAACAACCCGAACGTGAGCGGAACGCGTGCAGTCGGGACGTCGTGCATCGGGACGAACGCGCGCGGAGGCGGCGGCGGGGACGACGACGATGACGACCGTGATCGGCGCAGGCGTAAGTAGCGCACGCAGCACCGGAGAGCCGGCTCGGCCGGCTCTCCCGCTGCGCCTTCTCGCCGGCCTCGGCCCCCTGCTCGCGACGGCTGTACTTGCGGGCTGCGGCGGCGGGTCAGGCGACGAGGCGGCCGTGCGCACGAACGTCGAGAAGTACTTCGCCGCGCTCGCTCAGCGCGACTTCCCGGACGCCTGCGCACGCGTGTCGCCGGCATTCGAGTCGGCACTCGCCGCCTGGTCGCGGCGCGCCTTTCCGGAGCTTGCCTCGCGCGACTGCGAGGTGATCGCCCGGCGCATCGCACGGGGAAGCGGCGACCGGCTGGTCGGACTTCAGGATCAGGTTCGCGTTCGCTCGGCGCGGGTGGAGGGCGATCGGGCAACGGCTCGATTGGGGCCGGGCCAGACGGCGAGCCTGCGGAAGATCGGCGACGAATGGCTGATCGAGCGGCTCGACTTCTCGGGGGCGACGGGTCGGCCCTGATGGTGGATCAGCCGCGCGCGGCCCGGCTGGGAGGAGCATCCTGCTCCTCCGTCGCGATCTCGTCGCGAATCTTCTCGAGCGAGCGGCGGATCAGCCGCGACACGTGCATCTGGGAGATGCCGACCTGCTGGGCGATCTGCGATTGCGTCAGCCCCTCGAAGAAGCGCAGGTGGAGGATGCGGCGCTCGCGGTCGTCGAGCACCCTCAGGCCCGGCTCGAGCACGGCTCGATCCTCCGAGACGAGGTATTCGTGCTCCTCGCTCCCGATCGACTCGAGCGGGTCGAGGTCGCCGTCCTCGTCGTTGCCGCCGCCTCCCGCCGAGAGCGAGAGCGAGCTGTAAGCCCGGCCGCTCTCGAGCGCCTCCAGCACCTCCTCCTCCTCGACTCCGGCGGCTTTGGCGAGCTCGGGGATCGTCGGCGAGCGCCCGAGCTGCACGGTGAGCGACTCGACCAGGCGCGAGAGCTGCACGTTCAGCTCCTGGAGGCCACGCGGGACACGCACCGACCAGCCCTTGTCCCGGAAGTGGCGCTTGATCTCGCCGATGATGTTCGGCGTGGCGTAGGTGGTCAGCTCGACGCCGCGGTTGAGATCGAAGCGGTCGATCGCCTTGATCAGGCCGATCGCGCCGATCTGAACCAGATCCTCGAGCTGCTCACCGCGGTACGCGTAGCGGCGCGCCAACGAGCGGACGAGCGACATGTACTGCTCGATCAGCTGCTCGCGGGCGGCGAGATCGCCGTGCTCGTGATACCGGCGGAGGAGTGCCTTGTCGGACTTCTCGGCGGGCACTACCGGGCCGCCCGCTCGACGGACTTCGTCAGGTCGACCCAGTACCCGCCATCGCGCTCGGCGAGCTCGAAGCGGTCGACGACGGTCTCGAGCAGGCGCCGCAGGCCGAGCGACTCGTCCAGCTCCTCCTCGAGCTCGGCCCGGAGGCGCGCGCCGTCGAACGGGCCGATCGAGGCATGCACGGCCTCGTCCCCGATCCGTAGCGCGAGCGTCACGTCCTGCTCGCCGTTCGGGCGCTCGAGCAGGCCGTCGAGCGCGAGCCGGAGATCATCGAGCCCCTCGAGCGTAAGGTCGTGGCGCGCGGCGAGCCCGCCGAGGACGAGGTGCGCGACAGCGGCGAAGGAGCGGCCGCGCGGCAGGGTGAGCGTGATCTCGTCGCCGCGGGAGGTCATGCTCGAATCTTAAGCAGCGTGCGCAGCCGTGACGACACCCGAGCCGACGACGGCGTCGCCCTCGTAGAGCACGGCGGTCTGGCCGCGGGCGACGGCGAACGCCGGCTCGGCGAGCTCGAGCCGAAAGCCCTCCGGCGTGGGGACGACGTGCGCGGAAACCGACGGCGAGCGGTAGCGGAGCTTGGCCTCGGCGCGCTCGACCGGCAGAAACAGGCGGCCTCGCGCCTCGACGGCACGACAGGCGAGCGAACGCCGTGGGGCGACGACGACCGTGTTCGTCCCCGGGTCGCTGCGGAGCGCGTAGAGCGGCTCGGGCGCCGAGACGCCGAGCCCGCGCCGCTGCCCCGGGGTGAAGCGCCAGAAGCCGTCGTGGCGCCCGAGCTCGCGGCCCTCCTCGTCCACGATCGGCCCTTCCTGCGGGCGCACGCCGTGGCGGACGAGGAACGAGCGCAGGTCGTCTCCGGCGAGGAAGCAGGCCTCCTGGCTCTCGGCGCGGGTCGCGGCTGCCAGGCCGGCCCGCCGCGCCTCGGCGCGCGTCTCGTCCTTGCTCTGCTCGCCCAGGGGAAACCAGATGCGGGCGAGCGAGGACGGGTCGAGGCCGGCGAGCATGTAGGACTGATCCTTGCTTCCGTCGGCAGCTCGCGCGACCAGCCGGCGGCCGCGGTGCTCCACCACGCGGGCGTAGTGCCCGGTCGCAAGCCGGGCGGCGCCGGCCCGGTGCGCGAACGCGAGCAGCTGTCCGAAGCGGAAGCCGCCGTTGCAGCGCGTGCAGGGGTTCGGCGTCTCGCCGCGCGCATAGCCGCGGACGAAGGGCTCGACGACGGCGCGCCGGAACCCCTCGCGCAGGTCGAGCGTGACGTGCGGAAGCCCGAGCGCGTGGCAGGTCTCGCGGGCGGCGAGGACGGCCTCGGGCGAGCAGCAGGCACGCTCGGCATCGGGCCCGTCGGGGTCCAACCAGAGCCGCAGCGTGACGCCGAGTGCCCCCGGGCCGGCACGCAGGAGCGCGACGGCGCTGTCGACCCCGCCGCTCATCGCGACCGCGACGCGGCCCGGTTCTGCTTCCGCGCGGAAGATCGGCCCGAGCGCGTTCGCGAGTGCGTCCACGGCGAGGGTCTCGCCCCCGACGGCGGCCGCCTCGAGCAGCGTGAGACCGCGGAGCGACTCTCCGAGGCCGTCCGCGTCGGCGTCGACGATCCGATCGCCCTCCACCGCCAGGCGGACGAGCGCCCACTCCTCCCCGCGAGCCGAATCTCCGAGCACCTCGATCACTGGGGCAGGCTAGCTGTGGGCAGAAGGGCCGGAGGGGAGCCGTAGCTCCCCTCCGAAAACCTCCACCCTGCCGATGATGCCCGGCGCCTCGAGAACCTGGCGAACCAGGTGGGTGCCTGCCGACCGTCGGACGAAGCCTAGGCCGGACTGGGGCTCCCTTGTACTGCGTATTGGTTCAAATGAGTACGCGAGGCCACGCACAGGGTCGAGCCGCGGCAGTGTAGCGACCGTCGGGCGCCCCCTGCGTTCCCCTTGGTCGTGGAGCGGAAGAGATCTACCTGCGGAGACGCTCGAATGACGCGTCTTCTTCGATCAACTCGACGCGCGCTTCGCGGCCCTCCGGGCCGACCCGGCCGCCTGGGCAGATCGAAGCCGAGCGTGCTTCGGAAAGCCCCGCCCTCCGCGACCACTCGCGGTGAGCGCGGCACGAGCCGAGATCTGGCTGACCGACTTCGGGGAGCCGGTTGGGCGCGAACAGGCGGGTCGGCGTCCGGGCGTCATCGTGTCCGCCGACCGGTTGAACGAGAGCCCGGCCGGCGTCGTCATCGCCGTCCCATGGAGCTCGAGCGCTAGAGACCTCCCCTCGCACGTCGAGCTCGATCGGGCTCGCTCCGGGCTCGACGAGGTCAGCTACGCGAAATGCGAGGACGTTGAAATCGATCTCCGAGCAGCGCCTCGTCGCGCGCCTCGGCGATGCCGACTCGGGATCGATGTTCGAGATCTCGCGCACTCTCGCCTACCTCTTCGACCTGTGAGAACGACCGCCGATCAGCGCGCGGGTTCGGCGGCGTAGCGCCAGCGGATCTGATCCGCCGTCTCGAGGCCGATCAGCCGCCCGAGCGGCGCCGTCACCTCGAACTCCCGCCCCGGT